>Ga0193753_10000207_pt1 | contig 57163 bp, 53 predicted proteins | sample H1c2metaG_FD_144925 | JGI IMG/M metagenome (GOLD analysis project Ga0193753, IMG submission 144925) | Soil microbial communities from a riparian zone of the East river system, Colorado, United States - H1c2 | ecosystem: Environmental > Terrestrial > Soil > Riparian zone | place: USA: East...
ACACGCAATGCATCAGGCAGGAGTTGAAGGAGTGCATGATGATTTCAAAATAGTGATGCGTTGTTGCAAATCAATGTTCGGTTCGGCGCAATTCGCATCGAAAATAGCCCAGCCATTTATGGCTGGGCACGCGCCCGACGAAGCAAATGAAGTCCCGGCAGGGACGAAAGAAATCTGTGGACTGCGGAGATGCGAACATCCCTTTCGTCCCTCCGGGACTTGTTGGTTTGTTTGACCCTTTACCCAGCGCTAAAGCGCTGGGCTATTTTCAGGATAACGAATTCTGCTTCGTTCGATACGTGAGGGGGTTTTTGTTCGAGGCAATCTTGCCGAACAAATTGAGAGTTGGTTAGTTGGTCAGTTTGCGTGGAATCAGTTCCCTTGTGGTTGGGTCGAGATCCGCTTTTTCGATGCGGACAGTCTTGTATTCTGGCTGTTCGAGCATCTCTTTCAATTTCCTTTCGACGGTTGGGCAAATCCTAAGTCCAAAAATCACGCGTAAGAGATGGCTTGGCTCAAACTTCAGAAACGAGCGTTGCCCTCCGTCACGTGCTCGACCAGGAGTTGCCTCGACGTGCGATTGAACAACACGCCACTCCTGTTCGTATTCCCACTCTGAATGCTTGGTCCATAAAACCTCTGCGATGTTCGAAAGGTCTCTTTTACAGCTAGGTGGTTGTGCAGGCGGCTTTGGATACGAAACTTTTGCGGCGACTCCGAATGGACCTGACCGTATGCGTCGACCATTCGCCAAGTCTTCTTCGTCATGTCGAAACTCGGCTAGAAAACCGCGGTGCGATTCTGCATAGTGCGCCCACAGGAGCCGATCCATTGGTTTTTCTGTCAGGGACACGACGCCAACCAACTTGCCGATTTCTTTCTGGTAGTTGCGGCTTTCATCGGCACGAAATTCGGTCCCAGTCATGTAATTTCTGAATTCGCCGAATTCCTTAGCGTTGAGCGTCAACGAAAATGGGCATTCTTCCTTCAATTCAACATCGCTCAACGGCTCAAAGCGCACTGCGAAATCCCAAGGGTCATTGAAGTAATACGGTGGAGTCAGGAGAAGCTGTCTATTGACGAACCAATCTAGCTTCTCCGTGTCGGTCGAAAAGTATTTGAACAATCCGTCGATCATGGCAGCGCGAATACGTTGAGCGGAAGGTTCATTCGATTGTTGGCTTTTGGCAACGCCACCTTCGCCTTGCACTTTGGGCGCTGACCTTTGAACCTTCGCCCCGCGCAATGTCGTCACCCGAACCGCAACTCACGCCCATGATGGCGCAGTACCGCCGCATCAAAGGCGAACTGCCGAAGGACGCGTTGCTGCTCTTCCGCCTCGGCGATTTCTACGAAATGTTTTTCGAGGACGCGCAGATCGGTGCGCAGCTCCTGAACGTGTCGCTGACCAAGCGCGGCGTGATCCCGATGTGCGGCATTCCCTACCACGCCTTCAACACTTACATCGGGCGGCTGCTGCGCGCGGGGCGCAAGGTCGCCATTTGCGAGCAGCTTGAAGAGGCGAAGCCCGGTCAACTCGTGAAGCGCGAGGTGACGCAAATTCTTTCGCCCGGCACGCACTTCGACGAGCGGATGTTGCAGGCGGAGCGGAACAATTATCTCGCGGCGGTGGCGAAGAACGGCAAGGCGTTCGGCCTCGCGCTCGTGGACCTGACGACGGGCAGTTTCAAACTCACCGAGGTGGAGAACGACGCGGCGCTGCTGGCGGAATTGGATCGAGTGCATCCAGCGGAGATTGTTTTGCCGAGTGAAGATGTGGAGTTGCGAGCGCTCCTTGATCCGGCTTCCCTCTCCCCTCAACGGGGAGAGGGATTGAGGGTGAGGGGTGATGAGTCTCGCGATCCACTTCTCGCCGGAAACGTCGTGCCGGCATCACCCCTCACCCCAGCCCTCTCCCCGTTGAGGGGAGAGGGGGGCGGAGGCGGCGGTCGTGCGCCGGCCTTGCAGCCGTACGATGACTGGGTGTTCGCGCCGGAGTCGGCGGTGTTTACGGTGCGCGAGCATTTCAAAGTGGCTTCGCTGGATGGCTTCGGTTTGAAGAATCGACATGCGGCCATCGGCGCGGCGGGCGCAGTCCTGCACTATCTCACACAACATTTGCGGCGCGATCTCGCGCATCTTACGTCGTGTTCGTTTTACGAGACGTCGCAGTTCCTCAAGCTCGACACGACAACCTTGCGGCATCTGGAAATCCTGGAGCCGCTGCACAAGGACGCGCCGAGGAACGCGACGCTTTACGGCGCGTTGAACAAAACCGTCACGCCGATGGGTGCGCGATGCCTGCGCGACTGGCTGTCGCAGCCGCTGGCGAACATGGAGCAGATCACACGTCGTCAGGAAGCGGTGCAGACATTTCTGGCGAACGGCGAATCGATGGCGGCGTTCCGCGCGCAACTCGCCGAGGTGCGTGATCTGGAGCGCACGATCGGGCGATTGAGCCTCGGCTCCGGCAACGGGCGCGATTTGCACGCGCTGCGGATGGGACTGGAGCAAGTGCCGACTTTGAAGCGAGCGCTGGCGGGGATTGATTTTACTCCGTCGGATTCTTCTCTGCGCGAATTGGAGATGGAAGACACAGATGATGATACGGTGGAACGCGCCCCGACTCTGTTGCGGGAGTTATCGTCGTCCATTGTCGAGCTGCCGCATGTCGTGGAATTGATCGCGCGCGCGATCGTGGATGAGCCGCCGCTGGCGATTAAGGAGGGCGGATTGATTCGCACTGGATTTGATTCTTCGCTCGATGAACTGCATGGCGCGCAACGCGACGGCAAGGATTGGATCGCGAAGCTGCAACAGGAGGAGAGTGAGCGCACCGGCATCGCGTCGCTGAAGGTGCGGTTTAATTCCGTCTTCGGCTATTTCATCGAAGTCACGAAATCGAACCTCGAAAAAGTGCCGGGGACTTACGTGCGTAAGCAGACTATCGCGAATGGCGAGCGGTTCATCACGCCCGAGTTGAAGGCGATGGAGGGAAAAATCCTCGGCGCGGAAGAGCGCAGCGTGAAGCTGGAGTACGAATTGTTTTTGAAAGTGCGCGAGGAGGTGCTGGGGAACCTGAAGGCGATTCAGCAGACGGCGCAGTCCCTGGCGCAGCTCGACGTGCTAGCGTCATTTGCTGAGACGGCGCGACTGTTTGATTACGTTCGACCGCAAGTTGGCGATGAAGGCGTGTTGATGATTCAGGATGGGCGTCATCCGGTGCTGGAACAGCGTGTGGTCGATGAACGCTTCGTGCCGAATGATGTGGCATTGGAGCGCGGCTCTCCAGAGCCGCAGCCGCTGCGACCATGCGGGCGTGCTGCGGCTCTGGAGAGCCGCGCTCCGTTCGCGCAGATCGCGATCATCACCGGGCCGAACATGGCGGGCAAGAGCACTTACATTCGTCAGGTTGCCTTGCTCACCTTGCTCGCGCACACCGGTTCGTTTGTTCCTGCGAAACAAGCGCGCATCGATCTGGTCGATCGCATCTTCACCCGCATCGGCGCGAGCGACGATCTCGCGCGCGGGCAATCCACCTTCATGGTCGAGATGTGCGAGACGGCGAACATCTTAAACAACGCCACCGCAAAAAGCCTTGTCGTGTTGGATGAGATCGGGCGCGGCACCAGCACGTTCGATGGCTTGAGCCTGGCGTGGAGCATCGTCGAGCATCTGCACAATGCGGTCGGCGCCAAAACATTGTTCGCCACGCACTATCACGAACTGACGGAACTCGCGGGACGTTTGCCGCGACTCAAGAATTTCAACGTCGCCGTCCGCGAGTGGAACGATCAGATCGTCTTCCTGCGCAAAATCGTCGAAGGCGGCACGGACAAAAGTTACGGCATCCAAGTGGCGCGTTTGGCCGGTGTGCCCAAGCCGGTGTTGGAGCGGGCGAAGGAAATTCTGCGAAACCTCGAAGAGTCGGAACTTACGCCCGAGGGAAATGTCCGACGGCCCGCTACGCAAAGGGAGCGAGAGAAGCTCAAGCAGCTTGCGCCGACACCGCAGTTGGATTTGTTCGGGTGATTTGACGGTTTCAGAGACATCGGCGTTGACGCTTTGGGCGAGGTTTCTACACTCGCCGCCCTATGCCCGAAAAGAACGCGATGAACATCACTTCGTTCTCCCAAGAGACGCGAGTGTTTCCGCCCTCGAAAGAGTTTTCCAAAGGCGCGCACATCAAGTCGCTTGCGCAGTATCGCGAGCTTTATGCGGAGTCGATTCGTTTGCCGGAAAAATTCTGGGCCAAGCAGGCAAAGAGCGAACTCGTGTGGTTCAAGCCGTGGACTTCGGTGCTGAAATGGAAAGCGCCGAACGCAAAGTGGTTCAGCGGCGGCAAGCTTAACGTCAGTTTCAACTGCCTCGATAAGTGGCTGAACACGCCGACGGCGAACAAGGCGGCGTTGATTTGGGAAGGCGAACCAGCGAGCGATGGCAAACCGGGCGAAGAGCGCGTGCTGACTTACCGGCAACTGCACCGTGAAGTCTGCCGCTTCGCCAACGTACTGAAGCGCAACGGAATCCGTCGCGGTGATCGCATTATCATTTATCTCCCAATGGTGCCGGAGGCGGCGATCGCGATGCTGGCATGCACGCGCATTGGCGCGATGCACTCGGTGGTATTTGGAGGATTCAGCGCACAGTCGGTCGCGGATCGCATTTTTGATTGCCAGGCGAAGATGGTGATTACTTGCGATGGCGGGTTTCGTCGCGGCGCGGTGGTGCCGCTCAAGAAGAATGTCGATGACGCGCTCCTGTTGAAGGACGCGGAAGGTCGTCACCTGACGAAGACGATCGACAAAGTCATCGTGTTGCGCCGCGCGAACAACGAGGTGCATTTCACCGAAGGCCGCGACGTGTGGTGGCATCGCGAACTCGATTACGTGAATGCGGATTGTCCGGCGGAGAAAATGGATTCGGAAGCGCCGCTGTTCATTCTCTACACGAGCGGTTCGACCGGGAAACCCAAAGGCATTCTTCACACGACGGGCGGCTACTTGCTCGGTGCGAAGATGACGACGAAGTACGTCTTCGATATCCAGGACACCGACGTGTATTGGTGTACGGCGGACGTGGGTTGGGTCACGGGTCACAGCTACGTCGTCTATGGCCCGCTGGCGAACGGCGCGACGAGCCTGATGTACGAAGGCGCGCCGAACTGGCCGGAGCCGGATCGCTTCTGGCGCATCATCGCGAAGTATGGCGTCAGCATTCTCTATACAGCACCGACGGCGATCCGCGCGTTCATGAAGTGGGGCGTGGAGTGGCCGAAGAAACACGACTTGAGTTCGCTCCGCTTGCTCGGCTCGGTCGGTGAACCGATCAATCCCGAGGCGTGGATGTGGTATCACGAATTCATCGGTGGCAAACGTTGCCCCATTGTGGACACGTGGTGGCAGACGGAAACCGGCGGCATCATGATCACGCCGTTGCCGGGCGCGACACCGACGAAGCCCGGGTCCGCCACACTGCCGTTCTTTGGCGTGTGTCCTGAAGTGGTGGACGACAAGGGCAAGGCCGTTCCGCGCAATAGCGGAGGCAAACTCATCATTCGCAAACCCTGGCCGTCGATGCTGCGCGGCATCTGGGGCGACAAGAAACGGTTCAAGGAAACTTATTGGAACGAAGTGAAAGGCAGTTATTTCACAGGTGACGGATGTCGTCAGGATGAAGATGGTTATTTCTGGATCGTGGGACGCATCGATGACGTGCTCAACGTCGCGGGCCATCGCATCGGCACGGCGGAAGTCGAGAGCGCCCTGGTGAGCAATCAGAAAGTCGCCGAGGCCGCTGTCGTCGGCAGGCCCGATGAGTTGAAAGGCCAGGCGCTGGTGGCGTTCGTCACCTTGAAGACGGGCGTTCATGCCACGCCGGAGTTGCGCGAAGAATTGCGCCAGCACGTCGGCAAGGAGATTGGTCCCGTGGCCAAGCCGGATGACATTCGTTTCGCCGAAGCGTTGCCGAAGACGCGTTCCGGAAAAATCATGCGCCGGCTGCTGAAACAGGTGGCGAGCGGCATCGAGATCAAAGGCGACACGACGACGCTGGAAGATTTCAATGTCATCGCGAAGCTGAGCCAGAGCGACGAGTAAAAAGCAGTCTTAGCAGCAACGATTGATTCCGCTGAACCGTTCTTCGGTGGCGCGCACGTAAGCTTGTTCGCGCGTCATGCACACGGCCGGTTTGCCTTCATCGACGTTGAGCCGCACGCGCGATGTCTCGGCGCAGGCGCACTGCTGCTGCAATCGATCCACTTTGGCCTCGCCAGAGATTTCACGCAGTAGTGCAAGGCCAAGGGCGATGACGCTGGCGGCATGCAGAGGTTTGGCTTCAGCGAGCGCATAGTCGGGCAGCCACGTAGGTTCAGTTTCGTGCAAGACGGCGAGCTTCTTGCGTGCGAGGAGCAGAATCCATTCACGCAAGCTGATGAGGAAAATGGCGGCGACGAGCGCGAGGAAGAAAGCCGTGACGAAGGCATCGAGCGTGAGATTGAATTTCTGTTTGGTGAGTTGAGCGATGGCTTTGGTTTGCGCGGGGATTTGTTCAGCGGGAATGCTTCCGAGCTTGCCGCGCAGTTCTTCGCGTTTCGTCTCTGCGGCTTTCGCGCCGGCGAGGAATCCTATCCTGGGATCGCTGCTGGCAATCTTTTGCACGCTCGCGGTCCCGGTCACGGTCAGCAGCCACAGCAGCGGAATCAACGTGACGAGCGCGAAGGCGGGCGAGCGCAGGCGAGCGTTGGAGGTGGACGTTTCCAGTGTCATTTTCAAAATCACCGTTGTGGCGAGGCAGAGCGCGACGGCGGCCAGCAGTTGATTGGCAATGCCGAAGATCGGCCACAGCGCTTTGATCCCTCCGTCCGGATCGTAAACGGCCGCGATGAGAAAGTATCCCCACGCCGCGACGACCAGAAAGCTTGCAATGAGATTGGCGGTGGTGCTGCGCACGTTGCCCAGCGGTTTCCATACGTGGCCGAGCGCGTCCTGTAACAAGTAGCGCCCTACGCGCGTGCCGGCGTCTAGCGTCGTAAGAATGAACAGCGCCTCGAACATGAGCGCGAAATGGTACCAGATGCCGAGCCAGCGTTCGCCAACGATTTTGGAAAACAAGTTCGCCATGCCAACGGCGAGCGTGGCAGCGCCGCCGGTGCGGCCATAGAGCGTTTCCTCTTTCACCTCGCGCGCGAGTGCGGTCATGCGCTCGGTCGTGAGCGCGAATTCAGGGCCGTATGCATTCACTTTCGCGACCGTAGCCGTGGCGACAGCGGCTGCGTCTGCGCCTGGAACTTTGATGTTCATCGCGAGATACACGCCGGGTTCCAGAGTGCAGGCGGCGATCATCGCCATGATCGCGACGAGAGATTCAAGGCACATGGCGCCGTAACCGACGGGCCGCGCATAACTTTCGCGCGTGATGATCTTCGGCGTGATGCCGCTGCTGATCAGCGTGTGGAATCCGCTGATGGCTCCACACGCGATCGTGATGAAACAGAATGGAAAAAGTTTTCCGGGCACGACCGGGCCGGTGCCGTCGATGAATTGAGTCAGGGCTGGCATTTGCAGTTTCGGCAACACCAGAAGCACTCCGAGCGCGAGCAGGATAATCGTGCCGAGTTTCATGAAGGTGCTCAGGTAATCGCGCGGCGCGAGGAGCAGCCAGACCGGCAGCACGCTGGCGGCGAAGGCGTAACCGATGACCGACCACGCCAGCGTCGGTGCGCTCCATTTGAAAAGAGACTTGAGCGTCGCGTGTTCGGAAACGAATTGGCCGCCCCATACGGCGAGCAGCAACAGCGTGACGCCGATGATGGAACCCTCAAGCACCTTGCCCGCCCGAACCCATCGCAGGTATCCGCCCATCAACAGTGCGATGGGAATCGTGGCGGCCACGGTAAAAACGCCCCACGGCGAATCGGCGAGCGCGTTGACCACGACCAACGCCAGCACGGCGAGGAGAATGATCATAATCGAGAGAATCGCGATGACGCCGATGGCACCTGCGGCTGGGTTCAATTCGTCACGGACCATCTGCGCCAGCGATTTGCCGTCGCGCCGGATGGATGAGAACAGAATGACGAAATCCTGGACCGCGCCGCCGAGAACCACGCCAATCAAGATCCATAGTGTCCCCGGCAGGTAGCCGAATTGCGCCGCCAGCACTGGGCCGACGAGTGGACCTGGCCCCGAGATCGCAGCGAAGTGATGGCCAAAGACGATCCACTTGTTCGTCTTCACAAAGTCCTTGCCGTCATCGTGAACTTCGCACGGCGTCGCGCGCCGATCGTTTAACGCCAGCACGCGTGCGGCGATCCATTTGGAGTAAAAGCGATAGCCGATGGCGTAGGTGCAAATCGCAGCGACGAGAATGTAAGCGGAATTGATCGGCTCATGGCGTTTGAGCGCGAGTGTGGCGTAAGCACCCGCGCCCAGGAGCACGAGACTGAGCCACAGCAGGGCCGAGAGCATTTTCTTCATACGGCAGTGTGAGAATCATTTCGCGTGACGGAAGCGAAGGCAACGCAGGAGTGAATCATTTCGGCAATTTGCAGCGGCAAAGAGCATCTTCCTTAAGTTTTGCCTCCGACTTTCCGATCTTGTTTCTGCCGAGGCGCTTGCCCCCGGCACAAAGATTTGAGCATGACCACGACGCTGAATCCGGGTGAAGAGTCTCAGTTGTTACAGACAATTGAGATGTTCGAGGTGATCACCCAGTCGCAGCCCCAGGATTATCAGTCGCTGGAAATCCTGAAGGAGGCGTACATGAAACTCGGCCGTGAGGACGAGTTGGTGGAAACCTCGCGGCGCATCGCGCAAGCCTACGTTCACCTTGGCCAGCTTTCTTCCGCGATTCTCGAATACGAAAGCATCTTGCAACGCCGTCCCGATGATGCGGACGTGCTGGCCGCGCTCGGGGAAATCGAAAGCAAGGCGAACAGCCTGAGCGATTCGTTGCCCGCGCTGGAGATCGCCGAACCGGTGGAACGCGTTCAACCGACCGAGTCTGCGTTCAAAGGCCCGGCCAAAGCGATCCCGACAGACATCGATGACGGCAAATCCACGATGCACAAGCTGTTCGTGGACAGCAAACTGATCGCCCAGGGTGATTTTGATTTGTGCTGGCAGACTCCCAACATGCACCTGCCGCCGGGCCGTCCGATCGACCCGTTTATCCAATTGCTCGCGGACAAGGGCACGTCTGCCGTCGAAAAATCTTTGCGGCTCCTTTCGGAAAAGGCGCGGCTCGGCTACCTGCCGTTGGACAAGTACGATGTCGATTTGGATCTCACGCGTTCCTTCCCGATGGAAACCTGCCAGCGCTGGTGCGTGCTGCCGTTCGACAAGATGAGCAAGTCCGTGCTCGTGGCGACGGCAAATCCTTTCAATCGCCAGGCGGCAAAAGAGATCGAGGCGGCGACACAGGCGCGGCTGCTTTGGTATCTCGCGCCGCCCGTGGACATTATCAAATGGTTGAAGCGCGCTTTCCGCTGATATGGCTGTTCCTCTAAAATCTTTTGGTGAACGCATCGCCGACGCCCTGGTCGAGGATGGGTTGCTGACGGTGAAGCAAGTCGAAGAACTGCTCGATCAGCAAAAGAAGGAAGGCGTGCGCCTGCTGAAGCTCGTGACCGGCAAAGGTTACGTGAGCGAGCAGGACCTTGCGGTTTCCATGGGGCGCGTGTTGAACGTTCCGCCCGTGAATCTCAGCCGCGCCAACATTCATTCCGACCTTTCCGATTTGCTCCCGATTGAAGTGGCGAGCAACTACCGGGTTTGTCCCGTCTCACGCCTGGAAAACCGTCTGTTCCTAGCGATGGCCGATCCGTTGAACGTCCTCGCCATCGACGACGTCCGGCGGATTACGAAGCTCGAGATCGTGCCGATGATTGCGGCCGAGCGCGCCATCACCGACAAGTTGCACCAGATCGAAGGCGCCAAGAGCGGCACGATGGAGGACATCATTCAGGACGCCGAAAAGCAGGCGGCCGATGAAGCCGACGGCCTAGAGACGATCAAGGAAGTGGTCGAAGAACTGAACATTGACCAGATCTCCGCCTCGTCGGAAGAAGCGCCGGTCATCAAGCTCGCGAATCTGATCATCGTGCAGGCGATTAAGGAGCGCGCCAGCGACATTCATATCGAGCCATTCGAAAAAATGGTACGGCTGCGCTACCGCGTGGACGGCATTCTGATGGATCGCACGCCGCCGCCGAAAAATTTGCAGGTCCCGCTCATGTCGCGCATTAAGATCATGAGCACCCTGGACATTGCCGAGCGCCGCCTCCCGCAGGACGGCCGCATGCGCGTGAAGGTCAATGGGCGAGACTACGATCTGCGCGTGTCCTTTATCCCGACCGTGCATGGCGAAAAGGTCGTGCTGCGCGTGCTCGATAAATCGAACTTGTCCGCCACGATGGAAAAGCTGGGGATGGATCAGGAAACGTTCCGGCGCTTTGCCTCGGCCGTTGCCGCCCCGCACGGACTGCTCCTCGTTACCGGACCGACCGGTTCTGGAAAGACCACGACCCTTTATTCGGCGCTCAACGAGCTGAACAATCCCGAGTACAACATTGTGACCGTCGAGGACCCGGTCGAATTCCAGGTGCCCGGCATCAACCAAGTCCCGGTGCGCAAAGAAATCGGGCTGACGTTTGCCAACTCGCTGCGGTCCATCCTGCGTCAAGACCCGGACATCGTGATGATCGGTGAAATCCGTGATACCGAGACGGCGGAAATCGCCGTGGAGGCCGCGCTCACTGGCCACCAGGTGCTCAGCACGATGCACTGCAATGACGCCGCCGGTGCCATCGCGCGTCTTGACGACATGGGCATCGCGCCTTTCCTGATTTCGTCCTCAGTCATCATTGCGTGCGCGCAACGTCTCGTGCGTCGCATTTGTCTGGGCTGCAAAGAACCGGTCACTTATCCGTCACAAATGTATAAGGACCTTGGCATCCCGCAGGGTTACTTCGAAGGCGCGCAGATTTTTCGCGGACGCGGTTGCGAGCGTTGCAACAACACGGGCTATGCCGGCCGTATGGCGATCATCGAAGCGATGACCATCACCGATGAGATTCGCAAGATGATCATCTCGCGTGCGTCGGCGATGGACATCGGCAATCTCGCCATCAGCCAGGGCATGAAGACTCTTCGTTTGGTTGCGCTGGAAAAAGTCAAAGAGGGACTCACGACGCTGGAGCAAGTGCTCGTGGTGACCGCCGCGGGCCACTGATCCGAGGCTGGGCGGTTAAGGCTTCGCGTCGGCGTTGAGCTGATTCGTTTTTCCGGAGAGTTCGAGCAAAGCCGCATGCACCGTCGCCGCGGCGTCCGGTCCAACGGAATTGATTTCTCCATACGGCGCGCGTTTCGCTCCATTCAAATAAGGCTTCTTCCGATCGTATTGGCTGCGAGGAATGATGTAGCCGATCTCATCGTTCGCCAGACCGAAGATGAATTTGATCTTGCCCGGCATGAACTCGCGGATCGGTGGGACTTCAACCACGTTGGTTTGATAGTCCGCGCCCTCCGGTGTTTCGATTCCGCCATTCACAATCTCCGGATAAATCTCGCCCGGAATGCATGCGATGCTGGCTTGGCCCAGCGTGATGAGCGCCACTTCGCTGCGAATGTGTTTCCATCGGACGTGACCCCGATCGAGCAGCCCAACGACGGGCGCGGCCAAAAAGCCATTGTTGTCGAGTGGCAGTTCGATCGTGCGCGCGCGAATGGAAAGCGGAGCATTCTCGGACACCGGCGCGTTCGTCATTTCCAGCTTCGGCAGCACGCGCGCCGCGATTGCGCGCCCGAGAGCGCGCGCTTTGCGATGCGACGGCTCCGTGTAGTCCTGATCGAGAAACGGATCGCGCACCGTCACTTTCGGCGTCGTGCTCATGAGTCCGCCGATGGCGCCATTGACGTAGAGATGAATGCCGCCGACACCCGAGCGCAGCATCAGGTCGCCTTCGTAAACCCCATTCTCCAGCACTTCACGCAAATAACCCGGAAAGTCCGCCGTGATCTCCGTGTTCTTCGACCATACCGTTTCCGGGTGGTTGGCCCAGCCGACAAGAGAACCGATCGTCGCGCCGTTGGCCGGACTCGTGAAGTGCATCACGCGAATATTCGGATCGAACACGGCTGGCTCGCGGGTGTCCGCCACGAGACCATCGGGCTCCGTCGGGATTTCGTGAAACGCCACGCGCGCCGGCTGCAAGGCGACGGCTGCCTCGTCCAACGCCTGCGCCGTGGCCGAGATGACGCGCGCGCGATACGTAGCATCCACTCCGGTCTGAAAATAGTTCGGTCCCCACAAACCCAGCAGGTCGGGCGTGGAGTGATTGTGCGTCGAGCAAACGATTGTGTAATCGAGTTGTGATTTGGGCGCGACTTTCCGCCGGACGGAAATGACGTCGTCGTGGAAAAGGCCGATCGCATCGATGGCCACGATGCCGAGCCGCGTATGACCGTCATCCACCACGCAAGCGATGGCCCACAAATCGTCGTGGATGCCGGTGGCCGCGCGATGCTGATTGAAACCCGCGAGCCAGATGGGGTGGTTGGTGTCGGAGAGGTCCGGATTGATTTTGATTCGGGCGAAACCCACGCGGAGCGGCAGTGATTCTGTGAAAGCGGTGGCATTGCCATCGATATTCACGTCCACCTTGTAACCGGGATTGCGATCATGAAACGCGTAGAAGCAACGCAGCGCCGTGGCCCCGACGAGCACCAGCAACAAGAACCCCAACACGCGCAAGATGCGGCGCGTGATGCGGCGCAGCCATGTTGAACATGAACGTGGTGTGGAACTCATAAGAGCAATGCGTTTCCCATCTCGACACGTTAGCTGAGCACAGCCGGCGGCCGCTTAGCCAGAATGTTCAACTGCGCCATTTGCGGATCGATTCCTCCGGGAAGGTACGAATTGCGACGGCACGAGGGGAGGTTTGCATCCGTTTGAAAAATGGCCGCCAGTGTCAGGAGGACAGGCCTCTCGACTGAAAATCCGTTTCTTCGTCGTCGGCTACAACCCAATGGCGCTTGTGAACGGGAGCGTCAGCTTTTGCCGCCGAACAAAGCCGCCGCGCGCCGTTCGAGTTCCGCCTGCGAAACGTCCTCGGTGTGCGTGGCAATGGTCCACTGGTGGCCAAACGGATCGGCGATCGTCCCGGATCGATCTCCGTAGAATTGATCCTGAATCGGTTTCAACACTTTCGCGCCCAGTGACAACGCGCGGGCTACAACCGCGTCCACGTCCTCGACGTAAAGCATCAGCGAAACCGGCGTGCCGCCGACAGTCTGCGGGCTGCGCGCGTCGCATTCCGGAAACTCATCCGCCAGCATCACACGCGAGTCACCGAACTGAATTTCGGCGTGTCCCACTTTTCCACCGGGCGCGCCCATGCGCATTAACTCAGCGCCTCCAAAGGCTTGCTTGTAGAACTCAATCGCCCGTGCGGCATCGCCCACGATGAGATACGGCGTGACGTGGTGGTAACCAGGAGGGAGATAGTTGGTCTTCATGCATCTTTGGAATTAGAGGAAAGGCATCCATGCGTCGATGCTGAAACTCAGGGTCATCAAACGGGAGTGGGAAACTCCATCAACGTGCTGTCAGTTTGTAACTGGCAGAGGCGCGCTGAGTTTAGAACGTGTGATTCCTTTCTCTGCGCGCTGGAATGGAGGCGACGCAGACTGCCGGGTGCAAACCGGCAGCAGGTTGCCAGAGCCTGCTGTCTCGTCCAGACGGCGCGTGTGTTCGGTTGCGCTTCTTGCACACGCGACCCACTCCGGCTTGCACCTGCACTGGCGGCATGCTCTGCTGGACGCACGCACGCAGCATCAGAGTGCTCTGTGGTCGTTTCGCAAGCAGCTAACATGTTTGGCCGTAAAGAAAAGAAACACAGCCTGTATTATCTCCTGCCGGGGATGACGCGGTCGAATCGTAACAAACGGCGTTTCCTGTTTTGGTGCGCCGTGGCCGTCGGCCTCGTCGTGTCCGCACTGGCGGGCGCGGCCATTTTCTTCGTGAATCTGGGGCCGCGTCCGTAATCCTTGCTGCTCCGCTGGGGCCTTCACTTTGTGTGAAAGTTCCGATCCGTGCTCAGTCACGCGCTCTCCTTTTTCCTTCGTTCCTCGCGCGGCATTCGTTAAAGCCACGGCGTTCAATGAAATGCTTTGTCACAGGCGCCTCGGGGTTTATCGGTGCGAATCTTGTTCACGAGTTGAACGCGCGCGGGCACAGAGTGCGCGCGTTGCTCCGTCCGAATGCGGATGTCCGTGGGTTGTCCGGTGCTGATTTCGAACGGGCACCTGGCGACGTCAGCGATCGTGCGGCCCTGACTCAAGCGATGCGTGGCTGCGATTGGTGTTTCCACGTCGCCGCGAGTTATCACTTGTGGCTCAGCGATTACGCGCCGATGTACGCCGCCAATGTCGAAGGCACGCGCAACGTCATTGAAGCAGCAGCGGACGCGGGTTGCTCGCGCATCGTTTACACCAGCACGGTTGGCTGCATCGGTTTGCCGCGCGTGATCAATGGCGTTCTCGCGCCCACAGATGAGGAGACGCCTGTCGCCGAGACGCAGATGAGCAATCACTACAAGGTCTCCAAGTGGCGCGCAGAAGTGGTGGCGCGTGAACTGGCGGCGAAAGGTCTGCCGGTGATCATCGTGAATCCCAGCGCGCCCATCGGCCCTCGCGATGTGAAGCCGACACCGACAGGCCAAGTCATCGTCGATTTTCTGAACCGCGCGATGCCGGCGTATCTCGACACGGGCTTGAACTGGGTTCATGTGCGCGACGTGGCCGCGGGCCACGTGCTCGCCGCGGAGCGCGGACGACTCGGGGAGCGTTACATTCTTGGTCACGCTTTGGGAAATTGGACCATGAAGCAAGCGCTCGATGTGCTCGCAGAAATCACCAGCCTCCCAGCGCCCAAGTTTCAAGTGCCGCACGCCGTCGCGCTCATGGCCGCGCACGTCGATGAAACCGTTTCCAGGTTCACGGGCAAGCCGCCCAAGGCCCCGCTTGCCGGCGTCCGCATGGCCAAATACAAAATGTTCTTCAATCCGGCGAAAGCGATTCGTGAACTGGGCCTTCCGCAAACTCCTCCAAAGCAGGCACTCGCTGATGCGGTGGAATGGTTTCGCGCAAACGGTTACGTGCCGCGTTCATGAAATTCCGCGCGGGAAAAGCCGTGATTTGGAGCGCGCTGACGAGTCACCCGCATTTCATTCGTTCCAGCTACGGAGCACTGCGCCAGATCCATTCCCCGGGTTTTTTATTCGCCTCGCTGGCCAGCCAATCGGTGGAGGAAAGCACGAATTCCTCGTCGCTCACGCGTTGATAATTCAACGGTCCGCCGGTGAGCACATCGTGCGGCAGCTTCGCCATGAACTTCGGCGCGAGCGCATCGAGCGTCTCCGGCAGTTTGCCGTTCGCGAGACGATACCGCTCCAGCGCGCACGCCAGCGCCGCTTCATTGGCGCTCACCTGGGCCAGGGCAAACTTCCGCCAAACATTTTCCATTGCCGGCAAAAGCCCCCTGGCGATGACGCGGTGACTAAGGATGGCCGACCAGACGTGCTGCCATTCCTCGGTCATACGCCGATTATTGCCGTCAATTTGCTGCGCGTTGATGGTCTTCTTTTGTGCGTCGAAGCCGTCCTTCGTCTGGGCGTCCATCAGGCGGCAATAATTCGCGGACTCGAAGTAGAACCAGCCGCGAGGGACCACCGACCCCGCTATTCTTGCGAGACTGCCCTTCGATTTTTCCGGACCTTCATCCCAGTCGAAGGCGAATGCGAAACTCTTGTGCCGCCGCATGTAGTCAAGTGTAGCGACCGCACTGGCGCGCTCCCCGTCCATGGGCAATTGCATGTCGCTCACGAAATCGAATTGCCCCAGGCGCGCGGTCAATTGCTGTAATTGCGCGTCACTCCACTTGTGCTGCGCGATGCCTTCCCAGATGGGCTGCGTCGTGATGTGCAGACAGGCGAAGCGGACGAGGGCATTGATAAGGAACGGTTCGTCGCGCATCGAGTCGGCGAGCCAGAACATCAGCAGCACGTCCTGAAACGCCGCGTCAGTTTCATTTGCGGCCAGCCCGGCGCTCGCGCGCACATTTAGGAGTTTCGTCATCTGGCTGATTCGTGCGAGGTGCGGCAGGAGAATGCTGAACGGCTCGTCGAGCTTGTATTCCACGGGATAAACCACATGCGGTTTTTTCGAGGCGGCGCGCAGTTCGTCGATGAGCGGATCGATCTCCTGAAATTCTTGCAGCACCGCGCGCGCGTGTGCGGTTCTATCCGCGCCGGGTTCCGGCGAAACGCCGTGGAGTTTCGTCAACCACTGATTGAGATCAGTCATGCGCCGCTGGCCGCTGGCGGGGTCTTTCCCGATCTTCATCTGGCCGGAGGGTTTGCCCAGTTCGGCCACGTCCGGATAAACATTGTCGAACCCTTTGCGCTGCGTGAACCACGCCTGAATGTATGGCGTCGCGGCACCGTTTTGCTCGTCCGGAATGGACGGCGGGATGAATGCCGTCAGTTCCAATTTCACGCCACGCGCTTCAGCCTCTTTGCGATAGCGATCCCACGCGCGCTTGCCGCGGAAATTTTCCTCCGCATGGAAGAGAGCAAACAGCGTGATGAACACGACGAGCGCATAAATAGCGCGCCGGTTGAAGATGAAGTGCATCCACTGGCGAAAGGTGGGAAAGCGCCGTGGTTTGGAGTGGGTTTGAGTTTCCATAGTTCAGGCGGCAGCGCTTTGAAGAGAATGTTCACTCCGTGGCCGCGGGACAAATCGTATTCGTGAACCGCCGGCATCTGTCTCGTCGGTGGCGGTGCCGACCAGTTCGGCAAAGAGAGTCCTTTGCTCGCGCAAGGCCTGCCGCGTCTCCAGTGAAAGTCCGGCTGTTGCCGTTGGCGCGACAGCCGGCCTCGAAACTGTCTCTCTCGCCGCCGCATTCAAGGTGATGATTACTAGCCACGCCGCCGCCAATCCGCCCCACGCCACTCGTGGCGTGCCGAAGAATTCGCGGAGCGAGACGATGAAACCGACCGCCTTCTCTTTGTGCGCGTCGCGGCGAATGCTTTCAACGACGCGTTCACGCACAGCATCGAGTTTGGATTCCATCGCGCGATGGCGGGCCAGTAAAATTTCACGAGGTGTTTTCATGCAGTCCTTTCCGTGAGCAATGCCCGCAGGGTTTTCTTCGCGTAGTGCAGGCGGGATTTCACCGTGCCGACGTTGGTTCCAATCACGCCCGCGATTTCTTCGAGCGAGAAATCTTCGAGGAAGTGCAAGAGCAGCACTGAACAGTGAATTTCCGGCAATTGGTTCAACAACTTCATAAATTCCTCTTGTTGCTCCGCGCGAACCAGCAAGTCGTCCGGCCCGGGCTCATCTCCAGGTAACTCGGCGAAGTCGTCGTCGAGTGGCTGCGTACGCTGCGGTTTGCGCCAGTGCTGCTGGCATTTTTGGTGCGCAATGCTGAACAGCCACGAGCCAAACTTCCGGTCCTCACGCAGCGACCGGAGATAGCGCGTGGCGTTGATGAAAGATTCCTGCACGACGTCCAACGCCGTTTGCTCGTTGCGCACCAATTCAAACACATACACATAAAGCGGGAGCTGGTAGCGCCGGAAGAGCGCGTCCCACGCGGCGGCATCCCCGGCGCGGGCGGCGGCGACGGGCAGTTGTTCGTCTTCGGCCACTGCCAGCATTTACGATGAGAAGAATGCGGTAGGCGAGCAAAGGTTCAGTCGTGGCGGAACATTTCTTCATTTCTACTACTTTTGTTGCGCAGTGGCGAAAGCACCCGCTGTTCAGCGAGGATGCTTCCGGCTGTCCGGCGGCGGATCGAGAAGCGCCTCTTCTCCCAAACGCAATCGGCGGTTGACCCGAAGGCTGTGCGCCCATTCGCGGGCGAAATCGCGTTGCAGACGAGAATTGATCAAGGCCGTGATCAGCATGGCCAGCACGGCGCCGAGACCCGCCAGCGCCATGTCTTTGTGCGCGTCCCAGATGTCACCTTGCGTGCCGAGGTACGCTGCGCCGAGATCGCCGCCGAGCACTTCCGCCGCTCCCCACTCAATCAACTCGAAAAGCGCTGACGTGGACAACGTGAGATCGAGCGGGAGAAAATATCCCCAAAACCCCCGCACGCGCGCGACACGCAAGAAGATTTCCCGAATCGGATACGCAAGGAGGAACCCGTAAAGAAAATGAATCACCCGGTCGAAGTTGTTTCGTTCCCAGCCCAGAATGCTGTTCAGCGTCCGGCCAGTGAGCTTTTGAAACCACATGTCGTAGGGCACATGGGCGTAGGTGTAATGCGCTCCCACCTCGTGCCAGCACAGGAAGATAAAAATCAACGTATAGGAAAGCCGAGAGAAGAGGAACTTGCGATGAAACGCCGCGACCGCGATCACGAACAATACGACCAGCACGTTTTCGACCGCCCAATCGGATCGATACCAGGGCTTGATGGCCAGGATGATCCACAATGCCGCGAAACACACGCCGAGCAGGAGCAGATATTTGTGGTGAGGATGACGTGGGCTGTTGGGCTTGCGAGAATTCATGAACATTACACAGTTGCCGCCGCGTACAGATACTTCTGAAATCCTGAGAACACTTTTCCGATTTCCTCAGGCCTGCCGAGGTCGGCTACGGCGTCAGCGATGGAGTTATTGTATTTTAGTCGAAGCAGGGGCGTGAGTTTGTCCTGGTCCAGCTCTTCGACACCCACGCTGACGTAATGCGAAAGGACAAAATCGAGGAAGACCTGCTGCTTCGCGCTGAATTGCGTGTTGATGTACACCCTGGCGCTCGCCGCTCGGACTTCGCGGGTTTGCGGTGGCAGCGCGTAGGCCACGTGGGCGAGGACGTCGAACAGATCGCTCTTTTCGGCATCGATGATCTTCTGCATCTCCGCTAATTGCTCCCTGCCGAAACTTTTTTCCGCGAGCCCTTGCAACAGCTTGGCGCGCGTGTCGGGTGAACTCCAGATCGCGCGTAGCTCCGCTTCGTTCTTGAAGAACTCCGGCAGCTTGCCGAACAGCAGTTCCATGAATTGCTGTGCCGACATGGGCGTGCCGTCGGGATGCCAGAAGGTCGTCATCATCATGTGCTGGATGTTCCGCGCTTTGCCGTCCGCGAGTTTCACCTTCACTCGTTTGCGGCAGATACACGGACGCTGGCCACACTTCGGGCAAGGCTCTGGCGGGCAGATGCATGGCAATTGACCACATACCGGGCACGCCTTGGGCGGCACCACCACGCAGACACACGGTTGCGCGCCGCACTTGGGACACACTTCCGGATCAATTGGCTCTCCATCCCATTCCGGATCGCTGAAGTGCAAATGCGCCTTCACGAAATCGTAAATGGTGAAGTAATCCTTTCCGTCGTAAAGCCGCGTCCCGCGCCCGATGATCTGCTTGAACTCGATCATCGAATTGATTGGCCGCATCAGAACAATGTTGCGGATGTTCCGCGCGTCCACGCCGGTGGATAGCTTTTGTGACGTGGTGAGAATCGTCGGGATCGTCTTCTCGTTGTCCTGGAAGTCCCGCAAGTGCTGCTCGCCCAATGCGCCATCATTGGCCGTGACCCGCTGGCAATAGTTCGGGTCTTTGCTCGTCTTCATCTGGTTGATGAGGTCGCGCACGATGAGGGCGTGAGTTTGGTTCGCGCAGAAAACCAGCGTCTTTTCGTTCTGGTTGATCTGCGACATGAAAATCTCGACGCGCTTTTTCTCCCGCTCGCGGATCTCAATGTTCTTGTTGAAGTCCGCTTCGTCGTAAAGCTTCCCGGCCTCGACTTCTCCCTCCACCACCGTGTCATCCGACGTATAAACGTAGTAATCGAGCGTGGTTTGAATCTGCTTCACCCGGAACGGCGTGAGGAAGCCGTCATTGATGCCTTCCTTGAGCGAGTAGATATAGACCGGGTCCCCGAAGTAGGCATAAGTGTCCGCATTGTCCTTGCGCTTGGGGGTGGCAGTCAGGCCGAGCTGCACCGCTGGCGCGAAGTAATCGAGGATGCCGCGCCAGTTCCCTTCATCGTTCGCCCCGCCGCGATGGCACTCGTCGATGACGATGAAATCGAAGAAGTCGGGCGGATATTCGCCGAAATAAGGACTCGGCTTTCCATCCTTCACCGGCCCACTCATGAACGTCTGGAATATGGTGAAGAACAGGCTGCCGTTCTTCGGCACCTTGCCTTTCTTTTTGATGTCCGTCGGTTCGATGCGCACCAGCGCATCTTCGGGAAATGCGGAGAATGCATTGTAAGCCTGGTTCGCGAGAATGTTCCGATCCGCCAAAAACAAAATGCGCGGGCGGCGCGTGGGTTCGCGGCTCAAGTTCCAACGGGAGTGAAACAGTTTCCACGCAATCTGAAACGCGATGAATGTCTTGCCGGTGCCGGTGGCCAGCGTGAGCAGGATGCGTTGACGATTCTCGGCCACCGCCTCCATCAGCCGATCAACTGCGATGTCCTGATAATACCGGCTCGGATGCGAACCGCCCTTGTCCTCGAAAGGAATAGCGGCGAACCGGTCACGCCAGGCGTCCGCCTTGGCAAAGGTCATGTTCCACAATTCGGCGGGCGTGGGATAGCGCGTGATGTCGTCGCGCTCCTTGCCCGTCTCCATGTCGATGCTGTAGATGCCCTGGCCGTTAGTGGAATACGTGAAACGCACCGCCATCTTGCCCGCGTAATCCTTGGCCTGACCGACGCCTTCGGTGAGTTCCTGATCCCACGCCTTGGCTTCAATGACTCCGAGCTTGGTATTGCGATACTCCAACACGTAATCGGCACAGAGTGGTTTGCCGCGGCGACCGTGGCCTTCGAGGCGGCCAAGGGTGATGAGATATTCGCGGCGGATTTTGCTGCCTTCGACAACGCCCCAGCCCGCCGCTTTGAGAGCGGGATCAATATGCTCGGCGCGTGTCTCGGCTTCGTTCATCCCGCTTCGCCGACATTGCGAAGACGGTCCAACGCAAGTTCGAGGAGGCGGTCATTGAAGAGCCGTTCTTTGCGTTGAGCGTGGCTTGCTCCAGCAGGCCAATTCCGAATTCCGCGGCGAATGCCGGACAGAGTCGGTTCCGCGCCCTCACGCGCGATCAACCAATCCACTGTGGCCAGTGCTTCCATGCCGAGCGGCGATTGAAAGCCATCAATCAATTCATCCGTGGCTTCCAAAGCGGGCAAATAGTCCTTCGCCTCTGGGGTCCTCAGATAGAGTTCCAGCTTTGCCCGTTGCGTGTCGTCAAACCAAATTGTGTCAAAGGGATCAGCGTCGGCGATCCGCTTGTCGCAATGCAGGTAGCTTCCATCCAAACCATTGAGCAGGTGCGTCAACCGGTTCGCATACGGACCGTATCGGTTCGCCTCGAATCCCAACTTCAACGGATCTTCCAGCCCCATTCTCTTAATCGTACGCTCCAAGAACCACGCCAGCTTCTGTGCTTCCAATAGCGTGCATTCAATCCCGAGCACCCAATAGCGCCGGATCATTTCCGCAATCAACGCGCGCGCCGGTGTCAGCTTTTCGATCCCTTCCTTCTTTGCGACGTTTTGATATTTCACCGTCGGTTCGTAAACAACCACCTCCACGTCCTTCAAATCACCGAGCGCCTTTTCGATCAACGGACGCACTACGGCCCAATCCAACCCGCCGTTTCCGCAACCGAGAGGTGGAATCGCGATGGACTTGATCTGCTTCTCGCGAATCACATCCTTCAAGGCCACCAGACCGTCTCGCACCCACTCCAGCTTCGTGGGTTGACGCCACTGCTTCTTGGTCGGGAAATTGATGATCCAGCGCGGCCCGCCTAGTTCCACTCCCGCGGTCACGAACATCTTACCCACCTGAACCTCACCCGCTTTGCACGCCACTTCGTAGGCTTTGAAATTCTCGGGATACTTGTCCTTGAACATCAGGGCGATGCCCTTGCCCATCACGCCCACGGTGTTCACCGTGTTCACAACGGCATCCACGTGTGCTTCGAGGAGATTGCCTTGCGTGAATTTCATGCGATCAAAAATACCAAGTCGGAGTTGTTTTCACATCAATTTGCTGACCTCGATCCGAAAGTAAACCATCCAAGTGCTGTTTCACGACCGAATTGTGGCAACAGATTGCGCGCAACGCAGAAAGAGGAAGATGACGATGCACCAGTGCCTCTGCCTGATACCGCAATTGCTTGCCAGGATCATCGTCGTCCGTTTTGAAGTTTCGGCTTTGTAGGAGCAGCCAGTCGATCCGCTTCAGGTCCTCTGGGTCGGAAAAAAACTCCGTATCGACCGAGTATGCGTGTTGGTTGGTGAACACGAATGGCAAATCCATATCCCGCAGCCGGTGGACAGACGAAACGAAGATAACAATGTCCCGGTTCTCTCGCTTTTTAATGCTGCCGTAACCAGTCTTGATGTTGAACATCATGATCGAGAACGGCGTGAAGTAAAACGGCACGTAATCGCTCAAGGTACCGCGCGGCGGAATAGGTACTTGCCGTCGCGCCCGTTTGTTGATCCAATTGTCCAGCGTGCGAACAGAGAGCACGGTCAGCAACGCGCCGGCCGCCTGTTGAAGCCGCGATTGCAGCGTGGCCGCGAAACGCTGCACGGCGGCCGTCGCTGCATTTGTGTCCGCGCTGAACGTTATCTTTACATCTGACATATTATGCGAAGGGGTTGCCGCTCCTGCCGCGTCCGCCACTCTCGCCGCCGTTCATGGAACGCAGCCGATCCGTGGCTACATCCACGAAGAACTTAATTTGTCGAAGCGTCATTCTGTTCACGGCGTCGTAATCGAAGCCCTGCCACACCAGAAAATCTATTGCTGGCCCAACACCGTCGGCGCTGTCAGTCCGGCCGCGTTTTTGCCGACTAAGTTCCCAATGCGGCCGAAGGCTTTTTTTGCACCGCTCATGTAAACGCTGAAGTTCAGGTCGAGCGCGATGTCGAGAATCGCGAAAAACTCGGAGAGGCTGAGCTTGCCGACTTCATCTGCACTCAGACCGCTGCATTTGCACACGAGCCATTCTGACAACTCGGATGATTCCTTCACGGCTGAGAGCAACGTCTCGACCGTCAGGCTGTTGCCTGTCGCGACATTGCTCGCGCTGGTGAGGACGGAGTTGATCTGTTCGCAAAGGCGTCCGGTGAACTCGCGCTGTTCATGCCACGATAGTTCGCGGACTTTGACGGGGCCGGCCCGCAGTTTTATTTCGCGATCCGGATGGAGCACTTCTTTGGTGTCGTTCATTGTTTGCTTGTGTGTTTTAGCCAGGGCACGGACGGGCATTGAGCCGTCAGTTTCTCTAGCTGTTCTGGTGTTGAGGAATCGGCGATAATCGGGATCAGAAAACGGAAGCGTGCGCACAGCGGACCACCGTAAAGTGCCGGGGCTACCTCGGTGAACAAATCCACGACGCGGCTCCGCTCACCAAGCATTTGCTCTTCAGCGTTTTTGCGGGCGCTGTATTCATCGGCCACGTTTGGCGGCAGCGTCTGAGGGTTTAACGTTGTCACGAGTTGGATGCGGCCAGCCGAGTCACATCCGGTGGGCTTTTGGGTGCCATACTGGACGATCAATCGATCGATGCACTCTGAGTTGGCCGTGAGCCGGCCGAGGACATCGAGAAGGCCAACGACAACCACGAATGTTTTGTCGAGGGTCGGCTTCAATTCTGAGAGCGTTGGATCGATTGCCAACTCCTCAAACAGTGCGCGCACCTGCGCGTTTGTTTCTCGGATCAATTCTGACAAGCTCTGCCCTGGCTGATTCATACAGCTTCCTTTTCTGCCGGCGTTATCGCCCGTCCTTGTGGCAGAGAAGCCGACGGTGATTTGCTGCGAGCCGGCGTGGCAGCGGCGGCAGTTCGCAAGGGTGTCGTGGGTTTGGCGAAGCCTTTCTCGTGAATCGCGTTGGCAATGTCGGCCGAGTTGGGTTGTGTGCGCCCGTGTTTTTCCGCGATGAACTTCGCGCGCTTGACGACGGCCGTGAGCGCGCCAAGGCAGCGTTCTTTGTTCCGCGCGTGGTCCGCGATGGCAGTGACGGCCGCCGCGTCGGCCGCCGGCAGGTTTGCGCGCACGACATCAGTGAGTTCTTCCTCAGAAAGGACCGTTGGCAACGGAGGACGATGTTCGATCCGCCCGTCAAGTTGACCGTCGCGCCAGCGCGTGTGTTTCTTCACGAACGTTTTGTTCTCCGGTCCACTGTGGAGTGGCCACGAAGGCAACCGGCACACCTTTGTTTACCAACGCCGTGATGACCCACAGCATCCGTTTCGGAAGACCGCCGCGCGTGCCATTGACACCGAAGAGCCAATGCGCTTCATCAAAGATAATGGCAAGATCACCGGACTGAAGTACGTCCTCGATGCGTTCGCGCAGCTCACGCGCTTTCGAGTTGAGGTTGATGCTGACGCCAATCGCCTTAGCAATCTCGCGGTAGAAGCCGCACTCGTCATCGGTTGCGGGAACCTGCACATATCGGGCGCGGCCCGGCCGCTGCCGGCAGAAATTTTCCGCGGCCCATGTTTTGCCCAGCCCCTCGAAGCCTTCGCACAGCGTGAGGCAACGCGCTTTGATCGAATACTCCAGCGTCTCGATGACGCAGCGTGAAACCTCTGTGGAGACAACACGGGCGGCACACTCCAATTCCCATTCCTCCATGTAGGCGCGGAGCAAAGACACCAAATTCGGAAAGTAGAACGGGCCGCCGTCCACTGGCTTTTTCGGATCGAGGCAAAGCTCCGTGAGATACTCGGGAAGCTTGGCGCTCGCGTCTCGACACTCCTTTACGAACAGCTCTGCTCGATAAGAATTTGGATGCTGCGCGGCTTCATCTTCGATTTCTCTGGCGCGTTCTTCATCCTGCTCGGTTTTTGCCCGCAGCCAATTGGCGCGCTTACCTTCGCCCATTTCGCCGCGCAAGATAAAATCAGTGCCCCAACATCGGGAGTGGAGTTGCGCGCGGACTTTGCGGACCTGCTCCGCGTTATAGGTGCCGGTCAATCCGAATTCCTGCATCGCCGGCGCCGCGATTTGGTTCGGGTGCAGCGCGAGCAATTCTTTGGCGAGACGCTCAAGGCCATGCGCGTGGCTGATGTATTGCAGGAAGTAAATCAGTTCGCGGTCTTGCGGATCGTTCAACACCGAGCAGCGCTTGGCGACAAGGTTCGCCATCAGTCCACGATTCAATTCCGGGCTTGAGCAATACCGCTCCTGGCGAAATTGGCTGCCCGCCTCTGCGTGGCGAGTGCTGCTCATTCGTCGCCCTTCTTTTTGGCGTCTCGAAGAATCGCTCCGAACACTTCGATGCAACAGTTGATCTCGTCGCGCGTCATATTCGGCACGGCCTTGCTGTAGCCGAGAGCTTTGTGCGTGATGGCGTGCCGGTTTGTCCCCGGCTTCAACGTTTGGAGCTGATTCCAGACAGCGAAGAGTTGCTTGCGCAGTTGTGGCAGCACCGTTGCGGCCGGCGGTGCATTGAGCACATACGTTTTCGTCGGCGCGGCTGTCGCTCCTTCGCCAAGGTGTTCGTCGAGAAACTTTTTGACGCGCCGGATCTCGCCAGCCGCTTCCGGTCGCGTCGCCGCTTCGTCGCTGATTGTCATGCCAGTTTCGCGTGCGACGCGGCGTGCCTGGCTAACTTGCTTTTGCGCGGAGATGGCTTCGGTGGTGACACGGTTGAACTCGCGCGAGGATTCAACCGTCTCGCGGTCCATGATGTTCTCCCGCGTGACGTGTTGAAACTTTGTCTTGAGCGTTCGGAAAAGCACTTTCGGGAATTCGTTGTGCGCCTCAGCTTTGGCAGCTTCTTCCAAATAGGCGTCGTCGATTTGCAGTGGGTGAACATCGAGTGCGAGCGGGACCGCCTGCGGGTTCTTGTCGCTGAGGTCGGTAATGACGAGAAATTCCGGCGTGTCCACATTCCAATGGCAGCGCACGATTTGATGTTGAAGCTCTGAGGTGACAGCGCTGCGGTAGGTGTACGCCTTGCGGCCAAACCGAAACGTGATGCCGTTGGTGGTGACACGCCGATCCGCTATATGGTTCGCCAGTTTGGCACGCGACTCGGGACCAAACTTGCGCGGGGGATCGTTCGGGTCGCGCAGTATTTCCAGCGCTTGATCCGGTGACATCTCTCGGATGATGTCTCCGTTCTGAATCTCGGCGTTGTAGCGTTCGCAGATGCGTGCGAACTCTTCTTCCCACTGCTCGAAAGAAAAGAACACGCCTTCAGGATTGCCGCCGCGTTCGATGAGTAGTTTGGCTTTGCGTGTATGCTCAGGGCAATCGTGGCGCTCCTCGCGTCCGCAGTAGCCCGGCAGCTTTTCCATGAAACACTGGAGCGCACCGCCGACACGCTCAACGGGTTTGGAGCGCGCGTGGATGGCGTGAATGAAGCGCGTGCCCAGACGTTCAAGTCCGTACTCCACCTGTCCCCAAGGCAACGCCGTGGACCCGTGGATCAATTTCGATTCCTTCCAGATGCCACGCTCGAAAAGCCAGATGTCCGGCCAGGCCCAGTTTTCGCCAACGCGCGTCATCAGGCTGCGGATCACACGCGAGTTGTAATTGCGATCCGGCTGAAGTGAGTACTCCAGCACGCGCAGAGTGCGTGCGTCGATCACGACGAGGCATTGCCCGCGCGTCAGCGCGTACTCACCCTTCTCATTCTTGATCCAAAAATACACTGGCCACGTGAAGTCATCCGCGCAGAAGCATTCGTACGGTTTAACGCGGCTCCAATCGCGTTTGAGATAGGCGAGAGAGTTTTCTTTGTGCAGTCCGCCAAGGACGCGCGGTGTCAACATTTTCACGAGCGGTGTCAGCGCCTCGCGCAAGCGTTGCGGCACACCGGATTTGTCCGACGGCGCTACGCACATGTATTCGCGCATCGTGACGCTGAGCGGTGATTCATCGCCCATCCATGAAATCTCACGGACACCTTGCGAAACTTTTCCGGCGCAGTTGTGGGCAATGTGCCAGGCGAGCATTTCCAGATCGTCCTTTGGAAAAACGAAGCCGGCGTTTTCGCCTTTGCGCAATGTGCGGCCGTCATCGAGCGCGGACGCCTCGCGGCCGTTCGCGATCCAATTCTTCAACTTCAAATCCCACTTCGCGCGCAACGCATTCGGGTTCGGCGCGATACCTGGCACTTGCGCGTAGAGGAATTGAAGGATAGCGCGGCGCACCGCGAGACGCGGCCGGCCGGCCGACACGCGAGCCTCATAGGCGCGAAAGGAGTTTAGAAAAAGCAACGCCGCTTCCGCCTCAGTCGGTTTTGTTCGGTCATGGATGCCGGCGAGCGCGGGCGTCAACGGCGCGCACTCATCGAAGCTGCTCACTTCGGATGTTGGATGGCTGCGCCGGACAGCGTTGTCATCGAGGTAAAGATTTGCATCTTCCCAATCCGGTGACGTGCCGGCACGGCGCACAGTCCGATCCAAGAGGTTCCAAAAATGTTCAGGCGTAACCACATCGCCGAAGGCCGCTTTGTAATCACGCAAGCCGACGGCGAGCAGTTCCGCCCGTGGCTGTTTGTGTTGAAGATGAAGGACGGTGCGGAGAGCAGCTTGGAGTTTTTGTGCGCGCACCTGGTGGTACTCGCTGGCTTCGTGAAATCTCACAGAGCCATTCGCCGTTGGGGCCGTGGCCGCAAGCAATTCTTCCAACGAGCGAAAGCCGGCGCGCGTCGCACGTTGGAACAGTGTCGCGCGATAAGTCTCAGGGAGAGCAGCCACGGTCCAGACGCGCACGCGGTTCCCGTTCGTTTGTTCCTCTTTAGTGAAGGTGTTCCCCAGAACCTTAAGTACCACCCGCTTGTTAACGTCCAATGCAGTCGCTATCTGCGCGGCGCTGAAGAGTTGTGGCGCGGCGTCGCTCATTTGGTTTGCAATCGCGCGGTAGCGTTGCGGAGTTGCGGCAGCCAGGCGGCGGGATTTACGGCGCAGTGACAAACGCGACGCCATGAGCTTTCCGTGAAGCCGGCTTTCTCAGCGAGCTTGCGTTGCGACCATCCTTCAGATTGCGCCTTTGCTTGGAGTGTGCCGACGAGGGCGGAAAGTTCGGCCGCATTGTGTTGCTGGACGAACTGCTTTTTCTCATACGCCGTTTGTTCGGCGATCAACCTGGCGAGAAACTTGACGGGACGACGATCCCCAGTCGCGAACGGTAGGCCCGCGCGCGCGCACAGAGCCGCGCCAGAACGGTTTGGCGCACTTGGCTGTGTGGATTCTGCGGAACCGGGGTTGCGGCGCGAAATCAAGGCGTCGCTCCTTTCGGCTTTTTCTTCCACCGCATCGTATGTTCCTCGTCATCGAACTCGGCTGCGTCACCGAGGTTCTCGCGGAGCGTTTGGCGCAGGTCCGGATCGATGTGGCGGGTGCTTGCCTGCAAGCGGTCGTTCAAGCTCTTCTCCGGCGCGGTGACGGTTTCACCTGGCTTGATCAGGCCGAGTTGCTCTGCTTCCTCGCGGTCCACGTCTTCAACGTCATGCTGACAACCCCAGCCAAACGGCTGCCACGGCACGCCGAAGTCTTTATTGATCGCTGCCCAGAACGGATCGGTTTTCAGCAACACGATACCTTCGTGCTGTGCGTGATCTCCGCGTGGCTCGCTCACATCGGCGACGCGGATAAATCGTTGCGCGGGAAACGCATCAAGCACGTCGGGATCAAGACCTTGCTTGTAGTAACCGAATCCCTGCGCCGCGCGCGTGTTCGTATCGAAGATCAATTCAAGCCGGCGCTGGCTCGTGATGTCCTTGATTGTGCCGGCGTCGGCCGGATCAAGTGGCCCCATTCCTTCCGCGATAGCGAAGCTTTGCATCTGCTTTACGAACTCGGCTCGGCTGCCAGCCTTCAGCGCCGTCTGCTCGCGGCCGTAGGGATCGATGACCTTCTCCCTCGCGCCCGAGAGGAAATCGGTGATCGTGTCTTTGCCTCGTTGCAGGAAGCGGACGTTCTCCACTTGCGAGCTGAAGAACGCGCGCGCGCGCAGTTCGACCGGCACGGCCGCCCACTCCGACGAATTCAGTTTGCTCCCGATAGGCGATCGTTTGCCGATCGTCTCAATCGCTTCGTCGAACGTTCTGGGTTTTACGAATTCCATCAGCCCTTTTCAGTTCATGCGCACGGTTGCAAAAACTCTCGGAAAGCTGCTGCGATTGAATCTTCTGTTTGCGAAGTGACAGTGCGCGCCGAGGCTTCGACGGCGAACTTGATGCCGAGACGCTTCGCTTGTTCTTCATCAATGCCGAGCATCAAATACAGGTGCTTTACCCACAGGTCTGGCTCCGTCCGTAGCACGTACGACCGTGCCATCTCCTCGTTGATGCCTTCCTTTTTCATCACTTCCGCAACGCGGTCGAAAAATGGATCGTCCGGCGCGGTGGATTTCGCGCGAGCGATCACCCCGAGTTCTCGGCGGGTGAGCGCTTCGATGCAGCCGATGCTTTGTGCGGGCTGAGCCGCGCGTGCATTGATCGGCGCGATGGTGGTAAACGCGGCGCGATTCACCAGGCCGCCGAGATTCACCAAACCGAGAGGCAGATCGATCGTCCCGTCCAACTTGACCCCAAAGGAGGGAGAGAAGCGGCGGAAATCTTTGCTCAGCACGGCTTGCCGCCCTGAGCCAGTCCAATCAACGCGCGCGCGAATTCCGCCGCGCTTCGCGTCATCACCACCCCAATAGAATGCCGTTGGGTGAGCGCTCGCTTCGCGGTCCTCGTGATTGAAATCAAAGAAAGGAAGATCCGCCGTGCCGGCCGCAGCCTGGCTGCGCATCAATTGCAGCGCGGCGGCCACGCGCGTCGCGAGCGCCTCATCGACGTTAACGGTGATCGTCTTCGGCTCGCCGTTCACGAGGGGCGTGATTGTGTGCAGGCCGGGAGGCATCCATTGGATGTCGCTCGGCAAAACGCCGGCAGGCAGTTCCTGTGTGGTTGTGGAAAGGCGAGCGTGGACGATGTTCATGCGAGTGCGTGGTTGACGGCGGTGATGAGCGAGGGCGGCACCGACTTGAGCAAATGAGAGCTGAGGGTCGGCGGACAATCTTTGCTGAGGCCATAGCACTGCCACGCCATCCGCGCTGAATAAGCCTGCTCACGCGCGAGTTGTGTGACGACCGCGACGATCTCCGGCGTGACATGCCATTTTTCCAGCGCCCCTTTCCTCCCGCAATTGTCGGTGCGTGGTTCCAAGCCGGGCGTATCGTTTTGGCCGAGCGCGGCTGTGTAGCGGGAGATAGTCGCTGGACTGACCCCGGCGATGCGCGACGCTTCTGCCCAAGTCTTTCCTTCGTGGCGAGCGTCGCCAAATCGCTTCACGGCCGCAAGGCGTTGCCCCGCAATCAGGGCACGACGTTCAGCGGGTGGGAGTGTTTTGCGGCGAGCACTCTTAGCTGTTTGGCGGGGTTTCATGGCACAGGCGATTGTGATGAGAGACCGGCCGCCATGCGCGCAATCGCCTGCACGCACAACGACCGATGATACCGGCGACGATTCCTCGCCTGCCGTTTCCGCACAGAACGGGATCAGCGCCCGCGCGAAAAGCAAAGGCGCGCGCAGCCAACGGACCGCGCGCGCGGAGCGAACCCGGCATGACCACAGCGCAGCCAACAGCCGGCGCTGTTCGCGGACGGGAAGAACGACCGCCGCGATTTTCCAGGTTCACAAATGGATGGCTCACAAATTATTTCCTCGCGCGCGCCTGAACCCATCCAAGGTAATCTGCGTGCAGCTTCGGGGACTTGGCCTTGACCAAAGCGATGGCTTCCTCTGGTTCTAAATCACTGGCCATCGCGGCGACGTACACGTCCCGCTCGAATTGGTGCGTGGGTTTAATCTGCTCAAGCAGCGCGGCGGAACGGTACGCCTTGTAGAGCGGGTAGTTGCTCATCGCCAGTTCTGCGGCAGCGTGAGCCAGGCTAACGCCTCGCTTCACGCTGCACCGCGCCTGCTGGTAAAACGCGTGAGTGGTCGCAAGCCCCGCCTCGACGTTGGCGCTGGCCTTGGCCTGGATCGCGGCGTGCATTTGTTCGGCAGTGGTCGCTTTCATGGAATCTCAATGGCGGCGAGCTTCGCGAGCTGCCCCTTAACGCTCCCGGCAAACTGCACAACGTCATCGCACTTGTTGGCGCTGCTCGGCACCGAGAAAGACATTGTTAGGCTGCGGATCAACTGTCCGATTTCCATATCTGGTGCGATCTGCGTAGCAATGCCGAGGGCGTGTTCCTGGCCGGCAAATGGGGTGAGTGCCTTCGCGATGGCCGCCACGAGCGCGCTGGCCTTTTCCTGAATGCCTCTTTCGAGTTCGTTGAACGCGAGCGCTTTTGCGATCTCAAAAAGCTTTGTGGCGGCTTCGGACCGCTTGGCGAGTGCGAATGATTCGCGCGAGGTCAATAAATCCTGTTGCGCGCGAAGCGTGGCCAGGCGCTGCGCAGTGGCATCGTCGGACCTGCCACTTTGCAGAAGGTTCGTGATGTCTGTCCCGCGCTGAGCCTTTTGCTCTAGCAGAGAAGCGTAATCTTTATCCGCCGCTTGGTACTCAGCGAAGTCAATGGTGCTTGTGGTTTTCATGGGTGCTGTTGCTTGGTGATCGATTCGGTTCAATTAAACGCCTTTGAAACAGGGCACGCATTCGATGATGTCGCCATCCGCCGTCGCGGCGTCCTTCGCAACTAACGGCAGAGCGGTGGTCCCGGCGGGAGCAATCTTTCCGCTGGCGGCCGGATACACCTGGTTACCTCTCGTGATCGCAGCATTCGCCGTCATGAAGAATGTGCCCGGCGCGGAAAAGAGTTTGATGTTGATCGGATCACCGGCTGCGGCCACGGGAAATTCGGTGACACCGATAGCGGCATCAGCGGCAGCCGCCAAAGCTGCATTGCCAGAGGCATCGAGCTTTACACGGACGTTTACGGCGAGCGCCGCCACAGAGAGAAGAGTGAGAAATCCGGTATGGTTCGCGGTGGTCAATCGGTTGCGTGTTTTGGTGATCGTGATGAGTTATTTTCGGATGAGAGGGCTTGGCGCGCAGTGACTGCCTCGGCGCTGCTCCAGAAAGGTTGTCCGAGCGCTGCCTCGATTTTTGCGCGCAGCACCGAACTGGTATCACTGCCGGAAAGCACGTTCTTCAGACGTTGGTAGTTGAGGCCAGCAGAGCGGGCGAACTCCTTAAGGTTCTGCCCGCGCAGTCTGACGGCGGCATTCACCAGGTCTGCATTTGTTGGTCTTACTTCAGTCACTGCTCGATTGGAATAGCATTGCTATTCCAGCCAATGCAACTTCTTTTTTTCCGCTGATGTGGTTTGACTCTCCCTGTGCCGCGAAAGAATCCAGTGCCACCGCGCGAAAAAGCAATTGGCGAACGTCTCCGTTCGTTTAGGCGCGAGGAATGTCGCATGGAACAAATCCCATTTGCCGCGGCACTGGAAATTGATCGTCGTCTTCTGGGCGCGTACGAGCACGGACGCATTCCTGTGCCGTTCTACGTGGCGGCCCGCGTCTGCACGAAGTTCTACGCGAATCCGGCATTCCTGGTAAACGGATGGCCACCGCGCAAACTTCCGACTGCGGCGGCGTTCATGCACCGTAAAGACATTCCGGCCCGAGCGCTTTTGAGTGATGCGTACGATCGTTTCTTAAAATCGAATGTTGAGGCGGAACACGATTACATCGAGTCAATGCTGCGGGGTTGCGTAGCTGACATTGGCTTCGACACGGAAAAGATGTTGGCCCTTTTCAACGACAAGCGAAACCCAGCCGAAAACGCCCAGCGGCTCTTTGACCATTTCGTCCGTAATTACCTGACGCCGCAAGGCAAGGGCGACCAAGCATATTTCTTTCTTCAGATGACAGAGATGTTCGCCCGCTTTGTGCAGTTTACTGAGCGAGCCAAACCGCCAGTCAAAGACACGACCGGTAAGAAGTAGCGGCTTCACACCGCGAGGGGACGCGTGCTACAACGCGCGCGTGCCGACGAACTCATTGAGTAAATCGACGGCGCGGCAGATCATCGCAGCGCCAGAACAAGAAACGCCCCTTCCAAAAAGTTTGCAGCCGGACGATCCGTGCCGTTGTCTCTTGGTTAAGGAGATGGCGAAAAAATTATCCGTGTCCGACCAGCACATCATCAATGCCATCGAGCAAGGCGAGCTTGGCGCTATCGACGTGAGCGGCAGCGCTGCGCGGACGGCCTGGCGCGTGCCGCCGGAATGGTGGGAGGATTACGTGCGTGAACACGTTTACGCCGGTTGACTATTTCTCTTGTGGTTTGTGGCCTGCCAGGGCCGATGCTTTCCAACTGCGGATCGTGCCGTCGATTTCAGACATGAAGCTCACGGTCATTTCGTCCAAGACAACTTCGCGAGCGGGCACGTTGTAATCTTTCGCGGCTTTGGTGCGCAGCGCGGACGCGTAGGTATATTCCGGCGGCGGCACTTTGAGCGAAAGCGGCCATCCCCCTGATTCCGCTGTTACGGTACCGAGGGTGCGTACGTCACTTCCCCATTTATTCGGCGGTGCGTATTTGACGGTGGACGCGCACCCGCACAGCAGAACGGCAGCAGCAAGCAGGCAGAGGAAGCTTTTCACAGTGGCGCTTGTAGCAGATTGGTTGTGAGCTGCAATGTTGGAAGTGGGCGGGACAACCATCACTTTGGATTCAGCTACAGGCCGATATTAAGCAGTTGACGGCTGGCTATGGTGAGCGGGCTGCACTCGCGCGCGTGCTTGGCGTAACCCGCCAAGTCTTCAATGGCTGGCTCTCCGGCGCTAGTGCGCCGGGCGCAGAGCACACGCTTCGTTTGCTCCAATGGGTCGAGCAATGCGAGGCGAAAAACAAAACCCCTGGCAGTGCTACAAACACCGCCAGAGGCAAACGGACCCAATTGAGGAAGAGTCGTGAAACAAAACCAAAATCAGGTCCGGGCCAAAGATAGCGGCCCGGCACGGTCCAAACAAGCCCGCAAACGTACGGCGGTATCCCATAGCGAGCGCACGTACATCGACGTGGAACTTCCAGCGCCAATGGCTGAAGCGATGGACGAGGCCGCGCGCGAAGAGTTCATCTACAACGCCGTCCGCGAGAAGATTGCGCGAGAGAGTGGAGGTAGCGCGCCTAATCCGCTGGACAAATTGGAGAACGCGACTGCTCAGGTAGATGCGCTGATGTTCCTGCTTATCGAGTACATCAACAGCAGCAATGCCGATGCGATTGGTTTGCATGTCCAAACCCGGATCGGTCTGGTGCATTTGAAGAAGAGTGCCGATGCCGCTTTGGAGGAAGCTTATGCAGCCGCGCAACAAGGCATCGCGGAAATGAAAGGCGGTGCGCGATGAAAACGAACATTCCGACTGTCGCGCGGCCCGTTGAACAATTGCCGGAGCACGATGCCGTGCTTGAACCGAAGTTGCGGGCGCGGTGCTCCGCTACGGACGCTAAGGCGCGTGCCAGGCTTGCTGAACAGTTGATGCAGTGGGCGGAGCAATTAAGAGAATCAGTCGCCCTCATGGACCTGCGGTTGGCGGCTGAGATGCCCACACCAAAAGTGCCGCGCGGTTTCTTCCTGGTGAACATGGCGCAGTGGCGTCGTGAGAAAATCGAGGCACTCGCAAAGGAGTGCGGATACGAAATGCGCGCCGTGATCGGGTGGGCCGTCACGAAAACATGGATGGAACTGGAAGACCAAATCCGTGTCGCGCAACTGATGGGCGTGCATCCGCAAGACTGCCGTTCATTCATCCACGGGGAAAAGCAGAACTGAACAGGCCAGCGCCGGCCGGGAGCAGCTCGGCTGGCGCGGTCGCTTCACGCGATGAATACGCCCGATCCATTCGCACATTCCCGAGTGCTCTTCTACACGGCCGGTAGTACGGCCGCCGCGCTCGTTACGAATCGCGGCGGCCGTCGCCAACAGAAGCCAATGCAGTTCCCCGACGCGCACCGGGCGTTGACCTGGTGTTTGGAAAAAGGCGCGGCCTTCGTGTGCTTGCCACGCCCGCCCGCGCCCGCTAGGAATTAGAAGTCTGTCCGACTGCGTGCGCCCGCTGCAAGTGCAGCGGGCTTTTTATTTAGGGCTGTCAGGATTTACGAGCTGGCCGATGGTGGCATTTCTCAAGCACACGTCGGAGGCGTCGTTCTTGAAAGGTGGCGACGCATTGGAAGCCGAAAGCAATCGCTTTCAGGATGTAGGCAATGACGGTAAGGACATGCATGAACGTGTCCGGGAAGGGATTCGGAATCATAGGGGTCTAGCTTTTACTTTGTTCTTGTTGTGGACTGTCGAGCGGGGCTTTCGGTGGGAGGTTCAACAGAACCTTCGTTCGCCCTGCTGTGGGCAGGAGTTCACATCGGCACCTGTTTCCATCGCCTTGAGTCTGATTTGTCATCAAGGGAACACATGCGCCCGCAACGTCGAACGTCAATGCGAGGAGTTTTTTTTGAATTGCGGTGCGTGGTCAGCGTTTGCTACATGGCCACGATGCGGATCACTTCAGCACTTCAGTCCGCATCGCCAGATCACCGGACGATGCCAGGTCAAACACTCCTCTTGGCTAAAGTCACGAGCGACGGCAGCGGAGGCTTCCGCGTCACGCCTGAAAAGCCTTTGGAAGAAATCCCATCAGCCGTAGCGGCGAAGCTGCTCAGCATGTCACGCGGCAATCTCTGCCTCGTCGTCAACAGCACGCTTGGCCAAAAGCATCTCCGCTGGCGCTGGCTCACGCCGCGCAAAGGCAAGCGCCTCTTTGAGCGCGAGTCGGTCGTTGCGTATCGAGAAGCGGTGAAGCGGTTGGAATGATCGCAGCGCCTCTGCCGCCGGCTGCAATAGCTCGGCAGCAGAGGAAGGGGAGCGGTCGGAAAAGTGTCCTGTGTCCTGTTTTTCGGATCGCGGATCACACCTCCTAATCTTCCCCGAGCACTTTTGCAGAATGGGGGTGTGATCCGTACGGAACGCGCGTAAACATTGATCGGCTCGGATCACACCCTCCAGTGAATCTGCAAAACTAGGCCGCAAAGAGAGCGGTCAGAATCTCGTCTGGAAACATGCAGCAAAGCCCCGTCTTTCGGGCTTCTTCAGGCTCTTAAGGGATATTTCAGGATCTGCAAAAGTAGGGGATCAATGCACAGGAACACCGCTCTGTTGGTACCGGCGGAGGGGGTCGAACCCACACACTCGTAAGAGTACCAGATTTTGAGTCTAGCGCGTCTGCCAATTCCGCCACGCCGGCAACAGAGGACGAAATATAATTGGCTCGTCCTCGATGTAAAACGATTTGTTGGTCGGGAACTTTCAGAATTTGGAACTCGGGAACTCAGGAAAATGTCGGAAAGACGAGGCAGGCTTGTTGTTGCGCAACGACTGGGGTGCGTGAGCCACCCTTCTTAAGTTCCTGAGTTCCTAATCGTTCCACGGCGCTTTCGGATTTGAACTTGCGCCCCGTTCAGCCGACGCTGTTTCCACACAGCGAAAGGATTCGTATGCCGCAAGCCATTATGGACCCGGAGCAAGTCAGGCGCTTCGCCGACGAACTCCAGCGTTTCAATCGCGATCTGCAGAACCGCATGGGTTCATTGCAGGCGCGCTTCGCCGCGCTGGGCGATAGCTGGCAGGACCAGGAGCACACCAAGTTCTCCGACGAGTTCAAACTCACGATCAAGGCAATGAAGAAATTTTCCGAGATGTCGGATCAGCACGTGCCGTATCTTTTGCGGAAGGCGCAACGCATCGAGGAGTATTTGAACCAGCGCTGACATGTCTGAAGCGCACGTCACATCGGTCGATGCCATCGAGAGTTTTCGCTCCTCGCTCATCAGTTATTTGGGAAAGACGCGGCCTTTGCTCGATGATGCGTGCGATGAAGTTTTCCGGCTGCGCGAATGGATCGAGCGGGATCGCCGCTTGCACTGGGAGAACGAAATCAAGCGTCGCCGGAAGCTTTTTGAAGCTGCGGAGCAGGCGTTGTTTAGCGCTCGTCTGGGAACGTTGCGTGAAGCGACCGGTGGAGAGCATGCCGCGGTGATGCGCGCGCGCCGGGCCTTGAACGAAGCTGAAGAGAAGTTGCGCATGGTGAAAAAGTGGGCGCTGGATTTCGATAACCGCGTTCAGCCATTGGTCAAAGAGTTGGACAGCCTACGCACCATGTTGGCCAATGATTTGCCGCGCGCGGTGCTTATGCTGGCACAGATTGTAAAGACGCTGGATGCGTATGCGGGGGTTCAAAGCAGCGCGAGTTTATCGATCGAAAATGAACGGCCAGAGTCGCCCACGGTCGCTGAACCGCTGACGGCGCCGAAGGAGAACGCATGAACATTGGCTCGACCGGGAAAATTGCGGCGGCCTCCACCAAAGATCTGCTGCGGAAATGGACGGAGACGCGCGATGCATGGCACGATGCCAGGAGCGCGGAGTTCGAGCGCCGCCACGTGCGCGAACTTGAGGCTGCGGTGGATCGCGCCGCGCCCGTGTTCGAGATGTTGGAAAAGCTTGTCACCAGGATCAGAAAAGATTGTGAGTAATTTGTTCACCGTCACTCAGGTCCGCGAACTGTTGGATTCGCTGAAAGGCGTGGTGCGCGACTTCGCCTCTGCCGAGGAAAAGCTGAACAAAGATTTTCGAGCTAAGATCGACGCGACGGAAAAGCGTTTCAAGGAGGAGAAGGAAGCGCACGCGGTTCATTTCACCACGCAATCGGCTGAGGTTGAAGCGTCGTATCGAAAGAAGAAGTCTGCGGTCGAAGCGAACTATGAACGGCGCAAGGCGCGCATCGCGCGGGCTCACAAGTCGAGTCACAAGCTTTCCGCCCGGCGGATCGACGATGACGAAGGCAATTGGAAATACAAGAGCCAGAAGGGACTGCTCGACACGAAACGTTTTCGCATCGATACGCTGGCGCGGAACGACGCGGCGCTGGCGGAATTCAATCAACGACTGACGGAGAGCCGGGGCGTGCTTTCGGCATCAGAGGAAGCGGCGGCGAAGGCCTTTCGCGGTTATGGAAAGTTCAACAAACTGCTCTCGAAGCCGGAAGGTTTTCGTGAACCGGATTTGTCATCGGAGGAGAATCAGCTTCTCGAGGAAGCCAGGAAGTTGCGCAGTGCGCTCGGCGAAAATCTTCGGCGGTTCAATCAGTTCCTTTTGCCAAAGGTGTTTCGCTCCGTCCCGCTGTGGCTGTGGTTTGGCTTGGTAATAGTCGCCGCCGCCGCGCTGCCGCCATTGCTCCAGCGTTCTGGCAACAGTTGGATGGGCTATCCCCAAGTCGGCGCGGGCGCGGCAATTCTGCTGGCGCTGATCTTGGCTCTGTATTTTTCCGGCCGCAGCAAAGCCGCCGCGCTCGCGAACACGATTGCGAATGAATTGGAAGCCGTCCGCCGGGTGCATGATGTCGCGGCGCTGAAAGCCCAGGCGCGTCATGCGCGGGAAATCGAGCGCATTGAAACCGAGACGAAGAACAGCACGGAGATGTTCCAGCAGAACTGGCAATCGGCAGTGGAACAAGCGGTCAAGGCGCGCGAGTTGTGGCCGGTGAGGATCGATGAAAAATGGCGGCGTGTGATCGAGAAGAGCGACCGTCAACATGCGGCGCGTGTTGCACGTGTCGAGCGAGAACACGAGGACGCCGTGACGCAAGTGCGCCAGGAAGCCGACGCGCGGCAGAAAGAGTTCACTGAAGCTCACGAAGCGAAGACCGCGAGATTCAATGCTGATTATCAGGCGCATTGGCAGAAGCTCGAACTGGAGTGGAAGCGATTAACTGAACCGATGTTCGCAGCGATCAACGCCGCCAATGCTGAGGCACAACGTGAGTTCCCCGAATGGCAGACGGCTCTTTGGCAAAATTGGAAACCGCCGAGTGCATTTAAGAATCTTGCGAAATTCGCGCAGCTCGAAGTGGACGTGAAGCGCTCCACCGAAGCGGCGCCACGCGATCCGCGTTTGGCTTTTCCGCCGATGGTTTCGCTGCCGCTCGTGCTCACGTATCCGCAGCAAGGCTCGATTTTTTTTGAGACGACGAAGTCCGGGAACGAATCGGTGATCGAAGCAATCAACAACATCATGTTCCGGCTGATCGCGACGTCGCCGGCCGGGAAGTTGAGTTTCACGATCATCGATCCGGTGAAGCTCGGACAAAATTTTGCGGGGGTAATGCACCTGGCGGACTATGAAGACAACCTGATCAACAGCCGCATCCTCACGCAGTCAGGACAGATCGAGCAACGCCTTGCCGATCTCAACGAGCACATGGAGAAAGTCATTCAGATGTATCTGCGCAATGAGTACGAAACGATCGCGGAGTACAACGTGCAGGCCGGCAACATCGCGGAGAAATATCACTTCGTGGTCGTGGCGGATTTTCCGGCGAACTTTACGGAGACGGCCGCCCGGCGCTTGCTGCATATCGCGGCGAGCGGGGCGCGCTGCGGGGTGTTCACGCTCATCCATTGGGACCATCGGCACACCGCGTTACCTGATTTTTTTCCGGAGGAGCTGCGCAAGAGCAGCGTGTGCATCAATGGCAGCGGAGAATATCTTGCGCTGGCCAATCCGTTTCTCGGTGGCTCGCGCGTGTTGCTGGATGCTCCGCCCAGTCCCGTGTTTGCGACGGAGTTTCTGCACAAGGTGGGGGAGGCGAGTCGCGGGGCGAACCGCGTTGAAGTTCCTTTCCGTCAGGTCGCGCCGCCGGACAATGAAATGTGGACGGAGGAGACGGCTGATGAATTGCGTGTGCCCATCGGCCGCAGCGGCGCGACGAAGCTGCAATACCTCGCCATCGGCAAAGGGACGCGACAGCACGCGTTGATTGCGGGCAAAACCGGCTCGGGGAAGTCGACGTTGTTCCACGTCATCATCACGAACCTCGCGCTCTGGTGCAGCCCGGAGCAGGTGGAGTTTTACCTCGTGGACTTCAAGAAGGGCGTGGAGTTCAAGAGCTACGCAGTGAAGCGCTTGCCGCACGCTCGCGTCGTGGCGATTGAGAGCGACCGTGAGTTTGGGTTGAGCGTGTTGCAACGGCTCGACGAGGAATTGAAGCGGCGCGGTGAACTCTTTCGCGCGCTCGGCGTGCAGGATGTCGCGGGATACAAACGCGCCGGGGGCAAAGAACCACTGCCGCGCGCGTTATTGCTCATCGACGAGTTTCAGGAATTTTTCGTGGAGGATGATCGCATCTCTCAGGCGGCGAACTTGTTGCTGGATCGCATCGTGCGCCAGGGCCGTGCCTTCGGCATCCACTGCATTCTTGGTTCGCAGACGCTCGGTGGCGCTTACACATTGGCGCGCACGACGATGGGACAGATGGTGATTCGCGTGGCGCTCCAGTGCAACGAAGCGGATGCGTATCTCATTATGGATGAAAACAATCCCGCGCCACGTCTCCTCTCACGTCCCGGCGAGGGCATCTACAACGACATGGCCGGCATGAGCGAGGGCAACAGTCCATTCCAGGCAGTATGGATTGGTGACGAGGAGCGCGACGTGTGGCTCGATAAGATTCGCGCCCGCGCGAATAACAGCGGCAACGGAAAATTTCCCGGGCCGATTGTATTCGAAGGAAATGCACCCGCGGATGTGCGCGAGAATCCAGTGCTGCGGAACATGTTGGAAGCGAAGTCTATTGCCCTCGCGCCGACTGCGCGCATCTGGCTTGGCGCGCCGAATTCGATCAAAGGCCCGACCGAGGCCGTTTTCCAAAAGCGTAGCGGCAGCAATTTACTCGTCGTCGGCCAGCGCGATGAAGCCGTGCTCGCTCTGATCACGACAGCATTGATCTCGCTCTCGGCGCAGTTCCCGCGCGGGGGTGTGAGGTTCATCGTGTTTGAAAGCACCGTGCCTGGTTCGCCAGAACGCGCGTTCCTCGAACGAGTCGCCCGCGCTGTGCCGCACGAGACTATTTTGGCGAAGCCAAGTGAACTTGCTGACGTTTTGAACCGTCTTACCGAAGAGTTGCAGCGACGCACCGGCGATGAACATGCGCCTGCGCCTGAAACGCTTCTGTTCCTGCACGGCCTGCAGAACTTCAAGAAACTCCGGCAGGACGATGACTTCGGATTTTCGACGGAAGAGAGCGCTAATTCAGCGACGCAATTGCAGAAGTTGATCAGCGAAGGTCCGAGCCACGGCATCCACGTCGTGGCCACGCTGGATACTTACAACAACGTGAACCGCTTTCTCGGACGCAAGACACTGAGCGAATTCGAAATGCGCGTGCTCTTCCAGATGAGCGCCAACGACTCGGCGAGTCTGTGCGACGATCCGAAAGCCAGCACGCTCGGCCTGCATCGCGCGCTCTTTTACAATGAGCAGGAGGGATATCTCGAAACGTTCCGGCCCTACGCGCTGCCGGATGGGGAATGGGTGGATGAGGCGAGCGCGAAGTTGGCGCGGATGATGAAATAATTACGCACGGGAACGGCGGTTGCTTCAGCGCCGGTTTGCCGCAGGTTGTTCCACCGCAAAAATCACTTCCCGCCCAACCGCACTTCCTTGCCTGTCTCAGCTGATTGATAAATCGCATCGAGCACTTGCTGCACCTTGAGTGATTCCTCCAGGGGCACGAGCGGCTTCTTGCCTTCCACGATGCAGTTAACGAAGTGCGAGATGCGGTCCTCGCTGGGGCCGTTCTTTGTGTTGTAGAAGTGCGTCGTCTCGAAACCTTGCAGGCTTTGCTTAAAAAGCTTTGCGGGAAAGAGACTCATGCCGGCTTCCGTGCCCAGTAGTTCGATGCCTTGCTCGCGATCGTCGCCGGGGTGAAATCCTGCCCAACTGGTTTCGAGCGTCACGGTGTAGCCCTTCTTCATCCGAACGAAGGCTGTGCTGTGATCCTCCACGTCGAAGGGACGCTTGGGATCGACTTCGCTCTTGCCCCACGTGCCTTCGCCGCGGCCCCGTGAGCCGAACTTGGAGTGCGTTGTTGCGGTCACGGAGACCGCGTCGAAGTCATTCAAAAGATGGAACAACGTGTCAATCAACATGGAGCCGCTGTCGGCCATGCATCCGCCGCCGGAATACTGCTTCTGGGTGAACCACGAGCCGATGCGCGGAATGTTGCTGTGCCGGTGCGAAAAAGCGCGCGCGTGATAAACCTCGCCCAGATCGCCGTGTTGAATCGCCATCCGCGCGGTTTGCGTGTGGCGATCGAAGCGAAAATTCTTGGCGACCATGGCGGTGCGCCGATTCTTCTGCGCCGCCGCAATGATCTTCGCCGCCTCCTTCGCATTCATCGCCATCGGCTTCTCGATCAACACGTGCTTGCGGGCGTTGAGCGCGGCAATGGCAATGGGCGCGTGCAGGAAATTCGGCAGCGCGATCGTCACGGCATCGATGTCCGGTTGTTCGAGCAGTTCCTCGTAGTTGGAGTAGCTCCGGGGAATGTGAAACTTCTCCGCCGCCTCGCGCAGGCGTTGGGGATTCGTTTCTGCAATAGCGACCGTGGCCGCTCGAGGACAATGAAGGAGGCTGGTTAAATGTTCGATGCCAATGGCACCGACACCGATGACCGCGCACCGAAGTTTTTCGCGCATAGCTGGAATGGGTTTGGTAAAGGAGGTTGTAGGACCATCGCCGACAGAGGTCAATCACGAAGTGAATTTCAGCCCGTGTTTTCGCAGGTTTTGTGAGTGTGATGTGTAACGGAGGTGATGCAGGTGCAGCCGGATTGGACACCTTACATCATGGAGAAACCAGCAGGACCTGCGAAGGAAAGTGACTGCTCAGAGCACAAAACTTCAATATCCAACCATCAAACTCCAAACAAATTCCAAGCTCCAAATCCCAATGGACAATGCTGACGACAGATTCGGCGAGTCGCACGCTCCTTACCGCACAAAGGTCACCTGCACGTGTTTGGATTTCAGCATGTAGGCGCTCCAGATCAGTCCCTGCCCAATGGCCCGGACCAGTTCGCGGCGTGATGAAACATCCGAAAATGAGCAGAGGACCGTACAATGGATGGTACTGATCGCCCTTTGGCACCGCAAACGTCTGCCACACATCGGTGGAAAGATTCAGCGCCTGGGCAGTGCATTCGTGTCCGCCGCCCAGATATTGCGAATGGCTTCCTCCTGACCGAAACCGTTCGGTGTCGCCGCGCTGGGTCGGTTAACGTCATACCAACGTTTGCCGTCAGCGGCGCCGGAGATGATCCTCATCCCGGGCATTTGGACGTAACCCTCGGGGTCATGTTCGCGCACCCACTTCCACGCGTAGCGCAGCCAGTCGTTGCGCGCGTTCTCCGGTTGTTGGGAGAACCACGTAATCTCGTCCCAACCCCAGACCCAGAATCGGCCCTGGCCCGCTTCGCCTGGCTTCCGGCTGCGGCCGTAATTGTCGAACTCCACGAGATACGGCAGGTGCTCGCACTTCCAGCCACTGGGCGTGATGCCGCCTTTGCTGCGCCCATAGAGCGCGTCGGTGTAGCCCACGCGCAACTGCGCTTCCTTGGGTTTGTCCGCCAGCTCTTCGATGCGCAGCGGGAAGGTATGAAAGTCGAACAACAGTTTGCCATCGCGCACGAATCCGCCGCGCGGCACATGGGCATCGAACAGAATGAAATGCCGACGCGCTTTCTTCGCTGCATAGCCGCGCGCTTGCGCCAACACTTCCGCCCAATGGTCGAGCTTCGGATCGTTGCCGTTCATCAACTCGACCTGGCCGTAGTGAATCGCTTCGCAGCCGATGTCGATGTAGGAGCGCGCGAGAAAATAAAACCAGAGCTTGGTTTCGCCGCGGCTCACGTCGGGGACAGATGAAGCTTGCCCCCAATGATTGCTGAATCGCCCGGTTGGATAAAGCATCTCGTCGTAGCGAAAGTTGCGCGTCTCGACTGGCCGGCCCAGTCCCTCGAAAGCCCACGCCGGCACAGACAGATCGCTCACATCACGCGAAACGATTTCAAAGATGCACGCTTGCAGGATGAGTTCCGGATCGGCGCTGTGAATCCTGGCGGCATTCTTCTTCGCTTGTTCGAGTTTCTTTGGAATGGCCGGCGCACCGCCTTCCTCGCGTCCCCACTGATAGACCGCGCGTCCGGCGAACTTCACGCCGCAATTGGTCAACATACGCAAGTTGTCATCGAAGTCGCCGTGACCGGTGAGCAGATACATCGTCGTCATCGACCGCGAGAGATAACTCCGCAGCACCTCCTCCGACATGCTCCCGTCAAAGCGGTAATCGCGTGCGAGCACGGGCAAAGTAATGAGAAGTAACAGCCCGCAAAGCCATCGGGCGATTGAGTGCATGAACCGCAGAGTATTTCTGCGCGTCACGGCAGTCAAACTTTGCGGACGTTGCGGAAGGGCTGAAGGCCCGAAAGAAAATAGCCCGGGGTATCTCCCTCTCCTTCTCCTTCTCGAACGAGGGCCGGAGTGAGGAGTCGAAAACACAGTCGCCAACTCGGCTGTTTTCCTACTTTTAACTTGTTGACGGACTTTTTGTAAAAGTCTAACTTTAGGATGTGAGCACGACAACGAAAACAGATTCCGTATGGTTCACCACCAAAGGCCAGGTGGTAATCCCAAGCTGGCTGCGCAAACAATTCAACATCGAGGATGGCACGAAGGCCGTCATTCAAGCCACGCCCGAAGGCATTCTGCTAAAGCCAGTCACGCGCTGGGCCATTGAACGCGGCTTCGGCATGCTGAAGCGCAAGCCCGGCGGGAAATCCTTCCACGAAGAATGGGCGGAGCACAAACGCGAGGAACGGGACTTGGAGGACAAATAAATGGCCACGGCCGTTCTCGATGCTCACGCCCTGCTGGCGTTTTTTCGCGGCGAGGACGCGGGCGTTCCCGTGAAAGAGCTGCTTCATAAAGCCGCCACTGCGGACCGTCCGCTGCACATGACTGAGGTGAACTACGCCGAAGTGAAGTACATGCTTCTGAAAAAGGACGGCGCGGAAGCGTGGGAACAAGCAGAGGACGTTCTGAAAAGCCTTCCACTTGAATTTCACCCTGCCACCCGCACGCTCGCTGATATTGCCGCTGACTTCAAGGCGCGTTTCAAAATCAGTCTCGCCGACGCCTTTGCCGCCGCGCTGGCGAAAGAGAAGAAGGCCGAACTCGTCACTGGCGACCCGGAGTTCAAGCCGTTGGAGAAAGAAATCAAGATTGCCTGGCTCAAATGAGTGTTCTGCCCGCGCAGCTTGAATTATTGTTAAGCTGGCCCGCCGTGCGTGTCTTGCGGGTCAAGCCGATGGACTCTTCAGTTAACCACTACTGGCTGTCCTGACCTGCTCGAAGACAACATCGCGGTGGAACTCCAGATACCGGCACGATTCGGGATTAACTCTGCGTAAGTGGAGGTCGGGCGTGATGTGCATGCGGCGCTGGTCGTCATCCCGCCAATCGGGCGACACCAGCATCCGTCCGTCATCTCGGAAAGAGATCAAACCTTCGTTGAATAGCGCATCCAGATTAGGGACCAGCAATAGACCGTTGAAATGGTCCACTTTCTCCTGAACGTTGGAATCGGTCCACGGTTTGATGTGGCTGGAACGAAGCACACGCGGTTCCTGAACACTTGTCACCGCGCAAGATCCCTGCCAGAGCCGAAGCAAATTACCCCGGAACAGCCGCTGCGCGATGCCGCGGCTCTTGGCTGTGACCGCGCGGTCGATACTATTCATCCCGGCTTGGCTGATGACGGCATAGTCAGCCGGCTCCTCAGCCAACTGCATTGACTCCGTTGGGGCGAGTTCCGGCGCAATCGCCACCACGTTGAACACGAACTCACTCGGGCGGTCGCTGAATCGGTTGCATCGAACCATGACCACCTTGCCGTAATAGGTGAATGGCGTGAGACGCTGGTCGCGGTAGAACAGATGGATCTCCTCGCCGTTGCGAGAGGCATTTGCGATGCGGTCGTCGGAGCCGTGCCCTTTCTCTCCGTCCCAGAACAACAAATCGTCGTCCAGGAAGTTCTTGTACGGTGTCATCCAACCCAGTCTCTCCCGTGTGACAAAAAGAAATATCTGTCCGGCGCCCTTTGGCGTGAAAACACCGCGACCGATGGCTTGGAATCCAGCCAGACCCCAGAGCTCGGCCAAAACCTTACGATCATAGCCCCGACCGATCGCCAATGAGTCTGTAAAACGCGACATTGAAACGCCGTTCAACTGTCCCGCCAACCAGTTCGGTTGACGACTACGGAACTACGCCAGGATGTCAGGTTGCGCACTCAACACACAAGCGCACGAATCCCGCCTGTTGTTTGGCCGCGCGTGCTCAAGCGTTTCGCTGCTGAGGCATGGCGGCGCGCATGCCGATGACGAGTTGTACGCGTGCGACGCACAGTGGTCGGGCTTGTTCGACCGGATGCTCGTACATTTGCCGGAAGAGACTGAACGCCGGGTTGAACTGGCGGCAGCTTACGGCGAGTGAATGCGGCCACCAGTTGCTCCAAGCTTTTCGGATTCTCCGTCTGACACTCCCAAACGACGATGCTCTGCCAGCCAAGTTTGCGAAGCGCCCGTTTGTGAAGTTTATCGCGAACGGCGTTACCGTTGAGCTTCGCGAGCCACCATTCGCGACGATTCGTCGGCGTCGTGCAGTTTTTGCAGCCACGATGCCGATGCCAGAAACAGCCGTGAATGAAGACGACAGTTTTGTATTTAACAAGCACCACGTCGGGTCGGCCGGGAAGTTTCTTTCCGTGAAGGCGGAAACGATAACCGAGCCGGTGCAGCAGAGAGCGAACGCGTATTTCAGGAGCGGTATTCTTTCCGCGAATGCGGCTCATGTTCCACGAACGACGCTCTTTACTCAGGCGGTCACGCACACGAATTGAATAGACGAAGGCGACGGCCTTGGCCATTTGGTTTACGGATTTCCGTGTCGCTTTGCCGGAAGAATCTCACTTCACTTTCCCGACGATGAAATACTGCTCGCGTCCGATCCGTCGTAGCACAAGAAGGAAATGTTCCTCGCTTGAATTGACGATCACCGTAATCTGGCCGCCGAGTTCCTTGTAGCGCTGTTCAACGACTTTCGTGTGTTCGTTGAACCAGGGATCGGTGCGGTCGCATACATGCAGCAGCGGCACGCCGGCTTTCGCGAGCGGACCGAGATTTTCCAGCGGCGATGTCTTCGACATGAGACTGCGCAACGCGGGATTGCGGCCAACGATGCACGCGACTTTGTCCGGGTTTTCGATGGCCCAGGCGTACGCTTCCCCTGCGGCGGTGCCGGTCCCTTCCATCACGGGCTTTTTGGAAAAGCCGTGATCGATCATGAGTTGATAAGCGTTGTTCCACTGCGTTCTCACCGGCCCGGATTGCGCGGTGAGTGGAGGAATGACAATGTGAAATCCTCGCGCCAGCAACGCTTGATCGATCGCCGCGTCGCGCGTGACGGCGTCCGCGCGAAACACCCACGGCTTTCCGGGCGCAACCGTTTTGGGCACAATGACCGTGAGGCCGGTGAGTCCCCACTGGCTCTCGGTTCCGGCATCGTAACGGTCGTAGCATTCGGTGAAACCGGGGCCGCGGCAGTTCGCGAAGGTCTTCTCTTCCACAAGCCAGAGGTTCGTGCTTTCGAGGCTGTAGTAGTACGACTTGCTAAACTTCTCACCGGCGAAATCCGGCCGTCTGTCCGACGATGGCTGCATGTGCGCCACGATCCAGTCTGCGATGGGCTTGGGATTGCGCAGGCTGTGTGGATGATGCGCCGTGCCGTCTTTGATTATCACGGTGATCCGGCCACCCAATTGTTGATAACGATTTTCAATCGGCAAGGTGTGGCGCTGGAGCAAGAAATCGGCGCTGCCGCAAACATTCAGCAACGCCACGTCGTTCTTCGCCAAGTCACCCAATTTCGCAAATGCGCCTGGCCGGATCGCCGGATTGTCCGCGTAGATGCACGAGACCTTGTCGGGGTTGGCCGTTGTCCAATCGTATTCGTTGACGCCGCCTTTGCTCATGCCGACGAAGGCCGGCTTCTTCGACAGCCCGTGCTGTTCTGTGAGGTAAGCGTACCACGCGTCCCATTCCTTGCCGGGATCGGGCGTGATGAAGACGATGTGAAAACCGCGTCGCAGCAATTCGACTTCGGTTTGCGGTTCGTGATCCCAGTAACAACCTTGCCACGACCACGGAACGCCGGGAGCCGCCTGCTTCGGCACAACCACGATGCATCGCCGCTGGCCCTTCGCCGGATTGCCTACGGCAAACTTCTCCGTGTCTGGCCTCTTGAACGGCGTGATGGCAAAGGTCGCTTCATCCATCAGAAAGTCGTAACGCGCGAACCCGTCGTGCCAACTGGTCTTCTCGCCATCGAAGGGAACATACGTTCCGGCAGGCTGCGCCGCGGTTGAGTTCACGAGCAGCACCGCAAGTAGAATTCCTGCGAAGCCAAAATGCTGAAGTCTGCCGACGCTGTTGTATGACGTGTCGTTCATGGTGGATGAATGAGCGCAGCGTATGGATGCGTTCCCCCGTGGTCAATGCATGGGCAAGCCGAGTTGGCGCGACCCGATTTGCACAGTAAATATTGTTTCAGTGCCTCGGTGAGCTAATGGAAATGGAATTAGCGCGCGAGCAAAACGCTGATGTCGTTGCTCTCCACGTTATTGGTGATGAAATCCGGCTTGCCGTCGTCGTTCACGTCGATGACGGCGATGCGCCAGGTGCCTTTGCCGGTGCGGAAGGGAGAGCCGGCGGCGCGTTGGAATCCGCCACGACCGTCGCCGAGGAACACGGCGACGCCATGTTCGGCGCCGGCAGCGAGATCGATCTTGCCATCGCGATTCAAGTCAAACTGGCACAATGCTCCAGGCGTGATTACCGAGTTGCGGCGGTGAATTCGTGGCCTGCGCAAAGTTTCCTTTTCCGTCTCCGAGAAGAATCGTGGCGATGCTCGCATCATCGTGGGTCGCCACAATGTCCGGCTTGCCGTCGCCGTTCAGGTCCGCGACGGCGACGAAATAGGCGCGGTCGCCCGCTTTGAACGGCGATTGTGGGGCGGCGCGAAAATCACCACGCCCATCGCCGAGTAGCACGGTTACGGTGCTTGGGCCGGGCGCCGTGTTTGGCACCACGATGTCGAGGTTTCGATCTCCATTCAACGTCCGCAAGCGCAACGGGATAAGGACTGGGGCCGCAAGCAAATGGCGAGCGGGGCGCTCGCTTGAATCCGCCTTGGCCATCGCCGAGCAAGACCGAGACGTCGCCGTCTTCGTTGTTGGCCGTCACAAGGTCGAGTTTGCCGTCGCGATTGATGTCGCCGACTTCGAGGGCGTGCGTGTGCGGACGTTTGCCGGCGTCTCGCGCGGAAAAGGGCGAGCCGGGCGCGGGCGTGAACGTGCCATCGCCGCGTCCGAGCAGAACGACCACTTCTTAGCGATCGTGATGTGAACCAGCGAAATCGAGAACGCCATCGCGATCGAAGTCAGCGAGAAGCATTTCTCCGCCGACGCCGGTCACCGGCGCAATGAGGACGTGGGCCGGCGCTGAGATGCAATATGTCCCCTACGCTTTCGTCCGTTGGTATGCGGGCGTGACATCGCAGTGCGATGCCCCTACCAGGCGGACTGCAGCTAGCCTCCCATCTTCTGGTAAGCGAGTTGAATGAGGGGCTTGACGGATTGGAACTCAGCCTCGTTTGTGATCGTCAGTTCAAGATTTCCTGTTCCGAAATGTCCGATGGAAGTCACATCTCTTCCGTTCGGCGGGATTGAAATATCTTTGGGATCCAATTTCAGGTAAAGTGTGACGGCTTTTTGGTAGAGCTGCATGCAAACAATGTTCTGAGCGAGTTTGTAAGCCACATAGAGTTTTTTTGGAGCTTCTTGAATCGAAGCATCGATGCTCAGCACGAATTCTTGAATCCTCGAAGCGAGTTGTCGGATGTGTTCAGGTTTTTTCTGCAAGTGCTGTTCGAATGTGTACTGACCGGTCAATCGCGTTAGTGCCGCCTTTTTACCCGCGCTCAAGTTAGATGGCTTCTCGGTATTCCCGGTTGCTGGCAGTGTTCGGCTAAAAACTTCCTCCAGATAAAGAGAAGAGTTCTTGAACAAGCGATACTCCAGAGCTCAATGTTTGCGCCCATGACTTGAACCGCGTGAAGATCATATTTCTTGTAGTTCGGTGCGATGCAAATGACGCGCACTTCTGACCAGTCAACTTCCACGCCTTGGCCAAGGCCCTTGTTTACGGCAATCTGAAAATCACCTCGATGGTCGTGAATCCAATGCAGATAGAACAGACTCTGATTGATCAGCTCGGAACTTTCCTTGGTCTTGTATTCGATAATGACGGGATTGTCGTCTTCCGACAGCGCAAGAGTATCTATTCGCCCAGCATGATTGTTTCCCGTGGGAAATTCTGTCGCAACTAGTCGACAGTTGAACACCGGGTGCAGGTTCGCTTCGATAAGGTTCTGAAGTTTCTTTTCGTTCTCGAAGACGATGTTCTCAATGGGTGTCAGGACGGACTTCTGGATAGCAAAAAGAGGCATGTCCACTGTGTAACTAGCCGCCTGGAATGGGAAAAGCGCAAACTCCCTTCCATACGGTCCCCATTGTTGGCATAACCACTCTATGCGAGCGTCACCGATTCTTCTCCTTGCCCTGCTGTTCACGTGCCTCACCTTCGCCGCGGTCTGCGCGCCGGTGACGTTCAACGAGCACATAGCACCCATCATTTATCGCAACTGCTCGTCGTGTCACCGGCCGGGGGAGGCGGCGCCGTTTGCGTTGTTGTCGTACGCGGACGTGAAGAAGAAGGCGAAGATGATTGCGGACGCCACGGAGTCGCGGCTCATGCCGCCGTGGAAAGCGGAATCGGCCTCCTATGAGTATCGTGACGAGCGACGGCTTTCGGCCGGGGAAATCGCGCTCATTCAATCGTGGGTGAAAGGCGGACTGAAGGAAGGCAGCGGCAAGAAACCCGTGCCCCCGGCCTTCGGTTCGGGCTGGGCGCTCGGCGAGCCGGACCTCGTGGTGGAAATGCCGGCGGCATTTCACATCCCGGCGGATGGCCCGGACATTTATCGGAACATCGCGGTGTCGCTCGGCTTGACGGAGGAAAAGTGGGTGACAGCCATCGATCTGAAACCGACGGCACGCGCGGCGGTGCATCACGTTTTGTATTTCGCGGACCCAAACGGGAAAATTCACCTGAAACCGCAGCAGGGCGATCAGCCGGGGTTCAAGGGGATGCGTCCGGGCGGCGCGTCGATTGCGCTCGGCGGGTTCGCGGTCGGGGCGCAGCCGAAACATTTTCCGGAAGGATTTGCCATGCAAGTGCCGAAGGGTTCGGACTTCGTGGTGCAGTATCATTTTCATCCCACGGGCAAGGCGGAGGCGGAGAAGTCGCTCATCGGGTTTTACTTCGCGAAGAAAGCGCCGGAGCGAAAGATGACGCGCATCCAGATGCCGCCGCATTACTCGCTCTTCTCCGGGCTGGACATTCCCGCGGGCGAAAAGGATTTCGTCATTCGCGATTCGTACACGCTACCGGTGGCCGTCGATGCTGTGGGGTTGGGCGCGCACGCGCACTACATCGGCAAGCAAATGAAAATGACGGCGACGCTGCCGAGCGGTGATGTGAAGACGTTGTTGCTGATCAAGGATTGGGACTTCGCGTGGCAGGACCGGTATTATTTCAAGGAATTGGTCGCGCTGCCGAAGGGCACAAAGCTCGACACGGAAATTCATTGGGACAACTCGGCGGCTAACCCGCGCAATCCATCCAGTCCGCCGGCGCGCGTGACCTGGGGCGAGGAATCGAAGGATGAGATGGGAAGCCTGAGCCTCATCGCCGTCGCGCATGAGAAATCCGAGCGGGCGACTTTGCAGAAGGACATTGGCCGGCATCAGGGTGAAATCGTGGCGGCGGGCTTAAAGGCGGACCCGACGCTGGCCGTGAAGATCAAACATCTGTTGGCGGAGTAGGAAATGCGTCGGAAAGTGGCGGGCAGTCAACGGCCGGACGGCGCTGTCCTACCGCTGCGGACATCACTTCGTCATCACGGATCGCGCCGCAATTGGAAGAACTCGTTCGTCCTCCGCACCGGCAGCGTCACGGTTTTCAGTCCTCCATTGGTCGAGGCGCTGGCGGTGACGGGCGACCATTGCGAAGGAGCAAGCACGGGAGTCGATTGCAAAGAATATTCGGGCGAAGATACCGGCCAGCGAATGACGACGTTCGTTCCCGCGCGCGTGATAATCATCGTCGGTTGTGGATCGCCCGGAAGATCTCCTTTGAGAATCGTGAATGTGTCGTCCACCGTTCCGTCCGCGGTGACGAACGTGGCGTCGAGACGCAGTCCGTCAATATCAATCACCAGCGACCCGTACGTGAGCACGGAGAAAAACATCGCGGGATGATTGAGGTTGCCGCCGCCGCCCTGGCCGCCAGAGCTGCCGTCCACGACATAGACCGTCCCGCCGCCCGCGTTCGTTCCTCCGGCGGTTTTCAGATACGCGCCATCGCCCGTCGTTCGCCCATCGCCTGGGTTGACCAAGTGACTTGAAGTTATGGTGGAAGAGTGTCCGTAGAAGCCATCGATCAGAAACGAGCGTTCATAACAGTGGCTGTGGCCGGAGAGGACCAGATCGACGCCGCCCGCTTCCAGGATGGGCAGGATTTGCGCGCGCATCTCGATCAACTCCGATTCGGTGTCTGAGTTGTGCGAACCCTTAGTGTAAGGCGGATGATGAAAGTAAGCGATGATCCAATCCTGTGTCGTGTCCGCAAGATCCGCGCGCAGCCACTCCGCCATGGAACTGTCAGTGTCCCGATAGATGGCCGTCATCGAATCGAGCACGATGAAGTGGATGTTCGCGTAATCGTAAGAGTAGTAATGCTCCGTTCCCGATGGCACGCCACCCGCCTCGCCCGCCATTGGCATGGTGAAGATGCGGTAGTAGTCAAAGTCGTCCGACAACGCCTGGATCTGCGCCGTCTCGTGGTTGCCGACCGTCGGCCAAACGACCATGCGCTTGAGTTCGTTCGAGTACACGTTGAAGCAATAACTTTGATATTCCTCATCGAAGCCGGAGTTGTAGGCATTGTCACCGAGGAAAAGCCAGGCGTCCGTGTGACGCGTGCCGGTGAAATTCGTGTAAGCGTCGCGCACGTTGTATTGAGCGGCATAACCGGTCCCGAAATCTCCGATGGCCCAAATGCGGGTTGGCTTCGCCATGCCCGGCGCGGGCGCCGTCACGAAATGACATCCCGCCTCGCCCACCAGCGACGTGCTCGTGCCCAGGGCGTAGAAATATTTTGTGTCCGGCAGCAGGCTGGTGAGTTTGATCTCATGTTCCGTGACCGGCGCGCTGTTGCTCGCGAACTGATTGAGCGCGCCGAGGCTGGTCCCGTAGTGAACGACCGTGTTCGTTTCGCTCGTGGTGCGCCAGCGCACGATGATGTTGCTCGACGTTCCCACCTGGAGATAAGGCCCGCGCAGCACCGTCGTCGGAATGGCGTTGGTGCTGTGCGTGCCAACCAGCTCGAGGTTGAAACTCATATCGGAGCTATCCACGGACGCCTGGTGAATTTCCACCGCGATCAGATTCACGCCTTGCTGGAACACGGAAGTCGTCAGGTTCGTGACTACGTAATTGGTTTCCTGCGGAATATTCACCCCGGACGAGGCCAGCGTGTTGTAGGTGAGGAGGCCCGTCGCCGACAGATTGTTCCGCAACACTTCGGTTCCGTTAACGTACACCGCAGCGCCGTCATCACGGAGCAGTCGCAGCGTGAATGACGAGTAAGCCAGCGGCTCTGCGATGGTGACGAACCCGCGAAAGTAAGTCGTGATGGCCGGCGTTGTCTCCGTCTGTTCATCGTCTTCGCCCCAGCCGAACTGCGAGAAACTATACGACCAGTCTCCGTCGCCGAAATCCCCCTTGAACCAGTTCGTGCCTGGGTCCACGCCGAAGTCGTGATAGCGCCAGGCCGATCCGAAATGGAGGAGCGTGGTGCTGGCCGCCCGCAGACCGCAGATGCCAAAAACCAGGAGACACAAAGACACGGACACAACGATGCGAGTGGTGTTGTAGTTCATCCCAGTGCCGAAAAACTAACGCACTTCGGCCATGCTGCAACTTCGTCCACGGGCGTCTCGGCACCGCCAACGCCGGAACGATTCAGACTTCCATAGAAACAAACGAAGGGAACAAAGGTTCGGCTGAGGGCCGCTGCGCATTCCGAGCGCCAGTCGCGCGCGCCGGATCAAACGGTCTGGCTTTCGCTCCGTTGAAAATGCGCGCCACTTGTTTCCTCCCGCTTCGTTTCCTTTGTTCGCTTCTGTTCTTCACGCTGCATCGTTTCGGGAAAAAGAACGGCACGCATACGTACGAGAAAGGGCGCGACTACGTAGGGGGATTACCCTACAAAAAAACTGCCCTTTTCGTCATTCAGTGATGGACAAGATTCCGTTCCGATTTTACAACTGGAGCACCCAAACAACCAAACGGACTCGCTGGCCTCGGTCACGGGTCCGTTACTTTTTGGAGGAATCCAGGTTTTACCTCCGCCGTTCAAACTCCTCGTGCGTAACCCACGCTTTCAGAAATGAATTATCATCCGCGCGGATTCGATTCCTCCACGCGTCCATTCCGCAACACGAGCAGTTTGTCCGCAAGTTTTTGCGCGTCGGCCACGTGATGTGTGACGTGCAGAATCGTGGCGCGCGTGCGTTGGTGAATGGAGCGAAGCAACTCGTGCATGTCGTCTCGCGTGTCGTCGTCGAGCGCGCTAAGTGGTTCGTCGAGGCAGAGCACGCGCGGCTCGATGGCGAGTGCGCGACCAAGCGCCACACGCTGTGCCTCGCCGCCGCTCAAGTGTTGTGGCCGGCGATCCAGAAGAGCGCGAATGCCGAGCAACTCCGCCAACTGATCGATGCGTTCCGCGATCACGTTTTCGTCGGTTCGTCGCACGTTCAGACCGAAGGCCAGATTTTCCCGCACGCTCATCGAATGAAACAGGGCGCGATCTTGCGGCACGTAGCCAAGGGCGCGCGCGGCGGGAGAAAGCCTCGTGACGTCTTCGCCGTTGAGTTGAATGCGTCCGCTCTCCGCGGGACGCAGTCCGCAGATTGCTTCGAGCGTCGTCGTTTTGCCGCTGCCGGTGCGCCCCATCAGCACGGCGTATTCGCCAGTTGCGATTTCGAATGACACTTCGTTCAACAGGAATGAACCGGCGCGGACCGTGAGTTTCTCAACTCGAATCATGGGCGTGAGGCGCGGTTGAACTTTGCTTCGGAACCGAAGAGCCGCATCAACGCGAGCACCAGGGCGGCGGCGGCGATCATCAGGAGGGACACGGCGACAGCGGCTTCGATTTTGCCCACGCTCAGTTCGAGAAAGACGGTGGTGGACAACACTTCTGTTCGCATGCGCGTGGTGCCAGCGAAAACGAGAATGGGGCCGAACTCACCGAGTGCGCGCGCCCAGGCCAGCGTCGCTGCGGTGAGCACGCCGCGCCGCGCTTCCGGCAGCGCCACGCGCCAAAAGGCTTGCGCCCGCGTGCAGCCGAGCGTGAGCGCAACCTGTTCGGCGCGGGGATTCAGTTGCTCGAAGCTCACACGCATCGTGCGCACCGCGAACGCCGCCGACACGGCGAATTGGGCCAGCACGACGGCGGGAATTTGATACGTGACCGGAAAGCCGATCTGCGTGAGACGCGTTTCCAGCGACGCACCGCCCAGTTTCAGTTGGAACAAGATCAGCAGGCTCAGGCCGACCACGAGTGGCGGAAGGACGATCGGGATGTCGAGCACGGCTTCGATGAACGCCCGTCCGCGGAATTCGCATCGCGCCAGGAGATAGCCCAGCGGAATGGCCACGAGCAACGAGAGCATGGCCGTGATGCTGCACGAAATCAGACTCAACCGAATGGCGTAGCGAATCTCCGGACTGGCCAGCGCCTGGAAAATGTGACGTGGTGACGTGAAGAAAATATCGGCCAGTACCATCGCGACGATGAGCGCGACGTAGGCGCCACCGAGCACGGCGAAGCTGGCGAAGAATGGCCAGTCCGAAGTTCGTGGCGCGGCGGCGCGCGAATTGGCCTGGTCCATTTTCAAGGCTGGGATGGCGCGACCACAAAGCCGGTTTGCGCGAAGTGTTTCAGCCCTTTGTCGGATGCGATAAAGCGCGCGAGCCGCAGCGCCGCTTCGGGCTGTTTCGAGGCAGCCAGCACGGCGACGGCGACTTTGGCTCGTACGTTTGTGAGTTCATTCATGCGGATGAATTCGAGGTCGGGATACTGCCGTTCCATCGAGTCCCAAACGAACGCGCCATCCACGGCGCCGAGTTTCACGTCGTTCGCGGCATCGACGACCGTCGGTTTGAAGACGATGGTGCGATTGCTCAACGTTTGCCACAAGCCGCTGGCTTCCGTGGCGGCGCGCAACAGCTTTCCGATAGCGGCCGTGTCTGGATTCGCCTGCGAGAGACGGATCGATGAGCCGCTCAACTGATCGAGAGTGCGGATGCGTTTGGGATTTCCCTTCGGCACAGCGAGGACGGCGGACTGTTCGGCGAGAGGAAACGTTTCGCGGAGCAACTTCTTCTCTTTCGCTAGTGCCAGGTAACTGTCATCGGCGGGCAAATACAAATCGCCGCGCTGCGTGATTTCAATGTTGGCGAGCAACGTTTGTGAACCGCCGAAGGAAAGTTCCACGCGCGTGCTGGTCTCGTGGAGATAGTCTGCTGCGATTTGCTCGAGCGGAGTTTTCAAACTCGCGGCTACGTACACCAGCAAAGGCGACGGCCCTCGCTGACTCGAACGCGGGCCGCGGATGATGGCGACCACCCCGAAGGTCAGCGTGAACGCGACGATCCCCAGGAACAAATAAAGAACCGGCTTGGAGCGGGGCGTCGGCGTTTTGGTCGCGGCCATATTTCAACGCTGACGAAAGGCGCGCAGCAGTGCAATGCCCGTGGCGAGCACGAGGACGGAAATGATCGCCAGTCCGGCCGCGGCTAACAGTCGGGCCTTTCGTTTCGAGCCAGGCTCAGCGATCGCGTCGGAGTTGTCCTGCGCTGAAGGCTTGGCGCGATTTGCTTGCGTCTGTTGCACCGCGACAGGGCCGAAGCCAAATTGCGCAACCTGATGCATCACGCCCAGGCGAGGCGACGCCGCCACAACCGGTTTCGGGAACGCATGGAGATCGGCGCACAGAATTGCCGCG
>Ga0193753_10000208_pt1 | contig 57095 bp, 40 predicted proteins | sample H1c2metaG_FD_144925 | JGI IMG/M metagenome (GOLD analysis project Ga0193753, IMG submission 144925) | Soil microbial communities from a riparian zone of the East river system, Colorado, United States - H1c2 | ecosystem: Environmental > Terrestrial > Soil > Riparian zone | place: USA: East...
GGGTAGATGGCCGCGATGCTTAAGCGCCTTTCTCGGGGGCTTCACATTGTTTTTGCGGTAGCGATGTTGACCGTCGCTACTTACGCCGCGGCAGTGGAACTGCGCGGCAACCACCCCGACTCGTATGTGGTCAGGCGTGGCGATACGTTGTGGGATATCTCGGCGCGCTTCCTCAAGAAGCCGTGGCTGTGGCCGGAAATCTGGCAGGCCAATCCGCAGATCAAGAACCCGCACCTGATCTATCCGGGCGATGTGATCAGCCTGGCCTACCTGGACCGGCTGGCCGTACAGCCGGGCCCGCGTACCGAGGCCGCGCCGATCAATGCGATCCCGCTGGACCAGGTCGAGGCGTTCCTGAAGGACATGCGCGTGGTGGATCAGTTCGAAGATCTGCCCTATGTGGTCAGCCTGGAAGGCGAGCGCCTGCGCAGTACGCAGGGCCAGGTGGCCTACGTCCGCGGCCTGGCCGGCGCGCAGCCCGGCCAGCGCTTCCTGGTGGTACGCCCGGGCCAGCGCTATACGCAGACCAAGCGCATGTCCAACGGCGAGTACTCGGTCTACAAGGAAGATCTCGACTTCCGCGGCAAGCGCATCCTGACCGAGACCAACGACTTCAACTCCGGCTGGACCAACATGGCCCTGCAGGAAGGACCGCTGGAACTACTCGGCTATGAGCTGGCGCGCGTCAACCTGGGCACCGTCACCCGCGGCGAAGTCGGCGGTATCCAGGTCAGCACCCTGCTGCTGGATGATGCGGGCCTCGAGGTCCGCGCCGGCGACCGCGTGATCCCGGTCGACGCCCTGGCCTACGACCTGCAGTTCTTCCCGCACCCGCCCAAGACGCAGCTGCCCACCGGCAAGGTGCAGGTGCTGGCGCTGGCCGACTCCGACCTGTACGGCGGTCCGCGCGACGTGGTGGCGATCTCCGCCGGCGCCCGCGACGGCGTCGACAACGGCACGGTGTTCTCGGTCTGGAGCAACGGCCAGAAAGTGGTCGACAAAGTCGAGTACGGCCTGGACCGCAGCGACCTGAGCGTTCCCAAGGGCTCGCGCGTGCAGCTGCCCGACGAATTCACCGGCCACGTCATGGTGTTCCGCACCTTCGACAAGATGAGCTATGGCCTGGTGATGGAAGGCATCAAGCCGACCCGCGTGGGTTACTCGCTCAAGCATCCGGACGCTACGTACTGATTGTCGGCACGGGGTTTTCCTACACGCTCTTGCGACGGCGCCTGCGGGCGCCGTCGTCGTTTCCGGATTAGGCTGGATCGATGCGTGCCGACTCCCTCGAAGCCCTCCTGAGATTGCATGCGGCAGGCGGCGCGGCCGCGCCGCGGCGCCGGTTGCTGGAGTCCTTCGCTACATCCGCCGAGGCTTTCGCTGCGGGGCGCCGTGGCTGGCGCGCGGCGGGGCTGGACGAGGCGCAGATGCGCGCGCTCGACGGCGATCCGCCGGACACGCTCGAACACGTCCGCGTCTGGCTGGCCGAACCCGGCCACCATCTGCTGGGCTGGCGCGATGCCGACTATCCGCCCCAGCTGCGCCGCATTTCCAGCCCGCCGCTGGCCCTGTTCGTGGACGGCGATCCGGCATTGCTGTGGCATCCCTCGGTCGCCGTGGTCGGCAGTCGCTCGCCGTCCGCGGGTGGCCGCGACAACGCCCATGACTTCGCGCAGGCGCTGGCGGCATCGGGGTTCGCCGTCGCCAGCGGCCTGGCGGCCGGCATCGATACCGCCGCGCATCAGGGCGCACTGGCGACGACGTCCGGGCTGACCATTGCCGTGCTCGGCACCGGCCCGGATGTGCCCTATCCGCGCGAGAACGCCGCACTGCTCGCGCAAATCGCCGCGCGCGGCGCCGTGGTCAGCGAACATGCCCCCGGCACGCAGGTGCGGCGCGAGCATTTTCCCAGCCGCAACCGCATCCTGGCCGGACTCTCGCTGGGCACGCTGGTGATCGAGGCGGCGCTGCGTTCGGGCGCGCTGATCACCGCCAGATTGGCCACGGATGGCGGCCGCGAGGTGTTCGCAGTGCCCGGCTCCATCCACAACCCCCTCGCCCGCGGCTGCCACCAGCTGATCCGCGAGGGCGCCGGCCTGGTGGAAAGTGCCGACGAAGTGATCGCGGCTGTCATCCCGGTCGCGGCAGAATTGGCCGCGACCTTGCGCGACCGCCTGGACAGCCCCATTTCAGTCCCCGTCGAGGCTCGGAAAACGGCGCTCCAGCCGTCCCTGCCCGACGACCCGGACTACCAGAACTTGTGGACAGCCCTCGGCCACGACCCTACCGGTATGGATCGCTTGATCGAACGTACCGGATTGACGGCCGCGGAACTGTCCTCCATGCTGCTGGTCATGGAGCTTGAGGGCCACGTGACTAACCAACACGGGCGTTACACCCGCAAGACCCTGTCCCCCAACGCGCCGGAGACCGGCGCAGGCCGAGGGAAATGAAAGAGAGCATCCTGGACGTACTGCTGTACCTGTTCGAGCACTACTTCACCGACGACGCCGATCCCGTCCGCGATCGCGACTCCCTCCAGAACGGATTGATCCAGGCCGGCTTCAGCCCCGCCGAGATCAGCAAGGCTTTCGACTGGCTCGACGCCCTGGCCGAACAACGGCCCGGCGCGGCGAATACGCGCACCGATGGCCCGACCCGTATCTACTTCGGCCCCGAGCTGGACAAGCTCGATGTCGAATGCCGCGGGTTCCTGCTGTTCCTGGAACAGCACGGCATCCTCGATGCCGGGCAGCGCGAACTGGTGCTGGACCGGGCAATGGCGCTGGACCAGGACGAGCTGGATCTGGACGACCTGAAATGGGTCGTGCTGATGGTGCTGTTCAACCAGCCCGGCTCGGAAGCGGCCTACGCCTGGATGGAAACCCAGATGTTCGCGGACGAGCCCGAGCCTGTGCATTAGCGCTCTTTGTAGAGCGGAGCTTGCTCCGCTGCTCTTCCCACCGCAAAAGGCAGCGGAGCAAGCTCCGCTCTACAAAACAAGGGCCATTGAGGCCCGGATAGTGTGATTCCCGGCGCGGTCGCGGCCGATCCCGCTTGACACCGCCTGCTCCGGCGTGATTCCACTATAAATAGAGCGAACCTGAACGCCCGTGGCCCCGCCACGGGCGTCGGCTTCTGTACCCCCCTTTGCGAGGCCTTTGCGCCACGCCCGGAATCTGTCCCCGAATGGCCAAGAACCTCCTCATCGTCGAATCGCCGGCCAAGGCCAAGACGATCAACAAGTACCTGGGCAAGGACTTCATCGTCCTGGCCTCGTACGGCCATGTCCGCGACCTGGTGCCCAAAGAAGGCGCGGTCGATCCCGACAACGGCTTCGCGATGCGCTACGACCTGATCGAGAAGAACGAAAAGCACGTCGAGGCTATCGCCAAGGCGGCGAAGTCCGCCGAAGGCATCTACCTGGCGACCGACCCGGACCGCGAAGGCGAGGCGATCAGCTGGCACATCGCCGAGATCCTGAAGGAACGCGGCCTGCTCAAGGACAAGACGCTGCAACGCGTGGTGTTCACCGAGATCACCCCGCGCGCGATCAAGGAAGCCATGCTCAAGCCGCGCGCCATCGCCGCCAACCTGGTCGACGCCCAGCAGGCGCGGCGCGCGCTGGACTACCTGGTCGGCTTCAACCTGTCGCCGGTGCTGTGGCGCAAAGTGCAGCGCGGGCTGTCCGCCGGCCGCGTGCAGTCGCCTGCGCTGCGCATGATCGTCGAGCGCGAGGAAGAGATCGAAGCCTTCATCGCCCGCGAGTACTGGAGCATCGAGGCCGAGTGCGCGCATCCGTCGCAGTCGTTCACCGCCAAGCTCAACAAGCTCGACGGCAAGAAGTTCGAGCAGTTCACCATCACCGACGGCGATACCGCCGAGGAAGCGCGCCGCCGCATCGTCGCGGCCGCCAATGGCGCATTGCACGTCACCGACGTCGCCAGCAAGGAACGCAAGCGCCGGCCGTCGCCGCCGTTCACCACCTCCACGCTGCAGCAGGAAGCCTCGCGCAAGCTCGGCTTCACCACCTCGCGCACCATGCGCGTCGCGCAGAAACTGTACGAAGGCGTGGCGATCGGCGATGAGGGCACGGTCGGCCTGATCAGCTACATGCGTACCGACTCGGTGAGCCTGTCGGTCGAGGCGCTGAGCGAGCTGCGCGACGTGATCGCGCGCGACTTCGGCACCAAGGCGGTACCGGACAAGCCCAATTTCTACCAGACCAAGTCGAAGAACGCGCAGGAAGCGCACGAAGCGATCCGCCCGACCTCCGCGCTGCGCACGCCGGCGCAGGTGGGCAAGTACCTGGACGATGACGGCCGCCGGCTGTACGAACTGATCTGGAAGCGCGCCGTCGCCTGCCAGATGGTGCCGGCCATCCTCAACACCGTCAGCGTGGATCTTGCCGCCGGCAGCGAACACAGCTTCCGCGCCAGCGGCACCACCGTGATCGACCCCGGCTTCCTGGCCGTGTACGAGGAAGGCAAGGACCAGAAGACCAGCGACGACGAAGACGAAGGCCGCAAGCTGCCGGCGATGAAGCCCGGCGAACGCATTCCGCTGGACCGTATCCACACCGACCAGCATTTCACCGAGCCGCCGCCGCGTTTTTCGGAAGCCAGCCTGGTCAAGGCGCTGGAGGAATACGGCATCGGCCGGCCGTCGACGTATTCGTCGATCATCCAGACCCTGCAGTTCCGCAAGTACGCCGAGATCGAGAACCGGCGTTTCCGGCCCAGCGATGTCGGCCGCGCCGTATCCAATTTCCTCAGCGGGCATTTCACCCAGTACGTCGACTACGACTTCACCGCAAAACTCGAGGACGAACTCGATGCGGTGTCGCGCGGCGAGGAGGAGTGGGTGCCGTTGATGGAGAAGTTCTGGGGCCCCTTCAAGGAACTGGTCGACCAGAAGACCGAATCGGTCGACCGCAACGAAGCCACCGGCGCACGCGAGCTCGGCACCGATCCCAAATCCGGCAAGCCGGTCAGCGTGCGGCTTGGGCGCTATGGACCGTATGCCGCGATCGGCAGCACCGCCGAAACCGAAGAAGAGAAGCCGACGTTCGCATCGCTCCGTCCCGGCCAGAGCATGCATACGATCACGCTGGCCGAAGCGCTCGACCTGTTCCGCCTGCCGCGCAAGCTCGGCCAGGACAACGGCGAGGAAGTCAGCGTCGGCATCGGCCGCTTCGGGCCGTTCGCCAAGCGCGGCAGCGTGTACGCCTCGCTGAAGAAGGAAGACGATCCCTACACCATCGATCTGGCCCACGCCGTGTTCCTGATCAACGAGAAGGAAGAGATCGCGCGCAACCGCATCATCAAGGAATTCGAAGGCAGCGACATCCAGGTGCTGAACGGCCGCTACGGCCCCTACATCAGCGACGGCAAGCTCAACGGCCGCATTCCCAAGGACCGCGAGCCGGCCTCGCTGACGCTGGAGGAAGTGCAGAAGCTGATGGCCGAAACCGGCAAGCCGATGCGCGGCCGCGGGCGTTTCGGCGCCAAGAAAGCCACGACCAAAAAGACCGCTGCGAAGAAGGCTGCGCCGACGAAGACGGCGGCCAAGAAAGTCGCCAAGAAAACCACTGCGAAGAAAGCTGCCAAGAAAACGGCTAAGAAAACGGTGAAGAAGGCTGCGAAGAAAACGGTCGTCAAGAAAGCCGTCGGGGCAAAATCTGCCACGACGAATGAAAACGACGAAGCACCGTTCTGATGCTCTTAAAGCGTCATTCCCGCGAAGGCGGGAATGACGGCTAAAAAAGCAAAAAAGCAGCTGCGCGCATGAACGACCCACTGACGCTCGCCCAAGCCATCGCCGCCATCAAGAACGGCGGCGTCATCGCCTACCCCACCGAAGCGGTCTGGGGACTGGGCTGCGATCCGGTCAATGAGAACGCGGTGCTGCGGCTGCTCGCCGTCAAACAGCGCGACATCGACAAGGGCCTGATCCTGGTCGCCGCCAACCTAGATCAGTTGCGCTCCTTCCTCGACCTGCCTGCGCTGCCGGGCGAACGCCTGGCGCAGGTGCTGGCGACATGGCCGGGTCCGCATACCTGGGCGATGCCCGCTCACCATCAGGCGCCGCGCTGGATCACCGGTGCGCACGACAGCATCGCGGTGCGGATCAGCGCGCATCCGGTGGTCGTCGCGCTGTGCATGGCCTTCGGCGGCCCTTTGGTATCGACCAGCGCCAATCGGGCGGGCGCGGCGGCGGCGCGCACGCGCGATGAGCTGGATCCCGCCTTGTCGGCCCTCATCGACGGCATCACGGCCGGCGAAACCGAGGGACTCCTGCGCCCGACGCCCATCCATGACGCACGCACCGGCGCGGAATTGCGCGCCTGAAGGTTTTGCTGCGCCGCGGGATGTCACCCGCATCCCGCGAGCGCAGACTGCGCGAGCCGTCGACATACACTGCATCCGCGACGCCTTCATCGCGCCTCGACGGAAATGAATCCCGACGAAAGCGCGCCCTGCGCCGTGCGCCGGCCTGCTTCCCGGCCGTTGCCATTGCGAGCAAGATAGGGCCATGCGTCCCTGGTCAGCCACCTTTGTCGCTCTTGTCGTCGGTGCGCTGATGCTGCCGTCGCCGGCGCTGCCGGCGGCCGAGATCACGCTATACCGATGCGTCGACGCCCGCGGCAAGATCACCTTGCGCGATTCGCCGTGCGCGAAAGGCGAAACGCAGGAGACGCGCACCTTCCAGCGCCCCGTCGATCCGCCGCCGCGCCCGGCTACGCAGAAAACCGAAGCGCCACCGCCGCCAAAACCCGCCGAAGTGCGCTACGTGACAGTCAATCCGCCGCGCCCGCTGTACGAATGCGTGACTCCGGACGGCGAGCACTACACCAGCGACACCGACGCCGGCAATCCGCGCTGGGTGCCTTTATGGACGCTGGGTTATCCGGTGATCCCGCGCACCACTTTCCGCAATGATGGCCTCATGGTCAGCACGCCGGCGCCCCGCCCTGGCCCACGGCCGCCGCCCAGGCCGCGCCCGATAAATTCCGCCCTTTACGCCTCCAGCACCTATATCGCCGACGAGTGCCACGCGCTGCCGCAGCAGGAAGTGTGCGCGCGCCTCAACGACCGGTTGTACGAGATAAAGCGCCGCTATCTCAACGCCATGCCCAGCGAACGCGCGGTGCTGGACGACGAGGAACGCAGCCTGCTCGCGCGCATGAACAACGATTGCGGTACGTACTGAAAATGCGCGCCGTATGCCTGCTGCTGGCGCTCGCCGCCAGCGACGCCTGGGCCGCGCAACGCATCGTCATGTATCGCTGCACCGACGCCCAAGGCGCGGTGATGCTGCAGAACGATGTGCCCTGCCCCAAAGGCAGCAAGCAGGAAAAACGCGTGGTCGATGCGCCACCACCACCGCCGGCTGCTTTGCCAACGCCGGCGTTGCCGACGCTCACCGCAGCCGAACCCGCGATACCCGTCACGTCGCCGACGCCAGCACCCGCACTTTCGGCGACGCCGTCCACATCCGCATCTTCGGCACCGGCATCTGCATCTTCGCCGTCGACCCCCACAACGGCCGACCCGGAACTCCCCGCAAACACCGACGCACCCAGCATCGCTCCCGCCGAACGCTTACCGCCGCCAGCGCTATACCGCTGCGAGACCTACAACAAACAACGCTACTTCAGCGAAACCGGCAACCGCGAACCCCGCTGCGTCCCGCTACAGGCCGTCGGCCTCGACGGCAACCCGGAAACCGGCGCCGGCCAAGCCTGCGAAATGGTCAGCGACACCTGCAAACGCGTCGCCGATGAGAGCCTGTGCAAGGCCTGGCAACTGCGGCTGCGTGATGCCGAATCCGCAGCAGGCTTCGGCAAGTCGGAGTTAACGGAGACCAGCAAAGCCGAGTTGGAACGCATCGGTGCGATCATCCGCGGAAGCGCTTGCGGCGACTGACCGCTGCCAAGATCAGCGAATACCCCAGTGAGCGCTGCCGGCCGATAACAGATCCTCGTAGGCTGTGTCGAGCGGAGAAAGACCGCAAGGATTCTGATTCCACATGTTAGTCGCTGCGCTTCGTCGCTTGAGCTTGCTTGAATCGGGCCGTCAAAGGTTTAGTTGAACAATCCCTTTAAAACTGCCTTTGTAGAAGAGTGTCCGCGTGAACGTGGCGCGTGAGAACGGCCGATGAACTACGGCTTTTGCAACAGGACATCCAGCATCGCCACGTATTCCTTGAAGTCCAGGCGCTGGTTCTTGTCGGCATCGAATCCCGCCATCGGCGGCGCCGAGCTGCCTGCCTTCTTGATCAGGTCCAGGTTCAGATACTCAGCCGCTTCCAGGCTGCCGCTCTTATTGGCATCCTTGAGCGCGAAGGTTTCCTGCAGTTTGCGCACCGTCATCGCCGTCTCTACTTCCTGCCAACCGGCCTGGAACTCGACCAGGGAGAGGGCGTTGTTCTTGTCCTTGTCCCAACGGCTAAAAATGCCGACGGCGCCGGCCGGTTGCTGCGCGGCCTGCGTGGTTACGGCGGGGGTGGTCTGCGCCTGCGCCAGGTTTCCGATCGCCAGGGCCGCTGCCAAACATAAGGAGATTGCCGTCTTGTTCGATGGATTGTTCATTCGGTTACTTCCTCCTTCGGCAATTCGGCTTCGAAGGTGATCAGGTCGCGGATCTCGGGCGTGCGCAGGCCGACCATCATCGGGTTGCGCACGTTGGGCAGGAAGCAGATATCGAAGACTTCGGTGATGTCACCTTCGAAGCGGATCCAGTGCTGCACGTCGCCGTTGGTCAGCGACACGATCTGCACCCCGCACCAAGGGTCAGCGTCGCGCTTGCTCAGCTCGGCATCGAGCTGCAGGCCCTCGAAGCGCTGGTTGCGCGGTTTCGACAAGCCGACCGCGGCGGTATTCCCGATTATCGACAAGCCACGGGCAAAACCGGGCAGAAAGGCCAGCGGCACGAAAGATTTTGTTTCGAAATTCACCCAGCCCAAGTGCCCGGTGCCGGCGTTCAGGATCCACAGCTTGCCATTGGCCCAGCGCGGTGAATGCGGCATGGACAGGCCTTGGCAAACGATTTCGTTGGTTTCCACATCGATCACCACGCCGCCGTCGTGGCGGCGATCGCGCCAGCCGTCGACAGCGTCGGACTTGCACACCGCCGTAACGTACTTGGGTTCGCCGTCGACCATGGCCAGACCGTTCAGATGGCAGCGATCTTCGGGAGCTAGCTTGCTGATGAAAGCCGGCTTCCAGATCGCCTTGAAACTGTGCGTCGGACTCAGCTCGGCCAAGCAGGAATACTTGGTGTTGACGAACACTACCTTGCCATTCTTGCGAATTCCCAGCTCATGGATATCGAGATCGCCAATGGTCTGGGCGTTTCGCGGCACATAGCACTTGTCGAACTGGCCGTGGATGACCTCGTTTGAGCGCAACACGTTCTCGAAGCGCCAGAGCTGATATAGACCACCCAAGTAAATGCGTTGGGCGTTGCCGACGATACCCATGGCGCGCTCGAAGATGCGCTCGAAAAACGACACTCGGCCCTGCTTGTCGCTGCCAACCAGGTAGACGCGGCCGGTTTGGTAAGAGGAAATCGCCAGGGACAGACGGTTGCTGGCAAGCCAGCCCGCCAGCCCGCGCGAACAACTCTTCTCCACTTTCAGTTGGGTGATGTCGAGCGGCGCCTTGGCCGCGGAGGCTGCAGCGCCCTCAGGCGTGGCGCCCCCCGGCGTTTCTGAAGGCTCCGGCGCCGGAATGGGCGCTTCGGCGGCTACTGGCTCCAGGCCGACTTCGGCTTCGACGCTGACTTCGACATCGATGATTTCGGCATCGTTGACTTCAGCGTCAGGGGTGGTGCGTTTCCTGCCTGCCATGGAACTCTCCGCAAATGATCGTTGCCAATCGCATTCTCACCGCATTACCTGCCAATAACCGTCCGGTTCGAAATGATTGCTCGTCAGGTGGCGGCGAAGGCCCGGATCGAATGGCGAGGGCTTGGGTGCGACATTCAGCGATGAATGATGCGCTATGGAACGACGCCCCTGCCGCGATCGGACGGCAGGGGCTTGCTGCCTGTTTACCAGGCGTAACGCACGCCCAACTGCCCGCCGACGAAGCTCTCCAATGCGCCGCCGTCCTGCCAGTTCACGCTGCCGAACAGCGAGAAGTTGCCGGTCTGGACGTTGAGTCCACCCTCAACCAGTGCGCTGGTGCCCTCGATGCTGGTCTCGCCGTTAAAGTCGCCGTTGATCGAGTAAACGTTCTTGCCATCGAACTCGCGCACGGCATTGACCGAGGCGTACGGGGTCCACACCGTGTTGCTCGCGCCAAAGCTCTTGCGGACCATGACGCCTAGCCGGGCGCGCGACGAATCGCCGCCGTCGGACTGGAAGTCGGCCAAAGCCCCGGGTAGCACATCGATGTTGTCCACCTGGATGCGGGTGTATTGGATCTGCGGCTCTAGCTTCAGGCCACCTGCCAGCGTCCAGGCGTAACCGGCCTCCAGGTTGAACGCATTGGCCTTGCCGTCGGTGCGGATCTGGCCACCGCTTGTCGTCACGCGCGCATCGAAGTCCATCTGGCGATACGACGCATCCAGGTAGAAGCCTGCCGGCGAGAACCAAGTGGCGTACAAGCCACGGGTATCGCCGTCGAGCTTGGTCGAACCCACGCCGCTGCCGATGAGTTGCTGCGTGGCGTCGGACTTGCCCAGCAACAAGCCCAGGCTGAATGCATCGGTGACGGCAAAGTCCACGCCCAACTCGGTGCCGGAGCTCTTCTGGTCGTAGGCGAAGTTGCCGCCCTGGCCGAAGTTGTGGGCCACATGCTCCGGGTTGACGGTGCCGTCGTTCTGAAACAGGCGCGCCCACAGGCCCACTGCCCCTTGCGTGACCTTGTCGATCACGCCCATACGCTGGCGCCAGGTGCCGACCTCGTGGGTCATCAGGCTCTGAGCGCCCGGTGCAATCGCGGCAGCGAGGGTGCCCGAATCGCTCAGGCCGTTCACGAATGGATCGGGGTCAGGATCCGGATCGGGACCGACGCTCGGCGTCGCATCCACACCCAGCGAGAAGACATCATCGCTGGCATTGGTGGCATCGATGTCAGCCAGCAAGTTGAAATCCAGGGTCAGGAAGCTCTGGTTCGGATCGTAGTCCACATGCCCCAGCACGAACGCCCCGGCCGTCGAGTTGCCGCTCACCGACACCATCGAGATGTTCTTCAAGGAGGCCGTGGTCGGCAGGTCCACCATGCGTACGTTGATCTTGTTCACGCTGCCATCGGCAACGCTGCCGTTGACGTACAGCAGATCGCTGGTGCCGTGCAGTGCGCTGACGTCTACGCTGATCGCGCCGTCGCCGTCGAGATCGCCGCTCATCGTCAGCTTGTCATCCGGAGCGCCGTCCCGGAAGTCGATCATGCCGGTGTTGTTGAATGCCAGCGGATTGAGAGCGCTCATCAACGCGAATGTCGGGCCCGCGCCCATGTCGACCATGCTGTCGCCCGACACGATGATCTGGCCGCTGTTGCTGAATGAATTGCCAGTGGCCGAGGAGCTACCCAGCACGATCGATGCGTCGCTCAGGCGAATCGTGCCGGCGTTGATGATCTTGTCGTCACCCGTGCCGAAGTCCGACGTACCCACTGCGTTCCAGGCGCCACCGACGCCATTGTCCAGCGTGTCATCGCCGTCGCCGGTGAGCAGCGCGCCGTTGATGCCGCCGGTGTTGGTGATCAGATCGGTTGAAGCGCCGGTGCGCACGGCGATACTGCCTGCCGACGTTGAAGCGGCGGTAACGTTGCCGGAGTTGATCAGCGTCGTGGCCGTCAGGCTGTTGAGTTGCACGCCGACCGCCAGGTCGGCATCGATAGCAGTGATGGCGCCGCTGTTGGTGAAGGCCGCCTCGCCTGCCGTGGGCGCGATGAGCACGCCGTACGTATCGCCAGCCTCGCCAATAAACTGGGCGTTGATCGCGCCGGCATTGCTCGCTGTGATCGCATCGCCGGAGACCGACAAACCGATGGCGTTGCCGTCGGCACCGGTGGCCGTAGCGTGGATGTTGCTGCCCGCGGCGAGGGCCACGGTGACGTCATCGGCCGCGGCAAGTACGCCGATGGCCGTTGCCGTCGTGGTCGAGGTCGCCGTGGTGTTGATGATGCCCGAGCTGCTCACGCTGACGACGTTCGATGCATACGAACCGCCAGAGCGCGCCGAGATACCGGTGGCAGTCGCTGCAGCAATCGCTGTTGCCGAAGCGTTGACCGTGCCCGAGTTGCTCACGTCGATGAAGCCATTGGCATAGAACCCGTTCGCGGTGAGCGCGAAGATTCCGTTCGCGGTCGCCGTGCCCAGGTTATCAACGCCGCCGACGACCGCACTGGCAGAAACCAGGCCGGCGTTGTCAATGGTGATGCCGTGATCGGCGCTGACCAGATCAGCCGCGTACACGTGCCCGGCGTGGATACCGCTGGCGTCGATGGAAACATCGCCGTAGTTGGATATCCCGGACGCGGTGACGATGCCGGTGGCGCGGTTGCTCACCGTCCTGTCGCCTTGAGAAGTGAAAGATCCCGTCTGCTTGTTTTCCAGCCTGATCCCTTGGACCGTCACCGGCCGAGGGACCGTGCCGGCCACCGTGGTGGCGTCGATTTGCGCGGAGGCGCTGACCAGGCCGGAGTTGACCACTTCCGCCGCCCCATAGGATCCAGTAAGCAGGATGCCCGCGGAGTTGGTGAAGAAAGTGCCGTGCTTGCGGCCATCGGAGGTGAGCGACGCCGTGATCGAACCGGTGTTGCTGACGTAAATCTCGCCGTCCCCGCGATAGTCCACCACGCCGAAACCAATGACTCTGGAGGTTGCAAACTCACCGGTGCTCGGTGGATTCGTGGTCGAGATCGCCGTGATCGATCCGGAATTATGCGCTGTCACGTCGATGTCGGAGATCCGTAACTGAACGCCGAGCACGCGGGAACTACTGATCGGATAGGGCGAGTCGAAGTGTCCAGCATGGTTGTTACTGGCGGTGATCGAACCGCTGTTGACGAAGCTCAGATCGCCATGGTCGATGGTGCCGCCGGGGGCGAAGCTTACATACCTGGCATAGACGCCTTCGGCGCCATAGTGACCGGTGGCAGTGATCTCGCCCGAATTGTTGATGACCGACGTGCCGCCGTCATTGAACAAATGCGTGATGCCAGTGGGCCGGAGGTCAGCGCTAACCGCGATGCTGCCGGAATTGTAGATCAAGGAATCGACGTTTACGTTGTTGGTCGCGGTATAGATGCCCCAGACGTTGGCGCTACCTTCATCACCATCGACGGTCATGCTGCCGGAGTTGCTGACCAGCAAGGTCCCAACCGAATCGACCCAGCCAAACCCCGTGTACAGGTTCGCCCGAATGCCTTTTGCTTCGACGCTGCCGCTGACATTGATGTCGCCGGAGTTGGTGACAGAGACGACGCTGTCACCGTAGTAGGGGTTCATGTGCGCAGTCGCTTGGATGCCGTACTGCCAGCTGGCGTCGCTGCCGATCACAGAAATGCTGCCGGAGTTTACGACCGTAACCGTGGCGCCGTAGGGGGTGCCGGCGTAGATGCCAAAATTGTAGCGGGCAATCTCGCTATCGGCCGAGTTGGCAACGGTGATGCTGCCGGCATTGTCGACCGTCACGTCGCCGAAGAAGTTCCACGCTTCGATGCCCCGGGCGTCGAAGTCGCCGGTGACCGCGATCGAGCCAGAATTGTCGACCGCCAGCAAGCCACCCATGCCATAGGCAAAGGCTTGTATGCCTTCGGCACGGAACGTCGACTCGGCGGTGATGCTGCCAGTGTTGCTGACCGTAATGTCGTGTTCCGCTCTGGCAACAATGCCGGTCGCATAATCGCGGCCTGCATAGTAGTAACCATCGCCGTAGGGTACTTGGTCGATATTGGACTGGACGTTGATGTCGCCGGAATTGATGACGGTGGCTCGGTCATTAGTCCCGAGCGCATAGATGCCCACGGCCTCGGCGAGCCCGACGGTGACGGCGATGCTGCCGGAGTTGTCGACCAGCACCGCGCGCTGTGACACGGCATCGATGCCGGTCGCCCGGGCCAGAACCGCGGAAGCGTCGACCGTGATATTGCCGGAGTTGCCGACATAGCCGACCCCGGCATAGGCGTCGACGCCGATGCCCACGGCCTGGTAACCGGAGACGTCCACACTGCCGCTGTTGAGTACGCTGGCATCGGTGAAGCCTTCGGTATCCACCTGGATGCCGGTGGCCAGGCCGTAGACCGCGGTGGCGCTCACCGTACCGGCATTGTCGACGCGACTGTCGCTGCCGTTGGAGACTGCCCAGATGCCGGTGGCATTACCGTATTGGCTGCTGGCCGCGATCGTGCCGATGTCGGCAACCGCGACTTGGCTGGCGAAGGTTCCGAGGCCGCCAACCACTTCGGCAAAAATGCCGATGGCGTCGCCGATGCCGGCATTGACGATGAGCGATCCGTTGAGTGAGGCCTGAGCATAGTAGCTGGCAGATGCCTGTATTCCAGTAGCGGCGTCCGCACCGGTCACCGAGGTCGAGCCGCCAACTGCCGCGTAGAACGAATAGGCCGTGGCGCCGGAGCTGTCGATGCCTATGGCCGAACCGACAGACGAATTGACGTCGATGCTGCCGTTCACGAATACCTTGGTGTAGTTCACGTCGTGGGCGGCGATACCGACGGCGACACCGTTGGTCGCGTTGACCGTGATGGCACCATCGTTGTAGAGCAATGAAATATCCGCAGACGATTCCAGGCCAGTCGCCGATTCTGCACCGGTCACCACTATCGTGCCCGACTCGACATTCCTCAGCACGCTAGTACCCAGCACACTGGCAGACATGCCGATGGCATCGCCGTATGTGGACGTGGCGGTGATGGAACCACCGTTGTAAACGTAGCCAGCGCGGTCGCCAGAGACCGCGATTCCGATCGCCAGATCATTGGCGGTGGCAGATACCGAACCCCCTTGGTTGAACACCCGCGCGTTGTAACCTGCCGAGGTCGAGATGCCAGTGGCCAAGTCATCGCCGAATGCGGTGACAGACCCGGTGGCGGTGACGGCAACGAGGGCTGAACCGAATAGCGCGTTGGCGTAGATGCCAACGGCCTGACCGTTGTCGGACGTTGCCTCGATGCTGCCGTTGCTGAATATGCGCATGTTGCCGACGCGGAAATTTCCGTCCGCGTCGGTTTCGCCACTCGCTTGGGCATGGATGCCGGTGGCGTCGCCATTAACCGAACTGACGGCGATTTCGCCGTCGTTGTAGACGCGGATATAGCCGCCAAAGACATACGCCTCGACTCCAACGGCGTCGTCATCGCTTGCAGTGGCCGTGATCGTTCCAGTGGCCTGGTTGGTGATCCTGACGCTGCCGTGCTGGGAATACGCAGTGACCGCGGTGACGTCGTAGGCGCCGCTTCCAGTAGCGGTGATATCGCCGCCGTTGACTACGGTGAGGTCGCCGTAGGCGCTGATGTCAACCGCGTTGGCATCGGCCGCGGTGACGCTGGTGCTGATGCTGCCGTAATTGTTCAAGGTCGCCGAGGTCGAACCGTATTGGTGAATGCCATCGGCACCGTCGGTGATGATGTCGGCGTAGCTGGTTATGCCAACCATACCGCCCCAACTGGCATCGATGCCGACATCGCCGGCCAGCGGAATCACGCTGGTGGGCGTGCTATCGCCGAGGATCAGGGTCAGGTCGACCGTGGGCGCGAAGATAATGCCGGGCACGGTCTCGGTGAAGTCGCCGTTGCAGGACATGGTGTCTGCGGCGGTGCTCGCGCAAGTGCCTGCGAAAGCCAGCCCGGTGCCGGACAGCGCCAGCACCGTCGCTGAAATAGCGAGGGCGGCGCGAATGGCGCGCGTGGTCGGCGACAGCTTGTACGTGCGGGTGACGCGGGTCTTGTTCAGGCGGCCAAATTTACGGTTGTTCATTTCGAACCCTGAGTGCGCGACGCGGCGATGGGATACTCACCAAGACGGCCGCCTGCGCGGACCGTCTCGTTTGCATAGTGAGGCGATTGATCACCTGACCAGAACGGCAGACCAGGCGGCCGCCACGGTCTTTGACTCCGTCGAATTGACGCCATACAAATCGTTTGCGGCACTCAACGTGGCCCTGCGAGCGCCGGCGTAGTTGGTGTTGGCGGTCATGTACACGGTCAGTGCGCGAAACCAGATCTTCTCCGCCTTGGCGCGGGTAATGCCCACCACCGGCAGGTTGTTGCAGGTCGGCGATGCACGGGTCAAGCCGTTGAAGGTCTTTTCCGCGCTGCCTTCGGCCAGCAGGTAGTAGAAGTGATTGGCAACGCCCGAGGAGTAGTGCACGTCCAACCTGCCGATATTGCTGGAGTAGCAGTTCGGTGAGAGACCGTCCCGGAATGGGTCGTACATGATGCGCAACGCCAGGTATTGTCCCTGTGGCATGTACAGCTTTTCGCCGAGGAGATAATCCGGAACGTCCAAAGGATTGTTGGCGTAAAACTCGGCCATCGTACCCATGATGTCGGAGGAGGCCTCGTTAAGGCCACCGGACTCGCCGGAATACATCAGCCCGGCAGTGTGCGCAGTAACGCCATGGCTCATTTCATGGCCGGTCATGTCCAGGCTGGCCATCGGTCCGGTGCTAACGCCATTGCCGTCGCCGAAAATGATGCACTGGCAGCGATCCCACCACGCGGCGTTGAAGTAGTTCTGCCCGTAGTGCGCCTTGGCCACGATGCCCACACCATCGTTAGCCACGCCCAGTCGGCCATGGATGTTCTTGTAGTAGTCCCAGATATTGGCGATCCCGGCATGGATTTCAGCCCCTATCGTGGTGGTATCGGCCATTGTGTTGTCGCCAAAACTGTTGGCGAGGGCGTTGAACGGGATGCCGGGGCCGAGTTGATCGGTACTCCCCCGCATGTTGCGCGTGACATGGCCACCGCGGGTGGGATCCTTGAGCTCGAAGCCGCCGCCGCAATTGGTGGTCGTGAGCGTCACGTTTCCGGAATAGAAGGTCTTGCCGACCCCAGTCGCCGGAGTATTGGCGCTAGGAGTGCAAAACCTACCGGGGGGTGTTGCCGTGTGGATATTGCTCCAGCGATCGAGCACTTGGCCGCTGCGGGCATCGACGAAGTAAGTCGAATCAACCGGATTGCCGGCTTTGTCGCTGCCAACAAAGTTTACTTGCCAGGCCAACTTGGCCGCGCCGGCATCGCGCGCATAAACCACCAGCGCGCTGCGGGGCATGCCGACAAACTTGCTGCCGAATTCCACGCCGGCGTCGACCATCGCTTGGCCGGCCAAGCGATTGGGACGGGTGCTTAAGTTCAGGGGGGCGTCCAGGGTCTGCGAGGTCGACTTGAGCTGGCCGTTGCGTGAGTGCACTACGACATCTCCGCCGATGACCGGCAAGCCGCCATAGGTGCGGTTAAAGCGGACATGTTCGGTACCGTCGGCATCGCGAATGACCTTGCGGGCGACGAAGCGGTCGTTGACCGACATGCGCGCAGCGCCCGCCGCGTTCCGGTCTTGCAGCAAGTTCAGCGCTCGGCCGACCGCCAGGCTATCGGTATTGGCGGCCGCGGCGGTACCGCCCAAGGCCATCAGCACCGCGAACGAAAGAGTTCTCTGAGTGAACGACATGCGTTGATCCTCTTGATTGCAACGAAGGCCCCAAAGCGCATTGCGTTAGGGGTTTTCTTTTGCTCCCCAGGTGTAGCGCATGCCCACCTGCCCACCGACCACACTCTGCAACGCGCCGCCGTCCTTCCACTTCACACCGTCGCGGGCGAAGTGATGATTGAAGAGGCAGGGGAAGCGCTAAATCATCCGATTTAGTTAAAGCGACCTTGATGCTGCTTCATACGCGCGAAGCGAATTCGCCCGGGAATACTGCTCTCATTCCGCAGCGATCACACATCCTCGCCAGAGTGGGTGGATCCACCTCGAACGAGTAGGTATCGGCGCGTGGCAATCAGCCGCAACCTGAATGAACCCATCAGATCGCGCGTCTCCGGCGCGCGAGCGGCAACTGGCGCTCAACAGACTGGCTGGACACGACTCGAAGGAGTAGGTTGGCGAATGAAGCCCATGCGCGCACTGTGAGCTTAATCAAATGGGCGAGGTCCGCGATGTACAACAGGAAGCAACTGGCGACGGGCTTGCTTGGCATGTTGTGCCTGCTTGCCCCGCTCCAGCCGGCGGCTGCGTTGGATCCATCGAAAGCGACCACGCAATACGTCCATTCAACTTGGGGGACTGACGATGGGCTCCCGCAGAATTCCGTCAACAGGATCCTGCAGACATCGGACGGCTATTTGTGGGTCGGCACGCAAGCCGGACTCGCCCGTTTCGACGGGGTCAACTTCACGGTGTTCGACCAGACCAACACGCCGTCGCTTCGTGATGACTATATTTCCGATCTGGTTGAGGATACCGAGGGCACCCTTTGGATTGGCACTTCCAATGGCGGCGTGACCTATCTTAGGAATGGCGTCTTTTCCCATGTTGATGCCATCGGCGAACGCGGTGGATCCAGTCTTGCTGCAACTGCCGACGGAGGCGTCTGGATCGGCGGCTACGGTGGATTGAAGCAACTGCGCAACGGGAAAATCGTCAATGCCTACGCCGCCGCCGATGGACTGTCGGGTGACCCGATCAGACGGCTTGTTGCAGGCAATGATTCATCGCTCTGGATTGCAACCTCCGTTGGATTGGACCGCCTGGCCAGCGGAACCATCCAAAGCTATCCCATGAGCGGAAATCTTCCCGGCAATATCGCGATGTTGCACCTGGGCGCCGACGATTCCTTGTGGGTCCAACTGCAAGACCTGCGCCTGATGCGCCGTGCGCATGGCCGCTTCGAAGTTTCGAAGGCCTTGGGTACCCTGAACTCTTCAATTCGAGACATGTTGGAGACACGCGACGGCAGCATCTGGTTTGCCAGCGCTACCGAGGGCCTGCTCAGGGTAGACGGCAGTAACGTGAGCCGGTACACGACAAAGGATGGCCTCAGCAGCGATGAAGTAAACGATCTGTACGAAGATCGGGACGGAAACCTTTGGGTCGGCACTAATGGTGGTGGACTCGACCGCTTTCACGATGGAATCTTCACGACATACGCCAAGGAAGAGGGGCTGGCGAGCGATCGGGCCTACTCGGTCATAGAAGACAGTGCAGGCGACGTCTGGGTAACGACTGCCGCAGGGCTCAGCCGGATCCGTGGCGACAATATCGTCTCTTTCACTACCGCCGATGGACTCTTGACCAACAATATCTGGTCCTTGCTGGAGGACCACAAGCAGAACCTATGGATCGGGACAGCCAACAGTGGCCTGATGCTTATGAAGCAAAGCCGTGTACTGCCAGCGCTATCCATTAGAGACGGCGTACCGCCCTACCCCGTTTCTGGAATCATGGAAGACAGCAAGCAACGGCTCTGGATGTCGACCAGCGGCGGCGGCCTGGTTCGCTACGACGATGGAAAGATCGACTTGTTTTCCCGGGAAAGCGGGCTTAGCACCAACTCCATCTTCGCGCTGGCCGAAGACGCCCGCGGCACGGTCTGGGTCGGCACCAGCGACGGACTCAACAGCATCCAGGAAGGCCGCATCAAGAGTTATACGACCGACGGTCTTTCCCATGCCTGGGTTGTTAGCTTGTATATCGACGCGAACAATATTCTGTGGATAGGCACTCTTGGGCGCGGGCTTTTTCGGTTCGAGAACAATCGCTTCACCCGATACACCAGACAGCAGGGCCTTCCGGACGACTCGATCAATAACATCCTGGAAGACGGTGCTGGAAATCTCTGGATTGGCTCGAACAAAGGAATTTTCCGCCTCGCTCGCAATGATCTGGATGCGGTTTCCGCCGGGTTGCGCAAATGGATTCGACCAGTAGTGTTTGGCAAGGCTGACGGAATGAAGAGCAGCGAGACCAACAGCGCCACACAGCCTTCCGGCTGGCGTGCCCATGACGGCCGACTCTGGTTCCCCACGATCCGAGGAGTTGTAGTGGTCGACCCGACGCGGCTGTCGTTGAGCAACCATTACCCGGCTGCACATGTGGAAGCGATGCTGGCCGATGAAACAAGCGTCAATCTCGGCGTGCCGGTAAAGCTGGCTCCGGGTACGCGGCGGCTGGAGATCCGCTACACCGCCCCAAGCCTGTCCAACCCCGAGCGAACGAAGTTTCGCTATCGATTGGACGGCTTCGATAAGCAATGGATAGCCGGCGGGGCCGATCGTCGGGCGCAGTACACGAACCTGCCGCCAGGCGATTACACCTTTCACCTGGCTACCAGTGATGAGTCCGGGCACTGGGGTGCCAAGGAAGGAACATTGCAATTCACGTTGCGCCCGCAGCTCTTTCAAAGCGCATGGTTTCAAATGCTTTGCTTATTGCTTGGCCTTTGCTTGGCCGCGAGTGCCTACCGCCTTCGCATCAACTGGTTGCACGCCCGGGCCGGAGTACTGGAGGAGCGCCACCGCATCGCCGCGGAGATTCACGATACGCTCGCACAAGGCTTGAGCGGCGTCATCTTTCAGACGGAGGCTGCGCTCCTGAGCATGGAACGTGCGCCGCACCGGACCGCGACGCACCTGCGATCGGCCCGGGATCTGGCCAAGAGCAGTCTTAAGCAGGCACGCGACTCGGTATGGAATCTTAGCCCACCCGTACCCGACCAAAAGAGTCTGCTGGAATCTCTGTCGGCCATGGCTGAGCAACTGGCCGCCGGCCGAGTGGACGAGCTCGACATCCAGTCGTCCGGGATAGCATGGCCAATGTCGGCCGATGCCGAGCACCATGTTGTGCTCGTCGCACAGGAGGCCATCTCAAACGCGATCCAGCATGGCAAAGCCCGAGCGATTGCGATAGATCTTTCGTTTGCGGCCGATGCCTTGCATCTTGTTATTACCGACGATGGCGCCGGCTTCAGCGCGACATCTAGTAGTGTAAGCACACACGCGCGCGGATATGGGATGGGAAACATGCGCCGCCGTTCCCATAGCTTGAACGCCAAGCTGGAGGTCGCAAGCGAGGTCGGCAAGGGCACTCATGTGGCCCTCGCTATCCCTCGACCCAACAAAGTCACCAGGCTGCTGCGACGGCTTGTAGCTCCGGCAGGTGAAGAATGAACGAACAATTACGAATCAAGGTATTGGTGGTTGATGACCACCCCGTCGTTCGCGAAGGCCTAGGCGCAATCGTTAGTTACCAGGATGATTTCGAGCTCGTCGGCGAGGCCGCCAATGCGGCCGAGGCCATTGCCTTGTTCGAGAGTCATATGCCTGACGTCACGCTTGTTGACTTGTCCTTGCCTGATCTTGGCGGCATTGAACTGATCAGAATCCTGAGAGCGCAATCGCCTGCCGCAAGATTCCTGGTGCTTACCGCCAATGCCGGTGGCAGTGAAATCGGCAAGGCGCTGGAAGCTGGAGCGCAAGCCTATCTATTCAAGGACTCTACCTCTGCCGAAGTAATGAGCGCAATTCGAACGGTGTTTGGAGGGGGGCGTTACTTGTCACCGGCAGTGGGCCGACGAGCCGATGAAGTTGCCACACGCCCCGCACTGACGGATCGAGAGCTTGAAGTATTGCAGTGGATTGTCCATGGCCACAGCAATCTGCAGATCGCTGTGGAGATAGGCGTCGCCGAGGACACCATCAAGTTCCATGTAAAAAATATCTTTGCCAAGTTTGATGTCAGCTCGAGGAGCAAGGCGGCCGTGCTTGGCATCAAGCTCGGCTTTGTGCAGCCCGATCGGCTTTAATGCCTGGCACCGGCTTGCGCGGTCATTCCGTCAATTCGCCAGGTGTTGGGTTATGCCGCATTCTGCGGTGAGGTTGAAGCATTTCGGCCCTACGCTGATCCTCTCTTGCATCTCTCCCGGAACCGGCATGTCCGCTCTGGGCCGATAGCAGCCGCTACCCAAGTCAGAATCCGTACCGCAGGAATCCTCCATCCACTGCGATGCATTCCCCCGTGATGTAACTCGCAGCCGGCAAACAAAGGAACGCGACCGCCGCAGCGACTTCCTCCGGCTCCCCGATGCGCCCGATCGGCGTACGCATCAGCACTTCATCCAGATAATCGGGATCGGCAAGCTTGTCCGAAGTACGGCGCGTGCGGATGTACCACGGCGCGACGGCGTTGACGCGCACGCCGTCCTCGGCCCATTCGACGGCAAGGTTCTTGGTCATCTGGTGCATTGCGGCCTTGCTCATGCCGTAGGGCGCGCCGGAGCGGACGTGGGTTAGGCCGGAGACGCTGCCGACGTTGACGATGCTGGAGGCGGCGTGCTGGGTCAGCAGCGGGTACGCGTAGCGCGACAGTTCGAAGGCCGAGAACACGTTGACTTCGAATATCTCGCGCCATTCGTCCTCGGTGTAATCGTTGGCGGGCTTGCTGAGGTTTCCGCCGGCGTTGTTGACCAGGATGTTGAGGCCCTCGCCGAGGTCCTCGACCCAGTCGAGCACTTCGCGTCGCTGTTCGTCGTCGGCGACGTTGCCGACCAGGGCGCGGATGTCGCTGTCGGGGAATTCTTCGGCCAGTTCGTCGCGCGCGGATTCCAGCGCGTCGCCGTCGCGCGCCGCGATCAGCACGCGCGCGCCCAGGCCGAGCAGTTCGCGCGCGATGGCGCGGCCGATGCCGGCGCTGCCGCCGGTGACCAGCGCCAGTTGCCCATCCAGCCGCCAACGGTTCGGATCCATGTTCGTCTCGCCTGCACCGGTTGGGCGTAGCATAGCGCCAGGCCTACCGAGGACGCCGCCAATGCCCTTATCCGCACGCACCTGCCTGCTGGCGATCGCGCTTTGCGCCGTGGCGGCCTGCAGCAAGCCCGAACCGCCGCCTACCGATCAGCCGCCCGAGCCGCAGGCGCACACGGAATTGCGCGACGCGATCAAGGAGCCTATCGACAAGGCCAAGGCGGTCGAACAGGACGTGCAGGATGCGGCGGATCAGCAGAAAGCGCAGATCGAGGCCGCGGGCGGCTAGCGCTTGTCGTTGCCCTTCGTAAGAGCGTCTTTAGCCGCGAGCTTTTGCCAGTTCTCTGCGCCGTGCCAAAGCTCGCGGCTAAAGCCGCTCCTACGAAAAGCGGGTCGTCCCTATTGGGTCAGAGCCCGCAGAAGCAGTAAGCCAACGCCTTCACCCGGATGCCCTGCCCCGGCTTCATCGCGCTTTCGATGAAGCGCAGGTCGTCGCTGGTCTGCGGCGCGGCGCGCGCGAGCAGTACGCGGGCCAGGTCGGATTTGCCCAGCCACGCGGCACCGATGCGGCTTTCGGCGAGGCCGGTGAACCAGCGCTGGAACGGCGAGGAGACCCTTTCGTAGTACTGCACGCGATAGTCCGCCGACTTGCCCAGCTTGGCGCGTTGCGCCGCGTCGGCGACGGCGGCATCGATGCCGCCGAATTCGTCGACCAGTCCGCGCTCCTTGGCCTGCGCGCCGGTCCACACGCGGCCGCGTGCGATCTCGTCGACCTGCTCCACGGTTTTCTTGCGCGCTTCGGCGACCTTGCCGGTGAAATCGCGGTAGCCCTTCTCGATCACCACCTGGACCACCTGGCCGACATCCGGATCCAGCGGGCGGGTGATGTCGAACGCACCGCCGAAGCGCGTGGTGGACACGCCGTCGGTATGCACGCCGATCTTGTCGAGCGCGCGCGGCAGCGTCGGGAACAGGCCGAAGATGCCGATCGAACCGGTGATGGTCGACGGATCGGCGTAGATGCGGTCGGCGTTCATGGCGATCCAGTAACCGCCGGAAGCGGCCACGTTGCCCATCGACACTACCACTGGCTTGCCGGCCTTCTGCAGCGCGACCACTTCGCGGCGGATCTGCTCCGACGCGAAAACCTCGCCGCCCGGCGACGCGACGCGCAACACCAGCGCCTTCACTTTCTCGTCGTCGCGCGCTGCGCGCAGCAAGGCCGCGGTGGATTCGCCGCCGACCATGCCCGGCGGCTGTTCGCCCGGCGCGATCTCGCCTTCGGCGACGACCACCGCCACCTGCGGGCGCTCGTCGACGGCGGCGATGCCGCTGTCGACCTGTTTCAGATAGCCGGCCAGATCTACCTGGCGGAAACCGCCTTCGGCATCGCTGTCGACCACGCCGCGTTCGGCCAGCAGATCGTCGACTTCTTCCTCGGTCTTCAGGCCGTCGACCAGCTTCTGCTGCAGCGCGAAGCGGGCGAGGTCGCCGCCGGCCGCGGAAATGCCTTCCGGCAACGTGTCGATGCCGGCCGCGAGTTGCTGCGGCGTCAGCTTGCGCACCTTGGCGATATCGGCCAGATAGCGCTGCCACACGTCGTTCATCCAGAACAGGTCGGCCTGCTTGGACTCCGGCGATGCGGCATCGAGGATGAAGGGCTCGGCGGCGGATTTGTACTCGCCCACCTTGAACAGGTGCACGTCGACGCCGAGCTTGTCCTGCAAGCCCTGACGGTAGTACTGGCGATAGCTGGCCAAGCCTTCGATCAGCATGCCGCCCATCGGATCCATGTAGACCTCGTTGGCCTGCGCAGCCAGCAGGTATTGCGCCTGCCCGAAATGGTTGCCGAACGCGACGATCTGCTTGCCGGACGCGCGCAGGCTCGCCAGCGCCGCGGCGACTTCGCGCAGTTGCGCGTAGCCGGTGGGCTGCAGCTCGTCGACGCGCAACAGCACGCGCTCGACGCGCTTGTCGTCCTTGGCCGCCTCGATCGCGCGCAGCAGGTCGCGCAGCTGGATTTCGTTCGCCTCCTTGTCGCCCATCGCCTTGGCCAGCGCACGGGTGAAGGGGTCGGTGCTGTACTGCTCTACCAGCCGGCCCTCGGGCGCGATCACCAGCGTGGTGCGCCCGACCAGCGGCTTGACCCTGTCGCCGGCGCCCAGCGCGACCAGGAATACCAGCAGCAGGAAGAAGAACACCAGGTTGAAGACCAACCGGCGCGTGAAATTCATCGCGTCCCAAATGCCGATGATGACGCGGGCAATCGGGCCGCGACGGCGGACTTCATTCATTACCGGGTACTCCGAGGATTAACGTGCAGCTTAGCCGCGTCGGCATGGGGTTTCATGCGTCTTTGGTCACTGCGCCTTCCCGCACGATGGGGACGGTCAGCGAGGAGCGCAAGAAGCGGCTGCCCAACAGCACCGCGGCGGCCGACAGGCCGACGATCAGGCCGATCCACATGCCTTTTGGCCCCCAACCCAGCCCCAGGCCGAGCCCGGCCCCCAGCGGCATGCCCAGCCCCCAGTAGGCGAAGGCGGCCAGGAACATCGGCACCCGGGTGTCCCTGAGTCCGCGCAGCGCGCCGGCCGACAGCACCTGGATGCCGTCCGGGAACTGGAACGCTGCGGCGTAAAGCAGCAGCGTCGCCGCCAGTGCGGCCACGGTGGCGTCGCGGGTATAGAGCGCCACGATGTGATCGTTGGCCACCAGCAGCACCAGCCCCGACAGCAATTGCGTGGCCAGCACGATGGCGTAGCCGGCGAAAGCGGCACGGCGCAGCGCATCGCGGTCGCCGCGGCCGATGGCGTGGCCGATCCGCACGGTGGTGGCTTCGGCCAGGCCCAGCGGAATCATGAAGCACAGGCTGGCGACGTTGATCGCGATCTGGTGCGCGGCCACCGGCACATCGCCGAGGCGGCCGATCAGCAACGCGGTGGTGATGAACAGGCCGCCTTCCATCGCCACCGTGATCCCGATCGGCAGGCCGGTGGCGAGCAGGTTGCGGATCGGCCGCCATTGCGGGCCGTCGAACTTCGCGAACAGGCCCAGGTCGGCGAACCGCCGCGCGCGCCGCAGGTACAGCGCGAACGCGATCGCCTGCGACCACATCATGATCGCCGAAGCGATGCCCAGCCCGCCGGCGCCCAGCGACGGGAATCCCAACAGTCCATAGGTCAGCACATAGCCCATCGGGATCAGCAGCAGCAATCCGCCGAAGCCGAGCAGCATCGTCGGCAGCGTCCAGTGCAGGCCGTCGCTCAGGTAACGCATGCACAGGAACAGCGTGAATGCCGGTATGCCCCAGCGGATGCCGTGCAGGAATGCGATCGCGCCCGGGCGGATCTCCGGCGCGATGCCCATCGGCTCCAGCGCATACACCACCCCACTGAGGAAGGCGAACAGCACCAGGCCCAGACCCGCGGCCAGCCACATCGCTTGCCGGAACAGCGGACCGACCAGATCGCGGCGTCCGCTGCCGTCCAGTTGCGATACCGATGGCGGCAACGACATCAACGTGCCCATCGGGATCATCATCGGCAGCCAGAACAGGGCCGTGCCCACGGCGACCGCCGCCAGGGTGTCGGTGCCGTGATGGCCGGCGATCACGCTGTCGACGAAACCGATCAGGCCGGACGACAGATGCCCTGCCACCAGCGGCGCAGCAAGTGTGGCGGTGGTGCGCGCTTCGCGACCGAAGCGCGCCTGCGAAGGCGTCGAATGCGACATCAGAAGGGGCACCAGGCGACTTCGGCCGCGCGAATGGGGGGCATGCGCTGGCGCCGGGTCACGGCTGACCGCTATCTTAGCGGGTCAGGAGACGCCGCAGATGACCGAAAACAACGAAGCCGCAGCCCCGCCGGTGCCGCCCACCGCCGAGGCGCCCGCGCGCAATTGCGAGAACTGCGGCCGCGCCCTGCTGGGCGAATACTGTTACGCCTGCGGCCAGCCCGTGAAAGGGCTGGTGCGGCATTTCTCCAGCATCATCGGCGACTTCGCCGACAGCGTGCTCAATCTGGACACGCGTTTGCCGCGCACGCTGTGGCCGCTGCTGGCCAAGCCCGGATTTCTCACCACCGAATATTTCTCCGGCCGCCGCGTGCGCTACGTCAGCCCGGTACGGCTGTTCGTGTTCATCAGCATCGTGACGTTCTTCGTCGCGCAGTTCACGGTCAGCTTCGGCGACGGCACGGTCAGGTTCGACGATGACGGCGACAGCATCAGCCAGGCGGCCACGGTCCAGGAGGTCGAGAAAATCCGCGACCAGACATTGGCCGAAATGGCGCAAGCGCGCGAGAACGTCGCCGGCATGCCGGGGGCGGACACCGGCATACGCATGGGCGAAAAGGAGCTCAGGAAAAAGGCGCAGAAGCGCATCGAGGCCTTGCGCAAAGCGCAGCCCGGACCGGCCGCATCTGCGGGAGCGGCGGCGGAAGCGGAAGCGGCGTCGGCAACGGCGACTTCTGCGACAACGCCGACCTCCGCTACGACGCCGACCACGCAAACGACACCGACCACAACCACGAAGAACGACGACGACGAAGAATTCGACATCTCGTTCAACGACAAGCCCTGGGACGCCAAGACCAATCCGATCGCGGTCGCATGGCTGCCGCGGTTCGCCAACAACTGGCTCAACTCGCAGGCCAGCCGCGTCAAGGGCAACTTCAAGCGCCTGAAAGAAGACCCGAACGCGTTGAAGGACGCCATGTTGAGCGCGGTGCCGTCGACGCTGTTCATACTGCTGCCATTGTTCGCGCTGATGCTGAAGGTCCTGTACCTCTTCAAGCGGCGCCTTTACATGGAGCACCTGATCGTGGCGCTGCACAGCCATGCCTTCCTGTGCCTGGCGCTGCTGCTGATGTTCGTGACCGTCGCGCTGCAGGACTGGCTGGCGCCGGCATCGGGCGCCCTGCATACCCTGTTCGGCTGGATCGAGGCCCTGCTGTGGCTGTGGATGCCGATCTACCTGCTGATCATGCAGAAGCGGGTGTATGCGCAGGGCTGGCCGATGACGCTGGTCAAATACTGTGTTCTGGGAATCTGTTACTTCTTCCTGCTGACTACAGGCGCGTTGTTCACCATGCTATTCAGCCTGGTCAACATGTGAGTCCTAGATGAGCCCGTCGGATAGCGCCGGCTATATCCAGTACGAAGTGAGCGTGGAAGTCGAGGTCACGCTGGTCCAGAGCTATCGCCTCTGGCTGGACACTTACGTACGCGAGATGGTGTCCTTTCCCGGCTTCGTCAGCGCGCGCCTGTACGACGTGCTCGCGCCGGCGCCGCCGGCGGGGATGCAGGGCTTCTGCGTGCAGTTCGTGCTGCGCGATACCGCGTCGCTGGATATCTACCTGCGCGAACATGCGATGAAATTCCGCGCCAGCAGCCTGGCGCTGTTCGGAGACCATGCGCGTGCCAACCGCAGCCGCAGGGTGATGCGTCACACCATCACTTTCGATCACGATGCGGAGGCCAGCGATTCCGACGGCGGCTAGAATCCGGCCTTACCGATCGAGGCGCTGGCGCAGCCATGCGCTGCGGTTCGCCGACGCGGTGGACAGCAACTCCCTGCGCAACGCATCGCGCGCTTCCGGCGGCGTGCGTTGCGCCAGCATCGCCAGATCGTCGCGCTCGGCCGGCGTCATCGCGCGCAGCAGATCGAGCAGTTGCCGGCGTTCGTCGGCGACCACGAACGCCAGCAGCGGCTGCAGGCGCGGGTATTCGGCGCCCAGCACCGGGCCGAGCAGCCAGCCATGACGCGCGCGGCCGTCCAGCGCGTCGAACTGCGCGCGCCACTGCTGCTTGCGTTCGGCCGGCAAGACGGCGAAATCGGCCGCCACGCGCCGCAACTGCGCGCGCTCGGCGTCGGGCAGGTCCTGCCATGCCTGCCATTGTTCGCGCTGCGCGCGTCGCGCCTCGGTCGGCAGCGACTGCCAGCGCAACTGGCGCTGCCCGTACACGGCCTGCTCCACCGGCGTCAGCGCCTGCCAGCGTGCCTGGCGTTGCTGCAGTTCGATGCGTGCCGCCGGCGGCAGCTTGTCCAGCCAGGGATCGAGCGTGGGCGACAGCGCGATCGCGACGCCCGAGCCTACCGCCGCCAGCGCCAATGCCGCGGAGACGACCGGATTACAGCGTCGCATCGCTGGTTTCCGGATCGTCGCTGCTTTCCGGCTGCGTCGGCGCCGGTACGGCGGGACTCGCCGACGTGCCCTGCACCGGCACCGCCTGTTGCGCGGCGTACCAGGCGTAGAAATCCAGGTCGCGGTAGACCGCCTCGTCGCGCGGATCCAGCAGCAGCTCGAAATCGCGATCGCTCAACAGTGCGGTATGCGCGTCGAAGCGCGCCGCCGGCGGCTCGGCGTGCGGCAGGGAAACCGTGCGTATCTCTGGCGCGCCTGACGGCGCTTCGCGCGGCGCGCGCGGCCACAGGAAAGTGATCGCCAACGCGGCGACGCAAGCAGCCAGGCCGATCCATAACAGGGCGCGCAACCCGCGCGGCCACGCGGCTCGCGCCGCTGGCGCTGGCGCCATCGCTCTGGCCGCATGCTTCGAAGGCGCTGGCTGCAAGGCCGCTTCGCGCAGTTTCGCCAGGTGGGCGAGGCGTTGCGGCGGCAGGCCCTTGATCGCATCCAGCACCGCTGCGGCGAGCGCGCGCCAGGCTTCGGCATCGGGGCTGCCATCGGCGCGGTGCGGCAAGGCACGCTGCACGGCCAGCCGGTAGGTCGCCGGCGCGATGCCCAGGGCCGCCGCGGCGTCGGCTTCGCTGAAGCCGGCGGCCAGCCGCAGCAACAGCGCGGCCCGGGGTCCGTGTCCGACCCGCGCCAACGGCCCCAGCGCGTCCGCGCGCACCGGCAACGGGGTCGCACGGCGCAGCATTGGGGTGGCCAGCAGCAGGCTCCAGAAACGGTGCGGCCATTCGCCCATGGGCACCCGGGCGGCACCGGCCTGGAAAGCGCGCATCGCGGCGGCCAACGCGGCATCGCCGGCGGCGGCATCGCCGCATTGCAGCTCCGCGAACACCGCGCCGCGGCGTTCGACGCCGCGCAGGAAGGCATTGATGGCCCCCGGGGCACCGCTGGCGTCGGTAAGGGAGCGGGCGGTCATCGGACAGGTTTCATCGTCGCGGCATGATACCGGCGGCGCCCCGGCAAACCATGCTTGACATCCCGTGAAAATGACGCTCCACAAGGCGGGACAAGGCTTTCGCGAAAATCCAGTTGTTCACAGCAGTCAATAAACTGTCACCGATCCGGGTTTAACCCGCGCCTCACACTGTATTTCGCTTGTGTTTCACAGGCATGTGGTTGATTAAATTGAATTTATGATGAGTGGCGCTTTTTTCACCAGCCTGCATTAAACGCTTGCTTTCACGTGTTTGCATGGCTCCTTTCGAGCGGCTTGCACAGGGTTATCCACAGGTCATGTGGATAAAGGCGAATCTCCTTATGCGACCGCAAGTTGCGCCGCTTATCTGTGCCGTACGGGCAGGTATCGCACGCAAGTTGCAAGGTCTCACGGGCTGCGCTCGGCGGTCGCTAGACTGGTGCGATGTCCGACGCCGAACCCGTGCTCAAGATCGCACTGCCGCTGCCCTTGCCGAGGCTGTTCGATTACCGGACGCCGCCGCAACAGGCGATGGCATCGGCCGATGGCATCGGCCGGCGCGTGCGCGTACCGTTCGGCACGCGCGAGCTGGTCGGCCTGGTGGCCGCCGTCGGCGCGCAGGAAACGCCGGGCGCGGAACTCAAATCCGCGCTGGCCTACCTGGACGATGGCGCATTGTTCCACGGCGAATTGCTCGCCTCGCTGCGCTGGCTGGCCGCTTACACCCACGCGCCGCTGGGCGAAGTGCTGGCGACGGCCCTGCCCGCGGCACTGCGTCGCGGCGAGCCGCTGCCCGACACCCACCTCTGGGCCTGGCAGCTGACGCCGGCCGGCGAGGCGGGCATGACACAGCTGCGCAACGGCAGCCGCCCACGCCGGCTGGCCGAGTGGCTGCAGGTGCAGCAGCGCGACGAGGACGCGCTGGACGCCGAACTCGATGGCTGGCGCAACGCGGCACGGACGCTGGCGCAACGCGGCCTGGCCGAACGCGTCGCCGTGCCGGCCTCGCAACTGGCGCCACATCCCCAACCCGGGCCGATGCCGAACGAGGAACAGGCCACGGCGATTGCCGCAATCGAGGCTTGCGATGGCTTCGCGCCGTTCCTGCTCGATGGCGTCACCGGCAGCGGCAAGACCGAGGTCTATCTGCAAGCGATCGCGCAATGCCTGGCGCGCGGCAGGCAGGCGCTGGTGCTGGTGCCTGAAATCGGACTGACGCCGCAAATGCTGGGCCGTTTCCGCGCGCGCCTGGGCGTGCCGGTACATGCGCTGCACTCGGGGCTGAACGACGGCGAGCGCGCACGCACCTGGGCCGCGGCCTGGCGCGGCGAGGCGCGGGTGATCGTCGGCACGCGTTCGGCGGTGTTCACGCCGCTGCCCGACGCCGGCCTGATCGTGATCGACGAGGAGCACGACGCCAGCTACAAGCAGCAGGACGGCATCCGCTACCACGCCCGCGATTTCGCCCTGGTGCGCGGCAAGGCGCTCGACGTGCCTGTGTTGCTGGGCAGCGCCACGCCATCGCTGGAATCGCTGCACAACGCGCACCAGGGCCGTTACCGGCATCTGCGCCTGCACAAGCGCGCGGGCGATGCCAAGCCGCCGTCGGTGCGCGTGCTGGATGTCCGCAAGCGGCCGCTGGACGCCGGCCTGTCGCCGGAACTGCAGGCGGCGATCCGCAGCGCGCTGGACGCCGGCGGCCAGGTGCTGGTGTTCAAGAACCGCCGCGGCTACGCGCCGGTGCTGCTGTGCCACGACTGCGGCTGGAGCGCGCACTGCAAACGCTGCGACGCCCCGATGACCGTGCATGCGGGCGGGCGGCGCCTGCAATGCCACCATTGCGGCGCGCGGCAAACGACGCCGCCCGCCTGCCCGGATTGCGCCAGCCTGGGCTTGCAGCCGCAAGGCGTCGGCACCGAGCGCATCGAAGAGGTGCTGGCCGGAAAATACGCCGACGTGCCGGTGCTGCGCATCGATCGCGGCAGCACGCGGCGCAAGGATGCGCTGGAGAAACTGTTCGAAAAATTCGGCGCGCAACCGGGCGTGCTGGTCGGCACGCAGATGCTGGCCAAGGGCCACGACCTGCCGAATTTGACGCTGGTCGCCGTGGTCGGCATCGACGAAGGTCTGTTCTCGGCTGATTTCCGTGCCGGCGAAAAGCTGGCGCAGTTGCTGATCCAGGTGTCCGGCCGCGCCGGTCGCGCCGAGAAGCCAGGCGAGGTCTGGCTGCAGACGCATCATCCCGAGCATCCTTTGCTGCAGACGCTGATCAACGGCGGCTACCACGCCTTCGCCGAAGCCGAACTCGCGCAACGCGAAGCCGCCGGCTTTCCGCCGTTCGCGCATCTGGCGCTATTGCGCGCCGAGGCGAAGCAAGCTGATGCGCCTATGGCATTTCTTCATGCAGTGAAGAAGGCTTTTTCCCCCTTTGAAAAAGGGGGGCAGGGGGGGCGAGCGCAACCGCTTGCAAGCCAACGGCTTGCGGTTGCGGGAGCGCCATCGCGTGAGCGAGGGCCGGGAATCGCGGAGCGATTTGCTCTTGACGTTGCGGTACAGCAGCAGAATCAAGAGCAAATCCCCCCTACCCCCCCTTTTTCAAAGGGGGGAATAGCCGTGCAGGGTCCGATTCCTGCGCCTATGCCAAAACGCGCCGGCATGTACCGCGCACAATTGCTGTTGTCGTCGCCGAACCGCCGCGCGCTGCACGCCGCGCTCGAAGCGGCGCTGCCCGAGATTTACGCGCTGCCCGAAGCGCGCAAGGTGCGCTGGTCGCTGGACGTAGATCCGATGGATCTGTACTGAACCCGCTACGCGGAGCGGCGGACGCGCCGACCGGTCCGCATCCGCTCACCAGCTGAAACCGGTACCGGCGGCCACGCTGCTGTCGCCGCCGGAGAAACCTGCGGACAACGACACGCTCATTCGAGAATGCACCAGGCGCTGGTAGCCGACCGCCAATGCCGCTTCGCCGCCCTGCGCGCCGACGCCGACGCCGACCCGGTTGGCGCCTTCCAACCCGGCGGTGTTCATCGCCGCGGCCGACATCGCACCGCCCATCGCGCCGATCCGGTCGATGCGCTGGTCCATATTGCCCAGGCGCTGGTCGACGTCCTTGCGCAAGATATCGAAGCGATCGTCGAACGCAGTCATGCGCGCATCGGTATAGCTGCGCGCGGACTGCAGCGTGGCGGTGTCGCCAGCGTCCATCTGCCGTTTGTTGACGGCATCGTTGGGAGCCGTACCCGCGGCCACGTTCGCAACGCGCGTGCCCTCGGCGCCTTGCAGCGTCATCGTCGATTTGGCCGCGTCATCGTACGCCGCGCCGAGCGGATTGCCGGAACCCGCAGGGCCCTGCGGACCCGCCGGACCCTGCGGACCGGCCGGCCCCGGCGTGCCGGCCTGGCCGCCCAATGAGGTCAGTTGCGCATCCACCGCAGCGAACGCGGCGCCGACCTCGCCATAGCTGGTGCCCTGGATCGTATAGGCGGGCGGCACGAATATGCCGTTGCTGAAACTAGCGCCGCCGCCCAGCGCGGCCGCGAACGGATGCAGTTGCGACAGATTGACGGCATCGGTGTCGCTCGTGCCCGCCGCCACGTGGATCAGGCGGCGATTGATCTCGTCGGTATAAGTGCCGACACCGCCACCTACGAGAGTGAAATCGTAGGGGTCGCCCACGCCGTGGCCGAATGAGATGACCTGATCTTCTGCCGCGACCGAATACGTGCCGATGGCCACCGCACCGGCTCCGGTCGTATTCGCGTTGACGCCGATGGCCGTACCGGTGAACGAGGTGACAGTGGCGCCTGCTCCCAGCGCCATCGACGAATAACCGTAGGATCGAGTACTTCCGCCCAGCGCGATCGAGAAGTTGGTCCCGTTGGTTCCCGCGTGGCTGTTGCTGCCGATGGCGATGGCGCCACTGCCCACGACTTCGGCAGGCGCTTCATAGCCGGGAAAACCCGGATTCGCGGCGAAATAGGGCGAACCCGCATCGGCCATCGCCGCATTCAACTGGCGCAGGTTCACCGCATCGGTGGCCTGCGTGCCGTCCGCGAGATGGATGATCTGGCGCTGCGCGGCGGCGCTGCCGACCGACACTGCGTAGTCGCGATCGGCGACGGCCTGGTATCCGATTGCGGTGCTGCCGAAGCTCAGTGCCTGCGCCTGGTAGCCGAAAGCGCTGCTGGCGGCGCCGCTGGCAGTGCTGGCATAACCGAACGCACTGCTGGCGGCGCCGCTGGCCGTGTTGCCGGTGCCGAATGCCGACGCGCCCGCTGTCGAGGCCGTGTTGCCGCGATCCTCCGGGTCGAACGTGCCGTTGCCGTTGACGTCGTACCAACTGCCGACGGCGCTGCTGCTGACTCCGCTGGCATTGTTGCGGGTGCCGAACGCGACGCTGGAGCGGCCGGTCGCCGAGTTCAACGCACCGAACGCGCCGGCATTGTCCTTGGTGACGGTATTGGAATAGCCCACAGCCGCGCTGGCCACGCCACTGGCGCTGTTGGAACGGCCCATGGCGACGGCGAAGGGGCCCGAACTGGCGGTGTTGTTGCTGCCTATCGCGATGCTGTCGGAAAAAGTGGCTTGGTTTTTATATCCGATGGCCACGCCGTACAGGTCCGACGCGACATTGTCGTAGCCGAACGCGGTGCTGGCTGCGCCATTGGCCCGGTTCCTGGCGCCGACGGCGCTGCCGCCGAATCCTTGAGCGGTGTTCGAGTAGCCGATTGCGCTGCTCTGGGTGCCGATGGCGGCATTCTGATAGCCGAAGGCGCTGTCGGAGGCGCTGCCGGCGTTGTTGCGGTAACCATAGGCCGACGCGGTCGGGTTGCAGGTGGCGTTCTCGCCAGTGGTGCCCTCCAAGCCTTGGTTGGTGGACGATGCGGGCAAGGGGTTGCCGTTGAAATCCAGGCACACCGGATCGGCCGCCCATCCGGGCGCGGCGGAAGACAACAACAACACAGACAGAGCCGCGGCCATTGGGCGGCGACGCAGGCAGATATGGCGGATGGCCATCGGAATCCCCCCTGGATTCGATAAGTTGGCGCAAGGCTAGAGCAGCCCGCGCACGATCCATATCCCCGAAAACAGGTAGAAGCGGGCTCGCTCAGGCTGCGAGCGGAAATTCCAGACGCAGATCGGTGCCGTCTGCGGCGGAAGCGATCTGCAACACGCCGCCGAGGCGCTGCGCACGCAGGCGCATGCTGGCGAAGCCGGCACCGCCCCCGTCGAAAGCTTTCGGCGCGCCGGTATCGGCGATGCCGCGGCCGTCGTCGCGCACCTGCACTTGCACGTTCTGGCCGATCCGCGCCACCCGCACGTCCACGCGTTGCGCGCGGCTGTGCTTGAAGACGTTGGTCAGCGCTTCCTGCAGCAAGCGCAGCAGGTCCAGGCTGCGCGCGGTGCCCAGTTCGATGCCGTCCAGGTTTTCCATTTGCCAGCGGCTGTCGATGTCGGCCGTTTCAAGTATCCGCGCCAACCGGTGCCGCAGCGGCGCCAGCTGTTCGGCCAGATCCGCGTGTTCGCGCGCGGTGCTGTCGATGACCAGCCGCAGGTCGTCGCGCATTTCCTTGAGCACGCCGATGACCTGCGTCTTGGGCGTATCTTCCGGCGCTTGTTCCAACTGCGCGATGGCGCCGACCAGGGTGCCGCCGAAACCGTCGTGCAGATCGCGCACGAGCTGCAGGCGCTCGCCGGCGCGGCTGTGCGACAGCTCCAGAGCATGCTGCCGCGTCAGCGTGGACGAAAGCGCGCCGGTGGCCGCGGCCACTTCGCGCTGCAGTTCGGCATTGAAGCCCTCGACGCGCTTCATCGCGCCGACGAAGCGATGCGCCAGCACGAAACCCATGCCGAGCAGCATCACCGGCGAGGTGAACGAGCCGATGAAGCCGGTGCCGCGCACCAGGCCCAGATACACGGCTGCGTCGTACAGCGCCGTCAGCAGCGGCAGCAGGATGCACAACGCCAGCACCTGCTGGTCGCGGCGACCGCTGCGCGCGGCGAACACGACGAAAATGACGCTGGCCAGATAGTGGAACGCCATCATCGGCAAGACATAGACGTTGCGATGAGGGCCCATGACCTGCGGCAACGCCAACGCCAGCCCGAACACCACGGCGGCGATCGCCAGCAGTACGCGCTCCAGCCGCGGCCAGCGCCGTTCGGCATAACGCAGCAGGAAGATCGTGTAGGTCGCTGCGATCGCGACGTAGCTGGCGCCGGTGAACGCCTGCCATCCGTCGGTGGTCGGGAACGGCCACGGGCTGGTGGCGACGAAGTTGTAGCCGTAGAACAGGCCGAACAGGCCGTTGAGTGCGTACCAGCCGTACGTGGTGTCCTGCCGGCGCAGCAGCCAGAACAGACCGAACAACGCGGCAAGCACCGCGCCGATGGCGGTATCGAGCAGTTGCAGATCGTGGCGCACGAGCTTGCTCTCGCGGAACAGGCTTTCGACGCGTTCGGGATCGCCGACCGTCACCTTGCCGAACGCCGGTTGGTACGCGGTCAGTCCCGATACCCGCACCAGCAGCTCGTTCTCGCCCGCGCGCAGCAACGGCGCATCCAACAGGAAGTAGCGCGGCGCCGTCCAGCTGCGCGACAGCGGTTCGACCAGGCTGGCATCGCGCGCGATCAGGCTGCCGTTGAGATAGACCGCCGCGGCCAGGCAGGTGTAGTCGATCAACAGACCCGTGGGCGCATGCGGATCGTCCTGGCGCCAACGCAGCCGGTACCACACCACGCCGTCGTGGTCGGGCCAGCGCATCTGCCATTGGTCCATCAGCGTCACCGGTACCCAGCCGTCGGCGGGCGGCGTCTGCGCCTGCCAGCCGGAACGCGCCGCTTCGGCGCGGTCGATCGTCAACGGCGCCCGCTGGGCGCTGGCCTGCGCCGCGGCGCAGGCCAGCGACGCGAACAGCAGCAGCGCGGCCAGGCGTCGGATCAATTCAACAGCCCCATCGACCGCGCTTCGAATACCGCGGCGGTGCGCGAGCCGACGGCGAGTTTGCGGTAGATGTTCTTGGTATGGCACTCGATCGTCAGTTTCGACAGCGACACCAGCTCGGCGATCTCGCGGTTGCTGAAGCCCTGCGCCACCAGCTTGAGGATTTCCCGCTCGCGTTCGGACAACTGCGTCGACGCCGTCGCCGCAGGAGCGGCCGCGAGCGGCGCCTGCGGAACGAGCGCAAGGATCCGGCGCGCGATGGTCGGGTCGATCGGCGCGCCGCCGCGTTGCAGACTCTTGAGCGACAGCCGGAGTTCGTCGTCGTCGCGATCCTTGAGCAGATAGCCGACCGCACCGGCGCGAACCCCGGCCAGGATCGTCTCTTCTTCGGCCCACGACGACACGATCACCGATTGCGCGCCCGGCGCATGCGTCTGCATCCACGCGATCAGATCGATGCCGCTGCCATCGGGCAACTGCACGTCCACCAGTGCCAACGAAACGGGTGCGCTCAGCAGGTGCTCGCGTGCGGCTTCCAGGTTGCCCACGACCTGCGCCGGCGCGCCGCTCAGCGCTTCGATGAGGCGCTTCATGCGCGTCTGCATGGCCGGATCGTCTTCGACGACCAGCGCGGGCGCCAACGCGATCGGCTGCGGCTCCATGCTTCCCCTTTTTTTGCGCCGCCATCCCTCTCGCCGCGCCTGAAAAGTGTAGCGCGATATGCGCAGCCGCGTCAGCGGGGACGCTTCGAAACTGAGATAATCCCGCGTGATGCCCGATGCCGTCGCCCGCGATACCGTCGCCCATCCCGCTTCTCGCGTCGCGGATCGCGCGGCAGCGCACCTGCTGATCGTCGGCGGCGGTTTCGCCGGGTTGTGGGCCGCCCGCGCGCTGGCGCACGCGCCGCTGCGCATCACCCTGCTCGATCGCGGCAACCATCACCTGTTCCAGCCGCTGCTGTACCAGGTCGCGACCGCCGGCTTGTCCTCGCCCGACATCGCCGCGCCATTGCGCCACATCCTGCGCCGGCAGGACAACGTCACCGTGCTGATGGGCGAAGCGGTCGCCATCGACAGCGCGCAGAAAATCGTGCGGCTGGCGGATGGCGATACGCTGGGTTACGACTTCCTGCTGCTGGCCAGCGGCGCGACGCATGCCTATTTCGGACACGACGACTGGGCTGCGCACGCGCCGGGATTGAAGACGCTCGACGACGCGCTGCTGATCCGGCGCCGCATCCTGTCCGCGTTCGAACGCGCCGAGGCGACCGACGACGATGCCGAACGCAAAGCGCTGCTCACCTTCGCTATCGTCGGCGGCGGCCCGACCGGCGTCGAACTGGCGGGCACGCTCGGCGAAATCGCGCGGCACACGCTCAAGCGCGAGTTCCGCCGCATCGATCCGCGCCAGGCGCGCGTGCTGCTGCTGGAAGCCGGCCCGCGCGTGCTGTCGAGCTTTCCCGAATCGCTGTCGGCCAAGGCGCAATTGCAGCTGGCAAAACTCGGCGTCGAAGTGCGCACAGGCTCGGCCGTGACGAGCATCGATGCGGAAAGCGTCACGTTGGGCGACGAGCGCATCGCCACGCGCACCGTGTTGTGGGCCGCGGGCGTGGCGGCATCGCCGCTGGCGCGGTCGCTGGGCGTGCCGCTGGACCGCGCCGGGCGCGTGCGGGTGGAACCCGACCTTGGCGTGCCGGGCCAGCCGCAGGTATTCGTTGCCGGCGACCTGGCCACCGTGCAATCCAACGGCAAGCCGGTGCCCGGCGTCGCGCCTGCGGCCAAGCAGATGGGCAAACAGGTGGCCGATGCCATCCTGGCGCGCATCGCCGGGCGCGCGACGCGGCCGTTCCGCTATCGCGACTGGGGCAATCTGGCGACGATCGGGCGACGCGCGGCCATCGTCGACCTGGGCAAGCTACGCTTCTCGGGGTTTCCGGCCTGGTCGTTCTGGCTGATGGCCCACATTTTTTTCCTGATCGGCTTCCGCAACCGCATGGTCGTGCTGATGGATTGGGCGGTGGCGTACTGGACGCACCGGCGCAACGCACGGATCATCGTCGGCCGCGACGACTAGCGCTGCAGAGCGGGCTTGTTCAGCAGCTTTCGTAGGTGCGAATTCATTCGCACGCGCTTCGTTCGGTGCGAAAAGCGTGCGAATGAATTCGCACCTACGAAAAGCTTGAGGGGAGAACGATCAGCCGCGATCGATCCGGCATGCATAGCAACCGCGACGCGCGTTGTGCGCATGCAGGTAGCCGATCTTCGGATCGGCAAAGAACTTTTCGATCAGCGGTTCCAGGTCCACGCCTTCGACCACATCGGCAGCGTGCATCCAGCCCGCTTCGTCGTAGGCCCGCACCGACAGCAGACGGCTGCGCTGCTGCTCCGGAATCCCATTGCGCGCTTCGAAAGTCGCCCGCGCCGATTCGCGCACGAAGATCGGGCCGCCGGACCGGTATGGCGTGTCGGCATCCTGGTGCTCCCAGGCCAACAGCAATAGCGATTCGCCCGGTTCGGCGTCCTGCAAGGTGATGCGGCAGGGATAACCGGGTTTGGCCGTCGCCACTTGCCGCACCACGCTGCGCTCGCGCAGCGCTTCGTCGCTCAAGCCGAACAGCGGCTGGAAATGCTCTAAAGGCAAACCTCTGACGACGTAATCCATGACCCGCTCCGCGATTGCGATACGTGCAGGCTAAAGACCCCGGACCGGGCGCGATATCCGCATCGTGCGCAACGCAAAACGGCCCGGTTTCCCGGGCCGTTAGCTTCTATCGATGGCGCTTGCAATCAGGCGACGAACAGCGCCTTCATCTTCTTCAGCGCATTGGCCTCGACCTGGCGGATGCGCTCGGCGGACACGCCGTACTCGTCGGCCAGCTCCTGCAGCGTGATCTTGCTGTCGGCGTCCAGCCAGCGGCGCTTGATGATGTCGCGCGAACGGGCGTCGAGCTGGCTCATGCCTGCGCGCAGCAGGTCCAGCTGGTGGTCTTCGCTGTCGTTGCGCTCGTAGGCCTGCGAGGGATCTTCCTCGTTGGCCATCAGGTAGGCGGCCGGCGCCGGCGGCGCGTGGTCGTCGTCGTCATCGGAGGTCAGGTCGAAGCCGATATCGCGACCGGACAGGCGCGACTCCATCTCCAGCACTTCGCGCTCGGAGACGTTGAGGTCCTTGGCGACCGCGCGCACTTCCTCGGCGTTCAACCAGCCCAGGCGCTTCTTGCTCTTGCGCAGGTTGAAGAACAGCTTGCGCTGCGCCTTGGTGGTGGCGACCTTGACGATGCGCCAGTTCTTGAGGATGAACTCGTGCATCTCGGCACGGATCCAGTGCACGGCGAACGACACCAGGCGCACGCCGACGTCCGGATCGAAGCGCTTCACGGCCTTCATCAGGCCGATGTTGCCTTCCTGGATCAGGTCGCCGAGCGGCAGGCCGTAACCGTTGTAACCGCGCGCCACGTGCACGACGAAGCGCAGATGCGACATGACCAGCTCGCGCGCGGCATCGAGATCGTCGCCTTCGCGGAAACGCTGGGCGAGCGCCTGCTCTTCCTCGACCGTCAGGACGGGAATCTGGTGGACCGCGCCGATATACGCATCCAGCGAACCGAGTGCGCTGGGGATCGGCAGGTTGTTGGCAACGAGGGCTTGGGACATGGGGGTCTTCATGGGCTCCGATTTTAGCAGTCGCCAGATATGACTGCTAAGGGTGCCCAGAGTTCCCCAGCGTTTCGCTGATGGAACGCTGGTGAGGCCGAAACCGCTCCCCTAGCAGCATCTGAGCCTTATCTGGGGCCGTTTCCGGCCTGGACAAGGGTTGAGCCGAGCCTGGGAAGGTTTCCGCAGGCTGGGCTGAAAAGCCCGCAAACGCCTCCCGGAGTGGCTGGGCTTAGCAGCCCGCCCCCACGACACGAGGGGTTCTGGACCGACGAAGCTTGGACCGCGCCCTAGGGCTGCAGTTCGCTGCGCCTGGGCAGCGACCAGTCGATCGGCTTGGCGCCGCGGCGCGACAGGTATTCATTGGCCGCGGAGAAATGCCCGCTGCCGAGGAAGCCGCGGTGCGCCGACAGCGGCGATGGATGCGTGGTCTTCAGCACGCGATGCCGGCGCGTGTCGATCACCTTGCCCTTGGCCTGCGCGTAACTGCCCCAGAGCATGAACACCAGGCCTTCGCGCTCGCGGTTGAGCGTATCGACGACGTGGTCGGTGAAGCCTTCCCAACCCTTGCCCTGGTGCGCGCCGGCTTTGCCGTCCTCGACCGTCAGCACGGCATTGAGCAGCAGCACGCCGCGTTTTGCCCACGGCATCAGGTAACCGTGATCGGGCCGTGCGATGCCCAGATCGCGCTGGATTTCCTTGAACATGTTGTCCAGCGACGGCGGCACCGGCACGCCCGGCAGCACCGAGAAGCACAAGCCGTGCGCCTGGCCCGGGCCGTGGTACGGATCCTGGCCGAGGATCACCACCTCGACTTGGTCGAACGGCGTGGCGTCGAACGCGGCGAAGATCTGCGGTCCGGGCGGATAGATGCGCGCACCGGCCGCCTTGCGTGCGCGCAGGAAGTCGGACAGCGCGTGCATCTCGTCGCGCTGCAGGTAGTCGCCTACCTTCTCCTTCCATGACGGTTCCAGCTTGATGCGGTCTTCGGACATAACCTGTTCGCCATTGCCAGCTGTTCGTTACTGCGCTGTTCGTTACTGCCCGCTGTTCGTCATTGCCAGTCCGCCGTCATCCCTCTCTCTGTCATCCCGAACGCAGTGAGGGATCTGCTGGGCACACGGAACAAAAGATCCCTCACTGCGTTCGGGATGACAGAGAAAAGTCCGGACGACAGAGAAAGCGGCTGGCTACGCATCGAGGTTGCGCTGCTCGGGCAGCTTCGATACGCGCAGCTGGAACAGCGCCTTGGTCACCAGCGGACGCTCCTCGATCGGCTTCATCACCAGGTCGTTGGCGCCGGCGCGCAACAGCTCGGACTGGTTCTTGGCGTTGGCGTCGCCGGTCATCACCAGCACCGGCAGCCGGCGCTTGCCGTAGCCGAGCGTTTCGCGGATGTGCACGAGCAAGTCGCCGCCTTCCATTTCGCCCTTCAGATAGACGTCGGTCAGCACCAGGTCGAAGGCCGGCGAGCCGTCCTCCTCGCGATGGGTGGCGAGCAGTTCCAGCGCGTCCTCCACGCTGATCGCATGCGTGACCTGCATGCCGCTGTGCTCGAGCATGCGCTTGGTCGCCAGCGCGACCACGCGGCTGTCCTCGACGTACAGCACGCGCGCGCCCGGAATCGGCTGCGGCTGCACGTAGCCGCGGATGAAGGCGGCCAGCGCGCTGTGGCCGAGCGCCTTGTCGAAATAGTCGGTGATGTCCTCGCTGAAGCTGCGCGACTCCAGATGCTCCTGCGCGTTGCCGGACACCACGATCACCGGCACGTAGGCCTGCTGCCCGGCGGCGCGGACGGCACGCGCGACTTCAAGGCCGGTGCCGTCGGGCAGCACCAGCGCGGTGGTGACCAGATCCACCGGCCCTTCCGCCAGTGCGGCGCGGGCGCTGGCCAGGCCGTCGCAGGCGACCAGCTGCGCGTTCGGCAGCTCGCGCGACAGCACGTCGCCGATCAGCTTGCGCACCAGCTTGGAGCCGTCCACCACCATCACGCGCGGCGCTTCGCTGACCAGATGGCGGAGATCGCGCGGTGTCATCAGGTTTCCGTCGGCCGCGTCTGGCGCAGGTAATGACCGGTGACCAGGCCCGCGCCGAGCCAGCCGAGCGCAGTCGCCGCGAACAGCACGATGCATACCTGCTGCAGCGCGAATCCGCTCAATGCGAAATGGCTGCCGTAGCTTTCGGCGAGCGTGGCCAGCGGTGTCTTCAGCGCCAGATGCGTCGCGGTCAGCAGACCCAGCGCCAGCGCGCCGGCGGCCAGGCCGTACCACGCGCCCAGATAGAGGAAGGGGCGGCGGATGAAACCGTCGGTGGCGCCGAGCAACTGCAGCACGCCGATCTCGTCGCGACGCGCCTGGATATCGAGCCGCACCGTGTTGCCAACGACCAGCAGGGCGCCCAGGCCGAGCAGCGCCGCCAGCACCCACGCCACGCGATTGCCGAAGCGCAGCCAGCCATCGAGCCGTTGCCGCCACAAGGCATCGCGTTGCACCAGGTCGGTCTCGGGCAGCATCTGCAGCGATTCGGCGAGCATGGTTTCGTCGCCTTTCGGCGTGATCACCAGCAGGCTCGGCAGCGGATTACCGTCGACGGCGGCGATCGCCTCGCCCAGGCCGCCGCGTTCGCGCAGCTCTGCCAGGCCTTGATCGGGGGTTTTCAGTTCGACCTTGGCGACATCGCCGCGACCGCGCGTTTCCTCGGTCAGCGCGCGTGCGCGCTGCAGCGTGACGTCCGGTTTCAGGAACAGGTTGATCTGGCGCGATTGCTGCACATCGCCAGTGAAACGCCCGATGTTGGTCAGTACCAGCCACAAGCCCAGCGGCAGCGCCAAAGCCACCGCCATCACACCGACGGTGAGCACCGTCGACCACGGCTTGCGCAGCACGCGGCCGAGGCTGGCGATGAAACTGTAGAGATGATGGTCGAGCCAGGTTCCGAAAGCGGATCGCGACCGCGGCTCGCGCAACTCATTCATCGGCCAGGTCCTCCGGTCCGATGTCGTCCGCCAGGCGGCCGTGGTCGAGTACCAGCACGCGCCGTTTCATGCGCTTGACCAGGCCCAGGTCGTGGCTGGCGACGATCACGCTGGTGCCGCGCTCGGGCAGCGAGGCGAACAGCGCCATGATTTCGGCCGACAGGGTCGGATCGAGATTTCCGGTGGGCTCGTCGGCCACCAGCAGGCGCGGTTCGCCGACCATCGCACGCGCGATGCCGACGCGCTGCTGCTCGCCGGCCGACAGCTGCGACGGCAGCGCGCGTTCGCGCGCGCCCAGGCCCAGGCGGTCGAGCAGGCTGCGCACGCGCTTGCCGATGTCGCCGCGTCGCATGCCGCGCAGGATCAGCGGCAGGGCGACGTTGTCGTAAATGCTGCGGTCCATCAGCAACTGATGGTTCTGGTAGACGACGCCGACGTCGCGCCGATGCAGCGGCACGCGCCGGCCGCGCACCTTCATCAGGTTGCGTTCGCCGAACAGCACCGCGCCGCGGCTGGGCCGCTCGCTCAGGTGGATCAGCTTGAGCAGGGTGCTCTTGCCGGCGCCGGAATGGCCGGTAATGAACAGCATCTCGCCGGTGGCGACTTCGAAGCTGACGTCGGTCAGCGCATCGTGCCCGCCGGGATAGCGTTTGCTGACGTTGTCGAAGCGCAGGACACTCATGGCCCGGATTATGCCGGAGCCGCGCCGGCTTTTGGCTGGCCGTGCTGCCTGTTGGGGATAGGCGTGCGGAACCGGGCGTGATGTTCGTCTTGCTTTGTCGGCTTCGGCTTCGGCTTCGATGACCGAAGCCGCCTGGACCCGTAGGCGGCCGACATCGCCATGAGCTGCTCTTCGTAGGAGCGGCTTCAGCCGCGAGCTCTGCTGGATCATCGCGACCTGAAGAGCTCGCGGCTGAAGCCGCTGCTACGAAGCGCGGAGCGAGCTTTGCTCTACAACGCACCGGCAAGGCGCTGGCTCCCGGCTTGCGCCGGGATGACAGCTAAAAGGCAAGATCAAAGTGGGTCCCAGCTTGCGCTGGGATGACGGTTTACTTAGCGGCAGCGGCAGAAACCGCGACCCTCGATCAGATCAGTGCTGCGTACGCGGCGCGCGCGTGACCAGTTTCTTCAGCCCTTGTCCGATCCGCGTCAACAGCGAGCCCGACGCGCGGTCGGCCGCCGCCGAAGCGGGCGATGCCGGCTTGTTGGCGACGGGCTTGGACGGCGAACGTGCATTGTTGTTGGCGGCGACGTTCTGCGAGCCTGCCTCGCTGCCCTCGACACGGCGCCCGCCGCGACGGCGACGCGGCTTGCGCGGCGGACGCGCGCTTTCGGGCGGCACCGCAGCTGCGACCGCCGTCACCACTGCGGGCTCGGGTTGCGGATGCGGCGCGGCGTCGGGCTTGCGCGGCGGACGCGGGCCGCGTTCGCGGCGCGCCTCTCCGCCCGGGCCGCTGCGGCTGCTGCGGCCGGCACTGCTGCCACTGCCGCTACGGCTGGAGCCGCTGCCGGTGCGGCCACCGCCGCGACGCTGCTCGTCGGCGTCGCGCTGTTCGCGCGCTTCGCGGAAGATGGTGCCGATGCTTTCTTCTTCCTCGCCTTCCACCTTGGCGCGCGGCGTGCGCGGCAGCGCGACCAGCAGGTCCGGGTTCACCGCCAATACCGGGATCTTCTGCTCGATGAAGGCTTCGATGTCCGGCAGCGACATCGCATAACGCTCGCAGGCGAAGCTGATCGCATCGCCCTCGGCGCCCAGGCGCGCGGTGCGGCCGATGCGGTGCACGTAATCCTCGGCATCGAACGGCAGGTCGTAGTTGTAGACGTGGCTGACGCCGTCGATGTGCAGGCCGCGCGCGGCGACATCGGTGGCGACCAGTATCTCGAGCTGGCCTTTCTGGAACTTGGCCAGCAGGCTCTCGCGCTTCTTCTGCGGCACGTCGCCCGAAAGCACGCCGACGCGGTAACCGCCGCGCTCCAGCGCGCGCGCCACGCGCTCGACCCAGACCTTGGTGTTGACGAACACCATCGTGCGCGCACCTTCGCTGCGCGACAGCAGGCCCAGCAGCAACGGCAGCTTTTCTTCGTCCGCCGGGAAATACATCGCCTGGCGGACCTTGGAATTGGTGATGAACTCGGTCTCGACGATGAGTTTTTCCGGATCGTTCATGTGCTCGTAGGCCAGCTCCAGCACGCGATGGCTGAGCGTGGCCGAGAACAGCAGGGTCTGCCGCTCGGTACGCACCGGCATCCGCCGCAGCAGGAACCGGATGTCCTTGATGAAGCCCAGGTCGAACATGCGGTCGGCCTCGTCCAGCACGCAGATCTCGCAGGCGTGCAGCGAGACGACCTTGTGCTGCTTGACGTAATCGATCAGCCGGCCGGGCGTGGCGATGATCACGTCGACGCCCTGTTGCAGCAGCGCGCGCTGCTTGTCGTAGTCGACGCCGCCGTAGACCAGCGCGAAGCGCAGACCCAGGTCGCTGCCGAACTTGACCGCATCCTTGTGGATCTGGATCGCGAGCTCGCGGGTCGGCGCCAGGATCAGCGCGCGCGGATCTTCGGGTTTGCGTTCGGCCAGCGCCGGCCGCGTCAGCAGCCGGTTGATCACCGTGATCAGGAACGCGAGCGTCTTGCCGGTGCCGGTCTGCGCCTGGCCTGCCACATCGCGGCCGGGCAGCGCCACGGGCAGCGTGAGGGCCTGGATCGGCGTGCAACGGGTGAAGCCGGCGGCTTCCAGACCGGACAGCAGCGCCGGATGCAAATCGAAAGAGGAGAAGGTGATATCGGTTAACGGTTTGTCGGACATGCTCTGGCGTCGATGAGCGCGATTCGCGCTTGCGTGGGCGGCGTCGGCGTCGCAGACTGCCGGCTGGATTTGGGGCGGCGGACGGGTCTTGAAACCGCCGCGGTAACGCCCCAGTTTACAGTACTCGGCGCACCCTGACCGGCGCGCCCTCCGCAGGAGATTCCCGTGAGCGACAAGGTCATCCACGCCAGCGACGCCGATTTCGACACCACCGTGCTGCAGTCCTCCGAGCCCGTGCTGGTCGATTTCTGGGCGCCCTGGTGCGCCCCGTGCAAGATGATCGGGCCGGTGGTGGACCAGTTGGCCGACGAATACGACGGCCGCGCCAAGATGGTGAAGGTGGACGTTCAGGCGTTCCCCAACCTGGGTATCCGCTTCAATGTACGCAGTATCCCGATGCTGCTGCTGTTCAAGGACGGCCAGGTCCAGGCCAGCCAGATGGGCGCTCCGGGCAACATCAAGACGGTGCTGAACCAGATGATCGAAAAGGCGCTGTAACCGTCTTCTTAGGGCGGAGTTGCCCGCCGCTTTTGATTGTCTCCTTCCCCTTCAAGGGGAAGGCCGGGAGGGGGATGGGTTTGATTTTGAGGCGAAGCCAAACCCATCCCCACCCAACCCTCCCCTTGAAAGGGAGGGCTAAAAGCACCACTGTTCTCTGAACGATTCCGCTTCACGGCGCTTGCCGCGGCGGCTTCCCAGTGCTAGTTTCCGCTTCACCCGGCGCGTTTTCGGCGCCGCACCCCCTCCCCGAACACTTCTTAACTCACGTCCGCCCGCAGACCGCGAGCGCTCGCATCAGCGAGGAATTCGAGCTTGTCCAAGAACACCACCGACTCCGGCGACACCGCCGTGAAGCGCGTACGCAAACCACGTGTCGCCACCGCCGACAAGGCCGCCGAAACGGCGCCACCGGCCCCATCCGCAGCGCCCGCCGCCGCAGCTGCCCCGCCTGCCCCCGCGCCGGCGATGGCCGAGCCGTCGGCCCCGTCCGGCGCGGCCGGCAACGCGCCCGCCCAGGATTCCGGCAACGCCGGCAATGCCGAAGGCGGCCCGGAAGGCGAAACGCGCGAGCAGCGCGACCAGCGCTTCAACAACAACAGCAACAACAACAACCGCCGCGACCGCTTCCGCAACCGCCGCGACCGCCAGCGCGACCGTTTCCAGGATGGCCTGCCGCAGGACAATCCGGGCAATGGCAACGGCGACAACAGCTACCAGCCGCAGCCCAAGCTGGCCAATATCCCGGAAGGCTTCCCGCAGTACTCGCTGAGCGACCTGAAGCGGATGCCGGCGCAGAAGCTGCTGGATATCGCCGAGCAGCTCGGCATTTCCGAAGGCGTCGCCCGCGCCCGCAAGCAGGACGTGATTTTCGCCGTGCTCAAGGTGCTGACCCGCCACGGCGAAGGCGTCGCCGCCGACGGCGTGCTGGAAATCCTGCCGGACGGCTTCGGCTTCCTGCGCGCGGCCGAAGCCAGCTACCTGGCCGGCCCGGACGATACCTACATCTCGCCCAGCCAGATCCGCCGCTTCAACCTGCGTACCGGCGACCACCTGGGCGGCCGCATCCGCTTCCCGAAGGAAGGCGAGCGCTATTTCGCGTTGTCGATGGTCGACACCATCAATGGCGAGCCGCTGGAAGCGTCCAAGAACAAGGTGCTGTTCGAGAACCTGACCGCCCTGTTCCCGCGCCGCCGCTTCACGCTGGAGCGCGGCAACGGTTCCAGCGAGGACATCGCCGGCCGCGTGCTGGATCTGATGGCGCCGCAAGGCAAGGGCCAGCGCGCGCTGATCGTATCGCCGCCGAAAGCCGGCAAGACGATGCTGATGCAGCAGGTCGCCACCGCGATCACCACCAACCATCCCGACGTGCACCTGATCGTGCTGCTGATCGACGAGCGTCCGGAAGAAGTCACCGACATGCAGCGCACCGTGCGCGGCGAGGTGATCAGTTCCACCTTCGACGAGCCGGCCGCGCGCCACGTGCAGGTCGCCGAAATGGTGATCGAGCGCGCCAAACGCCTGGTCGAACACAAGAAGGACGTGGTGATCCTGCTCGACTCGATCACCCGCCTGGCCCGCGCCTACAACAACGTGGTGCCGAGCTCCGGCAAGGTGCTCAGCGGCGGCGTCGACGCCAACGCGCTGCATCGGCCGAAGCGTTTCTTCGGCGCCGCGCGCAACGTCGAGGAAGGCGGCAGCCTGACCATCATCGCCACCGCGCTGGTCGAGACCGGCAGCAAGATGGACGAGGTGATCTACGAAGAGTTCAAGGGCACCGGCAACAGCGAAGTGCACCTGAGCCGCCGCATCGCCGAAAGGCGCGTCTACCCGGCGATCGACATCAACCGCTCCGGCACCCGCCGCGAGGACCTGCTGATCGAGCCGGAAATGCTGCAGAAGATCTGGATCCTGCGCAAGCTGCTGCACCCGATGGACGAAGGCGCGGCGATGGAGTTCCTGCTCGACAAGATGAAGAACACCAAGTCCAACGACGAGTTCTTCTCTTCGATGAAGCGGTAAGCCCAAGATCTGCATGAAATTAAAACGCCCCGCGATGCGGGGCGTTTTCTTTTCTCGTACTCCGTACTGGGCTACATCTCCCCCCGTTTGTTCTACCGAACCGCGAGCTAGCCCGCATTCAACAATTTGAAAGGCGAATCGACCGCTATCGGCTGCAATCCTCCTTGGTCTCGCCTCCTCCCGGGCCGTTGCAAGACGCGGGCATGGCCAACGGGGGCTGGGACCGTCGTCGTCAAACGTAGATTGCGGTAATCTCCGGACAGACGTTCCGAGGGAGAGGGAACGACATGTCGCTAGCCGCTGCCACGTTCCTCGCCGAAGCCCAGGCCCGACTGGCCGGGCTGTCGCTGGAATTGCTGCGGGCGCAGTCGCCGCAGGCGGTGGCCTGGGCGCTGTGCGAATTCTGCGGGCGCGAGCTGGAGCTGGCCGACTGCGTCGTCTACCTGCTGGACCAGCGCGACGGCAGCCTGACCCAGCAGGCGGCCTGGGGGCCGAAACAGGCCGCGCACCACGTGCTGGAATCGCGCATCCGGCTGGCGATGGGCGTGGGCATCGTCGGCCGCTGCGCGCAGTTGCGGCTGCCGCAACGCACCGGCGACGCGCGGCTGGACGAGCGCTACGTGATCGACGACCAGCCCAACCTGTCCGAACTGGCGGTGCCGATCATGGCGCACGACGTGCTGTACGGCGTGCTCGACAGCGAACACCCGCAAGCCGATTACTACCGTCTGGCGCACGAGCACGCGATGCTGGCCATCGCCGAACGCGGCGCGCTGCGATTGCAGCTGCTGGACAGCGTCAGCGCTGCAGGCGACTGAAGCCGAACAAGGCCGCCAGCGGATGCCGGCGCCGCTCGATCAATGCGCGCAGCAATCCGGCGCCGAGCATGCTGTAGGTGATGCCGTTGCCGCCGTAGGCCATCGCGAAATGCACGCGCGGGCCGTACTGTTCGTGCGGACCGAAGAACGGCAGGCCGTCCTCGGTTTCGGCGAAGGTGCCGGCCCACGAAAACGCCGGCTGCAGCGGCAGCGCCGGAAACAGCTTCTGCACCTGCTTCATCAGGATCCGCGCTTTCTTCTCTACGCGTGCATCGCGCTTGGCGGGGATATCGACCGCGTCGTCCTCGCCGCCGATCAGCAGCCGGCCCTCCTCGGTCGGACGCATATAAAGATAGGGGCGCGCCGATTCCCACAGCAGCGTGTCCTTCAGCGGCCCCAGCGCAGACGGATCGATCGGGTCGGTAATGAATGCGTAGCTGCTGCGATTGCGGGCGACGCTTTGCTTGAGCCAGCGCTGGTTGGCGTAACCCGCAGCCAATACCAGGTGCTTGGCGCGGATACGATGGCCGGCGGCATCGTGCAGTACCACGCCGCGCGTCCCGGCCTCGATACGGTCGACCGTGACACGGTCGTACACGCCGCCGCCTCGCTTCTCGACGCGCATCAGCAGGCGATAGGCGAAACGGTAAGGGTCGACCCGCGCCGCGAGCGCGCTCAGGATCGCGCCGGGCGCATCGATGCCATAGCGTTCGCGCAGCGCAGCGCGCTCCAGCCATTCGACCGCAAAACCGTGCCGGGCGCGCAGCTCGAATTCCTCTTGCAGCGGACCGCGATGCCGGCGCTTGCTGGCGTAGTACAGGCTGTCGGTGATCGCGAAACCGGCGTCGCGCGCATCGCGCGCGCGCTCCTGCAGCAGGCCGATCGCATCGGCGCAGGCGCGGTACGCCAGCACGGCATCCGCTTCGCCGTAACGTTTGGCGAGATCGACCATGTGCGTATCGATTTCGTACTGCAGCAATGCGGTGCTGGCCGCGGTGCTGCCCCAGCCGACATCGCGCTGCTCGACGACCGCGACCTCGTGGCCGTGGCGCGCCAGTTCATCGGCGATCAGCGCACCGGTAACGCCACCGCCCAGCACGGCCACATCGCAACGCAGATCGTCCTGCAAGGTCGGGAACGCATGCATCAAGCCGTTCTTGACCGCCCACCAGGGATAACCGCTCTTCAGATCCATGCGCATGCCGCGATCGGTGATACGCGCCATATCGCCAGCCATCGTGTAGGCGCCGCGTGAGCGGGGCATAATCGGGCGACGGAGGTGCGCATGCACGGCAGCGGTCTGCAACTGGCATTGGTGTTCCTGCTCGCGGCGGTGATCGCGGTGCCGCTGTTCAAGCGCTTCGGGCTGGGCGCGGTGCTCGGTTACCTGGCTGCCGGCGTGGCGCTGGGGCCGGATGGCGCGCGCGTGATCGCCGATGCGGAGCCGGTGCTGGCGGCCAGCGAGATCGGCGTGGTGATGATGCTGTTCGTGATCGGCCTCGAACTGTCGCTGCCGCGGCTCAAGGTGATGCGCAAGTCGGTGTTCGGCGCGGGCGGCCTGCAGGTCGCCGTGTCCGGCCTGGCGCTCGGCGGCCTGGCCTTGCTGGACGGACTCAGCTGGCAGGCGGCGCTGGTGATCGGCCTGGGCCTGGCATTCTCATCGACCGCGGTCAGCCTGCAACTGCTGGCCGAGCGCAAGGCGCTGGGCAGCGAGCACGGCCGCTTGGCGTTCGCCATCCTGTTGTTCCAGGACCTGGCCGCGATACCGCTGATCGCCGCGATCCCGCTGCTCGGACAGGCCGCGTCCACGACGCCGCAACCGATCTGGATCGCGACGCTGAAGGCGATCGCTGCGATCGGCGTGGTGATCATCGGCGGCCGCTATCTGCTGCGGCAGCTGTTCCGCGGTGCCGCGCGCATCGGCGTGCCGGAGATGCTGACCGCGAGCGCGCTGCTGGCGGTGCTGGGCGCGGCCTGGGTGATGCAGCTGGCCGGCTTGAGCATGGGCCTGGGCGCGTTCCTGGCCGGCGTGCTGCTGGCCGATTCGGAATTCCGCCACGAGATCGAATCGCAGATCGAGCCTTTCAAGGGTTTGCTGCTGGGCCTGTTCTTCATGGCCGTGGGCATGAGCATCGACATCGACCGCGTGGTGATGGAGCCGGTCCAGATCCTGGTCGGCGTGGTGCTGCTGCTGGCGGTCAAGTTCGCGATCCTGTTCGCGATCGGGCTGCGTCCGGGCGGCATGGACCGCTTCGAGGCGTTGCGGCTGGGCAGCGTGATGGCCTTGGGCGGCGAATTCGCTTTCGTGATCTTCACCGAAGCCGATCGCGCCGCGCTGATCGATGCGGCGGTGCACGACCGGTTGGTCGCGATCGTCGGCGTGTCGATGGGGCTGACGCCGCTGCTGATGATCGCGATAGCGCGCCTGATCGGCCTGCGGTCCGAGCCGAAACAGGAACGCGAATTCGACAAGCTGCCGGACGAGCATCCGCCGGTGATCATCGCCGGCTTCGGCCGCTTCGGGCAGATCGTCGCGCGCTTGCTGATCGCGCAGCGGATACCGTTCGTGGCGCTGGAAACCGATGCGCAGCAGGTCGACTTCATGCGCCGCTTCGGCAACAAGATCTATTACGGCGATCCGGCGCGGCCCGAGCTGCTGCGCGCCGCCGGCGCGGCGCATGCGCGCATCTTCATCAACGCGATCGACGATCCCGAAGCCAACCTGCGCACTGCGCGCGTGGTGCGCCGGCTGTATCCCAACCTGAAAGTCTTCGCGCGCGCGCACGACCGCCGCCATGCCTGGCGGCTGATGGACCTGGGCGTGGAAGTGTTCCGCGAGACCTTCGCTTCGGGCCTGGAAATGGGGCGCGAAGTGCTGGTGGCGCTGGGCGTGCCGCGCGATGTGGCCGTGGACCGCGCGCAGCGCTTCCGCGAGCACGACGAACGCCTGCTCGCCACCCAGCACCTGATCTACGACGACGAATCGGCGCTGCTGGAAACCACCCGGCAAAGCCGCGCCGAACTGGAGCAGTTGTTCGAAGCCGATCGCGAAGGCGATGGCACCCTGGAAAGCGACGCGCTCAGCATCGTCAGCGGCATTTCCCGCGATTCGGATCCGCGCACGTAGCGCCGCCTCCGCTTTTTTGTAGAGCGGAGCTTGCTCCGCTGCTTTCGGTGCGGAAATCAAGAGCAGCGGAGCAAGCTCCGCTCTACAGACACAAAGGCTATTCCCTACGGCTGGCTGTTGGGTTTCCCTATCCAGTTCGATGGCCGGAGTCATCATGCTCAAGCGATGGCGAGTTTTAAACTATCTCGTGGACGCATGTCACGATCCGGCGCGACATATGCCGTCACGACGGTTACGAAGGCGCGAACGCCTTTATTTGCGGATGCGGCGCTTGCCAGAACCGTCATCTCAGAGATCGCGCGCTGCGATGAGGACGGAGCCATCGTGAGTCACGCATGGGTCGTCATGCCCGACCACTTGCATTGGATATTCGAGCTGCGGATAGGCTCGCTTGGCCGCTGCATGCAGGCTTTCAAATCGCGCTCTGCGCGCAGAATCAACGAGGCCGCCAAATCCAGTGGCGCGGCTTGGCAAGCAGGCTTCTACGATCGCTGCTTGCGAGACGATGGGGATCTGCTCGAACAAGTTCGTTATCTGGCGATGAATCCTGTCAGACGTGGGCTGGTCGCACGGATTGAAGACTATCCCTTCTGGTGGTGCCGCTGGCTCGGGAGCAGCGCCGACCTGTAGAGCGGAGCTTGCTCCGCCGCTCTTGATTTCCGCGGCAAAAAGCAGCGGAGCAAGCTCCGCTCTACAAGGAAACATGCGGCGCGATAAGGAAACATGCGGCGCGATCAGAAAGTCAGCGCGGCTCGCGCAGGAATCGCGCCATCGATACGCCGGACTGCAACGGCGCGAATTCGCCGGCCACATCGACGAAGCCGCGCATCACCGCGATCTCGCGCGGCGTGCGGTTGAGGGCGTCGCGCAGGTCGGGATCGCTGCCGGCGCGCAGCAGGCGCTGGGTCACGCGCAGCAGGCCGTGCAACGCCGCCAGATGCAGCGGACCGAAACCGCGCGGATCCTGCGCGTCCAGCGACACTTCTTCATCCAGCAGACGGTCCAGCGCGACCAGCACGGTGTCCTCGTCGCAGGCCGTGCCGGGCTCGGCGCGCGCGCCGAGCACCAGCAGCAGCGGCGTGACGCCGCCGGCGGCGGCGGAGTCGGCTTCGGCGCCGGCCAGCAGCAAGGTATCGATCAGGGCCAGCAAACGCGGGCGTTCGCGGGCGGTGAATCCGTAAAGCGCCGCGCAATGCAGCGGCATCAGGCCTTGCGCATCGCTGGCATGCACGTTGGCGCCGGCAGTAAGCAGACGTGCGGTCAGGTCGGGCAGGCCCAGTGCGGCCGACAGCATCAGCACGGTGACATCGCCCGGCAGGCGTTGTTCGAGTTCCGCGCCCGCGGCGAGCAGCCCATCGACGATGTCGGTCTGGCGCATGCTGACCGCGGCCGACAAGGGCGTGGCGCCGCTGTTGGCGGCGCGACCGGGATCGGCGCCGCGCGCCAGCAACAGATCGACGGTGGCGCGATGGCCGCCACCGGAGGCACGCAGCAAGGCGGTGCATCCCTGATTGTCGACGGCGTCGACCGGCAGGCCGAGATCGAGCAAGCGGCGCACCGCATCGGCATCGCCGACGATCGCCGCGGCCGGTACATCGCCGGGCTGCAGTGCGCGATGCGGCAGTGGCCAGCCGCGCCAGTCGAGCCAGTCGGCCAGATCGCGGCGGCCGCCCGACAGCGCCACGCCGAGCGGCGTCTGTCCGTCGGCGGCCCGCAGGTCGGGCGAGGCGCCGCGCGCGATCAGCTGCTTCAGCACGCTTTCGCGGCCGAGCGCCGCGGCCAGGTGCAGGGACGTCATGCCGTGCGCGTCGCGCGCATCGGGATTGACGCCGTGCGCGATCAGGCGATCGGCCAGGCGCAGCCAGCCCAGGCGTACCGCCAGCGCCAGCGCCGGATCGCCCGACGGCGATGCGGCGAACGGATCGGCGCCGCGCTCGAGCAGGTCCAGCGCGCAATGCTCGAGCGCGAGATCGGCCTGGTCGTCGGCGCTGCAGGCGGCGACGAAGCGCGCCAGCCCGCCGCCGCCGGCGGGCGACACCGCCCGGCGCAGCAATGTCTGCAGCATCGGCAGCGCGGCGCGGCCGCGCGCGAGCGCGGCGAAGATGGCGTTGTCGCCGTGCGCGTTGCGCGCTTCCGGATCGGCGCCGCGCGACAGCAGCCACTCGATCGCCGGCGTGCCCAGTTCGGCATCGTGCAGCAGGCTGCCGAGTTCGGCCGGGCCCAGCAGTTTCGCCAGCGCGTCGTTGCCGTCGTCGCGGCCTTCGTGCAGCGCTTCGCGCAACAGCGCGAACGGCGCGCGATCCGACGGCATGTCGTCGTCGCCGTTGCCGACATTGCTGGGCAACGCGTAACCGGGATCGAGCGCGGTGACGATCGCCCAGCGTCCGCTCTCGGCGGCGCGATCGATGGCGCGCTTGCCGTCGCGATCGAGATGGTCGGGATCGGCGCCCAGTTCCAGCAGCCGCCGCATCAATGCCGGCGTGACCTGGTCCGAACCGCATGCGCAGAGCAATGCGTTGCGGCCTTCGGCATCGAATGCGGCCAGGTCCGGATGCGCTTCGGCGAGGCGTTCGATCGCCGCCAGCGAACCGCTTTGCACGGCATCGAGCAACGGCGTGCGGCCGCCATCATCGCGCGCCTGCGCGTCGGCGCCCGCAGCCAGCAGCGTGGCGACGATTTCCGCATGGCCTGCCAGGCAGGCGGCATGCAATGCGCTGCGGCCGCGCGCGTCGCGCGCGTCGACCTTGGCCTTGTGCTTGAGCAGCAATTGCACGCCGGCCGGATCGTCCTCATCGGTGCCAGCTGCCGACAGCAGCGCCGGCTGCCCCTGCGCCGGCTCCGGTCGCGCGCCGCGCTCCAGCAGGAAGCGCGCCAGACGCCAGTTGCCGGCGGCGCAGGCGATCGCCAGCGGCGACTGGCCTTCGTGATTCAGCGCATCGACCTCGGCCGCGGCATCGCGCAACAACGCGGCCACGCCGGGATCGGTGCTGCGCGCGGCATGGTGCAGGGGCGTGTTGCCGTCGGTATCGGCTGCGCGCGGATCGGCGCCGTTGGCCAGCAGCGTCATCACCGCTTCCGGGCGGCCGTGCCAGCTGTCGCGCGTTGCGGCCAGCAACGGCGTCATGCCGCCGTGCGCCTGGTTGACCTGTGCGCCGCGCGCGATCAGGCCGCGCAGCAGCCGCAGGTCCGGCAGCACCGCCGCGAGCAGCGGCAAGGTGCGCTGGTCGCGATCGTCCGCGGCCGGCGGTGCGTGCGGATCGGCGCCGGCGTCGAGCAATTCCAGCGCGCGTTCGACGCGGCCGGCACGCGCGGCGGCATACAGGGCGGTGTTGGGGTCGCCTTCCTCATCCGGCGCCGCGACATCGTCTTCGTCCGCAGCGAAATCTTCGGCCACGGCCAACGGCGGCGGCGGCGTGCGCTGCAGCAGCCAGTGCAATACCGGCAACGCGAGCGCATAGACGACCGCCACGACCCAGCGCAGCGATGGCGCAAGCAATCCAGGCCAGGCCAGCACCACCGCCACCGCGAGCATCGCCGCGACCAGCGTCGCCGCCCGCCAACCGGTGGAGATGCCGATCTGCACGTCGTCGAGCTGATGCCAGCGTTGGCGCAGGTCGCCGCCCTTGCGTTCGAGCGCACGCCATACCGGCCAGGTGCGCCACAGGCCCAGCCAGACGACGCCCGCGACCAGGCTCAGCCCGATCGCCGCGCCCAGGCTGCCGCTCTGGCGCAAGCCCGCCAGCGGCCAGGCGATCAGCAGGGCCATCAGCCCCAGGCCGGCGCCCCACAGCAGCAGCAACATCGCCGTCTGGCCCGGCTTGTCGAGCCTGGCTTCGGCACGGCTGCCCTGCCACCAGGACACCGCCAGCGCCAGCGCCGGTTGCGCCAGCCAGGCGGCCAGTGCGGCGACCAGGCCACCGAATCCGGTCGAAGCGGCAAGCAACAGTCCGATCGCCAGCGCCGCGGCCGGCATGCGCCGGAATTCAGGCATCGGCGTTGCGCTCCGGCTCGATCTGCGGCGGGAACTGGATATGGAAACCGCGTGCCGCCAGGTGCTCGCGCACCACCGCGGCGTCCCCGCGCGCCAGCCGTCGCTCCGGGGTCAGCGCGACCTCCAGCACGAAGCGCAACGGCTCCAGCTGGCTGCGCAACGGTTCGGGCAACTGCTTGAACGCATCGCGCTGGGCGAGATAGACGTAGGTGTCGTCCTTGCGCTGGCTTTTGTAGACGTAGGCTTGCATCGGGGGCACGGCGGGGAACCGTGTCGATTGTGTCGGAAAGGCCGGGAATAGGGAATCGTGAACGGGTTTCTCAGCCCTTTCTTTGCCCATCCCTTCGAAAAGAAGGCGTGGCCCGAATTGCGGCGCTCCGCTCTTACGAAAGGCGTGTGCCGATCCCAGTCGTCAGTGATACCCGGCGTCCGCAGCGACCTT
>Ga0193753_10000209_pt1 | contig 57065 bp, 38 predicted proteins | sample H1c2metaG_FD_144925 | JGI IMG/M metagenome (GOLD analysis project Ga0193753, IMG submission 144925) | Soil microbial communities from a riparian zone of the East river system, Colorado, United States - H1c2 | ecosystem: Environmental > Terrestrial > Soil > Riparian zone | place: USA: East...
CGAAGTAGGGCGCCACCGTGACATGAAGCTGATGGGGCTGTTCAAAAACGAATTCTCGAAACTACCGGGGGCCGTGATGGTGGCGCCACGCATGGGTGGCGAATGGGGAACGAGGTCAAAGGCGAATGGGAAGGATATTGATATCCGGTATGAACATATCGATGAGGATTATCTTCCCACGCTCCAGGTGCCGGTATTGAGTGGGCGCAATTTTTCGACTGCGTTCCCTGCAGACTCTACTAATTCGGTGTTGGTCAACGAGGCATTTGCCGCCGCCGCCGGATGGAAGGACCCGGTTGGCAAGACCGTCGATTTCCTGAATGGCCAGGATGTAAAGCTGACAATTGTTGGATTGGTGAAGGACTACCATTATGCATCGTTGAAGGAAAAGATAGGTCCACAGCTGTTCTCGGTGCAGCCATGGCTGCCCTTTGGAAGATTCATGGTCCGGATAAACCCCGTGAATGCTTCCAGGACGATCAATGATATCGAAAAGATCTTCCATCGCCTCGTTCCCAATCATCCATTCAACTATGTGTACCAGGATCAATCCAACATAAAGAACTATGAAGCGGAGTTGCGCTGGAAGAAGATCATCACCCTTGCGGCTATACTGACGATCTTCATTTCATGTATAGGATTGTTTGGGCTTACCACCCTTGCCATACAAAAACGCACGAAGGAGATCGGTGTCAGGAAGGTGCTGGGAGCGAGTGTAATGCAGGTATCGGCGCTGGTGTCGAGAAATTTCATTGCACTGGTCTTTATTGCCTTTCTCTTTGCGATCCCTGCGGCATGGTTCGCGGCGGGTAAATGGCTGGAGAACTTCGCGTACCGGATCAATATGAGCTGGTGGGTATTTGCATTGGCGGCCGTTCTGACGGTGGTGATCGCTTTGATAACGGTGAGCTTTCAATCGATACGGGCGGCGATTGCGAATCCCGTAAAAGCATTGCGATCAGAATGAATGATGTGGCTAACTAACGTGAATCGTGAATCGTGAATAGCGGCAGTTTGACGGAGGCCTATTGATAGAATGACGCTGACGGGAAGCTGATAAGTGAGGCTTCTAATCACGATTGACGACTCACGATTGACGACAAATAATAGAAAGAATCTAATCGAAGAGTTATTATGCTTAAGAACTATTTAAAGATTGCCTTCCGCAATATTGCCAGGCACAAATCATTTGCCTTCCTCAATGTGTTTGGGCTGGGTATCGGTATTGCCGCATGTCTGTTGCTTTTCATCGTGGTGAGGTATGAATCCAGTTATGACCAATTCTTACCCAACCACCGGTCCATTTATCATGTGGTGACACAGGATAAAACTTCGGATGGCATTGATTACACCGCAGGTATTCCATTCCCGGCGCTCGAGGCATTGCGGCTGGACATTCCCCAGGTAGCGACGGGTGCGCTTTTCGCCAGCTATGGCAGCCAGGTCACTGTCATGGGCATCGATCCCAATGTGGCCTCGGGCAAGAAATTCATCGAGGATAAAGGAATATTCTTCGCCGACCCGGTTTGGTTCAAGGTATTTCCTTATAAATGGTTGTCGGGTACGTCCGCCGTTCTTCAGCAGCCCGATGTGACGGTGTTGTCGAAGAAGATGGCGGAGAAATATTTCGGCACCTGGCAACAGGCGATGGGCCAGTTCATCCGGCTGGACAATGCACTGAACGTGAAAGTAGCCGGCATTCTTGAGGATATGCCTGCCAATTCGGATTATCCATTGGCGGTTGTTACATCATTCGCCACGTTCAAGAATAATCCCGGCGTTTATAATTATTTGGGAACCGAATGGGGCAGCACCACGAGTAATTTTCAATTGTACATGGCATTGCCCGATAATATTTCTCCTGCCACCATCAATAAGCAATTGCTGGCGTTCAGCGCAAAGAATTATGTGAAGACGGCCGTTCATGAGAGAACTAATTTCCTTCAACCCCTGAGTGATATTCATTTCGACGCGCGCATCGGGAATCTCGGTGATCACACCATCAGCAAGGCAACGCTGAGGACCCTATCGCTGATCGGCGTCTTCATCATCATCATGGCCTGTATCAATTTCATCAATCTCTCTACGGCGCAGGCGGTTACACGTTCCAAGGAAATCGGGATACGGAAAGTACTCGGCGGACGACGCATGAGCCTGTTCTGGCAAATGATGGGAGAGACGGCGCTGATCGTTGTGTTTTCGATCATCGTCGCATTGGCACTGGCCGCAGCCTGCCTTCCATTTATCAAGAATGTTGCGTCGATCGATGAACCACTTAGCATATTCACTCTGCCGACACTTTTATTCACGGCGGCGATCGGCATTGGTGTCACCCTTTTCGCCGGCTTCTATCCTTCATTGGTACTGTCGGGCTTCCGCCCTATGCTGGCGTTGAAGAACAAGATCACCTCGGCGAGCATCGGCGGTCTTTCATTGAGAAGGGGATTGGTCGTACTTCAATTTGCCATCTCACAGGTGCTGATCATCGGAACGATCGTCGCTATTACACAGATGAGTTTCGTGCGGAATGCAGACCTGGGTTTCAATAAGAATGCAGTATTGGTCCTCACGGCAAATATGGATAGCGCTTCGAGATCGAAGCTCCAGGTCTTCAAGCAGGAGCTGAGTTCAATCAAGGGTATTCAGTCGGCGACATTCAGCAGCGATGTGCCTTCTTCCGACAACAACTGGGGAAGTAATTTTTCCTATAACCATGGGCCCGATGAGAATTTTACCCTCTTTCTCAAGTATGGGGATGAGGATTATATCAAGACATTTGGACTCGAGCTACTTGCCGGTCGCAGCTTCATTGCGAGTGATACGCTCCGCGAAGTAGTCGTCAACGAGACACTGTTGAAGAAGCTGGGAGTAAAGGATCCAAAGTCCGCCATTGGAAAGGATATCCGCACTGGCCGTTCCACCTGGTTACCGATCGTGGGCGTGGTCAAGGACTTCAAGACGAACTCGCTCCGGGACGAAACAAAGCCCACCATGATTTCTACAACACTTAAATATTATAGTAATGTATCGGTGAAAATAAAGAGCAATAACCTCGGCAACACAAAGGAGGCGGTGGAGAAGGCCTGGGAGAAATATTTCCCGGAGTACGCGAACACGACTACCTACATGGATGAGAACATCAATAATTTTTATCGCCAGGAGACACAGTTGGCGCTGTTGTATAAGCTTTTTGCAGCCATTGCCATTCTCATATCCTGTCTCGGCCTGTACGGGCTGGTTTCCTTCATGGCCGTTCAGCGGACCAAGGAAGTAGGCGTAAGGAAGGTATTGGGCGCCTCCGTGGCGAACATCGTGTACCTGTTTTCGAAGGAATTTACCATTCTTATCGTTGTTGCATTTGCTATTGCGGCCCCACTCGCGTGGTATATGATGAAGGAGTGGCTTGGCAATTTTGCCTATCGTATCAGCCTCGGCATAGGAGTGTTTGCGATCGCAGTATTGATCTCGGTGGTCATCGCGTGGCTGACCGTTGGTTATAAATCGGTGAGAGCTGCGATGGCTAACCCGGTGAAGTCGTTGAGAGCGGAATAAGTAAACATTGAATTGAATATTGAATTGAATTTCCCTGTCACCTAATAAACTTTAAACCATGAAGAAACTTTTGTTACTCTCCCTGGCCGTTGGCGCCCTAATGACCTCCCGGGCGCAGGATAAGGAATTATTGATCACAAAGTCTTTGAGTTCGGAGACGATCAGGAATGTTAAAGTGGAAACCTCGGGCGGAGCGATAAGCGTGACCGGTGGCGCCGCTGCCGATGCGAGAGTAGAGGTGTACGTCCGCGCGAACAGTAACCGCAAGCCGACGAAGGAGGAACTGCAGGCTCAGTTGAATGAACGCTATGACCTGGAGATTTCCGTTGCGAATAATAAACTCACCTGCATTGCAAAGCCCAAGGACAGGAAGATGGATTGGAAGAAGGGCCTGTCGATCTCTTTCCGTGTGTATGTGACGAAAGAAGTGGCCACGGATCTCGCCACCAGCGGAGGAAGTATCGATCTCAGGAATGTGAATGGCGAGCAGGACTTCAGGACGAGCGGTGGTAGCCTCACGGTTGACCAGGTAAGCGGTAATATCAAGGGGCGTACATCGGGTGGCAGCATCCATCTTTCAAATTCCAAGGACGATATCGACCTGGCGACAAGCGGCGGCAGTATCGAAGCAAAGAATTGCGAAGGGAAGTTGAGGCTTACTACTTCAGGCGGATCGGTTAATCTCGGCCAATTGAAGGGAAACATAAATGCGACTACCAGCGGTGGTAGTGTCAGGGGTTCTGATGTAGATGGCGACCTGTCTGCATTTACCTCGGGTGGTAGCGTAGACCTCGACAATATGAAATGTAACCTGGAGGCAGGTACGAGTGGCGGCAGCGTGCATGTGCAGATAACGGAAATGCGCAAGTATTGCAAGCTCACCAACTCGGGCGGACATATAGATGTATCGATCCCGGCTAATAAGGGAGTTGACCTGGACATTTCCGGAGGAAAGATCCAGACTGATAAACTGACAAATTTCTCAGGAACGGTGAAGGATGACCAGGTGAATGGAAAGATGAATGGCGGAGGGATGGCCCTTACGGTGAATGCCGGGAGCGGACGCGTTTCGCTGGCGATCAAATAATATCATTAGCGGAAAGCCTTCAGTGCCGTTCAAAATAAAAGTATAGCCATGATTAAAAATTATTTCAAGATCGCCTTCCGTAACCTGTGGCGACACAGGGTATTTTCTTTCATCAACATCCTGGGATTGACGGTCGGCATGACGGCTTTCTTTCTCATTTTCTCCTATGTTAAATTCGAGCTGAGCTATGATTCCTTCAATACGAAGGCTAACCGGATCTATCGCGTGGTGGCAGACCTGAAGACGCCGACCGAGACGCTCAATACCAGTGGGCCGGCCTGGGCCGTTGCGCCAAATATCCAGGGTGAATTCCCGGAAGTGGAGGCTGCTGTCAGGTTCTCTAACGATAATATGCTCATCAGGAGAGGCGATGTCAAATTCCAGGAGGACAAGATGGCCTGGGCAGATTCCGCTTTCTTTCATGTCTTCGATTATAAACTACTGAAAGGCGATCCTAATACGGCGCTAAAGGATATACTAAATGTCGTGCTGTCCGAATCTGCCGCCAAGAAATATTTTGGCAAGGAAAACCCGATAGGGCAATCTCTCTTATTGACGGGTGATGCATTCAACAGCAAGGTGACCGGTGTGATGAAGGATATGCCCGAGAATTCGCTGATCAAGGCGGATGTGTTGGTCTCCATGGTGACCCTGACAAAGAAATTCAACAACAATCTCGACAGCCAATGGGCCAACTATGGTAACCAGACCTTTCTCATGCTGAAAGAGGGGACGAACGCCGCCTCTTTCCAGAAGAAAATACCTGCTTTCCTTGATAGACGGAATGGTGCGGAGATGAAACAGATCCAGATGTATCCCACGCTATTCCTGGAGCCGCTGCGGGATGTATATCTATACACCACGCGCGACGGCAGCAAGACGGGTAATATCAGTAATGTCTATATCTTTTCCATCATCGCGGCCTTTATTTTGATACTCGCCTGTATCAACTTCGTAAATCTTACCACGGCGCGATCTGCGGAACGCGCGAAGGAAGTGGGGATACGAAAGGTGGTTGGTGCGGGGAAGTCGCAGCTTGCGCGGCAATTCGTCGGGGAGAGCATACTTCTTTGTATCATCGCATTCATCCTGTCTGTGGCATTGGCTGCTTTACTGTTGCCGCTGTTCAACCAGCTATCGGGCAAGACCATTAGCAGCGGCATTTTTGCACACCCCGAATACATCGGCATACTTTTCCTGACCGCATTAGGCATCGGCATACTGGCGGGGATTTATCCTGCTCTCGTTCTCTCTGCGTTTCAGCCTATCGTCGTGCTGAAAGGCCGGTTTGCTACGGGTACAAAGGGAAGCCTGCTGAGGAAGGGGTTGGTGGTTGCACAGTTTACCATTTCCATTGCGTTGATCATCGGGACGATCATCGTGTATAGTCAAATGAAATTCATGCGCACCAGGGATCTCGGGTTCAATAAGGATCAGGAGATGGTGGTGGATACGCATGGCGATCCGGCGAAAACGGCTTTCAAACAGGCGGCAGCATCATTGCCGAATGTGCTTTCCACGGCCTTATCGGGCAGCGTTCCGGGAGGTGGAAATCCCGGTGCATATTCCCAGGTGGAGAACTTAAAGGGAGATATGCAGATAGCCAATCTCGACCTTTATTTCGTAGACTTCGATTATATCCCGCAGTATAAGATCAAAATACTCGCGGGACGACCATTCCAGAAGGAGTTCGGAACGGATACCACGCAGGCGATGGTGGTGAATGTGGCAGCGATGAAGCTCTTCGGTTATAATTCACCGCAGCAGATCGTGGGAAAGAAATTCGATCAATGGGGACGAAAGGGAACGGTGATCGGTGTGATGGAAGATTTTCATTTCCGCTCATTACAGGAAGTGGTCAAACCGTTGAGCATGCGGATCGAGCCCAATGGTTGCGATCTTGTATCCATTAAGGTAACGCCTTCAAAACTCCCCGCCACCATTGCCGCGATAGAAGGGAAGTGGAAGGCGTTGATACCAAACCGGCCATTCAGTTATTTCTTCCTTGATGAATTCTTCGATAAGCAATACCGCAGCGAAGAAAGGTTCGGTAAATTGTTTTTCAATTTTTCGATCCTTGCCATTTTCATTTCATGCCTGGGCTTATTGGGACTCGCGTCATATAGCACGATGCAGCGCACCAAAGAGATCGGTATCAGGAAGGTCATGGGCGCGTCCGTACAAGGAATCATCGGCCTGTTATCGAAGGACTTCATGGTGCTTGTGCTTATCTCCTTCGTTATAGCCGCTCCCGTTGCCTGGTATTTTATGCATGGATGGTTGAAGGATTTTGCATACCGGATAAACATAAGTTGGTGGGTATTCATTCTCGCCGGCGCGCTGGCAATGGTCATCGCTCTTGTGACGATCAGTTTCCAGGCGGTGAGGGCGGCAATTGCAAACCCGGTGAAGTCGTTGCGAACAGAATGAATATCGTGAAACGTGAGTCGTCAATCGTGAATACAACACCCTATAATGAGAATATTCGAATCGAGCAAGACCTTGTTCCAATCGATTCGAATATCCTGATAGCCGAGTGTGGTATTCACGATTGACGATTCACGTACAACAATAAGACTAACACAAAATTAAACGATTTGATAGTAAATTATTTCAAAACCGCCTGGCGAAACCTGATAAAGGATAAGCTCTTCTCTATCGTCAATATACTTGGCCTGACGATCGGGTTGACGAGTTTCGTATTGATTGCCCTGTATATTTTCGACGAGCTCACCTTCGACAAGTCTCACCGTAATGCAGCTACCATTTACCGGGTGGTGGAGAACAAGACCACACCGGAAGGCAAGGGGTCAAGAATTGCGGGTGCGGGATACCAGGTATCCGAGAGGGCGAAGACTGATTTCCCCGAGGTGGCCGATGTGGTTCGGCTAATTAGGCTCAACCGGACAAATGTTTCCACCACGGATAATGCCGCCGTCTTTTATGAGAACTATACACTTGGTAATCCCGGGTTCCTGACTACGTTCGATTTCCCTCTGCTGGCGGGTAACCGCGCCAACGCATTGACCGAGCCACATTCCGTGGTGCTCACGGAAAGCATGGCCAGGAAATTATTCAATACAGCGGACGTACTGGGAAGGTCGATCAAGACCGACTCCGATAGCATGACATGTAAGATAACGGCCGTATTGAAGGATTTCCCGGTCAATTCGCATCTTTCATTCAATCTTCTTTTCTCCGAATCGAGCATTACCAACGCCGGTTTTTCCGAGTTTATCAATACGGATTGGAATTCCGGGGCCTTTTCAACCTACCTGCTCCTGAAGAATAAGGGCGCCGCCGCCAATGTAGCGACCAAACTCAACAAGCTTGTTGCGCTCAATGAGAAAGAGGGAAGTGATAAAATGACACTCTCGCTGCAGCCCATAACGGACATCCATTTCTATTCCAACGACATCGAGGGTGATTCGGGCAAGAAAGGAAATATTACCTATATCTATGTTTTTTCCATCATAGCGATATTCATTTTGTTTATCGCATGCATCAACTACATGAACCTGACAACGGCCCGGTTTGCGAATCGCGCAAAGGAAATTGCCGTGCGCAAGGTGGCCGGCGCCTCGAGAGGAGTACTGGTAAGACAATTTCTTTCCGAGACCTTCCTGATGACAGCTATCGCGTTTATCATTTCCTGTGGAGTGGTGAACCTGTTATTGCCTTCTTTTAATGCATTCACGGAAAAGCATCTTACGTTCGGGCTTGATTCCGATTATCGTCTTTGGATGGGGTTGGCATTGACCCTGCTTGTAGTCGGTTTTTTATCCGGCATTTATCCTGCATTGTTCCAATCGCGGTTAAAGCCGCTTCAATTGTTCAAGAGCAAGATCAGTCTCGGCAAGGGCAATCTCTCCCTGCGCAGGTCGCTGGTGGTCTTCCAGTTCGCGATCTCTATCGTGATGATCATAGTGACGATGATGGTCTATATGCAGATGAAATACATTAACTCGAAGGACCTGGGCTTTAGGCGGGACCAGTTGCTTGTTGTGGATATCAACAGCGGAAAGGTCAGGAAGGCTGCGGAAACGATCAAAGCCGAGTTCTCGAAGATAGCGCAGGTAAAAGATGTTTCGGTCAGCTCCAGGGTTCCGGGTGAATGGAAGGATCTGCCGATAATAAAAGTGGCCAATGAGAAGACACAGTCCCCGCAGGGGGATGATATGTATTTCATGGGAATCGACGACAGGTTCATAAGTACTTACCAGATAAAGCTGCTGAAGGGCAGAAATTTCTTGCAGGGCAGCCTCGCAGATTCTTCCTCGGTGATAGTCAATGAAACGGCGGCAAAGCAATTAGGTATCATGACACCTGCCGGGCAGATGGTGACGATTGTGGATGACGATCCGTTGCGGGTAAATGTGATCGGCATCGTGGCGGATTTTAATTTCAGGTCGTTGCGGGAACCTGTAACGGCAATGATGCTTGGATACAAGCAGAACCCGATACAGAGCATCGACTATTTTACTGCCAGCATCTCCGCTGATAAGACAAGTGAAACGCTGGCGCAAATGGACGCCATTCTTCGCAGCATCGATAAGAGCCATTTGTTCGAGTATCATTTCCTCGATAAACAATGGCAGCTGTTTTATAGGGAGGACGAGATCAGGCAGACCATTTTTCTGATGGGCGCCATCTTAACAATTTTTATCGCCTGCCTCGGTCTTTTTGGCCTGGCTACTTACTCTGCCGTTCAGCGTATCAAGGAAGTTGGAATACGGAAGGTACTGGGTGCAAGTGTTGGTGGAATCATAGCAGAGCTGTCGAAGGATTTTGTAAAGCTGGTGATGATAGCGTTGCTGATAGCCTTTCCCGTTGCGTGGTGGGCCGTCAATGAATGGCTGAGTGATTTTGCCTACCGGGTAAGGATAGAATGGTGGGTGTTTGCGGTAGCGGCACTGGCTGCATTATCTATTGCGGTGTTTACGGTGGGGGTACAGGCGTTCAGGGCAGCAATAAGCAATCCGGTGAAATCCCTGAGGAACGAATAACGTCAATCGTGAGTCGTGAATAGCAGCAGTCTGCAGGATGCCTGTTTATAGAATGACACTGATTGGAAGCTGATAAATGACTCTTCAATTCACGATTGACGACTCACGATTGACGTTCTGGATTGACGATTCACGAGCAACACACTAATTTATGATAAGACACTATCTAAAAATCACCCTCCGCACCCTCAGCCGGCAGAAGGCACTTTCATTCATCAATGTCTTCGGCTTGTCGGTTGGGATTGCCTGTTTCAGCCTGTTCCTGCTATATGCGGTGAATGAGTTTACATTCGACAGGTATCATCCCAACGAGAAGAATATCTATCGTGTGTGCCTCAAGGTAGCGCCGATGCGCGGAGAGAATGGCTTCACCGCCTGTTATCTTCCCATGCCGCTGGGTCCCGCAATGAAACAGGACTTCCCCGAAGTAGAGAGTGCGGTGAGGATGCGTGATGGCTGGGGCTACGAATTCATAAAGGCGAACGATGAAGTTACCAGGATGAAGGTGTCGTACGCCGATGCGGAACTCTTCAAAGTATTTTCATTTCATATTTTGTATGGAAGTGTCAATCCCCTTAAGGATCTCCATAGTATCGTTCTCACCCGGAAAGTAGCATTGCAATTATTCGGGCAGGAGAATGCCGTGGGCAAGTCGGTGCAGATCAAGTCCGACAATAATTTCGATCCGTTCATCGTCTCTGCCGTTACGGCCGACAACCCTTCCAACTCCAATATCCAGTTTGATGTATTGGGAAGCTTCGATTATTTCATGACGACCGCTTCCGGCATAGGTTCCATCAATAGATGGACCCGCTCGGGCTACCTCACCTATGTACAGCTGCGCGCAGGAAGTAAGATTCCCGAAGGATCAGTGCAATTGGATAAATTCAGGGCGAAGTATTATCCCGAGGAATTGGAAGACTTGCGGAAGGAAGGTTCGTGGAAAGGAGGACCGTCGCCGGTTACCTATAAGCTGCAACCCCTGCGTGATATTCATACGGATGCGAAGGTGAGTGGCGGACCTGTAGAGCCGGTTGACCCGAAAAATATCTGGATACTCGTCGGCCTCGCAGCGGCCGTGTTGCTGATAGCCTGTATCAATTTTACCACGCTGGCGATTGGGCGGTCGGCCGGAAGGGCGAAAGAAGTGGGTGTGAGGAAAGTGATCGGCAGCAGCAAGAAGCAACTCATCTTTCAATTTCTCTCCGAGGCACTGGTGCTGAGCGTGCTCTCCGCCATATTTGGTTTACTGCTGGCGAGATTCCTGTTGCCTTACTTTAACCAGCTATCTGGACGTGAACTGAACTTTTCCCTTGCGCAATTCCCTATCCTTGGCTGGATGCTCGCGGGACTGATCCTGGTGGTCGGCCTGCTTGCCGGTAGTTATCCTGCGCTGGTGCTTTCTTCCTTCAGGCCGGTGGAAGTATTGAAGAGCAAGGTGCGGGTGGGAGGCTCTAATATTTTTACCCGGTCGCTGGTCACACTTCAATTCGTCCTGTCGATAGGACTTATTATCTCAACGGTGATCATACTTCAGCAATTGAAATTTATGCAGGATAAGAATCCTGGGTTCAATAAAGACAATATCGTGGTGGTGGATGCGGATGGAACCGATACGAAGGGCACATACCCATTGTTCAAACAGGCGCTTTCGGTGCAGCATTCTATCGCCGGTGTAGCGGGCTCTGATTTGGGATTGGGAGAAGGCACCGGATGGAGTAGTTCCGGTTTCGATTATATGGGAAAGCACAAGAGCGTGTTCGAGTATTTTGTGGACAATGATTATATCGGCCTGATGGGCATACCGGTCCTGGCGGGAAGGAACTTCAACAGGGGTATTGCCAGCGACACCCTTACCTCCGTTATCATTAACGAGGCGATGATGAATGATTTTGGATGGACGCTGAAGAATGCTGTAGGACAGGAATTAAAGGGATACTCCGAACAATTTACACCGGTAGTGATCGGCGTTGTGAAGAATTTCAACTTCCGCCCATTTAGCGAGAAGGTGGGACCTCAGTTGTTTCAACAGTTTCACGACTACTCCGCCAACAAATACTTTGTCAGGATCAAACCTGGTAACCCGTCTGCAGCGTTGGGTGAGATAAAGAAGGCATGGACTGCTATTGCTCCCGCATTTCCCTTCAACTACCAGTTTTTGGATGAAAGCCTGGATCGTTTCTACCATGAGGAGTCGCGTTGGAGCAGTATCGTCGGTTGGGCCGGTGGCATTTCCATATTCCTCGCCTGTCTCGGTCTGTTTGGTTTAACGGCTCTCGCGGCGGTGAACCGTAAGAAGGAGATCGGTGTTCGCCGGGTATTGGGAATCTCCATGCCGGGAGTGGTAACGCTGCTGGCGAAGGATTTCCTGAAACTGGTGTTGATCGCATTGGCTATTGCAACGCCGCTTGCCTGGTATTTCATGAACGGCTGGTTGAAAGACTTCGCCTATAGGATACACATTAACTGGTTGGTATTTCTATTGACCGGCTTAATCGCCGTCGGAATCGCCTTCCTTACGATAAGTTTCGAGGCGATAAGAGCAGCGGTGAGCAATCCTGTGAGGGCGTTGCGGAACGAATGAGATGTAACGTGAATCGTGAGTCGTCAATCGTGAATTGAACACTCCGCCATTTAGAACTTACGTTTCGTTTTGAAAATGCGAATCGTGAGTCATGAGTCTTCGATCACGAAACGTAAGTCCTGAATCATAGTGTCTGTAACCTGCCTGCCGGCAGGCAGGTTCACGATTGACGACTCACGATTCACGTACAAGCGTGAAACAAATATTAAATATGAAGCATGATTAAGAATTATTTCAAAGTCGCTTTTAGAAATCTTCTCCGGAAGAAAGGATTCTCCATAATCAATATCTCGGGGCTTGCGATCGGGATGGCAAGCGCCATCCTCATCTTCCTGTGGATACAGAGCGAAGCGAGCTACGACCAGTTCCATAAGAATAAGGACCGGATATACGAGGCCTGGAACCGGGCTTCCTTCAGTGGCGAATTGAATTGCTGGAATACCACGCCGAAAGTTTTGGCACGTACACTGGAACGTGACCTTCCTGAAGTGGAGCGCGCCGTGCGGGTGAACTGGGGCAGTAACTTCCTCTTCAGTGTTGGCGACAAGCGCATCACCCGTGTGGGAAACATGGTCGATTCGGGTTTTCTCCAGATGTTCACGTTCCCATTACTCGAAGGTGATCCGAAGACGGCGTTGAACGATATGCATTCGATAGTGCTGACGGAAAAACTGGCGAAGAGCCTGTTTGGAAGCGAGCCCGCGATGGGCAAGATGATAAAGCTCGATAACAAGAATAACTTTACCGTAACCGGTATATTGAAGGATATTCCCCATAATACGCGTTTCGATTTCGAGTACCTGTTGCCGTGGTCGTATCTGCGCTATCGTGGTGATGACGATGAGAATTGGGGGAACAATAGCACTCGCACCTATGTCATGCTGAAGCCTTCCGCCACGCTGGCGTCGGTGGCGCCAAAGATAAAGGTGATCAAACAGAAATACAGCAAGGAAGATACAAAATGGGAGATGTTCATCTATCCCCTCGAGCGCTGGAGACTATATTCGCGATTTTCGAATGGCAAGGAGGATGGCGGACGGATCACGTTTGTAAAACTCTTCGGTACGATTGCGGGATTCATCCTCCTGATCGCCTGTATCAATTTCATGAATCTCAGCACGGCGCGCAGTGAGAAGCGCGCGAAGGAAGTGGGGATCCGTAAGGTTGTAGGTGCGGGCAAGGGATCGCTCATCGCACAGTTCATCGGCGAATCGATCATCATTGCATTTATTGCGGGCATCGTTGCCCTGCTGATCGTTCAGCTTAGCCTTCCGGGTTACAACCATCTTACGGATAAAAAATTATCCATCGACTATGGAAGCGTATGGTTCTGGTTAACGGGGCTTGGCTTCGTCGTGTTTACGGGAGTGCTTGCGGGGAGTTATCCCGCCTTCTTCCTTTCCTCCTTTCAGCCCGTGCAGGTGCTGAAGGGTACTCATAAGAAGGTGGCGGCGCTCATTACGCCCCGGAAGGTGCTGGTGATACTTCAATTTACTTTCGCGATCATCCTCATCATCTGTACGATCATCGTGAAGCAGCAGATCGACTATGCGCAGGACAGGGATTCGGGGTATGATAAGAATAATCTTGTCTATCATTTTTTCACGGGGGATATAGAGAAAAATTCCTCGCTGATACGGAATGAGCTGTTGAATTCCGGAGCGGCCGTATCGGTCACCAAGGTAAGTGCGCCGCTAACGGAAAGCTGGAGCGATGGATGGGGACAGGAATGGGAAGGCAAGGACCCGGAGGATAAGACGGACTTCCATCGATATTCGGAGGACGAGGGCCTCGGCAAAACTGCCGGCCTGCAATTCATCATGGGAAGGGATTTCGATCTGAAGAAATTCCCAACGGACTCCACGGCGATGATCATTAATGAAGCGGCATTGAAGGTGATCAAGTTCAAGGAGCCACTGGGAAAGGTCATCAAAGACAATGGAATTGATTGGCGCATCGTTGGCGTCATCAAGGATTTCATCCTTACGTCTCCGTATGAGCCGACTCATCCCATGCTGATCTCGGGTTGTAAATACGGGTCGCAATGCCTGCTCATGAAACTTAACCCCCAGAAGAATACAGCGAAGAGCCTGGATATAGCGCAGGCCATCTTCAAGAAATATAACCCCGAGTATCCTTTCGATTACAAATTCGTGGATGAAGAGTATGCGAGGAAATTCGAGAACGAGAAGCGGACGGGTACGCTGGCGGCACTGTTTGCGGGACTGACCATTTTCATCTCATGTCTTGGCCTCTTCGGGTTGGCGACGTATATGGCGGAGAACCGCGTGAAGGAGATTGGTGTACGAAAGGTATTGGGTGCATCCGTTACGGGTATCACGGTATTGTTGTCGAAGGACTTTCTCAAGCTTGTCTTCATCTCTCTACTCATCGCTGTTCCATTTGCGTGGTGGGGAATGTATAAGTGGCTGCAGGACTATCCTTACCGTGTGCCGATCCAATGGTGGGTGTTCGTGATGGCGGGTGTCATGTCGATCCTGATCGCTTTGCTGACGGTGAGCTATGAGTCGATCAAGGCGGCGCTGACGAGCCCGGTGAAGAATCTAAGAACAGAATGACTGAGGCGTGAATCGTAATCAAGTAAAAATTAAAAAGTCAAAAGTCAAAAACTTCATTCGAGGTGTGTAACTGTCCAATCGATCACGTCGGCTGAGGCCTAATTCCAAATTCCTAATTCCCAATTCCCCGAAAAGAGGATATGATAAAAAACTATATAAAGATTGCGCTACGCAATCTAAGACGCAACAGGACCTACGCCATTCTAAACGTATTGGGCCTGGCTGTCGGCATTGCCGCGAGCCTGCTGATCTTCGTTGTGATCCGGTTTGAGACGAGCTTCGATGATTATCATCCCAACAGGCAGCATATTTACAGGATTGCGACGGAGTATCACAACCAGGACGGTGTTTCTTATGGCGATGGTGTCTCCTTCCCCGTGGCGGATGCGCTTCGCCTGGATTTCCCAAATGTGAAGAAAGTGGCGGGGATATTTAAGGATGGCAATACAGTTGTGACCATACCGGCCACGAATGGCCAGACGGAAAAGAAGTTCAAGGAACAGGAGGTCTACTATGCCGATCCTTCATTCTTCGATATGTTTTCCTTTCCCTGGCTGGCAGGTCAGCCGCAGACGGCATTGAAGAACCCCTTCAGCGTCGCCATCACGCAGGCCATAGCGGAGAAGTTCTTCGGCGATTGGAAGAAGGCAGTGGGCCGCACCATCCGCTATAATAGCAAGGATATCTACACTGTGACGGGGATCCTGGCAAACCCACCGGTGAATACGGATTTCCCTTTACAACTCGTGGCATCCTATTCCACGCTGAAGGATACGCATGTATCAGGGAATTTACAGGACTGGGTGAGCACTTACGGCGGCGCATGCGTGTTCGTCACATTACCGGATAACCTAAGCCAGGAGACGTTCAATGAACAGTTGAAGGCCTTCGCCAGGAAGCATCGCCCGGCGGATTATGCTGCCGATATTTTCTTCGCCCAATCATTGGGTGATATGCATTTCAACAAGGAGATGGAAGTATTCAGCAGTCATACCTTCAGTCGCGAACTCATCACCGCACTGACGATTATTGGTATTTTTCTTATTCTCATTGCCTGTGTCAACTTCGTGAATCTTGCTACGGCCCAGGCTGTCAACCGTTCGAAGGAAGTAGGAGTGAGAAAGGTGCTCGGAAGTAGCCGTAGGCAACTCGCTTTCCAATTCATCAGCGAGACGGCGATGATCACAGTCTTCGCCATCATTCTCGCGATCGGTCTTGCGATGGCATGCCTCCCAATGTTAAACGGCCTGATGGAAACAAAGATGAAGATGCAGATCCTCAACGATCCTGCCCTGGTAGGCTTCCTGCTGGCGACGACCGTTTCGGTTACGTTGTTGTCCGGTATCTATCCGGCCTTGATCGTGTCCGGCTTCAACCCGATCACCGCATTGAAGAATAAGATAACGGCCAGGATGGTAGGAGGGCTTTCCCTGCGAAGAGTACTGGTGATGCTTCAGTTCGCGATCGCTCATGTACTGATCATCGGGACGCTTGTGGTAGTAAGCCAGACGGAATATTTCCGGCATGCCTCGCTGGGCTTCGATAAGGAGGCTATGCTGAATGTGCCGTTGCCCGGAGATAGTATCAGCAGGACGCGGTTCGAATCATTGCGGAATACGCTGCTACAGAATTCCGGTATCAAGGAACTGTCATTCAGCTTCACCAGTCCTTCCGACAATAGCAATTGGAGCAGTGATTTTACCTATGACCATGCGGCAAAGCGAACAGACTTCGGCGCCAATCTGAAATGGTCGGATGCGAATTACTTCAAGATATATAATATGAAATTTGTAGCGGGTCATGCCTATCAGCCCAGCGATACCGTCAGGGAATTTGTGGTGAATGAGACACTGCTTCATAAACTGGGCATCACCGATCCAAACAAGGCGATCAATAAAGAGCTCAATTTCTGGGGTGGCGATAAGAAGGGTACGATCGTTGGCGTGGTGAAGGACTTCAACTCTTATTCCCTTCATGAACCAATGGCGCCGGTGGTGCTTAGCACCTGGAAAGACGTGTACCAGCTTCTGAATATCAGGATCAAACCGGGGAATGAAAAGGCGACGCTTGCCTATATAGAGAAGTCGTGGATTGCGGCATTTCCCGACAACCTGTATTCTTATGAATTCCTCGAGAAGAAGATCGATAATTTTTACAAACAGGAAAATCAATTATCCAGGCTCTATAAGATCTTCGCCGTCATCGCCATTTTCATTTCATGCCTTGGGCTGTATGGATTGGTCTCGTTCATGGCGGTGCAGCGTGTGAAGGAAGTAGGTATTAGAAAGGTACTGGGAGCATCCGTGAGGAGCATCGTGTATCTCTTCTCACGTGAATTGACTCTTTTGATCCTGGTTGCATTCGTGATAGCGGCGCCGCTGGCCTATTTCCTGATGCGGCAGTGGCTGCAGGACTTCACGTATCGCATTCAGCTGGGTGCAGGCGTGTTCGTGCTTTCGATTGTAGGATCGCTGGTGATTGCATGGCTTACGGTCGGATATAGGTCGATGAAGGCTGCGGTGGCGAGTCCGGTGAAGAATTTGAGAGCGGAGTGAGCGAGGTGAATCGTGAGACGTGAATCGTAATCAAGTAAAAAGTAAAAAGTAAAAAGTCAAAAACTTCAGTCGAGGTGTGTAACCGTCCAATCGATCACGCCTGCTGAGGCCTAACCTGCCTGCCGGCAGGCAGGTTCCTTATTCCTAATTCCAAAAGAAGAACATGATAAAAAACTATATTAAGATCGGCCTCAGAAATCTCTGGAAGAATAAATCATTTTCTTTCATCAACATCTTCGGCCTGTCGGTTGGATTTATTTGTTGCCTGTTGCTTGCAGCCTATGTCAATGATGAATTGAGCTATGACAAGCAGCCTGCACATGCTTCCGATATCTACCGGGTAGAGTTGAATATCGAGAACAAGGATTTCTATTCCAGCGTGGATAATGGGGTCGGGCCCGGTATGAAGAGCGCGTTTCCCGAGGTAGAAACCTTTACCCGCTTCAACCAATGGGGTGGCATTTTTATAAAGAAAGATGATATCCAGTACAAGGAACCTTCAATTGCTGTGGTGGATTCGAATTTCCTGCGATTCTTTTCCATTCCCCTGCTAAAGGGTAATCCCGTGACGGCGTTGATGGAGCCTTATAGCATCGTGCTTTCTCAGTCATTTGCAAAGAAGTACTTCGGAAATTCTGAAGCGCTGGGCCAGCAATTACTTTTTAATAGTAACCCCAATCCTTATAAGGTAACGGGCGTCATCGCCGATCTTAGTCCCAACCTCCATTTCAACTTCGGCATCTTCGTCAGTAAGAATGAACGGCAGATGACATGGAGCAATCTCGGAGATTATACCTACCTCCGGCTGAAGCCAGGATCGGATCCCGCCCACCTTGAAAGTCAGTTCCCGCAGCTGGTAGCGAAGTATGTAGTGCCCGAAGTGCAGCGTGATATGGGTATAAGCCTGTCCGAGGCGCAGAAATCCGTGAACACCTTCAGGTTCATACTCAAACCACTGTCGAGAATCCATCTCTATTCCGATAACAAGGACGAGTTGGCGGCAAATGGAAGCATCAAGTACGTCTATATTTTCTCTGCACTCGCGCTTTTCATACTCCTGTTGGCCTGCGTGAATTTCACCAATCTCTCCACGGCATTCTCCACGAAGAGGTCGAAGGAAGTCGGTATCCGGAAGGTAATGGGATCGGGCAAGCACGAACTGATGATACAGTTCCTGCTGGAATCGATATTGCTCGCCTTCTTCGCCTACCTGTTCTCCCTCATATTTGTGTACCTGCTTCTTCCTTATTTCAACGAGCTGGCCGGGAAACAGATCGTATTTTCCTTTTTCTTTCACCCGGTTGTACTCCTGAGCAGCCTGCTCGTTGTGGTGATCGCCGGTGTATTATCGGGCATATATCCTTCGGTATTCCTTGCTTCCTTCAATATCATCCAGGTACTCAAGTCGGGATCGGCCATGAAGGTTGGAAGCTCGCGGGGACTTCGAACCGGCCTGATCGTATTCCAGTTTTTCGTGTCAACCGTCCTCATTGCCTCAACGATCGTGGTGTACCGGCAGCTGCATTTCATGCAGAGCAAGAAACTGGGCTTCGATACGGAGCAGGTGCTGGTGTTGAATGATACGCATTTGATTGGTGGAAGCCAGGAGGTATTCAAGGAAGAGATGCTGAAGGATCCCCGCGTGACGGGCGTTACGCTTTCACGTGATGTTCCTGTAGCATCGCAGAGTATGGATGGTACGCAGGCCTTCATCAAGGAGAAAAGTGAGAAGACAACGAACCCGGAGATCCATATCAATAAGTATCATGTGGACTATGACTACGTGTCCACGCTGGGCATGCAGATGGTAGGGGGAAGGAATTTCTCGAAGGACTTTCCAAGTGATTCCGCAGCGATGGTCATCAATGAGACCGCAGCCAGGGATTTCGGGTTCCAGGGAACGGATCCATTAGGCGCGCATGTGATCACCTCGGGACAACACGAATTCAAAATAATAGGAGTGGTCAAAGACTTTCATTATGCTTCCATCAAACAGAAGATCGCACCGCTGGTAATGATGTTGGACCAGAGAGGGGGTGGCATGTTAGTGAAGGTGAAGACAGCAGCCATCGAGCCTTTCCTCAAGAATGTAAAGGGCCTTTGGGGCCGGTATAATGCGAGAGGGCCGCTCACCTATTCCTTCCTGGAGGAGCGCTTTGCTAATGTATATGCCAGCGAGAGACGCACCGGGCAGATATTCACGTTGTTTGCCTTCATCTCGATCCTCATTGCCGCCATGGGACTGTTCGGTCTCTCGGCCTTCACCACGCGCCAGCGTACGAAAGAAATTGGAGTGAGAAAAGTGTTGGGCGCCTCTGTTCCGCAGGTGATGGTGTTGTTGTCGAAGGAATTCGTGTATATGGTCATCGCCGCATTCGTGCTTGCCGTACCCGTCACCTGGTTTGCCATGCACAAATGGTTAGAAGAATTTGCCTACCGGATCCCGATAGGCACATCGATATTTTTTTTGGCGGGTGGCATAGCATTAGTAATAGCAATTATTACGGTGAGTCTGCAGGCTATGCGGGCGGCACTTGCCAACCCGATACGTTCGCTAAGATCCGAATAAGATATATTGAAGAAGAAGAGGCAATAGAAAAAAAATAGTAAGCTATGTTAAAAAATTATTTGAAGACCGCCTGGAGAAGTGTCATGCGGCACAAGGGATTTTCTTTCATCAACATCTTCGGTCTTTCGATCGGCCTCACCTGTTGTATGCTCATCTCCCTGTATCTGTATCGTGAGTTCAACTACGATAAATACCAGGGTAAGGGCAAGGACCTGTATCTCGTCGGTACGGAGTTCATCAATTCCGGCGTGCATAAGAAGATGTCCAGTTCTCCTTCGCCGCTGGCGCCCACATTAAAACAGGAATACCCGGAAGTACTTGCGACTGCGCGCTTGATGGGCCTGTTCGTCGATGACAAGACCCTCATGCAATACACCGAAGGAGGCGGCGCCGTCAGGTCGTTTTATGAGACGCGCGGGTATCTCGCCGATTCTACCTTCTTCAACCTCTTCGACTACGACTTTGTGGAAGGAAAGGGAACGAGTTCGCTGATGGAACCCAATTCGCTGGTGCTGTCGGAGGAGATTGCCAGGAAGATATTCGGTAAGGAATCCGCATTGAACAAGACCGTTCATATCAACAGCACCACGAACGGAAGCTTCGATTACAAGGTGACCGGCGTATTCCGGCCGAAGACGGCGCCTTCGCATATCAATGCAAATTTCTTTCTTTCTATGTCGTCGGGTCAGTTCGGTGATTATGTGAAGCGCACCACCGATTTCGCCTCGAACAATATGTTCTACACCTATGTACTGCTGAAGCCTACCTCGGACGGTAAATCGTTGGAGAAAAAATTGCCGGCCTTCGTCGAGAAATACATGCGGAAGGACCTTACGGCAGCGGGCTTTGACAAGCGTGAATTCCTGATGAATGTCAGGGACATTCACCTGATAGAGGATGTCAACAATACTCCGTCGCCTTCCGGCAGCCGCCGTTATCTCTATATTCTTGCTTCGATCGCGGCCTTCATCCTGTTGATCGGTTGTATCAACTTCATGAACCTGGCTACGGCAAGATCGGCACGGCGTGCAGCGGAAGTTGGTGTCAGGAAGGTATTAGGTGCACAGAAAAATTCGCTGATCCGGCAGTTCCTGGCCGAGTCAATATTGCTTGCATTCCTTTCGTACCTGATCGCTATTGGACTGGTGCAGCTACTCCTGCCTTTCTTCAGCCATGTTGCCGGTAGTGATCTCACGCTGTTCAACAGGCAGAACATTCCCTTGTTCATCGGTTTCACGGTACTCACGTTTGCCACCGGCCTCATCTCCGGAAGTTACCCGGCTTTTTATCTCTCCGCCTTCAAGCCCATACGGGTATTGAAAGGAAAATTCGTCAATTCCTTTTCGGCGGTGGCCTTCCGCAAGGTGCTCGTCGTTTTTCAATTCACTATTTCCGTCGTTCTTATTATAGCAGCCTTCGTGATCGGGAAGCAAATGAGCTTCATGCGCTCCACCGATCTTGGCTTCGCGAAAGACCAGCAACTGATCATCCCTTTGCGTTCGACGACGGCAAAGAATATGGCCATGACGTTGAAGAAAGATCTTGTGCGAAGCGGGCAGGTGATACAGGCAGGCGCCTCTTTCTATTACCCTGGTATCTTCAATCCGAGTGATGTCAACTTCTATGGCCCGGGACAGACCTCCTCGTCGGCCGTCAATACGAAGTTGAATTTTGTGGATGAATCCTTTATGCAGACACTCAATTTGAAACTGCTGGCGGGGAGACTATTTTCGGCTGAGTATCCCGGTGATACCGGCAACCTGGTTATCATCAATGAAATGGCGAGCAGGAAGCTTGGATTCCGCACGCCGCAGGATGCTATTGAGCAAACGATCAACCGGACAATCAGTGGCAATCCCCTTCCGGTGAAAGTGGTGGGAGTGATAAACGATTTTCACTTCGAAGGATTGAAGGCGGAGATAACTCCGTATGGATTTGGACGAGGTAACGACGATGTCAACTATAACTACCTCATTGCACATGTCAATGCCGGGGCGCTTGGAAGCATTCTGAAGACGGCGCAGGCAGCCTGGAAGAAACTAAACCCGAACGAACCCTTCGAATACAGTTTCCTCGACCAGGATTTTCAAAAGAACTATGAAGCGGAGGAGCGGCTCTCGTCCCTCGTGATGTATTTTACTATTATCGCCATCCTGATCTCCTGTCTCGGTCTTTTTGGCCTGGCGAGTTTCAGTGCGGAGCAAAGGATCAAGGAGATCGGCGTGAGAAAGGTTTTGGGTGCGAGCGTCGGGAGTATTGTCGCATTGCTATCGAAGGATTTCCTTCGGCTGATCTTCATTGCCATCGTCATCGCATCGCCAGTGGCATGGTGGATCATGCACAACTGGCTACAGGATTTTGCCTATCGCACGGAAATGGGCTGGACGGTATTCGTGTTCACGGCATTGCTCGCGGTGTTTATTGCGGTATTCACGATCAGTTTCCAGGCGATAAAGGCGGCGATAGCCAATCCAGTGAAGTCGTTGAGAGCGGAATAGCAACGTGAATCCAAAACGTGAACCCATCAACGTGAATCGTGAGTCATCAACGTGAATCGTGAGTCGTGAATCGTGAATACCACACCCTGTAATGAGGAAATTCGAATCGACTAAAGTTCTGTTCTACTCGATTCGAATGTTCCTATAGCGGAGTGTGGTATTCACGATTCACGACTCACGATTCACGTTGATGACTCACGATTCACGACTTAGGTTTGATGCTTACGAAATGAAACAGATTCGTTATGATAAAGAACTATTTAAAGCTAGCCCTCAGGAATATCTGGAAGAATAAGTCCAATAGTTTTCTCAATATTTTCGGTCTTGCAATAGGTGTTGCCTGCGCCGGCCTGATCTTTCTCTGGATAGAGAACGAAGTGAAGTATGACAGTTTTCCCGGGAGAACCCGGTTATACAAAGTGATCACCAACCAGAATTATGATGGTAAGCTGCGAACCTTCATGTCTTCTCCCGGTCCGCTGGCGGCTGCGATGAGGGCGGAGATCCCGGGTGTGGCAAATACCAGCCGGACCAATGAAAAGGAATTGTTGTTTAACCTGGGCGAGAAGTCAGTTTATGAGAAAGGCGTGTATGCCGATGCCTCGCTGGCTCAGATGCTCGACCTGGATTTTGTGCAAGGAGATGGTAAGAATATCTTTCCACAACTATATTCGGTTGTGATCTCGGAGAAGATCGCAAGACAATTCTTCGGTGCTACGGAAAATGTAATAGGGAAGACGCTCAAACTTGACAATAGCCAGGACTACGTGATAACGGGAGTGGTAGCGGATCTTCCGGCTAATTCAACACTGCAGTTCGACTGGATCGCTCCTTTCGAGATCTATGCAAATGCCAGGGAATGGACAAAGGATTGGCGCAGCAACAGCGTATCTACCTACGCGGAACTTTCACCGGGTGTATCCGGGGCATCGGTCAATAAACTGCTTTATAACTACCTCGAAGAGAAAAGTGGGAACAAGGGGACAAATCTATTCCTCTTCGCAATGAAGGATTGGCGGCTCCGGGAAAGTTTCGAAGACGGCATTCAAACGGGAGGGCGTATTGTCTATATCAGGATGTTTGCCATCATCGCCTGGGTGATATTGATCATTGCCTGCATTAATTTCATGAACCTCTCCACGGCGCGCAGCGAGAAGAGGGCGCGCGAGGTGGGCGTTCGGAAAGTGCTGGGTGCGGGAAAGAAGGTGCTGGTCCGCCAATTTTTGGGTGAGACAATCCTGCTATCTTTTTTTTCAGTGGCGGTGGGAGCGATCATCATTGCGCTTATCCTTCCAGCCTTCAATGTTTGGGTGGAAACGGATCTTGCGCCGGGACTGGATCAGCCGCTGCATTTACTTTTCCTGGCAGCCATCGCGTTGGTGTGTGGTGTAATTGCTGGTAGTTATCCTGCATTTTACCTGTCCTCATTTAACCCCATATCGGTGTTGAAGGGATTCAAGTTGAAGGGTAACGGCGCCGCAATCATCCGGAAGGGGCTTGTGGTGGTGCAATTCACTATCTCCATCGTCCTCATCATAGCTACGATCATCATTTATCAGCAGATACAACATATCAAGAACCGTGATCTTGGTTACAATAGGGACCATCTTGTCATGATGAAGGTCAGGGGCGATATGGTCCGTAATTTTTCGAATATCAGGCAGGACCTCGTAAAGACAGGGCTTATCGAGAATGCCGCACTCAATAGCTTCGAGACGATGTCTATCGGTAACAACACCTCGGGGGCGGGCTGGCAGGGAAAAGATGAATCGAAGAATACGCTGGTATCGATCCGGTTGATCTCGCCTGAATTCATGTCGACGGCCGGTCTTCAAATTGCGGCGGGTCGCGACTTCCATGCGGATGCCGCAACGGACACTTCGAATGTCCTGATCACGGCCTCATTGGCAAAACTAATGGGAAAGGAGACGGCGGTTGGCAAGATGATACAATACCACGATGAACCTTACCAGGTAGTGGGTGTGGTGAAGGACTTCGTCTATGGAGATATGTATGGTGCCGGCGACCCGGTGATATTCTTTTGCTCTACACAGGAGGCACGCTACATGTATGTGCGCCTGTCACGGACAGCTTCGCCAGACCGGGCATTGGCAGCATTGGATAAAGTGATGAAGAAAAACAACCCGGCCTATCCGTTCGATTACAAGTTCGTGGATGAACAATTTAATGAAAAATTCAAGAGCGAGATGCTGGTAGGACGCCTGTCGAGGGTATTCGCCATACTCGCCATCTTCATATCCTGCCTCGGATTGTTTGGGCTCGCTGCCTATACGGCTGAGAGGAGGACGAAGGAGATCGGTATAAGGAAAGTGCTGGGCGCATCCGTTGCGGGGATCACTGAATTATTGTCGAAGGACTTCCTTCAACTGGTATTCATTTCTGCCGTGGTGGCGTTTCCGCTTGCATGGTGGGTGATGCACGACTGGTTGCAGGGGTACGCATACCGGATCACCATCCACTGGTCGGTGTTCCTGGTAGCCGGACTCGCTGCGCTGGTGATTGCGATGTTGACAGTGAGCTTCCAGGCGATTAAGGCGGCGATAGCCAATCCAGTGAAGTCGTTGAGAGCGGAATAGCAACGTGAATCCAAAACGTGAATCGTGAATCGTGAATACCACACCCTATAATGAGAATATTCGAATCGATCAGGGTTCTGTTCTAATCGATTCGAATGTTCCTATAGCGGAGTGTGGTATTCACGATTGACGACTCACGTTTCACGTTCACGATTGACGACTCACGATTCACTAATCGCTGTAACTTTAATTTGGCTTAAACGTTCAAATCAATAAATAGATTACTAATTTAAATAAAGGTCAATTGATTGAGTGAATAACAAGTTATTGAGCCGATATAATGACTGGTTAACCTGCCGGTAGGCAGGTTCACGATTGACGATTGACGTTTCACGTTTTAGCTATGATCAAAACTTACATTAAGATCGCCCTGCGTAGCCTCAGGACCAATAGCCTTTTCTCGGTATTGAATATCCTCGGGCTTTCTATCGGTCTCGCAATTACTATCCTCCTGTTCGTGTTCATATCCAACGAACTCAATTTCGACAGGATGTATTCAAAGAATAAAGACATTTATAGAGTACTGCTGCGTACCGAGGGTGATAACAAACAGGTATGGGCCACATCGCCATCCGCCGTGGCGCTGAATATTAAGGCCGATATCCCGGATATCAAATTCGCCGCACGGATGCTGAAGCATAATTTCGGGTCGACGGCTTTCATCAAGACCAAAGAAGACAATTTTGCAGAGAAGGGATTGTACTGGTGCGACAGCGATATCTTCAACATCTTCGATATTCCCTTTGTGACCGGCAATCCTGCCACCGCATTGGCGCGGCCCAATACCGTCGTCATTTCCCAATCCACAGCCAGGAAATATTTTGGAAACAGGGATGCCATGGGAGAAACGATTACCGTGGACAACAAGACACCGCTGGAAGTGACGGGTGTCTATAATGATCTTCCCGAGACCAGCACCATCGATTGCGGGCTCATCGCCTCCTTCAGCTCGAGCAACTTCGCTAAACGTCCCACCTGGGACAATGCAAGTTTCGAGACCTTCTGCCTGCTCAATAGCAATGCTTCTCTTCCATCCGTTCAGCAGAAGATACAGCAGGTGGTGGACAAGAATATCCCGAAGAAGGATCAATGGTATTCATTTTCATTGCAGCCGCTAAGCCGTGTGCATCTTTATTCTACCGGTTATTCGCATTCTTACTCATCGCGCATAGGTGACATTAGCGAGATCAAGAGCCTTTCATTGCTCGCATTGGTAGTCTTGCTGATAGCCTGCATCAACTATATGAATCTTATCACTGCACGCTCGCAGAAGAAGATGAAGGATGTGGGCATCAATAAGACACTCGGCGCTTCCATGCAGAACCTGGTGATACGGTTCTATACGGAGACGGGCCTGCTCACACTGATCGCCCTATTGGTCGGGGTGCTGTTGGCGACGCTTTTCATCCCGGTCTTTAATTCCGTCGCCAGCAAACACCTTAGCATTTCCGCTATTTACAACCTGAAGTTCTCGGGCTGGCTGTTGATGATCTGGGCTGTGACAACTTTCATTGCCGGTTCCTATCCCGCCCTTCACCTGTCCCGCTTCATGCCGAAACAGGTCATGCAGCAATCGTTTCATAAGGGAACGCTGTCGGCTATCATTAGAAAGGGACTGGTCGTACTCCAGTTTGCCTGTTCAATAATACTGATCGTAGGTGTCATCGTCATCTACAGGCAATTGCAATTCATGCGCGACAAGAATCTTGGCTACAACCCGGAGAACGTGATAGCGATCTCCACCTCCGGTGCGGAGAATAAGGAACAGGCTTCCGCTCTCGCCAATGAATTCGGGGCATTGAGTATGGTCGCATCTGTTGCACGTACGCAGGGTTTCCCCGGAATGAATGTAAGCTCGCGTTCGGTTTATAAGTCGGATGCCGACGAGGAGGGTCTTAGCATCCAGACCAACAGGGCGGAGAACGGATTCGAGAAGGTATTGCAGTTGAAGATGCTTGCCGGCACATCTTTGCCCCAGGTGAAACAACCGACCGATACGATCGTGGATGTCATCCTCAACAAGAAGGCCGTCGATTATCTCGGGTTTACACCCGAACAGGCGATCGGGAAGAAGGTCACCATGCAGTTAGGATCCAATGCCTATGTGGTGGGTGTGGTCGATAACTTCAATTTTCAATCGCTGCATGTCCCGCTCGGGGCGTATGCATTCCATAACCGGGACAGCGAGCCTAAACAATTCCTGCTGGTTCGTTTCAGGACGGGTGATCTATCTCAGACGATGGAGAAATTCCGGCAGGCATTTAAGACGGCAATTCCTAATTCTGCATTCGAATACACTTTCCTCGACAAGGAGCTCGATACACTCTATGCTACGGACAAGAGAATGGCGAGTGTGGGGCTTGCCTTTTCCATTCTCGCGATCTTCGTGGCCTGCCTGGGCCTGTTCGGGTTGGCGGCCTACACCGCGGAGCAACGAATAAAGGAGATCGGAATCCGGAAGGTCCTGGGAGCAACGGTGTCCGGTATCACGGCGCTGCTGACCGGCGACTTCATCCGTCTCATCATCATATCGCTTATCATTGCTTTCCCGCTTGCGTTTTGGGCAATGAGCAAATGGCTGCAGGACTTTGCCTATCGTATCCAGATACAGTGGTGGATCTTCCTGCTGGCCGGTTCGGTTGCGATCCTGATCGCGCTTATAACTGTCGGTTTCCAGGCGGTGAAGGCCGCGGTTGCCAACCCGGTGAAGAGCTTGCGCTCTCAGTAGGAGATATGTGGAAATAAGTGACAAGGAATTGGGAATTTGGAATAAGGAATTAGGCTCCCCTGCAAAATTGTAATGTGACCAGTTACGGAGTGCCCCTAATTCCCAATTCCCTATTCCTAATTCCCGCTCTCACCCCGATCGACGAAAGTGTACGTATTTAAAAATCAACTGTCCGTTTTCGTACAGTTCGGTAATATTAGAGTTATTAAATAATTGAGAATAAATCTCTTATCCTGTTGGCATGGGTGTTGACTATCAGGCTCACTGCCGGGAATGGCATGGGCGGAAGGGCAGTCAGAAGTTGTGAGGAATCGCGTTTTGTGGTAGATTAAGCCTTCGCTGTTCAATCCCGGTTTCAATGGTCGAAGGGAGGCCTATCATCTTCCCCGACGTCAATATTAGAGCAGATGTTTAAAAATTACTTTAAGGTCGCCGTCCGAACGTTGACGAAGAATAAGATGTTTTCATTCATAAACATCTTTGGGCTGGCATTGAGCATGTCCGTTTGCCTGATCGTGCTGATACGGATAAAGGACCAGGTGGGCTACGACCAGTTTCATCCACACCCATCACGGACCTATCGAATCATTACCGACATCAGCAATAAAGAGGGCAATCAGTTCCATTTTGCCACTTCGCCATTACCCTTCATGAAGGATTTGACAGGGAAGTATGATATCGTAGAATCCGCCACGCAACTCTATCTCCCCGGCAACCAGGATGCGTCCACCGCAAAGAAGAAGCTAGCGGTGAATAAGATATTTACAGATCCCTCTTTCTTCAAGGTATTCGGCTTCACCTTGTCATCGGGAGATGCGGCCACTGCACTCTCGCTGCCCAACAGCGTTGTACTTAGCCGGGAGGCAGCGCTGCGTTTCTTTGGTACGACAAATGTTTCAGGTCAAACTCTCGCCTTCAAGGATTGGGGTGATTTCCGTGTGACGGGAGTGCTGGATCCGCCGAAGGGGAAATCGCATATCGATTACGAGGCTTTACTCAGTATGAGTTCCGTTCCCGTGCTGGAAAAGGAAGAAAAACTTAAACCCTTTCTCGATAGTTGGAACAATTTCACTACCAGTTATACTTACCTCACCGTCAGGAATGGCATTACGGAAAGGCAATTGCATGCGGCCGTCACTGCTACATCGGCGGATATCATAAAGAATTCGAAGATGGTGGGAAAGGAATCTTTTTCTTTTAAAGAACAACCGTTCAAGGATATCATACTTGGAGATGAACTGAATTTTTCTATTGGCAATGTAGGTTCCAGGGGCAAGGTATGGGCTGAAGCAGGGATCGCATTTATCATTCTCCTGTCGGCGTGTTTTAATTATACCAACCTGTCGATCGCGAGATCTTTTAACCGCGGGAAAGAGGTTGGCATCCGCAAGGTATCCGGCGCCTTCAGGTCTCATGTGTTCATGCAGTTCATCCTCGAGTCGGTACTTGTATGATCATCGACCATGCGCCGTTTGCCAGTGAGCTGATGCCGGATCATTTCACTTTCGATCCCACGCTCTTTGCATGGTTCCTCGGCTTTTCGTTGTTCACGGGTCTGCTTGCAGGCATTCTCCCCGCATGGGCCTTATCTGCCTTCAAACCGGTGCAGGTATTGAAGAACCTGACCACGGTGAAGTTATTCGGGGGGAATGGTTTCCGGAAGACGCTGATCGTGGTGCAGTTTACTCTTTCGCTCGTGCTAATCATGTTCACGCAGATATTCAATAAGCAATTCACCTATATGGCCAATGCGGATGCAGGATTCAGCCAGCAGAACCTCGTGAGTCTTTCATTGCAGGGAGCCGATCCAAAATTATTGAAGGAGGAGTTGTCCCGTCTCAGTGGCGTGGAGAGGATCTCGATCTCATCCGCCGACTTAGGTAAAAACTCGGCGACCGAGACGCGTATAAAGGCTGAGCCTACCGCGGAGCCCATCGGCGTGTACCAATACGATATTGACGATGAGTTTATTCCCAATATGCAGCTTAAGCTCATAGCCGGTGAAAATTTTCCTGTCGCCCGTGAGGGAGGAACCGAAAGCAGGGTGATCGTGAATGAACAGATCCTCCAATTGCTTAAGATAAGATCTGCGGATGCAGCCATCGGGAAGACCGTTTGGCTGGACGATAGCATACCCGTAAGCATAGCGGGTGTGATGAAGGATTTTTATTTCCAGGGTGTGGGTGTCCCATTGCGGCCGTTATTATTCCGCAACCGGCCATCTGATTTCAACGTGCTGACCATACGAACGAGGACCGGCGATAAGAGAATCATGGCAGGCATCGAGGCCATTTGGAAGAAATACGAACCGGCTGTTCCGATAAACTACAATTGGCTTCAGAATGATGAGGGTGCTCAATCCATCGGATCGGTTTCCATGCTCGATTTCCTTGCATTTATAACGGCTGTCCTGGCATGCATGGGCCTGCTGGGAATGGTGACCTATAATATCCAGGTCCGTCGTAAGGAGATCGGCATCCGGAAGGTGATGGGCGCAGGTGTGCCGGTGATCATTTCCCTGCTTTCGAGGAGTTTCCTTAAGTTGGTGGTCATTGCGGGATGCATTGCCTTGCCCATCGGCTTTATTTTAGGATATTCATTTCTAAACCTGTTTGCCAATCGCACAAGCATCGGCGTGTTCATTCCGCTTGGCAGTCTTTTGGGACTTCTCAGTATTGCCTTGTTGACAATGGGCTCGCAGGTGTACCGGGTAGCGGTTGCCAACCCGGTGAAATCGTTGCGAACCGAATGATTTATCGATATAGTCATACTGAAAATTGAAACCACTCAGATGTTCAAGAATTATATAACCATCGCCTTCCGCAAGTTCAGCAGGAATAAGATCTTTTCCCTGATCAATATCCTGGGATTAAGCATTGGGATCAGCGCATCGCTGGTCATCTACCTGGTGGTGCAACATGAATTCAACTATGAGAAATTTCAGAAGGATGGCGACAGGATCTATCGCGTCGTGTCGGTAATAAGCTTTCCGGGAGATGCGGTATTCAAGAATTCAGGCGTTCCCATGCCGATGCCCGTCGCATTGCGGAATGAATTTACCGGCCTCGAGTTAACAACACATTTCGTGACATCCGGGGAGCAGAAGGTTCGCGTTTCCGGTGCAATAGACCCATCGGCGGCCGTATTCAAGAAACAGGAGAATATCATTTATGCCGACCAGTTCTATTTCTCAGTGTTCGATTACGAATGGCTCGCGGGGTCGAAGCAGGTTGCGCTAAAGGAGCCGCTAACAGTGGTGTTGACTGAAAGCAGGGCCAAGGCATACTTCGGTGACAGGAATCCGGCTGATATCATCGGGCAGAAGCTGACCTACAACGACACGATCACGGTGAGCGTATCGGGGATCGTTAAGGACCTCGACGCCCATGGCAGGGCCACGGATTTCAAGTTCAAGGAATTCATTTCCATGGGAACCATAACGCACACGGGTTTGAAGGATCACTATGGCGGAGACGAGTGGGGAAACGTGAATTCGGACAGCCAGTTGTTCGTCAAGTTGAGTAAGAATACTACGAAAGCACAAGTGGAGGCCCAATTCCCCGGTCTCTGGAAAAAATACAACGCGCCGAAGAAGGACGATGAGGATGCGGGCAAGTATTCAACCGTCAATTCACTGCAACCCCTCCGCGATCTGCATTTTAATTCCGACTACGATACATTCGGTAGCCGCCAGGCTCATAAGCAAACCCTGTATGGTTTGTTGGCAGTGGCGGCATTTCTTTTATTATTGGGTTGCATCAACTTCATTAACCTGACCACGGCACAATCGGCGCTTCGCGCAAAGGAGATCGGTATCCGCAAGACGGCGGGAAGCAGCAAGAAGCAACTCATCATACAGTTCCTGAGCGAGACATTCGTGCTTACGTTGTTTGCTACCATCGTTTCATTGGCGATATCGCCATGGCTACTGCATATCTTCGGTGATTTCATTCCGCCGGAAGTTGGATTCTTCTCCATCAACCAGCCTCATGTCTGGCTCTTCCTCGGATTGCTTACCGTTGTTGTCGCCTGTCTCGCGGGCTTCTACCCGGCACTCGTGCTGACAAGATTCCAGCCTGTGAACGTGCTGAAGTCGCAACTATATAGTGGCAGTTCCCGCAGATCGAAGGCATGGCTGAGGAAGACACTCACGATCACTCAATTTGTGATCGCGCAGTTCCTCATCATTGCCACGCTCATCGTAAGCAAGCAGATACATTATTCGCTAAATAAGGACATGGGGTATAAGAAGGACGCCATCGTTACGATAAATACACCCTGGGATTTTTACGCCGCTAAGGAAGACCGTCGCCGTTTTGCTTTGCTGGAAATACTGAGGTCCATTACTGATATCGAGAATGTAAGCCTGGGCAGCTCTGCACCCGCGAGCAACAACACGTCTTCCACGACGATGAAAGTAAATAATGGAAAAGAACTGGTCGAGAAAATGGTGGAGGTCAAACATGGAGGAAAGGATTTCTTCGATGTATATAATATGAAGCTGAAATACGGGCAATGGCCGCAGGTCAGCGATACGGTGAAGGAATACATTATCAATGAAACATTCGCCAGGGAACTCGGTTTCTCAAAAACGGAAGAAGCCGTCGGTCATTTCGTGGAAGGACACAGCAAGAAGATCCCGATCATAGGGATCGTAGCCGACTTCAACACGAAGTCCACACATAGCCGGATAGGTCCGCTGGCCTTTGCGGTCGCCGAAAAAAGTTCTTATAGCCTCCATTTCTCGCTCAGGCCACGCGGCAATGATCCCAACCGGTGGAAGAACGCACTGGCAAAGGTGGAAGGATCATTCAAGGGGCTTTATCCCGATGAAGATTTCAATTATCAGTTCTTCGATGCCAGTATTGCATCCTTCTATAAAGCGGAGAAGGACATCTCGCGTTTGTTGCAATGGGCCGCGGGTCTTTGTATCTTCATCAGCTGCCTCGGCTTGCTTGGCCTTGTTATGTACATCACCAACACGCGGACAAAGGAGATAGGGGTGAGAAAGGTATTGGGGGCATCTTCTTCGCAGATCGTGGCGCTGCTATCGAAAGATTTCGTCGCGCTCGTTATGATCGCCTTTGTGATCGCATTACCCCTCGCATGGATGGCAATGGACCATTGGCTGCAGGACTTCGCCTATCGTACGGCGATGAGCTGGTGGATATTCGCGATCACCGGCGCGGGAATGATACTGATTGCAGTCCTCATACTGGGTATACGGACCGTGAGGGCTGCCCTGGAGAACCCCGTAAGATCATTGCGTTCGGAATAAAAAAAGAGTCAATTGAAAGTTTAAAAAATATAAAACAGTATGCTCGAACTAAAACATATTTACAAGTGGTTCAATACAGGAAATAACCGGACCTTCCTGCTGAAAGACATCAACCTTCATATAAAGGAAGGCGAGTTCGTATCCATCATGGGGCCATCGGGTTCCGGGAAGTCGACATTGCTGAATGTCATCGGGATGCTCGATGAGTTTAACGAGGGTGAATATAATTTCCTCCACGAGTCCGTTCACAAACTGAGGGAGAAGCAGCGTTCCTCCTTATACAAACAATATATCGGTTTCGTGTTCCAGGCCTATCACCTGATCGATGAACTCACCGTTTATGAGAATATCGAAACGCCGCTGATATACCAGGACGTAAAGAGTTCGGAGCGTAAGGCGATGGTTGCGGATATCCTCGACCGTTTCCAGATCGTGGGGAAGAAGGATCTTTTTCCTACGCAGCTTTCCGGCGGCCAGCAGCAATTGGTCGGTATTGCGCGGGCGCTCATTGCCAAGCCAAAGTTATTGTTAGCGGATGAGCCGACGGGCAACCTGAATTCGAAACAGGGAGAAGAGATCATGGAGTTGTTCAAGCAACTCAATAACGATGGCGTTACCATCATCCAGGTGACGCACTCGGAGAAGAATGCGGAATATGGGTCCAGGATCATCAACCTCCTCGATGGAATGGTGGAGAAGTAAACCAGTAAAAAGAATATAATTAAAGAATGATCATGAAAAGAAGTTGTGTTTTTATTTTTTTTAGCGCGCTTGGCGCCTCCACCTTGTATGGACAGGACACGGCGCACGTGAAGCTGACCCTGCAACAATGCGTGGAAACCGGCATTGCGAAGAACCTCGATGTGCAGCAGAGTAATATCCAGATGCAGACCAGTAAGATAAACTGGAACCAGGCCCGCCTCAATATGCTGCCTACATTGAATGCGAATGCAAATGCGGGTATCAACCAGGGTCGTAGTGTAGATCCGTTCACCAATACGTATGTAACGGATAAGGTGAACTTTTCGAACTATGGGGTGTCGACAGACGTCGTCCTCTTCAACGGGTTCTATCTCCAGAATAACGCGAAGCAGAATGCGCTCGCCTATGAGGCCTCGAAGATGGACTGGCAGCAGCAGAAGGACAACCTTACCATCAATATCATCCTCTCGTACCTGCAGGTATTGAGCAACCAGGATCTTCTCACGCAGGCGATAAACCAGGCCGCGCTTTCGAAGAACCAGGTGGACAGGCTTGACATACTCAATAAGGATGGGGCCGTCCAGCCTTCGCAATTCTTCGATCTCAAGGGGCAGTATGCCAATGACCAGTTATCGATCATCAGTTCACAGAACGCCCTTGAATCGGCCAAGGTAACGCTGGCTCAATACATGAATATCCCGTACACCAGGAATATCGAATTGGAAAGGCTGAACGTGGAGTCATATGCCACCCGGTACGAGGACGATCCGGCCAAGATCTACGACGAGGCGCTCCGCCAGTTCGCACTGGTGAAGGCCGTCGATCTGCGTAAAGAAAGTGCGGAGAAGGGAGTGAAAGCGGCGCGTGGCCAGCTTTTCCCGATATTAAGTTTCAATGGCAATGGCGGAACCAGTTATTCGAGCGTTGCCAGCCAGGATATCCTGTTGGGAGGAACCACGGATGTTACTTCAAATGATTATGTGCTGGTGGGTACTACGCCTTCTCCCGTGATCAGGAAGGTGACGAATATTCGAAATGAAAAGATCAACTACAACAAGCAGCTCAATAATAACCTGTCCAGTTCCTTCAGCCTCGATCTCAGGATCCCGCTGTTCAATTCCCTGCAGGCGAGAAACAGGGTGAAGCTTGCGCAACTTACCCTGAAGAACAACGACCTGGTGGCGAAGGCGACGAAGACCCAGCTGCAGCAATCGATAGAACAGGCATATATCAATATGACATCGGCGTCTGACCGTTATACAACGCTGCTCGACCAGGTAAATGCATACACGGAGTCTTTCCGCGCTGCGGAGATCCGTTTCAATGCGGGTGTCGGTAATTCGATCGACTATCTCACGGCAAAGAATAATCTCGACAGGGCGAACATCAATAGTATTGCCGCGAAATATGACTACGTCCTGCGGACCAAGATCCTCGACTACTACCAGGGCAAGCAGTTATGGTAAAAAAATAAGCCATCCAAACGGATAGCTTATTAAAAATAAATGAAAGCCGGGTGTCACTAGTTATCCTGTGGCCCCGGCTCTTTTTTTTCCGTAACCTTGGAGATATCCTCTACCTCTTTGATGAATTTTCCAACACGTGGGTCGGCATAGATGCCATAGGCATCTGACAGTGTTCCTTTCACGCCATCGTTCGTTTCGATAGCATAAAGAATAGAGCTATCATCCGGGTCGCTAGCGCCTTCGAAGCGATAGAAATTATTGATATGGACCTTCTCCGGTGGATACTCCTTGTCGTTATCCGCGGAAAAAAGACCATTATCAGTAACCTGGAAATTCTCTGTGTATCCATTCTTGACAAGCTTGCTTATGCAATCGGATAATGTTCTCATTTCGTCCGTCGAAGAATTCTTTTCCATGAGTAATAATTAATAGGTGAAAAATACGAACCCGCTGTTTCGCAGCGGGCTCCATTATTTAGGCCGGCTGTGCATCCCGCATCGCTTTGATCTTATCGTGGGATTTCTTCAGGTTTGTCTTTTGTTCTGCGATCAGCTGGCGGACATCCGTCTCCAGTTCGGCATCGGTCGACAGCGCATCCATATATGCTTTCTGCGCCGCATCTTCTCCGTACTCGCATGCTGCGAGGATAGACTTCCTGTCCTTTCCGGTGAAGGTTGCCTTTACATCCATCCATGTGCGATAGATCTTTCCTTTTGTCGTTGTACCGTCGGCGGGTTCTTTCCCGGAACCGATAACAAATTTCCTCAGGTCATTTGCATAGCTGCGGCTTTCGGATGCCATATTCTCAAACAGTGAACGCAGGTCGGCATCCTCCGGTTTTGTTTCTTTCAACGCCTTCTCATATCCCGTAATGCGGTCATTATTAATTTCAATCAGATCATTAAGAACTTCGGCGGTTTTTTCATTTGTTTTCATAATGCTAAAATTTAAATGATTGTATTCAGTTGAATTTTCAGTTTGTACTAACTATGGTTTAAAAACCATACCAACATTTCAGGCTCCGGAAATGCTGGCCGCCCTAAAGGAAAACCCTGACCGGCTGCCCAGGGCGCGTTTTGTGGGGTGCAATCTCAACGGCCGAAAGTGCTCCCTGATTTTTTTGTGGGGAATTTGTTGCTCAGGAAAAGGGGCCTGGCCTGAAAATTACAGGCCGCGAGCCTGTTGGTCTGAGTTTTGACAATTCTTTATATCTAAACTGAAACTTTATGCACACTGACAATAATCTGACATTCATCCGGACCAAGATAATCCAGCTTCGAAGTGCGATCATGTACAATGGCAGCCAGGACATCATCAGGATCCCTAATAATATCGTGAAGGCCATCGAGGTAGATGAGGAAGGGCAGTTGTGGTTGGCGGCCAAAAAGCCGGTTGCGTGCGACCTGCATGAATTCGAAAGTAGCTTCCCCGCCCGGCTTCATTTCTACCGCAAAGGAGTTTTGTTTTATGTAGAAGCAAGTGGCAAGGCCACCATCATGGACTCGGCATATAAAGACGAGGATGGAAACGACCTGCTACTAAAGATGAATTTGCAGGCAGTTGAATACAGAGAGCCTACTATCAGGGGAGAGAAGAGCCTTTTTGAAAAACTGGTATTGCAGGCATATAACTGGTTGTCCCGGAAATTTGCATTTCCCCATGAGCCGCATTCCGTTTTTCCAAAAGTTCAGCGGTATTAAATTTTTTCTATGAAGCAACATTTACACGACATCCGCGAGAAAGTGAACCTCATTCAATCGGCGCTATTGCGTTTCCAGGATAAGGATAAGTTGGTGACGCTGCACGTGAAGGCCGTGGCAAACGAAGATGAATCGATCGACTGTGTGGTGACCGAAAGCGATTCGTTACACCGGCTCGTGAATAAGAAAGTGCGGGTGGTTCAGAAATACAAGGATGACTACATTTATATTTCCGGCAAAGTTTCCGCGGAAGTAAGAAAGAACAAGCGCATATTATCGATTGTCATCAACCGGGCCTGCTGGTTTGAGCGACGGTCGAAGGGAGGTGTGACCTGGTTGCACGAGAAATACATTTACGACCGTATTCCCCTGCCACTCGCTTCCTAGTCTTCATCTATCGAAAGAGAATATATCGCCGGTGGATTCTCTCTTCCCCGCGATCATTCCGGTGATCATTTGAGCCGCGATCATGCTGAAAGTAATTCCATTTCCTCCAAATCCAAGTGCGAAGTAAGTATTCGGCCGCTCGGGTATCGATCCGATGTATGGCAGTCCATCCTTCGTGGAGGCAAATACGCCGGCCCATTTGAAATCGGTCTTGAATGGAATATGCGGAAATAATTTCGAGAACGATCTCTCGAGGCCCTTCACTTTCGATGGTAGCGCCAGGTCTCTCTTCACGGGGCTGGAAAAGGGAAGGTCTTTTCCTCCTACGAGAATGCGGTCATCGGACGTTGTCCTGAGATATAAGTAAGGCTTCGCCGTTTCCCAGATCAGCGCGTTGCGATGCCAGAAATGCTGACCGGAGAATGGTTCGCTGGTTATGGCAAACGTGGAATCGAGGTCCTGCACTTTCCGCGAAATATATTTCTGCGATTCATAGCCGCAGGCGATCACCAGTTTCTTTGCGTGGATCTTCCTCTTATCCAGTGTGATCAATTCCACGCTCCTGCGGTGATGCCGGATATCCGATACCTCCGTATTGTTGTACAGGCGTGCGCCTTTATTGAAACATTTTTCCAGCAGAAGATGCGTGATCCGGTAGGCATCCGCCTGCGCACCGTCTTTGGAGAGGATGCCGGCGTCCCTATCGAAGCCGAATTTTTCCTTCATATCGTTCCTGTCCAGCCACTGTACCCGGATGCCATATTTTTTCCTCATTTTAAATTCCTTTTCCAGGTCCCTGACATGCGACTTGTACGAGGCGAACTGGAGGCTTGGTTTCGCTACGAATAAGCCCTCCTTGTTCAATTTCCGGCAGAGTCCATCAAGATCTGAGATCGATTGGAGGCAACGCTGGTAGCTCGTCACGGCGTTCTTCTCGCCAATCATCTCCGCCAGCTTATGGAGAGGGGTGTCGATCTCGTATTGTAAGAGCGCCGTACTGGCCGCGGTGCTTCCCGTTCCGGGATGGCGCTTGTCAACTACTACCACCGAATAGCCGGCCTGGCAGAGCTGCCAGGCTACCAGGGCACCGCTGATGCCCATTCCCATTATTGCCACGTCGGCCTTCACATCCTCTTCGAGGGATGCGTAGCTATTGATGATGCCATGCCGCATCAACCAGTAGGGATAGGGCGTGTGAAGATTCATTGATAGAGGAATTTTGAGTGAGTGAATTCAAAAATCAAAATTAAAAAGTCAAAATAGCCGGTAACTCGTTTTTGGTCTTTTATCACAAATAACCCAACTTTACTTGAAGAGTAAGTAGCCGGCCCGCCCTGCCGGTTCCATAGTCACCGCTTGCCGGTTAACCCATTCAAAAACATACCAAATTATATGAATTTCGCCCAATTGCTGGAGCAGGTAAAGCTGGAAGTGACCCGTTTTTTTCATACCAACGAGAATTCAGCCCTTACCTATCATAACCTCGCCCATACGGAAGGCGTGGTGCTTCATGCCGGCCAGATAGCGAATCATTTTCAGCTGGCGGACAGGGAATTTTTTATTGTGCTTACCGCAGCCTGGTATCATGATACGGGATACCTCACCGGGACCGCCATCGGGCATGAACAAAAAGGTGCCGATATGGCCATTTTATTCCTTAAGGAAAGCGGGGTGGATGATATTACCATTAAAGAGGTCTGGGACTGCATCATGGCTACCCGCATGCCACAGCGGCCACAGAAGCAATTGGAGAAGATCGTGTGCGATGCGGACCTATATCATCTCGGGACCTCCGATTTTCTCAGTAATAATAAATTGCTCCGGAAGGAAACGGAGTGGAGGATGGGGAGAAAGATCCCGAAATCGGAATGGAGGAAGAGCACGATAAAGTTACTGGAGGAGCATCATTACCAGACGGACTATTGCCGCCAGTTCCTGGAAGAAACAAAACAAATGAATTTGAACAAGCTGAAGGAAAAGGATGATTCCGGAACAGAAGACCCGGTGGCTATAGAACCAGCGCCTGTTGCCGGTTCAGCAGATCAGGTTCACCAGCCGGCAAAGGAGAAGAAGGTCAAGAATGACCGCCCCGACAAGGGCATCGAGACGATGTTCCGCATTAGTTCGAGCAATCACCAGCGGCTGAGCGATATGGCGGATAATAAGTCGCATATCATGATCACCACCACCTCCATCATCATTTCCGTACTCTTGAGCTTATTGCTTCGTAAGCTGGAGGACAATCCCTACCTGGTGATCCCGACGCTGCTGTTGCTGACCGTCTGCGTGGTCACAATGGTATTTTGCATACTGGCCACGAGGCCATCGCTGCCTTCGGGCAACGCCTCACATGAGGATATCTTACAAAAGAAAGTGAACCTGCTCTTCTTTGGTAATTTCTATAAAATGAGTTTCAGTGAATACGATATGGGAATGAAGCAGATGATGAACGATCGCGATTACCTATATGGCAGCCTCATCAAAGATCTTTATTCACAGGGCAGGGTGCTGGGCCGCAAATACCGGCTGCTTCGTATCGGGTACAATGTGTTCATGTTCGGTATAGTGGCATCTGTTCTCGCATTCGTTGTTGCCGTAGTATTCTTCGGCCACTAATAATTACGGCATGAACGATTCAATTTTCTTCGACAGGGATATAAGCTGGCTCACCTTCAATGGGCGGGTACTGGCGGAAGCCGCGGGTGCAAACGTACCCCTGATGGAGCGGATCAGGTTCCTGTCTATCTATTCCTCCAACCTGGATGAATTCTATCGTGTTCGCATGCCCGCCCTCCTGGCGCTGCAACGGATACAGAAGGATAGAACGGCCGATACTCTGTACATGCAGGCAGCCTCTATCATCAATGCTCAACAGGTAAAGTACGGCAGCCTGCTTACCGGCGACGTGATACCGCAACTTGCCGACAGCGGATTCAGATTTTTGTATGATGAAGCGATACCTGAGGAGATCCTTCCGCTGTTATCAACCTATTTTTTCACCGATGTGGCCGCATTCCTCCACCCGGTGCTGTTGAGTAGCGTGGAAGAGGGATTCTTTCCGGAGAACAATCAACTCTACCTGGCGGTGATAGTGGAACAGGAGAAGAAGAACAAGCTCTTCCTGGTAAATGTTCCCTCCACCTCGTTGCCACGGTTCCTGAAGGTGAAACAGCCTTCCATCGATTACATTGTCTTCCTCGAAGATATTATCCGGGCGAACCTTCAGCATGTGTTTCCAGGCGATAGTATCAAAGGCGCCTATAGTATCAAGATCAACCGGGACGCGGAACTGGACCTGCAGGACGAATACGAAGAGGACCTGGCGGAAAAGATCGAGAAGCAACTAAGTAAACGCGAGTTCGGTTTCGCTACGCGATTCCTTTATGAGCCGGGTATTCCGCTGCGCTACCTGCAGGCAATCATCGACGCGTTTACCTTGTACAAGGCATCCGTGGTGGAAGGCGGAAAGCATCATAACCTGAAGGACCTGGCCGGTCTGCCGGTAGAAGGCGCAATACCCGAATATCCTTCCTGGGCTCCCACCGTTGATGCCATCTCAGAGGGAACCGGTACTTTATACGAGGAGATCATAAAGAGAGACAGGATGGTGCACACTCCGTATCAATCATACGGTACCATACTTCGTTTTTTCAATGAGGCGGTGATAGACCCGCTGGTGACAGAGATCTACACTACCATGTACCGTGTTGCCCGCGATTCACGCATTGCACACGCGCTGATCTCGGCGGCGAAGAATGGAAAAAAGGCGACGGTGCTGGTGGAATTAAAGGCGCGCTTCGATGAGGCCAATAATATCCGGTGGGCGAAGCAGATGAAGGCGGCCGGTGTCAGGATCATCTATAGCAACAATGCATTGAAGGTGCATGCAAAGGTGGCATTGGTGAAAAGGGAAGATGTAGATCATCCCTACCTGGGCCTGCTGGCAACCGGCAACCTGAATGAGAATACCGCGAGATTTTATACCGATCATATCCTGCTGACGGCATACCAGCCGATGCTGGGAGAGATGAACGAACTGTTTAATTTTCTCAGCAAACGCAAAAAGCCCGATGCGGATGATCAGATCAGTTTCAAACACCTGCTGGTGGCGCAGTTCAATCTCCTGCAGGGATTCCTGGATCTCATACAGCGGGAGATCAGGAATGCACAGAATGGATTGCCTGCCTCGATTACTATCAAATTGAACAACCTGGAAGAAGAAGTGTTGATCAATAAACTGTACGAGGCATCGACTGCCGGTGTTACGATTCAGCTGATCGTGCGAAGCATCTGCCGCCTGGTGCCAGGCATCGCGGGGCGGAGCGAGAACATCAAGGTAAAACGCATCGTCGATCGCTACCTCGAGCATGGCAGGGTATTTATCTTTCATAACAACGGCGAGGAAGAGATCTTCATGGGTTCCGCCGATTGGATGAACAGGAATATTTACCGGCGGATAGAAGTTTGTTTCCCCGTATATGATAAGGCCATACGCGACCAGGTCCGCGAGATCATTGCCATTCAATGGAGCGATAATGTACAGGCCACCTGGATCGGCGAAGAATTAACTAACACACCGGTGAAAGAGCAGGGTCCCCGCGTACGCGCGCAGGAACGGATCTATGAACTGTTATCCGGTACTAAACCTTTAACCAATGAAGAGAAATAATTTCAATCGTGGCGGCGCTGTTGTCGCTTGTGTGTTGATCACGATGTTCACCGCTTTCCTGCTCCAGGGATGCGGTTCGTCAGACAGGGAATTTACAAATCCGAAAGGCTACGATCTCACGATGCCCGAAAAATTCATCATGCCGGAAAGCCTGCTTGAGATCTCCGGCATTTCATTTCACAATAAGAAGAACGATACGGTCTATGCCATCCAGGATGAGCAGGGCCGCCTGTTCCGTGTGGCCTGGGGGGTCAAGAAACAGGTGAATGGAAAATTTGGCAAGAGTGGGGACTATGAAGACCTCGCGGTATTACCCGACAGGGTGGTAGTGCTGAAGAGTAACGGCATTTTCTTTTCATTCCCCTTTGCCGATGCCAAGTATGCAGAGATCGACAGCGTGGAAGAATGGAAGAACCTCCTTCCCGAGGGTGAGTATGAGGGAATGTATGGAGATGATGCCAGCGGCAAGCTATATGTTATCTGTAAGAATTGCACGGAAGACAGGTCGAAGACCAGCATCTCCGGCTATATAATCCAGACGGGCGACTCGATGTACGTAACCGGGACCTTCCAGATAGACGTGAAGGAGATCAAGGCATTTACCGGTAAGGTAAAACGGGGGTTCAGGCCTTCCGGCATCGCCAAAAACCCGGTTACGAACGAATGGTATATTATCTCTGCGGTAAACGGATTGCTTGTTGTGGCCGACAGCAACTGGAAAATCAGGGAAGTTTGCCCGCTGAATGGTAATACCTTTAACCAACCGGAAGGAATTTGTTTCGACGAGGCCGGTAATCTGTATATATCCAATGAAGGCGACGATCTCAACCCAGGGGACATCATGAAGTTTTTCCGCTTGAAAAAACCTTAATACTACTGCATGAAACATCTTGTATCAATTATCGTCTTAATCGGGATGATGAGGTCCTGCTATGCCCAGGACAGCATCCGCTACCGCGTTATTTTTATCGGTGATGCAGGTGAGATGAATGCTTACCAGCAGAAGTCGCTCGGTCATGCAGCGGCACATATACTGCAGGGAAAAACGACCGTGATATACCTCGGTGACAACGTCTACCCCCGCGGGATGAGTCTGCCCGGCGGGAAGGATGTAGCCAGGGACGAGGATATACTCCGCTCGCAGTATGTGCCCATGCGCGCCAAGGGAGCACCAGTATATTTTGTTCCGGGAAATCATGACTGGGATAAGTCAGGCGTCAACGGCCTGGATAAAATAACACGACAGGGTCAGTTCCTCGCCGCACAAGGTGATTCGCTTCTAAAATTAGTGCCCGCGAATGGTTGCCCCGACCCGGTTGAAATTCCTTTGACCGATAAACTCGTTGTCATTGCCTTCGACAGCGAGTGGTGGGTTTTTCCTTTCGACAAATTCAATCCCGACGGTGACTGTCTCTGCAGATCGATAAAGGATATTCTTGCACGGTTCGGTGAACTCCAGTACAGGAACCGCGATAAGACCATACTGCTGGCCTCCCACCATCCATTCCAGAGTTATGGCATACACGGAGGGCGATTCACCTGGAAGGATCATCTCTTTCCATTGACGGTCGTGAACAAGAACCTGTATATTCCTTTGCCCGTCATCGGCTCACTCTACCCTTTTCTCCGCTCTACGTTTACCAATCCCGAAGACCTGCGGCATCCACTCTACCGGAACATGATCAAGAGCATCGATGGGGTTTTCGGAACTTTCCCCAACCTGGTGCATGTAGCGGGACATGAACACGGCCTTCAATTCATCCGTGGTAAGGAAACACAGGTAGTCAGCGGCGCCGGCGCAAAGCACACCAGCGCCAGCAAGGGAAGATATTCATTGTTTGCGGATGCAACACAGGGCTATGTGACCGCCGATGAGCTGACCGACAATTCGGTAAGATTCACTTACTATATCTATACAAATGATACCATCAGGCAGGCATTCACCTATTCGATTCCCTATACAGCTGTCAAACCGGAAGGGGCATGGAGTGGAACTTCCATTACCGGCGATAGCGTAGTAGTGCAGGTTCATCCCTCATACGACAAACACGGCTCAACACATCGCAAATTCTTCGGTGAGAATTACCGGAAGGAATGGGCGGCGAAGACTACCCTGCCCGTGATCCGTATCTCGGAGATCAATGGCGGTCTTCATCCAGTGGAACTGGGAGGCGGCATGCAATCGAAATCGCTGCGGCTGGAAGATAAGCAGGGCAGGGAATGGGTGATAAGGAGTGTAGAGAAGGATGTCGATGCGCTCCTTCCCGACGCATTGCGGGAGACCTTTGCGCACACCTGGCTGGATGATGCAGTGAGTGCACAGCATCCATTCAGTGCATTGATCGTTCCTCCCATTGCGGAAGCCGTTAAGGTGGCCCATGCCAACCCGGTGATCGGCGTAATTGCGCCCGATACCGCTCTCGGCATCTATGGCCGGACCTTCGCCAACATGATAGCACTGGTAGAAGAGCGTGAACCGCTCGGTAAATCGGATAACACTGCGAAGCTGAAGGCGAACCTCCAGAAGGATAATGATAATACACTCGATGGAAGGGAAATGCTACGCGCACGCATGCTCGATATGCTGATAGGAGATTGGGATCGTCATGAGGATCAGTGGCGCTGGTATGATGAGGAGAAGGGGAAGGAAAAGAACTACGTAGCCATTCCGCGCGACCGCGACCAGGTCTTTCATCTTACCCGGGGCATCATCCCGAAGATCGTTTCGAGGGAGTATGTCCTCCCAACCCTGAGGGACTTCGATGGCAGGCTGGGACATAGCAAGTGGTTGCTGTTTAAAACGGGATTCGTTAATGCATATCCGGGCTTTCAATTCAGCCGCGAAGAATGGACTAAAGAGGCAGCGAAGTTCAAAGGCGAGGTCACGGATTCGGTACTGGAGGCGGGATTGCGTCGTTTGCCGAAGGCATCCTATGATCTTCGTCATGATGAACTCCTGGAGAAATTAAGATCACGCCGTGATCGCCTGCCTGCTGCATTCGATCATTACTATAAATTCATTCAGAAGATCGCCGATGTTCAATTCTCCGACAAGAACGAGCTGGTATCGATAGAGGGATTGCCTAATGGAGATATGAGGGTAAAGGCTTCCAAGTTGAGCAAGGAGGGAGAGGTAAAGGGAACATTGATGGATAAGACCTTTGAGAAGGGATTGACGAAGGAAATTAGATTGTATGTCAGGAATGGTCATGATAGCATCATTATAAATAACCCATCTTCCCACATCCGGCTACGGATCATTGGTGGAGAGGAGGCGAAGGATTATAATGTTGTTGCATCCAAAAGGAAGGTCTCGGTTTATGACAGAGAAAATGCTTCAGTGTATTCCGGGAATTCATCGCGGCTCAACAAACATATCTCCAATGACAGTGCGAACACTTCCTTCGCCGCGGTGAACCTCAACAACGTGTGGCAGCCCCTGATCAATGTCGGACTGAATATCGACGATGGGTTTATCCTGGGTGGAGGATTTAAATTCACGAAACAGGAAGGCTTCAGGAAATTCCCCTATGCGAGTGTGCATACGTTCATGGCAAATCATTCATTTTCTACCCGCGCCTATCGCATCGAATACAAAGGAGAATGGCTGCACATTTCCAGGAAAATGGATTTCGTGGTGCGGGCGCTTGCGAAGGCGCCGGATAATACGATCAACTTCTTCGGACGCGGCAATGAATCGGTCTTCTCGAAGACGGTTGACTTTAAACGGTTCTACCGCGCCCGTTTCAGTACGTATCAACTGGATCCCGCGTTCCGCTGGCGTGGCAGTAAGGGATCGTCGGTCAGCATCGGTCCCTCGGTATATTATTACAGCTTCGATAAGGATGAGAATGCCGGTCGCTTCATCAGCAACCCTTCACTCATCGGATCCTACGATAGCGCCATCGTTGAAAAGGACAAATGGCATCTTGGAGGAGCGGTGGAGTATACCAGCGATAAGAGAAATAGCAAGATCATCCCGCAATGGGGCAGTTATATCAATATCAGGCTGCAGGCATACAAAGGTCTCAATGATTATTCAAGGGCCTTCGCTCAGCTGATTCCGCAGGTGGCGCTGTATAAAAGTTTGAACCCGAAGTCAACAATTGTGCTCGCCGAACGTTTTGGTGGTACGATCACTCTCGGAAAAACGGCCTTTTACCAATCCGCTTTCATTGGCGGCCAGGAAAACCTGCTGGGCTACCGGCAATACCGGTTTGCTGGTCAGCATAGTTTGTATAATAACCTTGAATTGCGGATCAAGCTGGCCGATGTCGCGAGCTATATACTGCCCGGTCAGTTTGGCATCACCGGATTTTGGGATATAGGGCGCGTTTGGGAAAATCATGACAATTCCGGCAAATGGCATAATGGTACAGGAGCTGGTATCTATTTTGCGCCTGCGTCCATGATTGCATTTAGCTTTGTGATGGGAAACTCTTCCGAGGGTTGGTACCCGTATTTCACATTGGGATTGCGATTTTAAAATTATGCAGACAGCTATACTCAATATGGCCCGCCCGGTCATGATGGACCATATGCCGGAGACCATTCTAAGTTTTCGGCCCTTTATCGATTACCTGAAGAAGAGAAGGCAGGAGACCAGCTCGATCAAAGGGCGTTTCTTTTCTTTTGTCATAGAACAATACGAACAGCACCCTGAACTATTGCAGCCTATCGAGATAGAGAAAGTGGCCGACTATTCAGCGCTTCTACAGCTCATCTATACGACACTATCGCCCATTATCGAGAATGAGGAGTCGCAGCAATGGGCGCTTTCCATGCCTTTGAAGCCGATCATCTTCTACGGCACGAATGCATATTACAATCTTGTTACAAATGTCAAGTCCGGCGCTTTGCGTAAGAGCATTGCCTCGAAAGACGTTGCGGAGATCAGGAAGAACCAATTGGAGTTTACTTATTCGATGGTGCTGGAGAAGGCCTACAACATACCCTCTTTCTTCAACCGTGAAGTGATCCATACTCTCGAGAGTGAAGAGTCGGGGCTTGAACAATATTATAAGCTGACCCTCGACATGCGGTTCATCGATATAAAGCCCCTGCGACCGCTTCCCCCATTGGACATCAATGCACTTAAGGCCGGGCACAGCGACCGGAGCGAACTGATACCCATCCTGGAGGAATTATTGCCGCTCGATATGTTCCGTTTCGAAGGGTTCGGCATCGCCAATCTCACCGATGTTACCTCGCAGTATGCTCTCGAGAAGATAAGAAATGTGATCCTGAGACATTCGTCGGTCAATGAAGAACGGTATCATGGGAATGTCATCGAATCGTTGAAGGCGCTTCTCGGGACCAAGGATATAGAATTCGGCCTCTTGCCGTTAATAAAGGTGAATGATAAACTTGTTTTTAACAACAACCTTTGTTTGAATAGTAAACTGGTTCGTGCCTCACAGGAAATGGGCGTTGCGGAACAAGTGTATTTTTCCATGGCGGAGGAATATTTCAAGAATCCCAAGACCGTCTTCTACCCACAGATCACGAAGGAAGGTGAACAGAAGCATACGTATCTAAAAGTGTTGAAGAGCCATGGTGTGGAAGGGTATGCATTGCTGCCTGTCTTCTTCAACGATACGGTGGCAGGCGTGCTCGAGGTATATTCCACGAAGAAAGATATGTTGAGTGAAGATATCCTGGCGCGGCTCGATCCCGTCATTCCTTTGCTCTCCCAGCTTCTCAAGAATTCCACGGATGAGTTCGATGGCAGGATCGACCGCGTGATCAAGGAAAAATTCACCTCTATCCAGCCTTCCGTACAATGGAAATTCAACGAAGTGGCCTGGCATAGTATCCGGGATGCTGCCGAACCCAATGTGAATGCCGAGATAGAGGATATAGAATTCGAGCACGTGTATCCTCTCTACGGCGCCATCGATATCCGCAACTCAACCATAGAAAGAAACGCGGCACTTTACCAGGATCTGCAGGTTCAGTTTCGCATCCTGATCGAAGTGCTTCAGCAATTGAAGGCCCGGTCGGGCTTCGGACTTATAGATGAGAAGATCTTCCAGGTGCAGAAATGGCTGGAACGCATCTCGCGTTCCACGGGCTTCACCCGCGAAGTGGAATTGAATGATTTTCTGGAGAACGATATTACGCCCTTCCTGCTCCAGTTCACGGAAAGCCACCAGGAGTATGTTTCGATCGTAGGGGAATACTTCAAGGCCATCGACGAGAACGACGGTGTGGCCAATGAAAGCCGGCGACAACTGGAAAGATCAATGAACATTGTGATCTCCGCCGTTAATACCTACCTGGAGACGATGAAGGAAGAGATACAAAAGGCGTATCCTTCTTACTTCGAAAAATTCAGGACCGATGGCGTGGAATACGATATCTATATCGGGCAGTCCATAGCGCCGTCAAAGCCATTCAATGATATTTATCTTAAGAACCTCCGGCTATTACAGGTGAGATCGATGGCTTCGATCGCGAGATTTTCACAATCGCTCCGCGAACAGATGCAGCGGAAGATAGAAACCACCCAACTGATCTTCATTCATTCGCACCCGATAAATATCCGGTTTCGCAAGGATGAGAAGCGATTCGATGTGGAAGGGGCGTACAATATCCGTTATCACATTGTAAAGAAGAGGATCGATAAGGTGCATGTCCGCGATAGCAGCGAACGGCTCACCCAACCCGGTAAGATCGCCTTCGTCTATTTCAACCAGCGCGAGGCGGATGAATACATCTCCTATATTCGTTTTCTCCAGGATGAAAAAGTGCTGGAAAATGATCTCGAGTATCTCGACCTGGAAGAATTGCAGGGTGTGTTTGGGTTGAAAGCCTTGCGCGTGGGTGTGGTGTTGTGAGGGCAAACCCTAACCTTTCTCAACGATCTTTACTCAATTCAAAAAAAGCCGTATTTCCTTCCCGCCTTACCGTCCTTACCGGCAAAAAATGTAACCGGTAAGAACGGTAAGGCAGGAAGAAATGCATTCACACTTATCGTTCTGCTGCAGCATGTCCCGTAGGGACATTTGGTTGGTAGAAAAATTTGTCGGCGTAGGGGTTTCGCGTTCCTTCGGAACGCCTGATTGGGTTTCCGGATAATAAACCGGACGATTGGTATGGGGCATCGATCTTCTTCGGCTCTCACTAATTTTGACCAGCTTGTCAGGCGTTCCGAAGGAACGCGGGAGATTCCTCCTTTTTTATTTTCTACCGACCAAATGTCCCTACGGGACAAGCACCCAAATCATCCGATCATTCACAAAATATTCCTCTTCAAAAAATCGTGAACCCTTCCCGGTTTATTTTTTGCCGGTAAGAACGGCAAGGCGATAAAATGCAGGTAGACGAGGTCGGGACCGAATCTTCGAATGAAGACTAATTCCCAATTCCTTCTCCCACCGCCTCCTATAGAAGATGTGGATTGGGAATGATATTCAAAAAAGCCTGGAAGTCCGCCTTATAATTTTTACTATTCAGCTTGTAATAGTAAGCTCCCTTCTTCGATCCCTCCCTGTCCTTGTCCTTCTGCTTCACGAGGAGGTTGGTTGAAAGTACCTTCCGGCTGAAGTTCCGCTTGTCGAATTTGGTGGCGTAAACTCCTTCGTAGAGATTTTGCAATTGAGGCAGCGTGAATTTAGAGGGCAATAGCTCGAACAGGAGGGGATGAAGGGCGGCCTTGTACTGCAGTTTTTCCTTCGCGCGCTTTACCATTTCCCGGTGATCGAAGATGAGGGACGGTATCTTCGAAAGTGTGAACCATTCCGGATGATATGCTTCGCTTAGCTGTTTTTCATACTTATGAATATCTATAAGGGCGAAATAGGCAATGGAGATAGTCCGCTCGATGGGGTCACGGTTCGGCTCGGCGAATGTTTGGAGTTGCTCCATGTAGACCCCTTCGAGTCCTGTCAGGCTTTTCAGTATCCGGTTGGCGGCCTCGTCCGCGCTTTCCTCTGGCTGGATGAATCCACCCATAAGGCTCCACTTGCCCCGGTGAGGTTCGAAGCCGCGGCGGATGAGCAATATCCTGAGCGACTCTCCATCGAAGCCGAAGATGATACAATCGACCGCCGCAAGAAGCCGGTTTTGTTTCCTGTACTTTGTCATATCGTGGTCTTGATGCTTGTCAGGTTGAATGCCTTGTAATCCCTGATGAATCCAATGATATTGGGGTAGGCGGCAAACTCATCTGGTTGGTGCATGGTCGTGATCACCACGCAGTCCATGCCTGCGTTATGTGCGCACTCGACCCCCTTGGGAGCATCTTCGAAGACGAGACAATCCGAAGGGGAGATTTTCGATCTCTCTGCACAGGCGAGGAAGGTCTCCGGGTCGGGCTTGCTCTTTTTCACTTCATCGGCGCTGACGATAACATCGATGTACTGGCGGATGCCGGTGCCATCGAGTACGAAATCCACGTTGTACAGAATTGCGGCGGAGCCGATCGCCATCTTTATGCCGAGCGCATGATATCCCTGCAAGACATCCTCCAGGCCATCGATCAGCCGGAGATGGGGCGCAAAATCCTGCTGGTATTTCTTCTCCTTTTCCATCCCGATCCTGAACTTCTCCTCATCGGAAAACCGGCCGGGGAAGATCCTTTCGAGGAGTTCCCCATTTTTGCCATAGCATTCCTGCTTGGTGCGCTCGAGCGAAATATTCGCTCCGAGTCTGCGAAGAATAGCATGCCACGACCCGATATGATAGTGCATATCGTCGATCATGGTGCCATTGAGATCAAAAAGAAAGGATTTGTATTTCATGTACCTGTCGTTGACGGGTGCATAAAGATAACAAGGGAAGGGTTTACATGTTCGATTATGTGAATTGGCAATATAATTGAACTGGAATGGCAGATATAGCAGTCTAAAAAAATGCGTATGAAAAAGATATTCGTGATATTACTCGTGCTGGCCGCCTGCAATAATGAGAAAAAGGATACGCCTGCCGAGCCTGGTGTTTCCGTTCCGGCCAATGCAACCGACACGCGTACCGTCAATCCGAATGACACGGCGCAACATGTGGACACAGGCTCTTACAACCGGGTGAGCGACTCGCTGCGTAAGCAATGAGCAATGAGCATTCAAACGGGCCGGGAAGTCAATCATAGAAACAGTGTTCTTATTCTCCTGTCAGCTGGCAATGTTTTTGCCGCTCTATTAAGAAACAACTATGAAATCAGTCATCCTTCCGGCGCTTGCCATCATTCTGCTCGGCGCCTGCAACAATGATACGGGCAAGACCGGTAAGCCCACGACCGGTGATTCGCTCGTTACGCCGACGAATAACCCTCCGGGTTATGGTGATGAAACGGTTAAGGATACCAGTTCGTATGAACGCATGCCGGGCAAGCTGACCGATAGTATGCCCAAGTAGAGAAGCGGTGGTGAGGAATATGGGATAGGGAATAAGTAATTAGGAATTAGTCTTCATTCGAAGATTCGTCCCCGACCTCGTCTACGTGCATTTTATCGACTTGCCGTTCTTACCGGCAAAAAATAAAACGAGAAAGGTTCACGATCATGGAAGACGAATATTTTATGAATGATTGGATGATTTGGGTCTTGTCCCGGACGGACAATTGGTTTGTAGGAAACGTTCAGATCAAGGGCATGCGTTCCAGCGGAACGCTTGAAAAGACTATCAGTCGTGAGGCGTTCCTACGGAACGCAGCGACCTATACCTGGGCGCGGGCTACAAACCAAATGTCCCTACCGGGACATGCTGCAGCAGAACGATAAATGTGAATGCATTTCTTACCGCCTTCCCGTTCTTACAGGCAAAAGATAAAATTGTTTAAACATTTCCTGCCAGCCTCTTATTTTCCCGCATCGTATCCCAGTATTCTTTCCCATATCCAACGAATATCTCGCCGCCGGCGGGAATATCCCTGGTGGACTGTATGATGACCATGAGGCCTTGTTCGATATAGGCGGCATTATTGGTCAGTCCCTTCACACGTATCATCCCACGGGCATCGTTGGCATAGCGTGCGAAGCCCTTCTTATAGGGAGCGGCGTCGATCACATGGTTGCGTTTCACATAATAGATATAGCCGTTCGTGCCATTGTCATGCCTCACCTCTTTCCAGGTCGTTATCTTTCCTTTATATTCTGTGATGAGGGATCCCTTCGGGATGAATTTCTTGGTGAAGAGTCCCTTGCCGGCGCCGGGCAGGAGTGATTTCTTTATGAGCAGGTGGTTTTCGAGAAAGGCCATGGAGAACAATTTGGTAATTTGATAATTAGCCAATATGCCAATGAAGCGTGCTATGAGAATCCCTTGTGTTCATTGTGCATTCTTTGTGCCCATCGTGGTTAGATCAATAACTTGCCAGTACAAATAGAAACGCTGCGCCAGAAAATGACGCAGCGTTTCTATTGTTGTTCCAGGCGCGATTCTTATTGTTTGTTCATCAGTGTCGGAAGAATAGAAGGAGGACTATCGGGCGTAGGAGTCTTCATTGTGTCCTTCTTTTTCTTTGGCGTTGTATCCTGGTATGTTTTATCCAGGCTCGCTGTGCTTGTCTGATGATCTGTTGAGGTTGCAAAGGCTATAACTGACATAGCCAATGTAGCGCCCAATAAAAGCTTTTTCATAATTCTACATTTTAAATGATATAAAAATGGTTAACGGAAAAATTCAACAGGATAAGATCCATGCTTGGCGTTTCTCCCTTTCTCATGCTACTAAACAATTATGTTGCCATAGCCCGAAAATGTTTATAACTTTTTTACTATTCTTTTTTTCAAGAAATAGAGGAAATATGGGGAATTTTTTGCTCAATAAATCATTATTTCCGCAGAATTCAATGAAGATTGTTTCGAATATTTCTCCTTCACGTGTATCTCTCAAGACGCTATCCTACTCTTCGTATGAATGCATAAAAAAAGACCCCGCATCTCTGCGGGGCTCCGTCCGAAATCGTGTCTGTTATGATACTGTTAATGTAAAAAGTAGGATAGGTAAGGTTAATGATTACTGCTTTTTGACTATCACGATGTAAAGTAACGGAGCCTCTTCCATCTTTTACACCAAGAGTGTGTGAAAGGGTGGTTTGGTTTAACGAATGGCGCTTTTTAGCGGTTCAGTTGTAATTCATCCCTCCCCTCGCTATTTATTCTCCATTCTTCTATGCCCATTCGGATTCCCATATTCCTTCCTTCAGAAAATGAAAAGTCAAAAGTAAAAATATACTCCGCTACCGGTGGTTAACCCTCTATTCGGTTAGCGTCTATTTTTTACTTTTGAATTTTGACTTTCTTTCTCGCCTTTAGCGGCATCTTCCAGCCCCTTGATATCAATCCTCTTCATCTGCAACATTGCTTTCATCACCCTTCCTGTCTTTTTCTTATCGGGATCTGCCATTAGTTTTGGGAGAATAGTCGGCACTATCTGCCAGGAGAGGCCGTATTTGTCTTTTAGCCATCCGCACTGTTGTGCCTTCGGGTCGCCACCTTCCTTTAGTTTATTCCAGTAGTGATCGGTTTCTTCCTGGTCTTCAGTGTTTACGATGAAGGAAGTGGCTTCGGTGAACTTGAATATGGGTCCGCCATTGAGTCCCAGGAAATATTGTCCGTCGAGTTCAAACTCGACCGTCATTACGTCGCCGGGCTCCTTTTTTGTGATCTCCTTGCCTTCCGAGCCATAGTAGGAAATGCGTCCCATTTTTGAGTTCTTGAAGATAGAAACATAATACCGTGCGGCTTCTTCAGCCTCTTTGTCGAACCAAAGGTTCGGCATGATCTTTTGCATACTTGCCATGATGTCCTCCTTTTTTTGTTATGGAGTCAAAAATATAGCCATTGTGCGTGTTGGCTGCTGTGTGAAGCCGACAATAAGAGGGGGGATTGCGACAGAACGTCAATCTATAACGTGAAACGTGAATCGTCAATCGTGAATAGCACACTCTGGTCGATTCGAATATCCTGATAACAGGGTGTTCAATTCACGATTCACGATTCACGATTCACGTTATCGTTTAGAACTTTTTTAGATTTTTGATCGGTGGTCCGACACGCTTGAAGCCGTGGGCCACCGAGAATTTATCTCGTTCTTCTTCCGTCATTCCTTTCGCCGCGCCTTCGCTGACCTTCTGGAAGAATTCTTCCATCTTGCCTGCGGGTTGAAAGAACATCAGGAGTTTTCCTTCCTCTTCACCCACTTTGGCAAAGCTATGGGGGATCATCCGGGGACCGAAGACGCTATCACCCGGACCGGCCTCGTAAGTCTTATCGCCAATCCGTATCAGGAATTTTCCGGATAGCACATACCACCACTCATCTTGTTCGAAGTGATAATGATGGGAGGGGCCGCCCTCTTTTATACGAATTGATTCAAAGACGTAGACATCGCCGTCGGTGTCTTTTGCATGACCTTGGTCGTAAAGATATCGCCTTCCATCACTGAGATAGCTTTACCCGACCGTGAAGCACCGGCCGTTACGAGGAAACCCTTGTCTTCTCGGTATTTGCGAATGGTCTTGGCAAGAAGTGAAAAAGGCGTGGCTAATACTGCGGCAGCCGCAAGGCAGGATCGTAGAAAAAGTTGTCTTTTCATGTAGATAGGTTTGATGGGTGATGGAGAAAATGCTGTTTGACGAATGCCTACCCGGGGAGCCTTAGACTGAAGGTATGGTTTTTCGTGTGATGTTGGAGGGGGGTAACGTGAAACGTGAACCCTCCTACGCTGAGGCTCCGGCGGGCACGGTCGTCAATCGTGAATAGCACACTCTGGTCGATTCGAATATCCTGATAGCAGGGTGTTCAATTCACGATTGACGATTGACGTTTCACGTTCTGTATTCCTTCGTGTCCCTTCGTGCCTTTGCGTCTTTGTGGTTCAAAAAACTTACTTGCCAGCTTTTCTTATTTGCACATTCCAATCCGGCCCGCTGCTGATCTTATGCTCTTCGGCGAAGCTTCCCATATTCAATGCAAATGATACATTCAATAAACTGTTCAGGTAGCAAAGCGGCTTGCCCTGTTCTACCGAGGCAAAAGTTTCCTCGTACGGCATCTCGCCATCAAATACCGTTTCCTTACCGTGCGTTATTGTTACGTGCATGATGTCTTTGAATTGCAGGCCGAGTTTTTTGAACGTAATGGCATCGATATTGGTCCATACATTTCCATATTGAATATCGAGGATCGGGATATTCCCTTTTATCATTCCGTTCTCAAACACCGGCTGCTGGTAGTCTATCGTGATCACCTTGTTTGGCAATTTGGGGCCCACTTTGTTGAGGTCGATGATACCCGAGGCCAGTCTCGCACCGGTAAAGGAATATACATCGCGGCCATGAAAAGTATAGGAAGCCTGTGAATTCTTCCGGCGATTGAGGGCTTCATTTATCTCATGGATCTCCGCAATGCCCAGGCTTTTCGCAATGAGAGTGAATTGCCCGTTATCAGGTCCAATGAAATAATGACCGCTGTTTGTCTTCAGAACGATCGACTTTCTCTCCGAACCAACTCCCGGATCGACAACGGAGACGAATACAGTTCCCTTCGGCCAGTACTGTGCCGTTTGATCGAGACGATAGCCCGCCTCCCAGATATTGTAGGCAGGGATCTCATGGGTGAGATCGAATATCTTCAAACCGGGATCGACCTCCATCGCTACACCTTTCATGGCGGAAACGGCTCCATCCTTGACGCCAAAATCGGTTTGAAATACGAGAATCTTCTTCTGTGCCTGCAGGTGTGCCGAGACAAGGAAGGCAAGGATGATAAAACAATGGGTTCTTATTTTCATCTTATAGTTGGTTGTCAAGTTGCTTTACAAATAGCGATACCAGGAAGAGATAATATCAAATCAGATTTTGATAGCTCCATATTTTCACCGGTTAATAGTCGCGTTCCATTACTTTGATCTTATCAGGCGCTCTGATTCTGAAAATATTTCGGGTAATATTGACGTATCTATTTCGGAAAACTTCACCGGCGCTGCCGGCTCCTGAATGAAATCATTCAATTGACGACGCCACCAACCCACGTTCTTCCACTTGCCCAGCTTATACCCGACCTTCTCGTAGGTGGCAAAGTAAGTGAAACCGAGACTTTCATGGAATCCCACACTTTGGGGATTGGGTAAATTGATGACTGCATAGGCCAGGGTGAATCCCTGGTGTTTGAGTATGTCGAGCAGAGCGGTGTAGAGAGCCCTGGCGATGCCGGAACGGAAGCTGGTTTCGGCGATATAGACGGAGCATTCGACGCTCCACTGGTAGGCTGTGCGTTCGCGGTGGCGGGCGGCATAAGCATATCCGGCTATCATTCCTTCGTGTTCGTATACCAGCCAGGGGAAGCTTTGCAGGTAGGTCTCGATCCGGTTGGCGAATTCGGCAACGGTCGGGATATCTGTCTCGAAGGTGATGGACGTGTCGCGGATATAAGGCACATAAATGGCCAGGATCGCGGCCGAATCTTCGGCAGTGGCGAGGCGTATCATGGCTTAAAGTTAATACCGGCAGGAGTTCTGCAAGGCTTAAATTTGATTTCCCATTTCAGGCTGGAATCTTTATTTTTGCCGCCCGTTCGCCGCAAGGGGAGGAGGGGTAATGCCGCGGTATCCGCCGTGGCTGAATCGGACGACAGTTCAGGTCTTTTGAAAGAGAAAATATTTGCCGGGGTATCCGCCGTGGCGGAATCGGATTCATACCCGACGCGGACGGCAGTTCAGGTCTTTTGAAAAAGAAAAATATTGGCCGGGGTATCCGCCGTGGCGGAATCGGATTTATACCCGACGCGGACGGCAGTTCAGGTCTTTTGAAAAAGAAAAATATTGGCCGGGGTAGCTCAGCTGGTTAGAGCATCGGATTCATAACCCGAAGGTCGGCAGTTCAAGTCTGCTCTCCGGTACAAAGCTCAAGTTCTGATTCTACAGAATTTGGGCTTTTTTATTTTCTACCAGCATCCATACAATGACCAGGGTATCCGCCGCGGCGGAATCGGATTCATAACCCGAAGGTCGGCAGTTCAAGTCTGCTCTCCGGTACGAAGCTCAAGTTCTGATTCTACAGAATTTGGGCTTTTTTATTTTCTACCAGCATCCATACAATGACCAGGGTATCCGCCGCGGCGGAATCGGATTCATAACCCGAAGGTCGGCAGTTCAAGTCTGCTC
>Ga0193753_10000210_pt1 | contig 57029 bp, 51 predicted proteins | sample H1c2metaG_FD_144925 | JGI IMG/M metagenome (GOLD analysis project Ga0193753, IMG submission 144925) | Soil microbial communities from a riparian zone of the East river system, Colorado, United States - H1c2 | ecosystem: Environmental > Terrestrial > Soil > Riparian zone | place: USA: East...
CGTGATGCGCACGGGCGAGAACGCACGGGATGTCATCGCGCGAGTGAAGCAGAAGATTGCGCAGATTTCTCCGAGTCTTCCGGGGGGCGTGCGCATCAAATCGTTTTACGACCGGAGCGAGCTGATTGACCGGACGATTGGGACGCTCAAACACGCGCTGTGGGAGGAAATTATTTTGGTGACGCTCGCACACATTCTTTTTCTCTGGCACTTCCGCAGCATCTTGATCGTCACGCTGCCGCTGCCGATCTCCATCCTCGCGTCGTTTGTGCTGATGAAGCAGTTCGGCATTACGTCGAACATCATGTCGCTGGCGGGAATCGCCATCGCGATCGGCGTGCTGGTCGATGCGGCGATTGTGATGACGGAAAATGTCATCCGGCGGTGCGAGCAAGCCGAGACTCACAAAGGCTCGCCTCTCACGCGGGCGGAAACCTCGGAGACGGTGCGGGACGCTTCCAGTCAAGTTGGTCGTCCCATCTTTTTCGCGATGGCGATCATCATCTTGGCGTTTGTGCCGGTGTTCGCGCTGACGGGGCAGGAAGGCAAATTGTTTCACCCGCTCGCCTTCACGAAGACGTTTGCAATGATCGGATCGACGTTGCTCGCCGTGACCATCGTGCCCGTGCTTTGCACGTGGCTGGTGCGTGGGCCATTTCACTCCGAAGACCGGAATTGGATCATGCGCGGATTATTGCGCATCTACGATCCCGTGCTGAGCTGGGCGCTGAACCATCGCAAAACCGTCCTCGGTGCCGCGATGTTGCTGCTGGTAGCGGCATTGATAGTCGCCTTTGGTTTGCCGCGCTCGGCGGTGCAGAAGCTTCAACAATGGAATCTTCCCGCGTTGGCGAACGTGACCAAAGGCATCGGCTCCGAGTTCATGCCGCCGCTGAACGAAGGTTCGCTGCTCTTCATGCCGGTTCTCTTGCCGCAGACATCATTGACCGAGGTGAAGCGGATCATGGCGTGGCAGGACAAGATGATTTCGCAAACTCCCGAAGTCGCGTCGGTGGCGGGAAAGCTGGGGCGCGCCGAAACCGCGACCGACCCCGCGCCGGTGGAGATGATTGAGACAACGATCATGTTGAAGCCGGAATACCTGGTGACGAATCGCATGTGGTTCGGGTTCATCAAAATTCCGCGCACCGTTCGCAACCCGGAATGGCGCGCAGGGATGACGCTGCAAAGTTTGCGCAGCGAGCTATCGGAGAAGCTCACACAGGTACCGGGTTATGTGCCTGGGTTTTTGCAACCGATCGAGAATCGCATCCTCATGATCAGCACCGGCATTCGCGCGCAGGTCGGCGTGAAGGTTTTGGGCGATAATCTCGACGCGTTGCAGGCCAAGGCCTTTGAAGTCGAGCGGATCGTGCGCGCTGTGGAAGGCGCCACGGGTGTCGCGGCGTCGCGGCCCCAGGGCAAGCCGTACGTGGAGATTGAAGTCGATCGCGTGGCGATGGCGCGCTTTGGTTTGCGTGCGCAGGACGTGCTTGAAGTGGTGGAGACTGGTCTTGGCGGCAAGAATCTCACGACGACAATCGAAGGCCGTCAGCGGTTTCCCATTCAGGTGCGGCTGGAACGCGATGAACGGGACGACATTGAGCGTCTCGCCGAAGTGCTCGTGGCCACGCCGTCCGGCAAGTTCGTACCGCTCGGTCAGGTCGCCAAAATTCGCCGGGCCAGCGGGCCTAGCGAAATTGCGAGTGAGAACGGACGCTTGCGTGTCTTCGTGCAGGCCAACGTTGAGAACCGCGATCTCGGCGGGTTCATGAAGGAACTCCAGCAACGCATTCGCGAGGGCGTGAAACTCGAGCATGGGATGACCATCGAATACAGCGGCCAGTACGAGAACCAGATTCGCGCGCAGCACACGCTCACGCTGATTGTGCCCGCGGTGCTGGTGGTCATTTTTCTGCTCCTCTTCATTGTCTATCGATCTGTCAAAGAAGCGGCTCACGTCATTCTGGCCGTGCCGTTCGCGCTCACGGGCGGTGTGTTTTTGCAATACCTCCTCGGCTACAACTTCAGCGTCGCGGTCTGGGTCGGTTACATCGCGCTGTTTGGGACAGCCATTCAAACTGGCGTGGTGATGGTCGTGTACCTCGAAGAGATGTTGAACAAGAAGAAGCTCGAACGCGGCGACGCCTTCAATCGCGACGACTTGATTCAAGCGATCAAGGACGGCGCGCGGTTGCGGCTGCGCCCGAAAGTGATGACTGTCGCCACCATTGTCGCGAGCCTGCTGCCGATCATGTGGAGCACGAGAACCGGTTCAGAAGTGATGAAGCCGCTGGCCACGCCGGTGATCGGCGGCATGGTGAGCAGTCTGATCCACATCTTGATTGTAACTCCGGTGATCTTTGCGTGGCTGCGGGAAAGAGAATTAAAGAGAGCGCCAAGTTCCCATCTCGAAACAGCGGCGAAGATCTAAATCACGACGCGCCGTGGTCACGTGTCTTGGTGCTTGGAGCTTGTCGCTCGGCGGCGTAGTCTTTTCTCGAATGATTGCGTTGCCGAAGCCTGAAGTAATTTTAACACACGAGAGTGACCTCGATGGTTTTCTCTCAGGAGTGCTGCTGCAAAGATTGGCCAAACATCTTTTCGGCACGGATGTGCGGCTGGAGGCGTATCACTATCAGGCCTGGAAACAGCGCGAGTTGCGGGAGAAGTCGGCGTGGGTCTGCGATTTCAGTTTCGAAGCGCGACTCGACAAAATGGATTGGGTGGTCATCGATCATCATCCGACCGATCTCGCGCCGCAGCACGCGCGGCTCATTCATGACATCACCAAGTCGGCGGGCCTGCTTTGCTACGAACTGTGCCGCGAGCAAGGGCTTGGTTCGCCCGAACTCGATCGGCTGGTGCATTGGAACAATGTTTCTGATTTGTTTCTCGAAAATGATCCGGAGTTCGTGACGGCGAGTGACTACGCGAACCTGGTGAAGGTTTACAATTTCTGGAATCTGCACGCCTTGATCGGAGGACGGCCGGAGCGATTGGTCGGCCACCCGTTGCTCGAAGTGATGGCCGTGAAGCGCCGCGTGGAAGATCCGCTCGGTCTCGAATGGAGCCGCAAGAACATTGTCGAGTTAAGCCCGACGGTCGGCTACGTGGACACCGTGGTGGGCAATACGAATTTGATCGTGCATCAGTTGCTCGAGTCTGGCTCGTCGAAGTTTCCGGTCCTGCTCACAGTCTTCAAGAAAGCGAACAATCAGATCATCGTCAGCTTGCGCAGCAAGAATGGCGACGCGCTGAAGATTGCCGAGAAACTGCAAGGCGGCGGACATCCGAATGCCAGCGGCGCGGTGCTGCCTCGCTCGGTGCGCAACGTCGGGGACGCGGTGGAATATCTGCAACGCGTGTTGAACCCGAGTCCGGCCGTGACGGCGTTGAACAGCCTCGAAGGACTGTTCGCGGAACTCGAAGCCAAAAAGTAGTTTCGGAGTTCACGGTTGCTCCTGCGCCGGAAGCTTTCTACGTTTGCCGCCCATGTCTGAAACATCAGGAACTACAGCCGGCCGCATCGATCAGCGGAGGCCAGATGAAATTCGTCCGCTGCGATTTCAAAATCACATTGCGCCCTACGCGACTGGCTCGACGCTCATCGAGTGGGGCAACACGCGCGTCATCTGTGGTGTCACAGTTGAGGAGACGGTGCCGCGTTGGATGAAAGAGCAGGGCGTGACCGGCGGCTGGATCACGGCGGAGTATTCCATGCTGCCCTATTCGACACTGACGCGGAAGGCGCGCGACATCAGCAAAGGAAAGATCGATGGACGCTCGCAGGAAATTCAGCGGCTCATCGGCCGAGCGATGCGGGCGGCGATTAATTTGGAGAAGGTTGGCCCGCGCACCATTTGGATCGACTGCGATGTCTTGCAGGCGGACGGCGGCACACGCACCGCGGCGATTACGGGAGCTTACGTGGCGCTGGCGCTGGCGGTGCGAAAGCTGACGGCGGAAGGAAAGCTGAAGGAGAATCCTTTGCTCAGCGCGGTGGCGGCGGTAAGCGTCGGACTGATCGGCGGCGAAGCGATGCTGGACTTGTGTTACGTCGAAGATGTGGCGGCGTCGGTGGACATGAACATCGTGATGACTGCAGCGGATGAGTTCATCGAAGTGCAAGGCACGGGCGAAGAGGCGACGTTCACGCGCGGCCAGATGGACATGCTGCTGGAGTTTGGGCGGATCGGCATTCGCCAGTTGCTCGACGGGCAGAAGCGCGCTTTGGCTGATGCCGCTGCTTCTTAGCCCGTGGCACCACGAAGAACTCAATCGAGCGGATCGCTCTGGAAAGTTTCGATCCGAATCACGGCGGAGGCCGAGGAGGCGCTGATCGCAGCGGTGACGGAAACGTTCGGGCAACCCCCTTCGATTTACGCCGACACGGAAAAGCACACGACTACCGCCTCCATTTTTCTGCCGGCGTTCACGGGACAACATCGAAGCGATCTGCGCAGCGTACTGGCGAACATTCGCGCGGCTGGGTTGAACATCGGTTCCGGTCGCATCTTGGCGCGGCGCATCGCGCGCGAGAACTGGGCGGAATCGTGGAAGCGCCATTTCAAACCGTTGGAGATCAGTTCCCGCCTTTTGGTTCTGCCGAGCTGGAGTAAGCGAAAACCAAAGCGTGGCCAGGTCGTGGTCATTCTTGATCCGGGACTGAGTTTCGGCACCGGGCATCATCCGACGACAGCTTTTTGCCTGGAGCAAGTCGCCGCGCTATCCGGGGCAAGCAAACGACAGTCGTTGTTCGATATTGGAACCGGCACTGGGATTCTTTCGATTGCGGCCGTGAAGCTTGGTTATTCGCTCGTGAAAGCATTCGACTTCGATCCGGATGCCGTGCGCGTCGCCAAACAGAACGCAGCCGCGAACCGAGTGCGGTTCTCAATTTCACAACAGGATCTGACAAAACTTCCGGTGCGTAGTCATGAGCAGTTTACCGTCGTCTGCGCAAATCTGATTTACGATCTGCTCATTCAAGAGCGCCGGTGTATCCTCGATCGTTTGAAAGCGGGCGGGACATTGGTGCTGGCGGGAATTTTGAAGGAACAGTTTGTGGGCGTGCGCTGCGCTTACGAAGAACTGGGAATGATTCTGGTTCAGCAACGCATGGCGGGCGAGTGGCGTTCGGGCGCGTTCTGTCGGCGGACCTCATCGAAAAACTGTGCAGTGTGAAAAAAGTGAGACACTCCTTTGTCGCGACGTGGTAAAAATTCCGCAAATTTCCTTTTGAACAACTTGCGTTCGAGTGCCATCTATTACTCTGAGCAGCCTAAAACGACGATTGCCGGTGGCAGGAGCTGAGGGAGGTTAAATGAGTGCCGCTGGCATGAGTAACGCTTGAAGCTGCGTAACGAAAGGTAACGCGATGATTAAGACGTTAGACCTCATCACTGAAGTTGTGAGCAATCCGAAGAAAGCCCTCCGCAAAGTCGCCGACACTCCCAAAAAAGCTGAGAAGCACCGTTATGAACGCCGCAAGGTAAGGGAGTATCTCAAGCTCGGCGATTGGGAAGAACAAGGCGCTGCTACCTGAGGGAGCCGCCCAACCAAAATCAATATCCGAAGAGAGCCACGCTCAAGAGCGTGGCTTTCGCGTTTTTTGGCGCGGCGGTCGCGGCACAAAGCTGTCTGCGATTTGATGGTGAGAGTAACGCGGAACTCGTTTGTAAATTTTTTCGGGCGCACAGAATCACTTGCCCTCTGTCGTTGGCTCGCCACAGACTCTGCTCGCCGATGATCGAACTGATTCAGTTTCCGTGGAGCCCTTATTGCCTCGTGCAAAGGCGTATCCTGGAATTTTCCGGGGCGACCCACAAACTGACGAACGTCCCGTCGAACACCGATCGGTTGCTGATTTGGAAGCTGACGAAGCAGCGATATTATCAGGTGCCGGTGCTGCGCGATGGGCGCAATGTCCTTTTCGAAACCGGTGAAAACTCACAGGTTCTTGCGAAGTATCTCGACGAGCAACTGCGTCTCGGTTTGTTCCCGCACGAATGGGACGGCGTCCAGGACATCCTTTGGCGCTACATCGAGAGCGATGTCGAGGGCCTGACTTTCAAGCTGAATGACGCCTACTTCGAGGAGTTCGTGCCGCGGGCGGATCAACTCAACTATCGCCGATTCAAAGAGAGAAAGTTTGGGCGTCATTGCCTGGAGCAGTGGCGGCAACAGGAGAAATCCTTGCGCATGGATCTCGCGGAACGGCTTGTTCCCTTCGAGCAAATGCTCGCGTACCGGGAATTTCTCCTCGAGGCGCAACCGAGGTTTGTGGACTTCGATCTGTGGGGTATGCTGGCCAACTTGAAATATTCCGGGAACCATGATTTGCCCGTGGAGCACACCCGGCTCCGCGAGTGGTTTGACCGGATGAGCAAAATCAAATTCGCTGCCGCGCGCAGCGTTCCAAAACGCCTAAGTGAAAAACTACATTCTCGACACCAACGTTCTCCTGCATGACCCCAACTCACTCCTCAATTTCAAGGACAACAATGTTCTGATTCCGATCGAGGTCATCGAGGAGATCGATCGCTTCAAGCGCGAGTCTTCGGAGTTGGGCCAGAACGCGCGCACGGTTTCCCGCACGCTCGATGCGTTGCGTACGCAGGGACACTTGAATGAAGGGGTGCGCCTTTCCAACGGCGGTTGTCTCAAGATTGTTTTTCACGACGCCCGCGAGAACGGTCACACGGTGTTTGGCAACAAGACGGTGGACAGCCGGATTGTCATGCTGGCCAAGGAGATTCAAAAAGAGGATCTGAAGATCAAAACGACGGTGGTCAGCAAGGACATCAACTTGCGCGTGAAGGCCAACGCACTTGGACTCGATGCCGAAGATTACGAAACCGACCGCATCTTCATCACCGATCTCTATACCGGTATGATCGAACTCTCGGTGAGCAGCGAAGCGATGAATGCCTTTCGCGTGAACGGCGAACTGGAAGTGCCGGGCGAGAAAAAATATTTTCCAAATGAATACTGTACGCTCACGGACGAGAAGAATCCGAAGCGAACGGCGCTGACCAAAGTGGACGCCAGCGGCAAGAAGCTCGTCCCCATTCTCGATTCCAAAGAAGGCGTCTGGGGCATCAAGCCGCGCAACCGCGAGCAACATTTTGCTTTTGATGCGTTGCTCGACGACAGCGTGAAGCTGGTCACGCTCATGGGCAAAGCGGGCACGGGCAAAACGCTCATGGCCATGGCCGCCGGCTTGCGTCGCACGGCGCTGGATCGCGAATTTCGCCGCGTGATCGTGGCGCGGCCCACTGTGAGCATGGGCAAGGAGATTGGTTTTCTGCCGGGCACGATGGAGGAAAAGTTGAACCCGTGGATGCAGCCGATCCATGACGCGCTCGAGATGCTCAGTGATCTGAACATGGGCCACGAAAGCCGGCGTGGCAGTGATTTGCTGCGCAGCGGCAGCATCGTGGTGGAAGCGCTCAGCTACATTCGCGGACGCAGCATCGCGCACCAATTCATGATCATCGACGAGGCGCAGAACCTCACGCCATTGGAAGCCAAGACCATCGTTACGCGCGTGGGCCACGGCACGAAGATCGTTTTCACGGGCGATCCATATCAGATCGACAATCCGTACGTGGACTCTTCCTCGAATGGCTTCAATTACATCGTGAGCAAGTTTCGCGAGCAGCCTATCTCCGCGCACATCGAGTTGCAAAAGGGCGAGCGCTCAGAGTTGGCCGAACTGGCGGCGAACCTTCTCTAAGCTGCCACCGCCAGCCGGCGGGACATGAGGCTGAGGAGATGTTCGGCGGAGAAAGGTTTGTAGAGAATGTCGATGCCGTCGCGCACGAGGTCCTGGTGTTCGGACGCCAGTTCGCCGGTCGCGAAGACAATGCGCTGGGCCATCTCGGGGTTCTCGCGTTTCAGCACGCCGAGTAATTCGCGCCCGGTCATCTGCGGCATGTTCAAGTCGGACACCACCAGGTCGTAGCGATTTTGGCGCAGGAGATTTAGCCCTTCCGCGGCCGTGTCGGCAAAATCAGCGGTGACGTTTTGTTGCCGCAACATTTCGGCGAACAACATTCCCAGCGCGGGTTCATCATCCACCAGCAGAACGCGCGCGGGCGGCAGCGCTTTTAGCTTAGGCTCCGTTCCGCAGGCATTCACCATCGCGACACTGATGGGCAGCGCGATGCGAAATACCGTGCCCTCTCCCGGCCGACTTTCGCACCAGATTTTGCCTCCGTGTTGCTCGACGATGCTGTAGCAGATCGTCAGGCCGAGGCCGGTGCCTTTGCCGGGCCGTTTGGTGGTGAAGAAGGGATCGAAGATTTTCCGAAGATGCTCCGGCGCAATGCCTGGGCCGTTGTCTTGCACAGTGATGAGCACTTGGTCGGCCTCGCGTTCGACAATCAGTTCGATCCGGCGCTGAGACGCGTCGGGTTGAGAGAGCACCGCGTAGTGCGCGTTGTGCAGCAGATTATGAATGACCTGAGTCAGGTGAAATCGGTCCGCGTTGATCCACGTTCCGTCGGCGGACACGCAGCAGGTCAAGTCAACGCTGGAATCATTGTGCGCCGATTTCCAGTCGCGGAAAATGTCTGAGATGTAGGTGCTGACATCCAGTTGCGTCAGGTCCGGCAGTTGGCTGCGCGCGAACAGGAGCAGGTGCTTGACGATCCGGGCGGCCCGCTCTGCTTCGCGGGAAATCAGGCGGGCCTGCTCCGCGGCGGGGGAATTCTGCAGCGCGGTTTCCAAAAGATTGGCGAAGCCTGTCACTACCTGGAGCGGATTGTTCAACTCGTGCGCCACGCCGGCCACCATTTGCCCCATCGCGGCGAGCTTTTCCGCCTGCACGACTTTTTGCTGCAACGCTTCTTCCTGCGTGGTCTCGCGAAAGCTGAGCATCCAGACGCGCGCATCGCGCAACGTGCTCTGCGTGCCCGTCAGCATGAAAGATCGTTCGCCTCGATCGCGAATGCGCTGCTCGGCCCAGCCGTTGTCGATGAGCGAGCGCCACCAGAGAGCGTTGTGATCCAGTTCCATGTTCCGTGCCAGAAACTCGATGGCGTCCTGTCCCAAGACGGGATTGTCGCCCACGGAAAACATGCGGCAGAACGCTTTGTTGACGCGCTGCACGCGGAAGTTCAAATCGCAAACCAGGACGCCGTCCTGAATGTTTTCGAAAACCTGGCGCCATTCCTCGCGCGCGATGCGCGCCTCGGCGAGCTGGGATGCGTTCTGGAGTGCGATCGCGGCGTGAGCGGCGAACATCTGCAGCAGCTCGACGTCGGCTTGGGTGAAAGCGTCTTCTGTTTCGCTGTCGATGTTGATGATTCCCAGAATGTGATCCTGGCCGACCACGGGCACGCACAGTTCGGAGCGGACGTTTTCGAAAAGAGAATAGTAGTGCGGGTCGCGGCGCGTATCGCCGCACACATACGCGATGCCCGTGGCGGCGACCCGGCCCGTAATGCCGTCCCCGAGAGCGAGCCGGCAGTTCAATTTTTCGGGCGTCCACCCCGCACCGGCCGTCGCAACTATTTTGAGATGTGTTCGGTTGGCTTCATCCACCAGGACGAGTGATCCGCGACGGGCGGAAACCAGATCACAGGCGTTGGTGAGGATGACCTGCCAGACAGTGGGCAGGTCCTGAATGGATTGATTGACGGCGATGACGACTTTGCGCATCGCTTCGAACTCGGCCAGTTTTCTTTCCAGTGCGCTGCTCGAATCGTTCATCCGCGCTCAACACAGCGGCTTGCGGGCGCGAGAACTTCAATTGATTTGATGCGTGCCTCCCATGAAGCCGGCAGATGAGAGCGCATTTGGAAGATTTTTCGAGCTGCTGCGCGGAACGAGCGGCAAGCCCATTGCCAGTCGCGTTAAAGCCCGCCATGACCTGCGCCGATATTCGCGGAACCACGGGACGGGCGGTTGAAGCACGCCGGACGCGTGCTTGCCGCACTTTTCGGTTCAGGCAATGAGGCGCGCAAACAAATATTTCAAGCAGCGGCCGCGGGCAAACCAGACGAACTGGCGCGCCGCGGTGCTGGCCCTGGCATTGCTTGGTGTGACCGCGTTGTGCGCGGACGAAGCCGTGCAAGAGGAGTTGCGCGAACTGCGAAAACAAAATCGGTTGTTGCAAGAGCAGTTATCCAAACAGCAACAGATCATCGACTCGCTCAGCACGAAAGTAGCCGGCATCGAGCGGGCGCAACTGACGCGCGACGAGATTTCCACTGGCGACAAACCTTCCGGCGCGAACTCCATCGTACAAAAGATTTCCAACCAAGCCCGAGTCAACATCAGCGGGCAGGTTGCGGCTGGTTATTTCAAGACGGGAGCCGACGGCCAGCATCCGCACGGCGAGTTTCGGCTGGATGAAGCGCGCATCTTCTTCGACGCGAAAGTCTGGGAGGACGTTTATGGCTACGTCGAGGTGAACGCGATGACCCGCGAGGGTTATGACGATGGGGTGCGGTTGGGCGAGGCTTACATCGATTTCGAGCGCGTGTTGAAATGGAACGATCTTGAGTCGCTTCTGAACGTGCGGCTCGGACGGTTCTACATCCCATTCGGCGAAGAGTATTCCGTTCGCTACGCGATCGATAATCCGCTGATCCTTCATTCGCTCGCTGATTTCTGGGGCGTGGATGAAGGCATCGAACTCTACGGATCGCATGGCCCGGTTCAATACGCGGTGGCCGTGCAGAATGGCGGGCATTCGCCGACGTTCGAAGCCACATCGGACAAATCGGTGACGGCGCGGATTACTTATCAGCCGAAACAATGGTTGAAGGTCAGCGCCAGCGGATTTCGCACGGGTGATCTTTCCGTCGAGGAAGAAGGGATCTCGGAGATGTGGTTTGCGAACGGATTCTTTCGCTCGCTCGGCAATCCCAACACCACGCTCTTTCATGCGGATGTAGCAGAGGGCGACGTGGAGTTTCTGTTTTCCAAAGGCCATCTGAAACTCACTGGTGGCGGCATTCGTTACGACGACAACGATCGCGCTGCGAACAACCACCGTGACGCTTATTTCTACTCCGCGGAAGGAGTGTTCCGTTTCGCCAAAAAGTTTTACGGTGCGGCGCGTTACAGCCAGATCATTGCGGACAAAGGATTGCCCCTCGTGGGGACTGGCAGTTGGTCGGAGTATTTCGAAGAGGAGCTGACGGAAAATCTTTGGCGCCTGAGCCTCGGGCTCGGCTTCACGCCGAATCCCAACCTGGTTTTCAAAATTGAGTATGCGTTCGAGCGCGGGCGCGAGGTGGGCGGCGATTCGCGAAACCACGAAGACTTTTTCGGCGCCCAGGCTGCGCTGCGTTTCTGATGCAACGGCTCCTTCTCATCTTGATTGGAATGCTTGCAGCGTCGCTGGCTTCCGCTGGCACCATCACCGGCATAGTCACGGCACAGGGCAAAAACGAAGCTGAAGGCGCGGCAGGCGGCGGACGTTACGACAGCCGCAAATTCAAGTTCGTCGAAAAAATCAATTACGCCGAGTTGCGTGACTTCGTGGTGTTCATCGACGGTCCCGTGACGAATACCGCGCGTGCGACCAATCTCTTCAAGACCGTGCTCACACAGAAAGACGCGATGTTCAAGCCGCACGTGCTGCCGGTTTATTTGGGGACGACGGTACGATGGCCCAACGAGGATGACATTTTTCACAATGTGTTCTCCATGTCGGAGCCGAAGGAATTCGATCTGGGTCTCTACAAAGGCAATCCCACGAACAAGGCCGTGAAGTTCGACAAATCGGGCCGCGTGGACGTGTTCTGTTCCATTCACTCAGACATGCATTGCATTGTGCTCGTGATTCAGAATCCCTGCTTTGCTTCCACTGACGCGAAGGGCCGTTACTCGATCAGCGATGTGCCGCCGGGAACCTACAAGTTGAAGGCGTGGCACGAGCGTTTGCCGCCGCAGACTAAGGAAATCACGGTGCCGGAGAGCGGCCCGGTGAAACTTGATTTCACTTTGGGCATTCACAATTTGCCGCAGTACTGAGCCATGAAGCCTTCGTTCTTCAAACGCGCGCGTTTTCAGACGAAGGTGCTGGTGCCTGTGATCGCCGTGATGATGCTTCTCATGGCCGTGACCATGTTTGTGGTAAACCAACGGCTCGAAGTGCAATGGCAGAAAGAGGCGGACGAAGCCCTCCAGACTGCCAGCGCCGTTTTCAAAAGCTCACAAAAGGAACGGCAACGAACGTTGCAATTGCAACTTCGGGGCATTCCGAATGCGCCTCACTATCGAGCCGCATTTCAGCAGGGCGACGGCGCAACCATCCAGGACCTGCTAGACAAGATGCCGCTGGATTTTCCCGTGGACCTGATCCTTTACAGGAGTCTCGATGGCAAAACGGTGGCGACATCACGCCGCGATCCTTCGCTCGACGCAGCCGACTTCGAGAACAACAGCGAAGCTTCCTGGCGGCAGGCGCTCGAGGGACTGGCAGGCGTGGATACTATTCGCATCAGCGATCGGCTCTTTGACGCTGTGTCGCTGCCGGTGACGCTGCCCGTGTCCGGCGAGGTGATTGGCGCGCTCACATTCTGCATAAAGTTCGGCGAACCACAGGCACAAAAGCTCAGTGAAATAACACGCTGTGGTATCGTGCTCATCGCGAACAATCATATCGTGGCCTCTTCGTTGCAGCGGCGCGATCTGCTTCAAGAGTGTCTGAATCTCTTTAGTGCCGCTTTGCCTGGGCGAGCCGTGGCCGCGGCGAGGGACGCAGATCGTGAGATCACCGTACCCGAAGAGAATTTTCTTTGGCGCGCGGAGAAGTTCGAGTCGATGAGCGGCGATCCGAAGCTCGGCTATGTGCTGCTCTACTCAAAAGCTGCCGCGCAACAGGAATTGCGCGCGACGCAGCGCACGATCGTTTTCGTGAGTCTCGCTGGCATTTTATTCGCGATCGCCGTGGTCTGGTTTTTCATTCGCAACACCACACGTCCATTGCGCCAGCTTCGTGACAGCGCGGAAGCGGTGGGTCGCGGCGATTTCACGCATCGGGTCAACGTCACCTCGCACGATGAATGCGGCGAGCTGGCGCGCGTGTTCAATCAGATGACCGAGAACGTGCAGGCCTCGCGGCAAAAACTCGAAGAGTCCGTCACGCGTTTGGAAAACACACGCGCGCAACTCGTGCAAAGCGAGAAGCTCTCGGCCATTGGCGAATTTGTGGCGGGCGTGACGCATGAGTTGAACAATCCACTCACGTCGCTGCTGGGATTTTCGGAGTTGTTGCAACAGACCAGCGTGGACGAACGGCAAAAGCGTTTCGTGGATCGCATCGCCGGGAGCGCGCGCCGCTGCCAAAAGATCGTGCAAAGCCTGCTCAGCTTCGCGCGTCAGCACGCGCCCGAGCGCAAGGTCACCAACTTGAATGAAGTCGTCGAGGCCGTGATGGAGATCATGGCGTATGAGATGCGCACCAGTAACATTGAAGTCGTTAAAGAGCTGGAGGCTGATTTGTCAGCCGTGCTGGTGGATTCGCATCAAATCCAGCAAGTGTTTCTCAACCTCGTCAATAACGCCCGGCAAGCTATGGAGGGGCATCAGTCCGAAGGCCGGTTGCGCGTACGAACGGAGGCGTTGCATGGTCGCGTGCGCGTAACTTTTCTGGACAACGGGCCAGGCATCTCAGAGGAAAATTTGAGAAAGGTTTTCGATCCATTCTTCACGACCAAAGAAGCGGGAAAGGGGACGGGTCTGGGGCTGAGTCTTTCCTACGGCATTGTTCAAGAACACGGCGGGACCATCCGCGTCGAAAGCAAGGTTGGCACGGGTGCAACGTTCGTTGTTGATTTCCCCGCGCACGCCGCGGGTGCCGCCGCGCTGGAAAGCAAAGAAGTCCTCGTGCACGCCGGCAGCAATGCGCAAGGTAACGGCAAGCGCGTGCTCGTCATCGACGATGAGGAAGCCATTCTCGATTTCGTTTCCGAAGTGCTGACGGCCGACGGCTTCAAGGTGGACACCGCTCACGATGGTGCTGTCGCCCTGCGACGGTTGCGTCAGCAACATTACGACTTCGCGCTGTGCGATTGGAAAATGCCCGGCATGAACGGCCAAAAGCTTTTCGAGCGCGTGCAGCACGAAGATCCGCCTTGCGCGGAGCGTTTCGTCTTCATGACGGGCGACGTGATCAATCGTCAGGTGGAAGCGTTCCTCAAGGAGCATCGCAAAGTTTGCCTGTCCAAGCCGTTCTCGGTCGCCGAGTTTCGCAATGTTCTCTCGGCCCTTCCACTGGCCGCGTGATTCGCGACCGTCCGCCGTGATTTGACTTCCGCGCGGCTTACCTCACTGTTGCTCCACGGTTTTCAACAAGGGAACAAGGAGGGGATTATGGAACAAAAGGACAACATCACTCGCGAAAAAATGGTTGCGTTGCTCAACGAAGATCTGGCGCGCGAATATCAGGCCATCATCGCTTACGTGGTTTACAGCCAAATCATGAAGGGTGCGGCCTACACGGACATCGCGCGCGAATTGGAAAAGCACGCGGGCGAAGAACTCAGCCATGCGCTTCAGATCGCGAAGCAAATCGATTACCTCGGCGGCACGCCTGTCGTCGTCCCGAAGCCGGTCAAGCTGTCCGACAAACCGGAAGACCTATTGCGATTCGATCTGGAAAACGAACGCGAGACAGTCGCGCACTACCGCATCCGCATTCGCCAAGCGGAAGCGATGGGAGAATTCGCGCTCAGCGAAACGCTGCGGAAAATTATCCAGCAGGAGCAGGAACACGAAATTGATTTAGCCGATGCGCTTGGCATCGACGTGCCCGAGCCAAAGAAGATCTGAGGCAATTTACGAGCGCGGCGCCAGGAGATGATTGCTCGGCCGCGTGCCGGTGGTGGTGCGAATCGTCCCGTTCGTCAGGTAGCGATAGCTCGCGTCGGCAATGTCCTGAAACTCACGCTTGTTCGCCCGGCTCACGCTGCCATCGGTCAGGCCGAGATTGCCACTGGTTCCATGCGCGCCATTCACCCAACCGATCGACGTGTTGCCCGCGACGAACTCGCTCGCTGCCACGCCGGCGTTCGCGACACTGCCGCACTTGTCGGATTTGCCGCCCCGGATATTGCGGTCGCCCGCCAATATGGCGGTGGGCAATTGCTCGAAACCATCCAGGCCCACGAAAAAGCTGACGGCGTTGCTCCGATACGGCGCCGACATGAATTCCGGCCACGTCCCCGCGAGTTGCTTCGTCGCCTTGTCGCTCGGGCAAACGAGTACGAGCGGCGTGAGCAACTCGTTCGAGATGGCGCTGAAGTTCCGCCACGCGGTGGCCGCGGATGATCCGTAAGTTCCACCCTCCGCCGGGCGGGTGTGCCACGGCTGCTTGCTGTCATGGTCCAGCGCGAACATTTTCGCCGCGATGCCGATCTGTTTGAGATGGCTGACGCACTGGATGCGGCGCGCGCATTCCTTGGCGCGGGCGAGCGAAGAAAGAAGCAGCGATGCGAGGACCGCGAGAATGGCGAGGGAGACAAGCAGTTCGATGAGCGTAAAGCCACGATGCACTGGGTGGATTGCATTCATCGTGAGGCGAGCCTGAACCGGCCATCCGCATTGTCAATCGCGCAGCTTTTTTCGTTCGCGAAGGAGCGGGCGCAACGTGCTGCCAGTTTTTAACTGGCAGAAGCGCGCGAAGCTCGGAACGCGTGAATCTTTTTCTCTCCGCGTTGGAATGGATGGAACTCTTGCAAAAAAACCAAACACTAACACCAACAAACTACCAAACTACCAAACTACCAAAGATGGCGCCCGGACTTGGTTTGGTCTTGAGTTGGTGTTTGGAATTTACCGCTCTGCGCTGGATGGAACCCGACTGCCGGTTGCAAACAGGCAGCACGTTGCCGCCACCTGCGCGGATGCACCCGAAGGACCATCAGAAACATCGACTTCTCTACCGATTCACCTTTCCGCGCTGTTCGCCTTCCTGGCTCGCCGGCCGCGTCGCGCGCGCTCGTGTCCCGGCGGTTTGGAAAAGATAGCGCACGCCCTTCACGCCGCGATTGTCCCAATACTCCGCCTCGCTGGCGTGAATGCAGATCAGCAGCAGGTCAGGATCGCCGAGACCTTGAGGAAACCACATCTTGTACGAATCGTTCCAAAGCTGGCGGGTCTTCGGACGTTCGGCGACCAGTTCGGCGCGGCCTAACAGTGAAATGTAACGCTGGTGTTCGTCCTGACAGGCGACGAGCACGGATTGGTCGTCTTGAATCTCATGGACCTTGAGGCTGCTGCGTCCAGTGAAGAACCAGACGTCGCAATTAGGCTCGACCGCCGCAATGGCCATGGGCCGCGCGTGGGCAAAATCTCCGCCGTGCGTGACGAGCATCGCCGTATCGAACTCGGACAACAGATCGTGAATTTGCTGCATTTGATCTTCGGCCATAATCTCCTCCTTGTGCTGGAACAGAAGTGTTCCATGAGTATCAGTACGCGCGAACGAGGCGATGGTCAAAGCGTTGGGGCAAATGCTTTCGTCGGGACAAGAGCGGCGCGCGCCGCCCATCGTTCAACATTCACGCCGACACCCAAAGGTCATCGGCGCAAGCTTGACCCGGAGGATGGGAACCGATTTGTTCTGGCCGCCCGACGATGAGTCCCGACAAACACACACTCGACCAATTGCGCATCGACCGCGCCTCCGCGCCTCGCCGGCGTGCGCCCGTTGCGTTGATCGTGGTGGCACTGGTGTTCCTCGCCGTGGCCGCCGCCGTGATTTGGTGGTTCAACCGCCCGAAACCCGCCGTCGTCCGCACGCTCGTCGTGCAACAGCCGTCCGCGGGCGGAGAGCGAACGTTGCTCAACGCGTCGGGTTACGTGAAGGCGCGGCGCGAGGCGACCGTTTCCTCCAAGGTCACCGGGAAGGTGATGGAGGTGCTCGTGGAGGAAGGAATGAAAGTCGAGGCTGGCCAGGTGTTGGCGCGAATTGATTCCTCCAACGTGGAGAAAAGTTTTCAGCTTTCCGAAGCGCAGGCGGAGTCCGCCCGCAAGGCGCTGGACGAAACCAGGGCCAATCTCGAACGGGCCGAGCGCGAGGTTCAACGCATCACACAGCTTTTTGAAAACAAGATTGCCAATCAATCGGACCTCGATCGAGCCGAGACGGAAATGAAGTCGTTTCGCGCCCGGCTCGCGCGCCAACAGGCGGACGTCACCGTGGCGGAGCGCGAAGTGGCGCTATGGAAACAGCAACTCGACGACACCGTGATTCGCGCGCCCTTCTCCGGCATTGTCACGTCCAAGAATGCGCAGCCCGGAGAAATGATTTCGCCAATCTCGGCCGGCGGCGGCTTCACCCGCACGGGCATTTGCACGCTGGTGGACATGAGTTCGCTCGAGATCGAAGTGGACGTGAACGAGAGCTTCATCAACCGCGTTCAGGCGGGACAACCGGTGGAAGCGACGCTGGACTCGTATCCTGAATCACACATTCCCGCGAAAGTGATCGCGATCATTCCCACGGCAGATAGACAAAAAGCTACCGTGAAAGTGCGCGTGGGATTTGAGAAGCTCGATCCGCGCATCCTTCCCGACATGAGCGTGAAGGTGGCGTTTCAAAGCGCGGGCGAGGGGAAAGCTGCTCCGCGAAGTATCACCATTCCCAAGTCGGCGGTGCAACAGCGCGACGGCCGCGACATCGTGTGGATTGTTCGTGATGGGCGAGCAGAGCGCCGGGCCGTCACTGTAGGCGCGGCACGTGGAGAGGAAGTTGCCATTGCAGCCGGCTTGAATGGCGGCGAAAAAGTCGTGGTGGAAGGGATGGACAAATTGATCGACGGCGGTCAGGTAACAGAAGGAAAATGATGAGCACAAGCAATGGAACTTTGGTCCAGGTGCAGGGAGTGGAGAAAACATTTCGTCGTGGCTCGGAAGAGATCCACGTCCTGGCAGGGCTGAACCTCGAAGTGCCGAAGGGCGAATTCCTCGCGCTGATGGGACCGTCCGGATCTGGCAAATCGACGCTGTTGAATTTGATCGGTGGACTCGATCGTCCCACGCGCGGGAGCGTGGCCATCGCGGGCGAGCGCATTGACGAGATGTCCGACCGCCAGCTCGCGGCGTGGCGTGCGCGGCACGTTGGGCTGGTCTTTCAATTCTACAATCTGATGCCAGTGCTGACGGCGGAGCGGAACGTCGAGTTGCCTTTGCTGCTGACGCACCTTTCGAAAGCAGAGCGGCGCAAGCATGTGGAAACGGCGTTGCAAGCGGTCGGCCTGGCGCATCGCAGCCGCCACTATCCGCGGCAACTCTCCGGCGGCGAGCAGCAGCGCACCGGGATCGCCCGGGCCATCGTCACGGACCCGACCATTTTGCTCTGCGATGAACCGACGGGTGATCTAGATCGCAAATCCGGTGATGAAATCCTCGGCCTGTTGCAGGCGCTCAATCGTGAGCACGGCAAAACGATCGTCATGGTCACGCACGATCCGCACGCGTCGGCGCGCGCGACGCGAACCGTGTATCTGGACAAAGGGCAACTCTCGACGGAGAAACCTGAATGAAATTTTTCTCCCTCGTCTGGAGCAATCTGAAGCGCAAGAAGCTGCGCACGGCGCTCACGCTGCTTTCGATCTTCGTGGCGTTCGTTCTGTTCGGTCTGCTCTGCACGATCAAGGAGGCGTTCACGGGCGGCATTGCGCTGGCGGGCGCGGATCGGCTTGTCGTGCGGCATAAGGTGTCACTCATCATGACTTTGCCCGTGACCTACAAGGAGCGCATGGAGCGGATTCCGGGCGTGGCCTCTGCCGTCCACTTCACTTGGTTCAATGGCATTTACCAGGACGAGCCGAAGAATTTTTTCGGCAGCTTTCCGACTTTGCCGGAAGAGTTTCTCGCGATGTATCCGGAATACCTCTTGTCCGAAGACCAGAAGCAGGCGTGGATGAAAACGCGCACGGGTGCAATCGTCGGCCGCGCGCTGGTGGATCGATTCAAGTGGAAGATCGGCGATCGCATTCCGCTAACTTCGCCGATTTGGCCGCGCAAAGGAGACGGCGCATGGGAGTTTGAAATCGTTGGAATTTACGATGGCGCCAAGAAAGGCACCGACACGTCGGGTTTTTATTTTCGCTACGACTATTTCGATGAAGGCCGGGCGCGCGGCGAGGGATTGGTTGGCTGGTATGGAGTGCGGGTGAACGATCCGGCGCGAGCGGAGGAAGTGGCCAAAGCAATCGACAATGAATTCGCCAACTCACCGCACGAAACCAAGGCCGAGCCGGAGGGGGCGTTCATGCAAGGGTTTGCGCAACAAATGGGCGACATCGGCACGATCCTGATCGCCATTCTGAGCGCGGTGTTTTTCACCATCCTGTTGGTGGCGGGCAACACGATGGCGCAGTCGGTGCGCGAACGGACGGAGGAGCTCGGGGTTCTCAAGGCCATGGGTTTTACGAATGAACTGGTGCTGGCTCTGGTGCTGATCGAGTCCTGTTTGATCGCCGCCGTCGGCGGTTTGGCGGGCCTGGGATTTGCAAAACTCGTCACTTCCTTTGGCAGTCCTGTTCCCAACATGCTGCCTATTTTTTATCTGCCGTCGCGATATGTGGTCATTGGCGCGGTGCTCGTGTTCGGCCTCGGCTTAGTGGCCGGCATTGTGCCCGCGGTGCAAGCCATGCGCCTGCAAATCGCCGTGGCCTTGAGGAGGAACGCATGATCAACTGGCTCTCGCAAATCATCTCGGTAACGCTTTTCAACCTGCGCACGATTCCTCAGCGCAAAGGCGCGGCCCTCGCCGCGGCGGTCGGTATCGCGGGAGTGGTTGCGGTGCTCGTCGGTGTGCTCTCCATCTCCGAAGGCTTTAAGGCGGCGATGACGGTTTCCGGCGCTGAAGACGTCGCGATTGTCCTGCGCACGGGCGCCGACAATGAGATGACCAGCGGCCTGTCGCGTGAAGAGGCGCGATTAATCGCCGACGCTCCCGGCGTGGTGCGCACGGCCGAAGGACCACTCACCTCCGCCGAGTTGTTCGTGATCATCAATCTGCCCAAGCGTTCCACCGGCTCGGACGCGAACGTGCCGTTCCGCGGCGTCGGCAACGCCGCGATGAATGTGCGCGGCGACGTGAAGATCGTGGAAGGGCGAAAATTTGAGTCCGGCCGCAACGAGGTGATTGCCGGGGCCGGCGCCGCGCGCGCTTTTGCAGGGCTTGAAGTCGAAAAAAAAATTCGCATCGGCCAGACTGAGTGGGAAGTGGTCGGCATATTTTCCGGCGGAGGCGGCGCGGCGGAGTCGGAGATCTGGACGGACGCAGCCGTTCTTCAGCCCGCCTACAATCGCGGCGAGTCGTTCCAATCGGTCTATGCAAAACTCTCATCGCCCTCGGCCTTCCAGCAATTCAAGGATGCGCTCACGACCAATCCGCAGCTCAAAGTGAAGGCGTTGCGCCAGTCGGAATTTCTCGCCGAACAATCGACCATGCTCACGACGTTCATCGAAAATATCGGCGTGATGATCGCGGGGTTGATGGCACTGGGCGCGTTGTTCGGCGCGTTGAACACGATGTACAGTGCGGTCGCGGCGCGCACGCGCGAGATCGCCACATTGCGCGCTCTCGGGTTTGGCTCCAGCCCGGTCGTTCTCTCCGTGATGTTCGAATCGATCACGCTCGCTCTCCTTGGCGGCAGCGTGGGCGCAGCGGCGGCGTACTTCGCCTTCGACGGTTTCAAAGCGGCGACGATCAACTGGCAGACGTTCAGCCAGGTGGCCTTTGCGTTTACGGTCACGCCGCAGCTTCTCGTCAGCGCGATCGTCTGGGCGGCGATCATCGGTTTGATTGGCGGACTGTTCCCCGCGATTCGCGCGGCGCGATTGCCCATCGCCGCGGCGTTGAGAGAGACGTAGGAATTGAGACGGCGCAACTCGGTCTGACCGGAATTTATCCTTCGCTGTTTGACTCGACCGGCTGGCGCCTCCAAGTTCGCGCACGCCTTCGGAGAAACTTTCATTCCGCGGACGAGTAAATACCAACGACAGATTATTATGGGCGATAGATCACCGAAATCCGTGAACAAGAAAGCCACTCAAAAACAGTCCAAGAACAACTCGGCCAATCAGGCCAGGAAACAGGCTGAGGTCGCGAAGAGCGCCGCCGGCAAGAAGCGGTAAACGATCAGCAACGGCTTTCCGAGCGTCACAGCGAAAGGTTGTTGTGGCGCTTTTTCTTTTTATGCCGGGTCGCGCGGCGGCATTCGGGGACGGTTCTTTCTCCTGCTTGGATGTAATTTCACGGCGGGTGCAAGTCCCCGTCAGGCTGCAGTTCACCGGCAGTCCCAACCTTCGCTTGTCACCGCCTCGGCCTTTTGCCAGCGTCTCGCCCTGATTTTCAAAACACATGAACACCGTCAATCAACTCAAGACCATCAAGAAAAACACGGCCGCGAAAGTCGGCGCTGAACTTTCCCGCACGGGCGGGCTGCTCCGGCTCGCGCCGGCGTGGGTGCCGCGCTCGTTCCTCCAGCCCGGCCTGCGCATCAAGCTTCACCCCGATGACACTTACGCTTATGGATTGAACCGCGGCGGCATCGACGAACGCTGGTTCGCTTCCACCACCGTCACCGCCAACGAAGGGCGCGCGGCAGACGAAGGCTTGAACTACTGTGTCGTGGGCAAAGAACGCTTCACGCTCAAGCAGGCGGTGGATGATTGCGGCGCGACCCTGGTCGGCAAATCGATTTGGAACAAGTACGGCAAGTGGCCTGTGTACTCGAAGTTCTTCGACAACATGGGACCGATTCCACACCACATGCACCAGTCGAAGAAACAGGCCGCGCTCGTCGGCCAGGAAGGCAAGCCGGAGAGCTACTACTTCCCGCCGCAGCATAACAACGTGGGCAACAATTTCCCTTACACGTTCATGGGCTTTGAACCGGGCACTATGAAAGCGCAAGTGCGCAAGTGTCTTGAGAATTGGAACAAGGGCGACAACGGCATCCTCGATCTCTCGAAAGCCTATCGCCTCAAAGTCGGTTCCGGCTGGCTCATCGACCCGTGCGTTCTCCACGCGCCTGGTTCGCTCTGCACTTACGAGCCGCAATGGGGCAGCGACGTCTTCGGCATGTATCAGAACCTCGTCGAAGGCCGCGAAGTCCCGTGGAGCCTGCTCGTGAAGGACATGCCCAGTAGCAAGCACAAGGACCTCGACTTCATCGTGGACCAGCTCGATTGGGAAAAGAATGTGGACCCGAAATTCAAGGACCACCACTACCTCGAACCCGTTCCCGTTGCCGACACGCGCAAGGAAGGCTTCGTGGATCGCTGGATCGTCTATGGCAAAGTTGATGGCGAGCAACTGTTCACCGCTAAGGAACTGACCGTGAACCCCGGCGTGAAATGCACCATCAAGGACACCGGCGCCTACGGCCTCATCTGCGTGCAGGGCAGCGGCAAGATCAACGGCCAGCCTTTGAATTCGCCAAAATTGATCCGTTTCACCGAACTGACCGAGGACGAATACTTCTGCACCGAGGACGGCGCGAAGAACGGCGTTACTTTCGAGAATACCAGCGAAACCGAACCGCTCGTCACTTTGCGCTACTTCGGCCCCGAAGTGAATCCGGATGCGCCGGCGATGGGCGCATATCGGAAGAATAAGTTTTAGCGTCAATAGCTTGGGTGAAAAATCGGCTGAGCGCTCGCCGACGCAGTGGGAACATGTCGCGCATTTGCGCCAAGGACACGATGCCGAGAAACTCGTGCGTTCGCTGCTGCGCCGCATGGGCTGCCGCTTTCGATTGCACGTGAGGATTCCTGTCGAGGTAGGGCGCGGCGCGTCTTGGTCGTAAGGGAAGGTCGTAAGGAAAACGGCGCGCGCGGAGCGACGCGCCCTACCACCCTCTCAATCCTCAACCAAGTTCGTCCGTCCCGACATTCTTCTCACCAAATACAAACCGCCGTCTTCGTCCACGGCTGCTTTTTGCATCGGCACGCGCTGCCGTCGAAATGCTGTGACTACGTCCGGGTAACAGGCTTGAAGCTCGTCTCACATCCAACAACGTTTCTCCACACTGCGCTCATAGATTGGCAGTCATCCAATCATCCTCGGCCACGATGTTGCCGTTGTGGAATATCACTTCGATCTTTTGATACGTGAAACTGATCTCTTCGGCCGGCGGATAATTCTGCGTGGAAGGATCATTTTTGTTGGGCATCCACGGACGAATCGAGGCGACGAAAGCGTCAGTACGCTTGTAGGTCAGCACCTTCACTTCCTGGCCGGACTGCCCCGGCGTCCAGACCGAGACCTCCACCGCAGGGAGCTTTTCGTTTTTAACCAGGGCGGTCAGCAGAGGAGGCGAACCTTTGTTGATGAGCTTCACGATTCTGAACGGCTTGTGCTGCCGCTTTCCGGTCGCCTGGCCGCTCGCAGCATCGCGCGGCGACACAATCTCGTGCGAGTAAGCCTGCAATTTATGCCAGCCTTCACGCCCCGCTTGCGTCACTTCTCCCAGAAGTGGCGCGTCACCCTGACCTGTTATCGCCATGAATACCGTACTGCCGCTGCTCGACGATTGCGCGAACGCCGCAGTCGCGACCATCAAGGCGGCCAACACTACTAACCATCTGCCTGTTTGTGTTTTCATTGTTTCCTTTCAATAAACCTGTTCTGCGATGCGATAGAATCCATGGGCCGAGTCCATCGGCAGTTCCATCGACATATCTCCTTCCGTCAATGCTCCCCGCGTCTGCAACGTTTGAAATGGGCGGTTCAGCGTGGGCGTGAATTCGATGACATACACCCGCCCCGGCAAGGCATGCCAGTGCAGCGCGAGCGCGCCGCGATTCACACGGATTTTGAGTGTCCCTACACCCGGCGTGGGCGGAGGCGCCAATACATCTTCCCCTTGCCAGCCCGGATCCAAACCATACGCGCGCCGGTCAAAATCCGGGCGCCCCGCCCATTCCCGCGGGCTGGCGTCCATCCCAAACCCGGAATACGTGGCAGGTCCGCGGTGAATCAGGCTCCAGACGGAAGGCTGCGCCCAAAACTCCGGCGACGCTTCCTGCACCCTCAGCACATCCAATCCCGCCGGGTTGCGTTCCCACGCACCGTCTATGACGCCACCGCCGCCCGGCGCCAGGAGCCATCCATGCGGATCCTCCAGCAACGCGACAGGTTGCGCGGTCAAAGGATTGCGCAGCAGCCAATCATTCCCACCCACACGCTCCCAGCTGCCCGCGACCGCTCGCGGCTCGGCACCGACCGACACGTTTGGCGTGAGGATGACCGCAGCGGCGAGCGCCAATGCGCGATATGGATTATTCAGGTTCCTTCCCATAGATTGAAACGCCTTCCGACTTGATAATCGCGCCGCATCGTAGCGATTCCCGTTCCGTTCTCAATCATCGATTGGAAACATCCGCGCAGCGAGAACTGCACGATGCGGACGAACCTCTGCGAATGGCGGCCGTGTGCAAACACTGGCTGGCGTGTGATCGTTAGTTGGGAAATGCGGAGTGAAGTGCGAAACTCTTTCGCGTGAACAAGGATCGGCTCAGTGCTGAACGCCGCTCGTGGAACATGTCGCGCATTCGCGGCAAGGACACGACGCCGGAGAAAATTGTACGCTCGCTGCTGCACCGCATGGGCTACCGTTTTCGGCTGCATCGCCGCATCCCGATTGAAGGTAGGGCGAAGCTACCGCTTCGCCTCGGAATGGCGGTGCAGCAACGCCGCCCTACCTTCGCCCGTCCCGACATCATTCTCCCCAAATACAAAACCGCCATCTTCGTCCACGGCTGCTTTTGGCACCGGCATTCGGGTTGCAAGAACTGCACGACACCGACGAACCGCCGCGAATGGTGGCTGGCCAAACTCAATGGAAACGTCGCGCGCGACAGACTGCATCAGGCCGCGCTGAAGAAAGTTGGCTGGCGGGTGATGGTGATTTGGGAATGTGAAACGGATCGCGACATCACACGTAAACAACTCGTGCGACTATTGCGGTGAAACGAGAACCGTCTCCACCGTTTCGTAAAGTGCCGTGATGTTCTTCGATGCCACGTGAAACTGGCTTCGTTTCTTGGCCTTCGCCCTATCGGTGGAAGCATTCTTCAAATTAATCCCGGGGTCGTAATACATCGCACCCGAGGCGAACGACCGCAGCAACTTCAGTGAATCTGTTCCTTGTGCCAGCCGTACCTTGTGGCCGTAGGCGTATTGCCACTTTGGCTCGGTCTGACGTTTCGACGGCACATACACCGCCTTAGAGTGCTTGTGCGACCAATGCTCCAGAATCTTCTTAAACGACCACGAAGCCGCCACCTCGTCTGCGTCACTCAGCAACGCGATCTCGCCGTTCGCATCGGTAATTTTGCCTGCGACAGCATCGTAACCACGAAGATGCATCGTCAATCTCGTCGCGTCGCAGGCAACCCCGATGAAATGCCGCCCAGTAAAATCCAAGCGATCAGGTGTGTTCTTCTTGCTAGAGCGACCGAGCTTGTGGATGAACGCCTCAACGTCCGCGTCCTTGTAAAAGCCGCCGTCTGGCTCGGGCGTCATCATCGTGATGGGTTTGGCGGATTCGACGCGCTCGAAATCCTCAACGCCAAACTGTTTGACTTCCCAGCCGAGAAAATCAGGCTCGCCAGAACTGTTCTTGGGAATGCCCAAATTCCGCTTCCAACGTGAACCCGCCGCACTGCGGTGCGAGACAAGGTTTCAATACGCCGTCGGAACCGAGCTGTTTGGAATCAATCCGGCCGAGCCGATCGATGCCGCTCAAATAAGGTTGCGACATGAAACAATCTTTCGGGCAAACGTAATCGTTTCGTCGTACTCGTCTGCGTCGAAAAATCCGTCGTCTGGTACCGTCAACTTTGGCGCTCCTTCCATCACCAATACTGGTTGTGCCTCACCTTGCCTGTCCCAAATCAGATAAAGACAAGCCTCGTTCGCTGCATCCTCAGCGTCGAAGTTGTTGCGAAGGACAACCGCGACCGTTTGCCAGTTGTCGCAAGCATCAACGCCGGGATGCCACTTACAGATAACTGTGAAAAGTTGGTTTTTTGCTGACATAGCTCGGAAGGAATACCTGGCCAGGTACGCTGAAAGGCGCAAGCACTTACTGGCTTTCGCTACCACCGGAGTTTCTGGCAGCTTGCGCATATGGCGAAAGCACCAAGTGTGAAATGGACGCGGGAACATCGACTTATCGCGCTGAACCTCTACTTCAAGCTCCCGTTCGGAAAGCTCCACAGAGGCAACCCGCTCATCATTGAGGTCGCTGAAAAGATGGGCCGTACACCGAGCAGCCTAGCCATCAAGCTCTGCAACTTCGCTTCACTGGATCCGGTTCTACAAGCGCGCGGAATTGTCGGAATGACTGGTGCCGCAAACGACGACCGTTCCCTCTGGAAAGAGTTCAACGAGCATCTCGCAACACTCGGCCCAGAGAGTGAGCAGTTACTCCACGATCTCTTCACCAAGGACAATGACCGCGAAGTGGACTTCCTCCAGCGAGACAAGGTAAGGCTTGAACCCAGCAGCAAACTCCTTGCTCCGACGGGACCGACAGAATCCACGGCAACAGTCAAAGTCAGACGCGGCCAGCAGTTCTTTCGACAGTCCATTCTGAGCGCCTACGGTGTGCGTTGCTGCATCAGTGGCATTAACGTGCCGCGCCTGCTCGTTGCGAGTCACATCAAACCGTGGCGTGACTTCCCTGCCGAACGTCTCGACCCGTGCAACGGGCTTTGCCTTTCGAACCTGCACGACGCGGCGTTTGATTCGGGCCTCATCACACTTGATGAAAAGCTGACGGTCGTGTTGAGCAAGCGATTGAAGAAGTTCTTTCCTCAACCAGCACTGGAACAGAGTTTCGTTCCTTTCGAGGGACAACGAATTCATTTGCCTGAGATGCTTACCGAGCCTTCGCAGGATTTTCTTAGCTATCACCGCAAGGAAATTTTTCAGAACTGACAATCAATTCCACAGTTGATCGGTGAGCGTGTATTTCTTCGGCGCTTCCGGGTCGAGGATGCTTGCGAGCTTCGGGCCTTCGGCGGGGAATTTCAGGAACTCGAACGCGCGCCCCGGCTTGAATCCGACAAGGAATATGCGCTGGCGGTGCTGCGGCACGACGCTCTGCGCGTTGATGATCTTCCAGTAAACCTGATAGCCGAGCGCGTCGGTGAGCGTGTCGTGGATGATTTTGAAGGTGCGGCCTTGGTCGTGCCGCACGAGGTGCTTCACGTTCTCCAGCACGAATGCGGACGGTTGGTGGTGGTCGAGAATGTCAGCGATTGAGAAGAAGAGATTGCCCTGCTTCACGTCTTGAAAACCGTGCTTGCGGCCGAGGCTGTTCTTCTTGGAGACGCCCGCGAGGCTAAAGGGCTGGCAGGGAAAGCCGCCGCACAGAATGTCGAACTTGGGAATTTCGGCCACGGCCACGGAATGGATGTCGCCGTGCGGCGTCTCGCCGAAGTTGGCGGCGTAAGTCTGTCGGCTGAACTTGTCCCAATCGCTGGAGAAGACGCACTGTGCACCGGCCCGCTCGAAAGCGATTCGGAAACCGCCAATGCCGCAGAACAAATCGATGAAACGGAGCTGTTGTCGTTCGTGTGTACCGTTCGTGCGATACGGCGGAGATTCCTCACGGAGCGAAGCGGTTTTGGATCGAGGTTTTTTCACTTCTCGATCCCGCGGCTGAGTTCGGAAGTGGTGGAACCAAGCGCCTTCGCAAGGCGCACGATGCTGAGGACGCTGGGATTGCGAACACCGCGTTCGATTCCGCTGATGTAGGTCTGATCGAGATCAGCTTTTTCAGCCAATCCTTCCTGAGTGAGTTCTTTTTTCTCGCGGGCTTTACGGACGTTGGAGCCAAAAGCAGCAAGAACGGAGTTCTTCTTCGCCATGACTCATAGTCCATGCGCGAATGGCAGAAACTGCCATAGACGATGAGTCATATTCGGCGCTCTCGTAGGAGACGACGTGAGGAGACTCTGATCGAATCAGTTTGAGTCTCGTCGCCTCGACTCCTGCGCGGACCTTGGAGCCAAACGCAGCGAAGTCGCTATGGCGCGACGCGCGGAAGTTCGCTACGGTCTTCGCAATGAACAAGCTCCTGGCGATGTGGTTGTCCACTGCCGTTCTTTTGTCCGGCGCGGAAAAGCCGGGAACGCTGCTGTGGTCGTTCAAGACGCAAGGGCCCATCCGTTCCACCCCGGCCATCGCGCCGAACGGGACGATTTACTTCGGCTCGGCGGATCGATTTGTTTACGCATTGTCGCGCGAGGGAAAGTTGAAGTGGCAGTTCAAGACCGGGCACGGCATTTACGGTTCGGCGGCTTTGGCCGACGACGGCACGGTGTACATTGGCTCGCCCGACAGGAATCTCTACGCCCTGACCCCCGACGGAGAAAAGAAGTGGTCGGCTCCGGCAGGCGCCATCACCGGTTCGGCGGTGGGGGCGGATGGGACGATTTACATTGGTTCGGAGGACTGGCATCTCTACGCGTTCACCCCGGCCGGCGAGTTGAAGTGGAAATTTAAAACGGGAGGCCCGGTGGTGACGTCGCCGGCCGTGGCTCGTGACGGAACGATTTATTTCGGATCGTCGGATCGGGAGTTCTACGCGTTAAACCCGAAGGGCACAAAGAAGTGGTCCTTTCGCACAGGCGGCCTGGTGGAGTCATCGCCGGCCCTCGGTGCGGATGGAGCGGTTTACTTTGGGTCCAGCAGTTGCTGGTTTTACGCGTTGGAAGCGACGGGCGAAAGCCGTTGGAATTACGGGACGAGCCACGCGATCACCGGCGGCGCGGTGCTGGATGCGGAGGGAAATGTGTTCGTGCCCGGAAACGATCGCCGGCTGCACTTCCTCGATGCGAAGGGGAAGTTGAAGGCGTTATTCAAAGCGGACCATCTCAATGTTTCGTCGCCCGCAGTCGCGGCTGACGGGACGGTCTATCTGGGTTCCGCGGACAAGAAGCTCTACGCGTTGGACAAGAACGCCGCCGTGCTGTGGGAATTCAAGACGGGCATCGGGGGAATCGCCTCGTCGCCAGTCATAGGAGAAGACGGCACGGTTTATCTCGGTGCTTACAATACAATGTTCTATGCGCTCCAGGGAACGAGCGGCCCGGCGAAAAGTTCGTGGCCAATGTTTCGTGGGAATGCGCGTGGAAACGGCCGGTTACAGTGACGGATGGAGAAAAAGCTGAAACGCTGAAAACTGAAAGCTGAAATCAGAAAGGAGTTGCCACAGACGATGAGTCATATCGGCGAGCATGGCATCGCGCCTTGCCGCTTTTTTGTTTTGACCGAATAGTTCCTCGATGAGGTGGGGGCAGATGTTCGCCGCGCTGGAATCGCGGAACTTCCGGTTGTTCGTCGTGGGGCAATCCATTTCGCTCATCGGCACGTGGATGAGCCAGACGGCGGCGTTATGGCTCGTTTATCATCTGAGTTCCTCGCCCTTCCTGCTCGGTGTGGTGGGCTTCGCCAGTCAGTTGCCGATTTTCCTCATGGCGCCATTGGCCGGCGTGTGGGTGGACCGCGTGCATCGGCATCGGCTGCTCGTCTTCACGCAAGTCTGTTCCATGCTGCAATCCTTCGCGCTGGCCGGTCTCACGCTTTCGGGACGAATGACGCCGGGGTGGCTCATTGCGCTGAGCCTCGTGCAGGGCGTGATCAACGGGCTGGATCTGCCGGTGCGTCAGGCGTTGGTGGTGGCGTTCGTGCCGAAGCGGGCACATCTGACGAATGCCATCGCGTTGAACTCGTCGCTCTTCAATCTCGCGCGGCTGATCGGCCCGGCCATCGCGGGACTCACGATTGCCGCCGTGGGCGCGGGCATGTGTTTCCTGATCGATGCCTTCAGTTATGCGGCGGTGATCATTTCATTGTTGATGATGCGGCTGAAGGTGCCGCCGAAGCGGACGAACCTCCGGCATCCGCTGGTGGAAATGCGGGAGGGATTTGAGGCGGCTTTTGGCTATCGACCGATCCGCGCACTGCTCATCATGGTGGCGATCATCAGCGCCGTGGGATTTTCCTACGTGGTGCTCACGCCGCTGTTTGCGCGCGACGTGTTTGGCGGTGATGCGCGCGTGCTGGGCTATCTGATGTCTGCATCGGGCGCGGGCGCGCTGGCCGGTGCCTTGTATCTCGGCACCCGCAAAGGTGTGCGCGGCCTGGGCATCGTGATGACGGTGGGCGGTGTATCGATGGGCGCGGGGCTGATAATGTTTGCCAGTTCGAAGCTCTTGCCGTTCGCGTGTTTCTCGCTGGCGCTCGTCGGTCTGGGTGGAGTGCTGTTGATGGCGTCGAGCAACACCGTGGTGCAGGCGCTGGTGACCGAAGAACGGCGTGGCCGGGTGATGAGCATTTTCACGATGGCCTTCACCGGCACGATGCCGTTCGGCAATCTTCTGGTGGGCTGGCTGGCCGGGCGAGTCGGGGCACGACCGACTTTGATCGCGAGCGGCGCGATCTGTCTGGTGACCTCCGCCGTATTCTATCGTCTGCTGCCCGGCCTGCGCGCCGCCGCTGCGCCCGAGCTGGCGCGATTGGAGACGGCGGAGGTGGAGTGAAAGCGTGAGTTTGGATCAACCCGCGAACGGGACCGCGATCAAATCATTCGTCAAGCGGAGCCGACTTTGCATTGGGGCGGGTAACATTCCATTGGCGGAGGCCGCATCCCGGTGATGCTGCACGGCAAGTCGAACCCCACAACTGCAGGCGAGTCTTGCAACGGGAGTTCAACCATCCAAAGGAAGTTAAGCATTATGAAACATGACCTTAATGAGGGCGGCAGCGCAATTATGGAACGGCCCGAAACCAAACCCGGCCCCGGGAAATCGGACGCCGATAAGGCGGAGATGATGAAGAAGATGGAAGCGGCGGGTACGCCGGGTCCGTCGCACAAGGCGCTTGACGCTTTTGTGGGCAATTGGAAGGCGGAGGTGAAGAGTTGGTGTGAGGCGGGCGGCGAGCCCCACGTGAGCCAGGGAACGGCGAAATCAAGCTGGACGCTGAATGGCCGCTACGTGGAAAGGCGAGTTCCATGGCGAAATGATGGGCAAGAAGTTTACCGGGCGGAGCCTGCTGGGCTACGACAATACGAAGCAGAAGTTCAACAGCGTGTGGGTGAGTGACATCCAGACCTCGATGTTTACGAGCGAGGGCAAGGGAGACAGCGGTAACAAAGTCATCACGCTGGAAGGCAAAGGAGATTGCCCCGCGACGGGCCGGAAGGACGTGCCCATGAAACAGGTGTTCCGCGCGCTCAGCCCGGACAAGTACACCTTCGAAATGTTCGACGGGAGCAAGGGCGAGGACGTGAGGACGATGGAGATTACTTACACCCGGCAGTAAGGGATTTCGGCAGTGGAAGGCACAGCGGCCCCAGCGGTCGCTGTGCTTTTTTGTTTTTGCTGGGTTTGGCGAGCCAAACCCAGCGTGAAGTGCTTGCGCGCGGCTACGGGCGCAAAGGCTTCGACACCCCAGTGACTCACTCGCGCCCGCTCGTTCGGCCTGCGGGGGGATGTCTCTGCCGGAGCTGATCGGCGTGACAAGCCCGCTGTGCCGTGAGCAGGCGGAACCGGTGGCCGTATTTTCGCTGGCCCGCCTGGACGATGAAACGCTAGCGTTCGTTCCATGTTCACCGCTTCCCGCATTTTTCTCGCGGCCAGTCTGCTGTCCGCGACTGCTCTCACTGGATTCTCCGCTGACAGCCCTTCGCCGAAACCGCTGCGTGCGTTGCTGATTACCGGAGGTTGTTGCCACAACTACACGCTCCAAAGCCAGCAACTCACCAACGCCGCAGCTAAACTCGCGAAAGTGGAATGGAAGATCGTGCAGGAGGGAGGCTCCGGCACCAAAGCGATGATCTCGCTTTATGATGAGGCAGACTGGGCGAAGGGCTACGACGTGGTGGTGCACAACGAATGTTTCGCCGACACGACGGACACGAATTACATCCGCAAGATCACCACTGCGCACAAGGCGGGCGTCCCGGCCGTGGTGATTCACTGCGCCATGCACACGTATCGCGCGGTGGGTATCGACGACTGGCGCGAGTTTCTCGGTGTCACGAGCCGGCGGCACGATCATCAGAGTCGTTACGCGGTGACGAAAGTTGCGCCGGAGCATCCCATCGTGAAAGGCATCCCGGACGATTGGAAAACGCCGATGGACGAGCTTTACGTGATCGACAAGCTGTGGCCGAACGCAAAAGCGCTGGCCACGTCCGTGAGCGAACGCGATGGCAAAACTTATCCGGTGATCTGGATCAATCAGTATGGCAAGGCACGCGTGTTCGGCACGACGTACGGACATTCGGATGACACGTTCCGTGATCCTGTGTTTCTTGATTACGTCACGCGCGGAATGTTGTGGGCGGCTGGGGCGCTGGAGAAGTAACAGAACGAGGATCCCGTGCGCTGCGAAGGCCATACATCACCAGGCCGCCGATGACGCCGCCGGCGTGACACACGGCAATGGGAACGCCCATCAATCCAAAGTGAAGAGACGCGAGCACCACATTCCCGGTCGCCGCTTCGAGAGCCGCTTTGCCAAGAACCACAGCAAGAGAGCACCATCCGGCACGCTGTTCCCACGCTCCCGCACGACGGATCATTTCAATGGCCGTGATGGCCATCAAGCCGTGTGCAACACCGGACAGACCGCAGAATCCAATTGAGGAAACGGCAGGCGACGTGAGCGCCGCGGCGAGACTGCCGAATGCGCTTGCGCCAACTGCGTTCAATCGCGCGAACGGGGACCAGTGCCGCAGTTCCGCAAACAGCATCAGGAAGGCGGCGCCATCCAGGAGCAGATGATACCAGGAGACGTGGACGAACGGGTGGGTGACGATGCGCCACCATTCTCCGTTCGCAACCCGATCAGGGAAGAAAACCAATTGCTCGTTCCATTCTCGCGAAAGCAACGGCGCGTTTGCGATCGCGAGGAGAATGGCGAACACGATGAGTTCCACTCGGAGCGGCGAAGAACGCACGCTGGATTTTTTAATGCCGGTGAGTGGAATCGCGATGTTCATGGAAGAAAGCCGGAATGGCAGATGAGCCCGCCATTCCGGCCAGGAAGGTTTACTGGTCGCGACGGGCCGGGCGGAGCATGCGCATCATCGCAATCAATGCGACGAACAGCGGCCCAACAGGTCCCGAGCCGCCTCCACCGCCGAGATTGAAGTCCACGCTGCGTTTCGGCGGCGTGGGCGAAGTTGCGGCCGGCGTGGGCGTGACATTGTTCGGCGCGGGCGTAACGGGCGTGAAAGTCTGCGGCCGGGTCGCGGAGGCGAGTTTCATTTCCGGAGATTGCGGCCCGAGATCCGCCACGGCTTTGCTGCGAATCTTTTCGAACTCCGCGCGCACAACTTCCTGCGCTTTGCGATCGCGATCGCTGCGCAGCACATTGTTACGCGCAATTTTCCATCGCTGAAATTCCGCATCGTTCTCCAGGACCAGGAACGAGGTGTATTCCGTCACGATGGAATAGCCTTCCCCGAGCCGGACGATTTCCGGCGCAACTTCGTTGTGCGAGTCCCAGTTCGATCTGCGTCCTTCAGCAAACCGTCGATGCGATGCCACGCCCACATGCGTTCCAATTCGGGATTGCCGTCCTCACTTTTCGGGAACTCAAGCTGTGCGGTCTTCTTGAATTCCATGCCGTTGATGCTGCCGCGAATCTTCACGTCCCCGACGCCGCCATTTTTGTAACGTCCATAAATCCGTACCGGCGACCCGTGGTAAAGGTTCGGCATCGTCTTCGGCTCAATGTCGCTGACTTCCACGCCAGCGATTTCAATCTTCAAGTCACTCGCGACGGGCCGCGTCAGCTTGCGACGAAACGCCTTGGCCTGGCGGCCAAAATTATCTTCCGGCGAAAGGAACGCAGCGAGGCCGCCGGAGTCCTGCGCCAATTGTTCGAGCAACGGCTTGTTCACATCATTGCCCACGCCAATGCAGAACACGCGCGCGCTCCGCGGGCGTTCGCTGATCAATTGCAGCAACGTGCGCCGCTCCTGTTGTTCCGTCATCCCATCGCTGAAGATGATCACGTTCAGCGGGCGGTCTGCGTTCGCGTACTTGTAAGCCGTCGTCACTGCTGGATTCAGAACCGTGCCGCCGCGCGCTTGTTGGGAAGCAAGGAACGCCTGTGCGGCTTCTTTGTTTTGCGCGGACGCTTGGCGCAGTTCCTTGAACGCGAGATTCGGTTGCACGTTGAAGGTGATGATTTCGATGCGGTCCTGTTCCGAAAGCTCATTCACGAACGCGCCAATTGAATCTTTCGACAAGAGCAATTTGCCGTCCTGCGCCATGCTGCCGGAGATATCCAGCAGGAACACGTAATCCATGCCTGTATCGAGCTTCGCGAGGTCTTCGCCCGCGGTGAGTGTGAGCGAGAAGTAGCCGTCCTCGCCGTCGCGTTTCGATGCGACGAGATCGAACCCGGTCTTCGGCCGCGCGAGCTGGCAGGAAATCACGATGTCGCGCGCGAGGCTACCTTCCTTTGTTTCAAGGCTCGCCTGGTGCAATCCATCGGTGTGTTTGGCCACGACAAAGTCCTTCGCGTGACTCGGACTCTCGACGCTTCCAATCGGTATGGCCGACTTGATTTCAACGTTGAAGGCGAAGCGGCCTGTGGTACGCGAGTCCACGTTTTTGCGTGTCGCGGTGGCCAGCGGATACACGTAAGTCGCCGTATCGTGGTCCACGTCGAGTTCCTGATAGTAAGTGAGTTGAACCTTCTGATCGGCGTTCGGCGCAATGGGAAAGATGCGCATCTCGAACGTTTTGAAATCAACTTGCTCCAGCAGCCCCGGGTCGCGGCGCGTTTGCTTGTAGCTTTCGTAGATTTCCCGCGCGCGTTTTTTCTCCAGCACTTCACCCACCATTTCCTTGCCATTGATCCACATGCTGAAGTTCGCGATCGATGCGCCCTTCGGCACGGGAAACGTGTAGAGCGCTTCGACCTGCCGGCTCTCCGTGTTGTGGAACACCTGCGTGACTTTCGTCACCGCGATGCCGTTGTTGATGGTGACGAAAGCGTCGTGCTCCTTCACTTCCAGCACGCCGCCGAATCCGCCGTCTGCCACGAGCAGCCCGGCGGCGCGCATGCTCGGAGGCGCAAGGATGCCGATGGCGGCCAGCGCCACGGCGAATGCTTTTTGAATAACTTTCAGTTTCATAATTGTGTTTCTCTCGGCGGCCGGTTCATCCCGGCGCACCGCGAAACACATCCACCTCTTGTGCCAAAGCCTTGATTCGCAAATGGACACGCGGAATTGAGCGTGAAAACACGTCGAAGGCGCTTCTCGCCCGTTTTACACGAACGCGTGCCGAGGACTTCAATCGACATTTTCTGCGCGGGCCGTCATCCTTTTCTGCATGGCTTCAATCCTCAGCGCTGCGGAGCGTGAATTCTTTCGAGAAGTGTCCGACGCGGCCTTTGCCAATCCGTTCAGCCCGCGACGACAGGAGCTTGATACAAAAATCGCGGGCGGAATCTTGCGTGAGCCGGAGCGCGTCCAGCGGTTGCTCGGCGCCATCACTCCTCGCATCGCGAAACTGGAGCAGGCAGGCAAAGCGCACCTTAAACACTTTCGCGGAGAGGAACAGGTGATGATGCGCAATGCGTTTCTCTTCGAGATGTATCACGCCCATTGCGACGGCCTCGACGAACTGATTGTGGAGCAACTCAAGGCCGGCGACGCGCCCTGCACGGTGCGGTTTGCGCGCGAGGCGCTGGCCGCTTTGTCTCGCCGCGGATTTGCCGAGTCTAACGCGCTCCGCTTCTTCAGCATCTTTTTTCAACTGCGCCGCGCTTACTACTTCATCGTGCATGGACTTCAGGGCGACAGCGCGTCCATGCATGAGTTGCGGCGTCATTTGTGGAACAACGTTTTCACGCACGACATTCGCTGGTACGAAAAGTATTTGTGGAACCGCCTCGAAGATTTCTCAACGCTGCTGCTCGGCGAAACCGGCACGGGCAAGGGCGCCGCGGCGGCCGCGATTGGCCGAGCTGGATTCATTCCGTACGACGCGAGCCGCAGCCGCTTTGTCGAGAGCTTCACGCGCAGTTTTATCTCGCTGAACCTTTCGCAATTTCCCGAGACGCTCATCGAATCCGAACTGTTCGGCCACAAGCGCGGCGCTTTCACCGGCGCGGTGGAAGCGCACGAAGGCATTTTCTCGCGGTGCAGCGCGCACGGGTCGATCTTTCTCGATGAAATTGGCGACGCCTCGGTTCCCGTACAGATTAAGCTGCTGCAAGTATTGCAGGATCGGGCGTTCTCGCCGGTCGGCAGCCATGAGAAATTGCGCTTCAAAGGCCGGGTCATTGCCGCGACCAATCGTTCGCTCGAGGAATTGCGCGTACGAAAACTCTTTCGCGACGATTTCTTTTATCGCCTCTGTTCGGACGTCATCACCGTTCCGTCGTTGCGCCAGCGGCTGCTCGAATGCCCGGAAGAACTCCACGTGTTGCTGGCGAGCCTCGTCCAGCGGATGACCGGCGAGACAGGCAGCGAACTCATTGGTTTCGTGCGCGAGCGGCTGATCGTATCGTTGGGCGAGCATTACGAATGGCCCGGCAATGTACGCGAACTCGAGCAAGCGGTGCGGCGCGTTCTCATTACCGGCAGCTACGAACCCCGACGCGCTGCCGAGCGCGACTTCGCGGATGGGCTTTCCCGGCGCATGCGCGACGGAAGCATCGATGCCGATGAACTGCTCTCGACTTTCTGCGGGATGCTGCACGAACGCTTCGGCACCTTCGAAGAAGTGGCCCGGCGCGCGAACTTGGATGCACGCACCGTGAAACGGTACTTGGCGCAAAAGCGCGCTGTTTTCCAATGACGGTAATTGTTGACGATCTGGAACATTGATAGTTCTGAACCCCGACTCGCGAACGACGTGGCGACGCAAAAAGAAACCGTGGAATTCCGGCTGGCGAAACTGCGCCAGCCGGAGCGTTTCTCCGCCCGCTCGATGTTCGGCGAATACGCGCTCTACGGCAATCGGCCGGCGGAAATTCACGATCCTTTGCATAAAGAAGTTTCACGTTTCATCGCGGCTGCTATCTTCCTTGAACAATTTCTCCAACTTGAATGAGGCGAAGCATTAGCAGAGATACGGTTTGGCGTGGAACAATCGTTGCGGGCGGTGAGCTGGGAAGGGCGGTCCTGCTCGCGCTCGTGATTTGCTTTGCGCCTTCTTGTCGTGAATCCAATTCAGGGAAGCCGGCCAAAGAAGCGTTGGCCGCAAAATCCGTGCAGACCGCGCGCGCGGAACTAAGGCCCATGGATCGCACGGTCATTGTCACCGGCTCGTTTCACGCGCGCGAGCAAAGCACGCTGAGCGTCAAGGTGCCGGGGCGACTGGAGAAGATCACGGTTGATATCGGCAGCGTCGTGCGCAAAGGCGATGAACTCGCGCGGATCGACCGGACCGATTACGAACTGCGCGTCCGGCAGGCGGAAGCGGTGCTTGCCCAGGCGCGCGCCGTCGTGGGACTGCCCCTGGAAGGAGACGACGACAAAGTCGATGTCGAAAAGACCGGCACGATTCGGCAGGCCCAAGCCGTCCTCGAAGAAGCGACCAAGAACCGCGAGCGCGTGAAGCAATTGCGCGCGGACAAGATTGCGGCGCAATCCGAGCTGGACACGGTCGAAGCCGCTTACGCCGTGGCTCTCAGCCGATATCAGGATGCGCTTGAGGAAATTCGTGGCCGGGCCGCCCTGGTGTTGCAGCGTCGCGCGGAATTGAATCTTTCGCGCAAACAACTCACGGACACGGTCACGACCGCGCCCTTCGACGCCATCGTTCATCAGCGGCTCGCGCATCCCGGCGAGTATGTCCAAACCGGAACGCCGCTGGCCGTCCTGGCCGCGGTGAATCCACTGCGGCTACGCCTGGAGATTCCAGAACGCGAATCAACGCAGGTCCGTCCGGGTCAGAGTGTCCGCGTGACGGTGGGGGGAAGCACCAATGTTCACTCCGCGACGATCGCGCGCGTGAGTCCCGTCCTCGTCGAGACGAGCCGGATGTTGCTGGTGGAAGCAGACGTGCCCGCGGCCCCCGAATTGCGCCCCGGCTTGTTCGCCCAGGCGGAAATTGTCGTGAACGAAAACGATGCCGCGCTGTGCGTGCCGGACGGGGCCATCACCAGTTTCGTCGGCATCGAAAAAGTTTTCGTCGTGAAGGACGGCAAGGCCTCCGAGAAGAATGTACGCACCGGAAGGCGGCGCGGAAAGTCTGTCGAAGTGCTGTCAGGCGTAGCAGCCGGCGATGTCGTGGTCTTGAATCCCGGTCGGCTGCGCTCGGAACAGCCGGTGATCGAGGAGGCGAATGCAGCGGCTCGCTGAAGTCTGTCTGCGGCGGCCGGTTTTCGCGGCGATGCTGATCCTCTCGATGGTCGTCGTGGGGGCCGTTAGTTATTTCCGCCTCGGCGTGGATCGATTTCCCTCGGTCGATTTGCCCACGGTCAACGTTCGCACCTCGCTGCCCGGCGCCTCGCCCGCGGAAGTGGAGGCGCAGGTTTCGCAACCGATCGAGGAAGCGGTTAACACGATTCAGGGCATTAAGGAACTTCGCTCCATCTCGGGCATGGGATCGTCGTTCGTCATCGCCACGTTCGATCTCGGGCGTGACATCGAGAGTGCGGCGCAGGATGTGCGCGACCGCGTGGCCAGCGTGTTGCGCGACCTGCCACGCGATGTTGAGCCGCCGATCATTTCGAAACTCGACAACGATCAGTCGCCGATCCTGAGCATCGCGTTGGTGGGAAATCGTTCCGCGCGCGAACTCACCGAACTCGCGGACAAGGTGGTGAAGGTACAACTGGAACGTTCCGCCGGCGTCGGCGAAGTGGAAATTCTCGGCGGCGTTGAACGCGCCATCAGCATCTGGGTCGATGCCGATCGGCTGGCGGCGTATCAGATTCCCATCACCGCCGTGCGCGACGCCATCGTGAGCCAGAACGCCGATTCGCCGGGCGGCAACGTCACGTCGGACTTGCGCGAGAAGACGCTGCGCACGTTCGGGAAAATCGCCGACCCGGCGAAGTTCAACGACCTCGTCGTGGCCACGATCAATCGCACACCCATTCGCGTGCGTGACATCGGCCGCGCGGAAGATGGGACCAAAGAGCCGCGTACGCTGGCGCGATTGAATGGCATTCCCACGGTCACGCTCGACATCCGCCGCCAGTCCGACGCCAACACCGTGGCCGTGATCGAAGGAGTGAAGGAAAAGCTGGCGGCGGTCGCGGCGGAATTGCCCCCCGATGTGAAACTCGAGGTCATCCGCGATCAGTCGCGTTTCATCTACGAGGCGCTGCATGAAATCAAAGTGCATCTGGTCCTCGGCAGCATCCTGGCCTGCCTCGTGGTGTTGCTGTTCATGAAAGACTGGCGCGCGATGGTCATCGCGGGTGTCGCCATTCCGACGTCCGTCATCGCCACGTTTGGAATGATGTGGGCGCTCAACTTCACGTTGAACAGCGTAACGATGCTCGCGCTCGTGCTGATGGTCGGCATCGTCATCGACGACGCCATCGTCGTGCTCGAAAACATTTTCCGGTTCGTCGAAGAGAAGAAGATGAATTCCTTCGAGGCCGCGCGCGCCGCGACCGAGGAAATCGGCCTCGCCGTTCTGGCCACCACGCTGAGCCTCGTCGTGATTTTTGTGCCGGTCTCGTTCATGTCCAGCGTATCGGGCCGGTTTCTCTTTCAGTTCGGCATCACCGCGGCGGTGGCCGTGATGGTGAGCTTGATCGTTTCCTTCACGCTCACTCCGGTGATGAGCGCGCGTTTGTTTCGGCGGCGCAGAGAAGGCGGTTCTCATGGCGAGCAGTCGCGTCTCGGTTTCTATGTGCGGATCGATCGCGGTTACGAGCGGCTGCTCCGTTTTTCCATGCGGCATCGGCTGGGCGTGATGGTCCTGGCGCTCGCGCTGATTGTCTCGTCCGTTCCCCTCTACAAATTGATCAAGCAGGAATACATGCCGAGCAATGCTGATGAGGGTGAGTTCGACATTAACGTGCGGGCGCCCGAAGGCTTGAGCATCAACGCGATGGACGAAGTGACGCGGTTGATCGAGGGCGAGTTGAGCGGCGTTTCGGGAATCAAAACGGTGCTCGCCTCGGTGGGAGCCGGCGGGTTGGGCGGGTTGAGCCAGGTGCGTGTTTATGCGGAATTGCTGCCGCATGACCAGCGCGTGTTTTCCTTCGGGCGTCTGTTCCGCGAGTTGCTGCACGGCCGTCCGCAAGCCGCGTTCAAAGGAAATTTTTCCCAACAGCAAGTTGCGCAGGAAATTCGTCAGCGCCTGAGAAAGTATCCCGCGTTGCGCGCCGCCATTCGCGGCGCCCGTTCGTTCAACATTGGCGGCAGCCAATCCGAGATCGATTTTTCGTTACTTGGTCCTGATTTGGAAGCGCTCAACAACTTCGCCGAGCAACTCCGTCGGCGCGCGCCCGAACTCGGCATCATCGACGCGGACACCACACTGAAGCTCGACACGCCGGAAGTGCGCGTCGTCATCGACCGCGCCCGGGCGGCCGATCTGGGCGTGGACATCGCGGACATCACGGCAGGTCTGCGCCTCATGGTCGGCGGCGATCCGAGAGTCTCGCGCTTTCGTGATGAATCGGTGAACGACGATTACGATGTGCAACTCCGGCTGAGCGAAGGCGATCGCAAGAACGACGAAACCATTGCGCGCCTCTACGTCCCGAGCAAAACGGGCGCGCTCGTTCGGCTCGACAACGTCGTGCAACTCGTGCCCGGCCAAACTGCTTCCCGCATCGACCGGCTCGACCGCCAGCGCCAGAACAGCTTGCGCGGCTCCGTCGCACCCGGCTACGGACTCGCCGATCGTCTCGCGGCTTTGAAAGAAGCGACCGCTGAACTGAACCTCCCGCCCGGCTACACCACGCGCGTGGTGGGTCGCGGGCGCGAACTTGAAACGACGTTCAACGAATTCCTCTGGGCCTTCCTGCTCTCGGTCGTGTTCATGTACATGATTCTCGCGGCGAATTACGAAAGTCTCCGCGACCCGTTGATCATTTTGCTCTCGCTGCCACTGACCGTTCCGTTTGCCTTCCTCACACTTTGGCTGACGAACGGCACGCTGAACCTTTACTCCGCGCTCGGCCTGCTCGTGCTCTTTGGCGTGGTGAAGAAAAATGCGATTCTGCAAGTGGACCACATGAACAATTTGCGGCGGCAGGGCATGGAGGAATTGTCTGCCATCATTCAAGCCAACCGCGACCGCCTGCGCCCTATCCTGATGACCACGCTGACGTTCGTCATGGGCATGTTGCCGCTCGCGGTCGGCAGCGGGCCGGGCGCGGAAGAGCGGCGCGCCACCGCGCTCGTGATCATCGGCGGACAAACGCTGGCGCTGCTCCTGACGCTGCTCGTCACGCCCGTCGCGTATTCACTTATCGCGAAACGCCGATTGAAGCCAAGCCCGGCGGAGCGGGCCGAGGAAGAAGTTGTTTCTGCTCTGTCGTTGTAATCAGGATCCTGCGAATTCAGTGCTTGAACGGTAATACTCAGCGCGGTATTACTGCACCATGAAGATTACCAGCAAAGGCCAGGTGACCATCCCGCTGCCGATTCGAAGCGAGTTCGGTCTGAAGCCGGGCACCGACGTGGAGTTTGTGACGGACGCTGGCAAAGTCATTCTTCGCGCCCGCCGGAAACGTCGCAATCCCGTTGCTGACTGGCTCCAGGAAACCACGGGCATCGCGCGCGGCAAGACGACTACGGCAAAAATCATGAAACTCACACGCGGGGAGGACTGATGCCGCGGATGCTTGATTGCAACATCCTGCTCGACATCGTCACCGCAGACGCCAAGTGGCTGGACTGGTCCACCAAACAATTTCGAGCCGCTGCGGCCGAGGGCCAGGTGTTGCTCAACCCGATCATCTATGCCGAACTCGCGCCCGCCTTCGATTCGCAGGCCGCGCTCGACCGCTGGCTCCGCCCAACCATTTTCAATCGCCTCCGTCTTCCCTACGAAGCTGGCTATCGCGCCAGCGAAGCATTCGTTGCTTACCGTGAGCGCGGCGGAACGAAGGCATCGCCACTACCGGACTTCTACATCGGGGCGCACGCTGAATTCGCCGGCCTCACCCTCGTCACGCGCTACGTCACGCTCTACCGAAGCTACTTTCCCAAGCTCAAACTGATTGCGCCGGACGAGAAGTGAACCCACCGGGCAAGCTTCAGGGCGGCTAGACCAATAACGATCCACCGTCCATGGCGACGCAAAAGGAAACCGTGGAATTTCTGCTCGCGAAACTGCGCCAGCCAAAACACTTTGCCGCCCGAGCGATGTTCGGCGAATACGCTCTCTACGCCGATGGCAAAGTTGTCGCGCTGGTTTGCGATGATCTCCTCTACGTGAAAATCCTTCCTGCCAGCCACGAACTCGAGCCGTTGTGCGAAAAGGAGAACCGTATCCTGGCGCTCGGGCGCATTACATCGTGGAGGAAGGGCAGCTTTCCATCTTGCAAACACTGCCCAGGATTTTGTGCGCCATTGCCGAATCCCTACCGGAGAAGAAAAAGAGAGCGCGTCAACGGTCGGCCAAAGGAAAGTGAAGGGAAGTCCGCTGCTGCCCCGCGCGGGTTTACGGCGGGGAAACGAAATCTCTCGAACGCCGCGCGCGGAACGATATTCTTACGGCGAGTGACGCAAACGATGATGCCATCTGGCGCGAACGCACTCACGAGAGAAGTTGAGTCGCCGCCATTGAACGTCCATCAAAAGGTGCCACAGTATTTCCTGCCCGGCCGTTCGCCGGGTGTTGCAAGGAGAGGTCAACCATCATTGAAAGGAAAAGCATTATGAAACATGACGTTTATGACACTGGTTCCACCGCTACCGCTCGCCCGCGGAGCGAGGACAAATCGGTTTCCGGCAAATCGGGCGCGGAGAAACAGGAGATGATGAAAAAAATGGAAACCGCTGGCACGCCGGGGCCGGCGCACAAAGCGCTCGAGGCCTTCGTGGGAAATTGGAAAGCGGAGGTGAAGTGCTGGCACGAACCGGGCGGGCAGGCCGAGGTGAGCCAGGCGACGGCGAAAGCAAGTTGGACGTTGAATGGGCGTTTCCTGGAGGAAGAGTTCCACGGCCAGATGATGGGTAGGCCGTTTACCGGACGGAGCCTAATGGGATTCGATAATACGAAGCAGACGTTCAACAGCGTCTGGGTGAGTGACATGCAGACTTCAATGTTCACCAGCGAGGGCAAGGGAGAGAACGGCAACAAAATCATCACGCTGGAAGGCAAGGCGGATTGCGCCGCGACGGGCCAGAAGGACGTGCCCATGAAAATGGTGTTCCGCGTGATTGGCCCGGACAAGCACGTCTTCGAAATGTTCGACGGGAGCAAGGGCAACGCGAAGACGATGGAGATTACGTACACCCGGCAGTAACGGTTTCGGCAGTGCGAAGCACAGCGGCCCGGACGGTCGCTGTGCTTCGTTCATTTCCATGGGGCGCGGCGGGGAGGCTGGCGGCCATTTCCGTCCTTCCAACGCTGTTAACGACCAGCCGCGCTGGTACGTTTTCTCGAAAATGACTGACGAGTGCATCACCAACGGAAAGGGAGTGCCCTGGTCGAAGAGGATGCGCATGACAGCAAAACCGAAGCATCCGCAGAATTCTTTTCTGCGCCTCTCCATCTCTGCCGCAAGATTTTCAGGTGAACAAGCAAGGTGTGAGTCCGTGCCCTCCGTCGAGCCGTGAACAAGGGTGTGGATCGCCTAAGCGCTGAACAGCTTGTGGAACATGTCGCGCATCCGCGGCAAGGACACAGCGTCGGAAAAAGTCGTTCGTTCGTTGCTGCACCGGCGCGGTTATCGTTTCCGTCTGCACGTCCGTATTCCGATCTCTCTCCGCCTCGAACGGAGAGACGCTACCTCTCCGTATCCAATGGGGAGAGGGGCTGGGGTGAGGTGGTCAGGTGTCGAACTCGGCGCGCCGTCTCAATGGACATCCTTCTTCCCAAACACAAAATCGCCATCTTCGCTCACGGCTGTTTCTGGAACCAGCCTCCGGGCTACAAGAACTGCACGACGCCGACGAACCGTCGCGAATGGTGGGTTGCCAAACTTGAAGGCAATACCATACGCAACGAAGCGGACGGGAGCACCGTCACAACTTTTGCACGGCATCGGCTCCTTCGAATCGTGATGAGTACAGCGACTCCCGCGTGTCTCGCGATGTAGGCGGATGGGATTCTCGAAGCGTTGGAAAAATCCGCTCCTGACGTCAGCAGCTACGACCGAGGGGTGTTTTTCGAACAGGCTGCGAACTAGGCGATGATTTCCTTCACCACATGCCCATGCACGTCCGTGAGGCGGAAGTCGCGGCCCGCGCTGCGGAAGGTGAGTTTCTCGTGATCGAAGCCGAGCAACTGCAAAATGGTCGCGTGCAGATCGTGTGGATGAACTTTGTTCTCCACCGCCTGGAAACCGAACTCATCCGTTGCGCCGTGAATGTGCCCGCCTTTCACGCCGCCGCCAGCCATCCACATGGTGAAGCCGTAATGATTGTGATCGCGGCCATTGATCTTGCCGGCATTTGAACCAGGAGTGGGCAACTCCACCGTCGGCGTGCGGCCAAATTCACCGCCCCAGATGACCAGCGTGTCCTTCAACATGCCGCGTTGCTTCAAGTCCTTCAGCAGCGCGCCGATCGGCTGATCGCATTCCTTGGCCAGCTTGCGATGGTTCACTTCGATATCGTCGTGATTGTCCCAGGGCTGCCCCGCGCCGTGCCAGACCTGCACGAAGCGCACGCCCTTTTCCAGCAACCGTCGCGCGATGAGAAGCTGCCGCGCCTGCGTGCCTTCGCCGTACATCTTGCGGATGTGCTCCGGCTCCTTCGTGATGTCAAAGGCATCCGTCGCGTCCATCTGCATCCGGTAGGCAAGTTCGAAGGACTGAATGCGCGCTTCGAGTTGCGCATCGTTCTTCCGTTTCTCGAGATGCTTCTCGTTGAGTTTTTGCAACAAATCCAGTTGCGCCCGCTGCTCCGGCATCGTGGTGTAATTGTTGCGAATGTTCTCAATCAACTTCTCGAGCTGCGTGTGCTCCGTGTTGATGTATGTGCCTTGATAAACTCCCGGCAAAAATCCGCTCTGCCAGTTTTGCGATTCCTGAATCGGGTAGCCGCCCGGACACATCGCGATGAAGCCGGGGAGGTTCTGATTCTGGCTGCCGAGTCCGTAGGTGACCCATGAACCCATGCTCGGGCGCACGAGCCGCGCTTCGCCGCAATTCATCAGGAGCAACGACGGCTCGTGATTCGGCACGTCGGCGTGCATCGAGCGAATGACGCAAATGTCATCGATGCTCTCGGCGACATTCGAGAAGAGTTCGCTGACTTCGATGCCGCTCTGTCCGTACTTCTTGAACTTGAACGGAGACTTGTAAGCCGCGCCCGTCTTGCGCTCGGTCTTGAGCTGCAGCGGAATGGCCTGGCCGTGATACTTATCCAGCGCCGGCTTGGGATCAAATGTGTCCACGTGCGACGGCCCACCATTCGCGAAGATATGGATGATGCGTTTCGCCGTCCCCGGAAACTGCGGCTGCTTCGGAGTGAGCGGATTGATGAAACCCGCTGCCTGGGCCTGTTCGGAGCCGAACGAATTCAAGCTCCCAAGAATGGAAGCCAGGCTGAGCGCGCCCATGCCCATGCCGCAACGGCCAAGAAATTCCCGGCGCGTGAGCGCGAGATGTTCAGGATTAAACGCGTGATGTCCCATTCGATTCGAAAACTACGGGAGTAAATGACGGCTGGCAAAGGAATGAATTCAATTCGCCGGCTGGTTTCGCGCTGTTTCAATTTCGTCGAATCGTTATGAAACGTCCGCCGTGCAGGCGTGAGCCTCCTCCGCTGACCGCTTCCGTCGCCTGCCAATCGCCCGACCATTGACTGCTTATCATTTGCCCGCGAAGGCGGAATTCAGAGTTGAAGATTACTTCCAGGACATTCGAGCCGAACAGCGTGACAGAACTGAACGAGTTCGTTCCGGCGGGATGCGGCGAAAAGTTCTGAATGCGAGTGACATTATAGCTTCCCATGAGCGGCACATTGGACGTGAACGACAAGATGCCCGCGGCCAGAACAGCGCCGGAAGCGTCCAGGGCCTGATAATGCCACGAACCCAATGGTTGCGCGGGAGATGCGTTTGTCGATTCGATGGAATAAAAACGCGTCGGGGTGGCGGAGGGGGGAAGCGCGAATGTCATTTGGGAATTTGTGTTCGATACGTCCGCAAGATTGGTCCACGGGCCAGTAATTAGTTCGGCGGTTCGAATACGAGTCGCGACGATGTTGAACCAGCTATTCGTCCAGGCGATCTCACTTCCGGGAATGAGACGCGTGATGGTGAAGGGGCCGTCGGGCAGCCGGCGAGTCACGTACGGGAAACAAAGGGGGCGAAGTTCAAAGCCGCCGACTTGCCCAGCGTTCGTGCCGAAGGTCCGTGGGGGAGAGGCGGGTGATTGATTGGGTGTGATGTGGCCCACGTCCGACTCTCCGGTGTGACCAGTACCAGGAATCGTAACGATGGCCTCTCCGCGAATCTGAAAGGCAAGCGGAGTGCCCGGCGGAAATTGAGGTGGAAGGTGTGTCGGTGAGACGGGCGTCACACGTCCGGTCTGCGCAGAATTCGTCACAACCAGGATGGGGACAAGGCCACCGCTACCCGTTCCAATCGGACCAAGGTAGAGCGTGAAGCGGTAGGCGTTGACACCACGGGTCAAGCCGATGTTCCCATTGCAATCGTTGGTGTAAATCAGAGTCGTGGATGTGTTGGCCCAATCAATGCGACCACCAGTTTGGCCAAACACATTGAACGTACAAAGAACTCCCGCGAGGATCCATTTGGCGGCTTGCATAATCCGATGGAAGCAAACGCGCGTTCAAAAATCAATCCCGATGGCCATCGGCAATTCGGCGAAGGATTCGACCGTGGGCGCTGGTGAAGGGAAGCGCGCGCGCGCGCGCCAGCGGCATCCACTCACCGGCACGGGGCTGGAACGTGCGGCCATTCACCCGGCCGACGAATGCTTCGAGCGTGATTCGATACCGCGTGATGGTGTGCTTCACCGTCGCGAGCGGCGTCAGCGCGTCGAGGACGCACCCGAGTTCGGTTTCCAAGTGCGCATGAGTCGCGGTCGCTGAACTTTTCAATGCCACTTCCACGTTGGGGAATTCCCAGAGGTGCGCATTGACGACGCCGACGGGCCGTTGTCGCACCAGCACCGCGCCATCGCGTTCGATCACGCACGCCGCGAAGCGCCGCGCCGTGGCCGCCGCTCGCTCGCCAAGATTCGGCAATTGGTCGATAAGGTTTTTACGTTGCGCCACGCAAAAATTTGTCACCGGACATTCGTTGCACTTCGGTTGCTTCGGCGTGCATACCGTGGCGCCGAGTTCCATCAGCGACTGATTGAGAGCCGAGCATGGGCCACTGAGGAAATGACGAATGACGAATGACGAATGACGAACGCGGGAATTCGCGGCCGATGCGGCAATCGTCCGGCTTTTGGCCATGGGCGATTGGCCATCGGCTATCGCCGCCGCAGTGACAAGTTCCTCCGCAAACTGCCACAGTTGCGCGTTGGTTTCCTTCATCCGTGCGTTTTCGCGGATGCCAAACACGCGCGTGAGCACGCGAATGACGTTCCCGTCGAGAATCGGAGCGCGTGCATTGAACGCGATGCTGCAAATAGCGCCGGCGGTGTAGCGGCCAATGCCCGAGAGCGCCAGCACATCGTCGAACGCGCTGGGAAACACGCCGCCGCGTTGCTGCATCACAGTCTGCGCCGCCTTCTGCATGTTCCGCACGCGCGTGTAATAGCCAAGCCCTTCCCAAAGCTTATGAATCTTTTCCGACGAAGCTTCTGCGAGTGATTGGATTGTCGGCAGTTCACGCATCCAACGTTCGTAGTAAGGAATGACCGTCTTCACCTGCGTCTGTTGCAGCATGATTTCGGAAACCCACACCGCGTAAGGATCAAGCGTGCGGCGCCACGGCAAGTCACGCGCGTGAGTATAGAACCACGAGAGCAGCGGCGCGACCAACATCTTTGGAGCGCGGCCTTCAGGCCGTTTCAATGCGATTCGTGCTGAAGCGCCCTGTTGGTTACCGGAACTTGCCACCGCCGGTGCGTTGAAGCGGCGTGAACGCCGCGCTTCGTTGCACGCCCGGCCGTTGGGTTTCAACTTTAGATTTTGGACTTTTTTCCGCCGCACTGTTGCCCAGCATAATCGCGAACCCTACGCTCGCGGAAGTGAAACCGCCGTTGACGATCTACACCTGCAAGCTGACCGCTGCGCAAGCCGAGGCCCTGCTCGCGCACTTGAAGGAAAATAGCTTTGAGTTTCGTGATGTTCCTTACACGCGCTTCGCCGCGGCCAAGGACAAATTGAATGTCGTGTTTTACGAAAGCGGCAAGCTCGTCGTGCAAGGGAAGGGAACCCAGGAGTTCGTGGAGTTCGTGCTCGAACCGGAAATTCTCATGGAGGTGAAGCTGGGCTACGAAGAGGTGCTCAACCCCGACCTGCTCTTGCCGCGCTGCGGCGTAGATGAATCGGGCAAAGGCGACTTCTTCGGACCGCTCTGCGTGGCCGGCGTTTACGTAAATGAATCCGTGGTGCGCGCGTGGAAGGATGCTGGCATCCGCGATTCGAAGAATATTGGCAGCGACAAAAAAATCGCTGAGTTCGCCGACCTCATCCGCGACACGCCGGGCTGCGTGGCCAGCGTGGTTCCCATCGGCAACGAAGCTTACAACCGCCTCTACACGAAAATGCGCAGCGTGAACACGTTGCTGGCCTGGGGCCACGCGCGCGTCATCGAAAACCTGATGCTGCAGAAGCACCGGATGAATCCGCCGCCGGTGCGCGCGATCAGCGATCAATTCGCCTCCAGCAAGGATGTCGTCGCGAAATCGCTTATGGCATTGGGCCGCGAGATCGAACTCGTGCAGCGTCACAAAGCGGAAGAAGATCTCGCCGTCGCCGCTGCCTCGATCCTCGCGCGACATGAATTCGTGACGCGCCTCGCGGCCTTGGAGAAACAATTTGAAATGAAGCTTCCCAAAGGTGCATCCGCTGCGGTGGACGCCGCCGCCAAGGAATTCATCGCAAAGCACGGCGTAGAGAATTTGCCGAAGGTCGCCAAGATGCATTTCCGCACCGCTCTGCGTGCGCAGGGATTGCCGGAGCCGCCGAAGGTCGAGTGGCGGGGTCGAAGCAAATGAATGGAGCGCGGGTCCAGCAGTCCGGAGGGCAAGGAGGGTTGGAAATCAATAAGCCTGGGACTGGTGAACGCGCTGCGGCTCACAGAGCCGCGCTCCTCCGTCACCGCTGGCGGCAGCGGGAGCGGGGTTTACAGACCGATGGCCACAGGCACTCACGACTGTTGCCACGACAATGCACCGTTCCAGCACCACTCGACCTCTAGCGCGTTGTCGTTTGGCTTGATGCAGCAGAACGTCGCCGGCGCACCGACCTCGAATCCGGATTCAACTCCGACAAAGTGCGCAGGCGCGAGCGACAAGTAACTCCAGCAACTCTGCCACGGCCACTTCAGCATTTGCGCGGCGCGAAGAATGCCGTCGATTGGGCGCAGCGCAGAGCCTGCGAAGTTGGTTTTGCCGGGCTGACGCACCACTTCATCAGGATCCACTTCGACTTCGAGTTCACCGAGACGCGGCCGCCATGGCATCGGTGGTGATGTAAACCGACCGGCTAGTCAGCAGGTCCCTGTGAAGCAGCCGAAAAAGCATCGGCGACACGTGATGGCCATCGGGAATCAAGCTGATGTGATGTAGGCCAGGCAAATCCGCCACCCGCCAGATGATGTTGTCGTGACGATCCAGCTCGCGCGGGCAGCCGTTCGCCAAGTGAGTGAAGCCAGTGGCTCCGGCTTGAACTGCCTCTCGCAGAATATCGACTGACGCATTCGTGTGCCCGAGGCTCACCACGATGCCGAGCGATCGCGCCAGACGAATGGCGTCGATAGCTTCTCGGCGCTCGGGCGCGAGGGTGATGAGCAACGGATCACGGCCGGTGATCGTGCGCAACTCGCGGATGTGTTCCGCCGCCGGGTCCAACATCCATGCGGGATTGTGCGCGCCATGAAACCCAGGCTGTTCCGAAAGAAACGGTCCTTCGATGTGCCAGCCTACGATGGCTGCCTGAAGTTCCGGGGATTGCTGGCGCAATTGCGTGGCCTGCCGCAAACGATGAACGAGCCGAGGCCATTCCGCGGTGATCAACGTGAAGAACAGGCGAGAGCAGCCGTCCCGGCGCAACGCACGCACGGCTTGGAGAAGTTGTTCCGCAGTCAGATCGTCCTGTTGGAAATCCACGCCGGCATAGCCGTTGATTTGCAGATCGAGCAGCGGCGGCGCGACCCAGATGTCTTCCTTCGGTTCCTTATCAATCGCGCTGATCGCGGTAATCTTTCCATCAACCCAGGCGACTCGCACCGGTTTGCGCGTCGCGTAATGCCATGCGTCGAGTTCGCCCGAGTTCATGTCACTAAAGTGCCCTTGGCATCTTGCCGGGTTTCGGATGCCGGCAAGATGCCGGCGGCACGTTTCGTCTCCGTGCGATAGAGAACGTCTGCAACGTTGCGCACGTATTGTTCGTCGGCGATTTCGGCCACGGCTTCGGCGGGAAACTCGACCTTGCTTTTGAAATGATCGGCCAGTTCCGCAAACAACAGCACGCGCGCGGTGGCGTCGAATTCATCGCGCCGGACAATCGCCTGCAACACGGCGCTCGCTTCAGCGGGCGAGACGCGCTGGCGCAAACGGGCGCAAAGATGCGGATAAGCTCGCAGCGAGTTGTATTTATCCGCGCCAAACTGCGCGAGGTTCGGCTGCGAAATTTTTGGAATGCGAATGACGACGGTGTTCGCCGCCAGGTCGCCAAGCCGCTGGGCTTTGCGCGTAAACAAAGTGGCAAGTCCGCCTACCACGTAGAGACCGGGCAATAAATCGACGATGCGCAGTAGATTGCGGATGGCCACCTGGCTGAATTGCAGCTTCAAGCCGTAAGCATCCACGACGCGCAGGCCCATCGCGCGCTTGCCGATGGTTTGCCCGCGCCAGATCCATTCGAGCGTCATGGCGTAGCCAATCGTAATCACGAAGAAAAGAATGGTACGCAGCGCAGCCGCAAAGTCGGGCGTGATGATCGAGAGGAAAACCATCGCGAAAGAAACGCCGATGAGAAGCGCCAGCATCAAGGCGAGATCAATGAGCCACGCCATGAAACGCGCGATTGGCCCCGCCAGTGTTTGCGAGAACACCACGCCCTCCGGCGTCTTGATGAGCAATGTGTTCGTGCGCGTCATGTTGCTGTGGCTTGAACCAGTTCGCGATCGGCAGCCGCTTCCGCGCGTTTGCCAGAACGTGCAAGGAAAAGAATCAGGAGCATTAGTTCAATGCAGCCGAAACCGATTTTGGCAGCGTAGGGAATGACCGGTTCGTGATACTGCGAGAGAAAGGCTTCGATGAAGCCGGCCCAAATCAGCATCACGCCGACGCCGAAAATCAACGTCACCAGATCGGGCGCGATGGCGCGAAAACGTTGCCCGAGCCGCTCGCGTTTGCCCCAGCCGATGAGCGCGTTCGCGAGGATCAGTCCCGCCTGGCCTGCGATCAGGATCGCGGGAATTTCGATGACTCCGTGCGGCATGAGCCAGCCCAGCAAAAACTTGATCTCGCCCGCGCGAACGTAGTCGAGCGCCACCGCCCCAAGGATCACGCCGTTGTAGAAAAGCGAAATGATCGTGCCGATGCCCCACGTCATCCCGAGCGCCAGTGTCAGGATCGATACACGAGTGTTGTGCGTCATGAGTTCGCCGGAAAAGGTCGTCTTGGCGCCGCTCAGACGATCTTCTTTCACCGCCTCCTCCTTCGCCACGCGATCGGAAGGGTCCCCGGCGAGATGTGCGAAGGGCATGATCACCGCCTTCGCCTCAGGATCGAACGCGAGCGCGAGGGCGCCAAACGCGCAGCCGGCAATGGTCACGGCGAGCGAGAGGTAAAACGCCTTCACATGGCGGCGAAATGTTTGCGGCAAGGTCCGCAGGAACCAGTTCAGCGGCGAGAATCGTTTTTGAGCGCCGCGCGTCTCGTGAATTTCCGAGTAAGCGCGCGCCACAAGATTTTCCAGATAGCGGCGCAGTTCCGGTTCCGCGGAAAAGGTGACAAGCTTGGCGAGATCGGCCGAGGTGCGCTCGTAGAGGTAGTGAAATTGCCGCGCCTGTTCCACCGTGGGACGGAACGCTGGCTCGTTCTCGAAGCGGTTCAGCAGTTTCTCCAGCTCTTCCCACGCCGGACGCTCGACGGTGCTGAATTTTTCCAGATCGATGATCACAACAACTGCCTTTGCTTCACGTTCACATACTGGGAAACGAGATCGACGGCGAGCCGTTCGCTTTGCAGCAGCGACAGCCGGACGCCGCGGCGTTGCAGCACTTTTTCCAATTCACGCAGTCCGTGCCAGCGCATGTGGCCGGCCAGCTCGCTATACATTTCAGCAGCGGAATTAATCCCGGCATTTGAGAAGAGCGGACGCACGCCCGGCGGTTGCAACATGTTCACGAGTACGAAGTGCTGCCGACGAAGCAGGTCCATGTTGCGGACGAATGACTCAGCGGCGACCGGATCATCGAGCGACGTGAGAAACAGCAACAACGCGCGGCGGCGGAGGCGCAAGCGGATGAATGTGCTGAGCTCGTCGAAGTCCGGCGCCACCTCGCGCGGCTGCAAGGTGTAGAGCGCATCGCGGCAGGCATGGTAGTGCGCCTTGCCGCTGCGCGCGCGGATGAACGTCTCGATTTTGTCGCCGAAGGTGAGCAAGCCAAAATGATCGCCTTGCTGTTCCGCCGCCAGGCCGAGGACAAGGGCGGCGGTGATGAAACGTTCCAAAGTAGTTACGGGTTGAGAGTTGAGAGGCGAGAGAGGGGAAGCGTTCGGACCCTCAACTCTCAACTTATTACCCTCAACTTTTCTCCCACTCAGCCGCGAAGCATCGATGATCACATACACTTCCTGCGTGCGCTCGATTTGAAAAACTTTCGTGACGGGATGTCCGCGCTTGGCCGTCGCTTTCCAGTGGACGTCCTCGAAGCTGTCGCCGGGAATGTATTCGCGCAGCTTCTCGAAGTCGCGCCCTCGGCCAATCTGGCGCTGAGCATGAATGCCGAAGGCGCCACGGTTCAGGAAGAGTGCAGCGAGATTGTTCCGGTCGCGCGCCAGGTTTGGATATACGCGCACTTCGCTCTGCACCGGAATTGTTTTCCAGCGGGACCAGAAGCCCATGGGGGATGCGGCTTCGATGCGCGCGAAGACGATTTGAAATCTCCCGCGTTGCACTGCGGAACAACTCCAATCAAAAGCCGACCATTCCGAATCCGCCGGCAGAGCGACCGTAAATTCATCGACCGACGGCAAAAGCTCCAGAGGAAAGGCGAGCGCCAGCCGTAGCGTGCGCGCCTTCTGGGACGGATTGCGAAGGCGCGTGACGATGGAGAAAGGACGTTCCTGCGATGCGCGGAGCAGGGGAGGCAACTCAATGGAAATCCCGCGCAAAATCCCTGCTGTGAGAAAAGCATCGACGATGGCGGCCAACGCAAACGCGGCAATCGCGAAGAAGGCGAAGGGCGCAGCTTCACTCACGACGCCCGCCAGCGTGGCGAACGGCACCACGATGATGGCAAACCAAATGAGCAGTCGTGTGCACGGGACGATCATATTCGCGTACCGAGTCCAAACAGGGGGATTTGCACTGCACGCTCGCGATGGTGTGTCCCTCGCCCCTTAACGGGGAGAGGGATTATGGGTGAGTGGTGATCAATTTTATGGCTGAATCGTAGGTCCAACGTCGTTAGCAAGCACCCCTCACCCCAGTCCTCTCCCCGTTGAGGGGAGAGGGAGAATCGTGGTGAGCTTCGGTATTTTTGTGATCTGATACTCATCTCGGCACCGCGACCTCTTGGAGAATGCGTTCAATGACTTCGCCCACGGACAATCCTTCGATCTCAAACTCGGGACGGAGAATCAATCGATGTTCGAGCACGGGCACAGCCATGGCCTTGATGTCGTCTGGCGTCACGAAGTCGCGGCCGCCCATCGCGGCGAACGCTCGTGCGCCGAGGAGAAGGCTCTGCGTGGCGCGCGGACCAGCGCCGACAAGCACGCTTTCGTGTTGCCGCGTGCCGCGCACGATGTCCACGATGTAGCCAAGCAACTCTTCGCGCAGCGTGATGCCTTGCAGGCTCGCACGCAGTTCGCGCAGGTCTTCGGCTTTGATGACCGCTTGCACAGCGCCTCGTTCCAGAGTCGCTTCGGGCGAATCCGAACCGAGCATGCGTTGCGCGAGAATCAATTCCTCGTCGCGCCCCGGCGCGGTCATGGTGATCTTCAACATAAAACGATCCTTTTGCGCTTCGGGCAGCGGATACGTGCCTTCGTACTCGATTGGGTTCTGGGTCGCGAACACGGTGAAGTTTTCCGGCAGCGCGTGCGTTTCACGATCGATCGTCACACGCTTTTCCTGCATGGCCTGCAACAGCGCGGACTGAGTCTTGGCCGGCGCGCGATTGATTTCATCCGCGAGCAGAAACGAAGTGAAGACTGGCCCGCGAATCAGCGTGAATTCGTTGCGCTGCAAGTTGAAGACGTTCGTGCCAGTGATGTCGGCGGGCATGAGGTCGGGCGTGAATTGAATGCGCGAAAAGTCAGCACCCAGCACGTGCGCGAGGGTCCGCACGAGCAACGTCTTCGCGACGCCGGGCACGCCTTCAATGAGCGCGTGTTGTCCCGTGAAGATGGCGATGAGCGCGCGGTCCACGACGTCGCCCTGGCCGATGATGACTTTGGCAACTTCCTGCCGCGCTTGCGTGAGGACTTCTTTGAGCCGTTCAGTGTTGGTCATAAATGGGTTTGAAATCAGTGGTATGTGGTGGTGCTTGGTTCATTCCATAACTTCTTCCTGTTCAGAATGCCGGCGATTTCGCGATAGGTTTCGACCACGTTCGGCTTTTCCTGCGCGTTGTAGGCATCCACGACGGCTCGGATTTTTTCGCGGCGCGGGTCCGTCGCGCGTTGATCAAGCGGAGCGGACTTGTGCCATTCATCCAGGCTGGTCTGGAGCAAATCTTTGGGCGCAATGCTGCGGCGCAGAAGGTTTTCGAATCCCGCCGCGGACTCGCGGCCCAGGATCGGCGTGGTGGCAAGTTCATTGGTGCGCGGAATAAAGCTCACGGAACTTTTCCAGATGAACAGCGCCGCGAGTGCAAGCAGCGCGATGACGCCACCGTGCAATTGATAGCGTCGAAACAGCGTGGCCACGCCGGGGCGTTCCTGGACGCCGAGGTGCGTTTCGTCGAAAAGGATTTCGCGGCTGCCGCCCGCAAGCCACGCGAGCAGATCCGCCGCGCGTTCCTGGCGCAGGGCTTCGTTGCTCACAAAATAGGAATCGGTCGCGACCACGATGGAGCCATTGCCGTGCTGCTTTTCGATCATCACCGGATCAGTGCCGCGCGCGTAGAGGATGCGCCAGGTGAAGTCGAGGTTCGTGAGCACAAGTGCGCTGTGCCAGCTCAAGGTCTCAGGCAGCGGGGCGGATTGAATGCGCCGGGCAACGACCGGCGTCAGCACGAAATTCTCGCGCGCGCCCGGAACGAACTCGTAACCGAAGCCCCATTTTTCGCGCAGGTTCACGGGTGGGTGGCGGTGTTCATCATCGAGCAGTGGATTCTTGAAGGCGGGACCGTTGGTTCCAAAACCTGACGTAAAGAAATGCGGCTTCTTCAACTCGGGATAGAGCGTCACGACAAGTCTTCCGCCACCGCGCACGAACGACTCCAGCGCTTTGTATTCGTCTTCCTCGGCGGACATTTCGCTCCACGGTAAACCGAACACGAACAGCGTGGCGCCTTTGCCTTCGGGAAGATTTCCGATCGATTGGGTGAAGCGCCGCGGTTGCGAATCGCTCAGTTGTTCCAGGCTCTCGAAGTAAACGCGGCAGCCGAGGGGATCGCCGCGCAAGGATGAGTAAGCCGGGTAATTATCGCCGGACGCAAAGCGCAGCTTGAACAACTGCACCAGTCCGTAGCCGAACCCACCGAGCACGGCGAGGAGCGCAAGCAAGAGGAGGGGGCGGCGGTTCAGCATGGGAGCCTTTTAAAATGACGAATAGCGAACGACGAATGACGAACGAAGGTTTGCAGCAGCGGCCCGCCATCCGTCATTCGGAATTCGTCATTTCTCTTCAGCATCCTTTGATCCTTTCCACGTTGCCGCGGAACTGCTGAATCAGCTCGGCATTGATCTCGTGCATTCCGTACCACACGCGATCGAAGACGAAGACATTCTCGGAGAAAGTTTTTGTCAAATCAGGCAAGGCATGACTGCGGCGCAACAGCTCGCGCTCGTAGTCACGATTGCTTTTGAACTTCGCGATGTTGACGAGATTGCGCGCGGCCAAATGCGCGAGGCTGGAAAAATAAAACGCTCGCATGGCCAGGCGCAGTTCGCCGCGCTCGAGCAGTTCCAGCGCGAGCTTCGTCCAGCCATCCACGGGCAGTTCGTCGCCCGCGACATCGTTGCTTTCGAGATCGGGAATGGGCGTGGCGGGCGTGGCTTCCAGTTCCGCTTCGGTGGAACGGGAGCGCGTGCGCCAGAGCAGCCACACAAGGACTCCGATGACGGCGAGCACGACGGCGATGAGAATATAAACCAAACCTTCGGCGGACAATGAGAAGCCGCTGGGGCCGCCTGTCGCAGGCTTGGAACGAAACAGTTTCTCGATCCAATCGCGAATGGCCCGGGCCATGTTGCGCAGCCACTCGCGGATGCGCTTGCGAAGGCTGGATTCTTCGTGCTGCTTCACCTCAGCCTTCACTCGCGGAGAACGCCATGTGTATTCAGGACGGTTCAGCACGTCTTCAATGGAGCGGTCGAGCGCGGCGGCTTTTTCGGAAGTGGGCGCGTGCTG
>Ga0193753_10000211_pt1 | contig 56849 bp, 43 predicted proteins | sample H1c2metaG_FD_144925 | JGI IMG/M metagenome (GOLD analysis project Ga0193753, IMG submission 144925) | Soil microbial communities from a riparian zone of the East river system, Colorado, United States - H1c2 | ecosystem: Environmental > Terrestrial > Soil > Riparian zone | place: USA: East...
TCGCGAATTTCCTTGGGGTTTTACGGATAGCGGAACGATTTCATCTATGTTGATTTCGGGGGCTTCGGCCGGCGAATACGTCACTTTGGACAACCTTTATGTCGGTCAATTTGTGGCGGTTCCGGAAGCCTCGACCAGTATTGCTGTGGGGTTTCTCTGCATTTTTGTCATTGGACATTTGGTGTTGGGGCGCAAGCGATCTAAGTTACACTCGCCGGTTTCTTGACCGTTTCTGAGCGCCCGTTTTCTGAGCGGTCGCCTTAACACCTTGGAATTCGGGAATCGCCCCTTGCGCTCCCGAATGCGCGGCTCGCCGGGGAAATGCCCTTTTCGTGCTTTCGTTCTCGGCCCTGCCTCACCTACTCTCCTTCTGTAATCCCGGACCTCGTTCGGCAGTTGAATCAATGCAAACCCTGAAGTCTTTATGCGAAATCTGGTGAAAAATTTATCCGGCGGCGCGCTCTTCTTGATCGTGGCCTGCGCTCTTGTGGGTTGCTCGGCCGAAGCCAAGCGCGGCCGCTACATGAAGCGCGCCGAGACCTACTTTCAAAAAGGCGAATACATCAAAGCGGAAATTGAATACCGGAACGCGGCGCGCCTGAGCAAAACGGTGGATCCCAAACTCGTCGCGCGGATCGCCACCATCTTCTACGAGCAAGGGCGGATCGCCGAATCCTTTTCAATGCTGACGAACGCCGTTGCTCTCAATCCGAACGATTTGGAGCTGCGCTATAAGCTCGGCACCGTCTGGGTCACCTTCCGCAACTACACCAATGCCCACGCCGCAGCCGTGGCGGTTCTGGAAAAGAATCCCGCTCATCACGACGCGCTCTTGCTTTTGGCTGATGCCGCGCAAAAGCCCGACGAAATCGCCGCAGCCAGGCGAAAGATAAATGAAATCAAGGCGAAGACCGGAGAAACCTGGTCGGCGCATGCCGCTCTGGCGCAACTGGCGCTGCACGAGCGGCAAGTCGATCTGGCCGAAAAGGAAACTCAGTTGGCCGCGAAACTGGATGCCAAAGTTCCCCAGGTAAACGTCGCCCTCGCGCAGATTGCTTCCCTACGCAAGCAACCGCGAGAGGTGGAAAAGTTCCTTCGCATCGCGGTTGAAAACTCACCCCCGCGCTCGCCCCGACGGCTCCTGCTGGCGCAACAGAAGATGCAGGGAACGAACATTTCCGAAGCAAAAATCCTTGTGGATAAGCAACTCAAGGACGCTCCCGATTACGTGCCGGCTTGGGTCCTTCGCGGCCAGATTGCAATGGCGGAAAAGGATTTCGCGGAGTGTTCGCGAATTGCCAAAACGGTTCTGGCTTGGAACCCTTTGAGTTACGATATTCGCCTGCTTCAAGCCCGCACGCTGGTTATGCAGAAGGAGCCCGCCAAGGCGCTGGCTGAATTTGCACGGCTGGAGGGACTGGCTCCCCAGGATCCCCAACCAAAGTATGAAGCAGCCGTTGCCCACTTGCAGAACGGTGCCGTTGACGAGGCGATGAAGAAACTTGATGAAGCCATCCGGCTTTTTCCTGATTATCCAGCAGCAATAATGCTTCGTGCTGAACTCCAGCTACGCTCGGGCGCGGCAGATGAAGCTGTGGCCGCATTGGTTCCATTCACTACCAGTCATCCGAACCTTGTATCGGCCCACATCGCTCTCGCCACTGGTTATCGACTCATTGGCCGACCGGACAATGCGCTGGTGGTTTACCGGCGGTTAATCGAAAAGGCGCCATCCGTTCCGCAGTTTCACTTCATGGCCGGCATGATTTTGGTTCAGCAAAAAAAATTCGGCGAAGCAAAAACATTCTTCCAACAAGCGCTCAAGCTCGATCCCTCCTTCCTCTCTGCAGCCGAGCAAATGATCAATTTTGATTTGGAGAAACGCGATGTCGCTTCCGCAAGGGAGCGCGTCAATGAACAACTCAAGCTGACCACAAATGCGCCGGGTGCGCTCATGCTGCACGCGCGGGTTTGTTTAGTTGAGAAGGATTTGGCTGGCGCCGAGTCGGCGCTGACGCGAGTCATAAGCGCCCACCCGGAGTCAGCTACTGCTTATTCTCTCCTGGCCAGTATCTATCTGTCAAAAGGCGATCCACAAAAGGCGCTCACGCAATTGCGTGCGGCAATCGAAAAAGACCCAAAGAATCCAGCGCCGCTCCTTCTGGTGGGAACGCTGTATGAACGTCTGAAGGAACACGATAAGGCAAGGAAGGCTTACGAGGGCGCTCTCAAATTGAATCCGAACATGCCTGCGGCGTTGAACAATCTCGCTTACCTCTTGTGCGAGCATTTTAATGAGGTCGATCAAGCGCTCCCCTACGCCACGAAAGCTCGCGAACTCGCTCCGGAAGATTGGGGAACTGAGGACACTCTCGGTTGGATCCATTATCGGCGCGGCGAATATGCGCGTGCCTTGCCCCTGCTCCGCGAAAGCGCGGCAAACCTCCCGAAGGAACCGGAAGCCCAATATCATTTGGCGATGACACTTTATTCCATGGATGACGAAGCGTCGGCGCGGCCGGCTTTTGCGAAAGTGGTCGAACTGGACAAGGCTTTCGCGGAAACCAAGGGCGTTCAACAACGTTTGGCCGTTCTTGATACCGACGTTTCCGCCTCCACTGTGGTGTCCACCTTGGAATCGGTGTTGAAAAAGGATCCTGCTGATTTTATGGCGGCCCTGAAATTGGGGCAGGCTTATCAACGCGCAGGGGTAAATGAAAAGGCACGCACGGCTTTTGAACGGGCCGCCAGGATTAATTCCGAAACGCCTAAACCTCTTCTGCTCTTGTCCACACTGTGTGCGGACAAGTTGAATGATTGGCCCAGAGCGATTGAAGCCGCGCGGGCCGCCCGAAAGCTCGCGCCCAATGATGCCGCGATCGCGGGATACGTTGGGCGGATTCACTACCGGGTCGGCGATTACCCCGCGAGCCTCGCTCTGCTCCAGGAGTACACGAGGAGCGATAAAGCAGACGCGGAGGCGCATTACGATCTTGCTTTGGCCTCTTACGGCATGGACCAACTTGACGAGGCGCGAGGGTACCTTGGCCGCTACATCGCCGCGGGACGAGGCAACCGCGTGCCGGATGCCCGCGACCTGATCACTTTGATTGATTTCTATTCTTCTGGAAAAGGAGATGGCCGCAAAATGGAAGTGATTGCTTCTGGTCGTATTCAGCAAGATCAAAATGATCTTCCTGGCCTGATGACTCTCGGAATCCTCGCTCAAAAGAATGGCCGCTATTCCGACGCCGCGCAGAAATTTGAACGCGTTCTAGTTGCCAGCAAATCGTTTAGCCCTGCCTACCGGCACCTTGCGATCATTTACGCGGAAAACCTCGGGAATGATGTCAAAGCCCTCGAATACGGGGTGAAAGCCCGGCAAACCTTCAGCAACGATTCCGAATTGAACAGGGCGTTGGGAAAGGCTGCCTTCCGTCGAGCCGATTTCCGGTATGCGGCGCAATTGCTCGCCGAAGCAGCCCGGCAGCCCCAAGTTGATGGTGAAACACTCTTTTTTCTCGGAATGGCTCAGTTCAAACAGCGGCAGTTCAAAGAAGCAAGGGCCACCCTCAAGGAGGCCCTTGCCATGAAGCTGGATCCAAAACTTGCCGAGGAATCGACTGCCACGTTGAAGCAAATTCAAGACTGAATCCACGGCAAGGCGGTGCCGCATTCACCGTCGGCCAAATTAACACTTTTTTGCCTCTCCTCCGATGAGTTTTTCTGGCCAATCTACGCTCAACAATCCAAATGACAGTGACTTAGCCGGCCATTTTCATCGCGAAGACTCGACTGGCACGCTTGCGGCTCTAATCACAGAACGCCGAAAAGGCAAAAACTCTAAAATCACCAAAACAATGAGAACCAAACAAAAACTACTCGCCTTGCTGACGGTCGGCGTGCTCGGGATCTCCGGGACAGCAAATGCGTTAACAACTGCAACGTTGGCGTTCTTGGATTCAACTCCAGGGTCCACGCTCAGTATCGGCGACAAAACATTCAGTAATTTCGACTATCAGGCCGTTAACCTCAGTGGTTTTGACGCCAACAACATTCAAGTCACGGCATCGGTTGATGCAAGCGGCGTGTATTATTTAACTTGGGGAGGCACAATCAGTACCGGAGGTGCTGTTGGACCGGGCGGCTCAATTATTTCCGATCTTAAGTTGAACTATACGGTAACGGCTTCTGCAGGAACGATCTTTATGATCGATCAATCCTACACCGGTAGCGCGCAGGAAGCGGGCGGAGCAACTTCATTCCTTGCCGTGGATGAATCAGTTTACAACGGCGTGGTGATTGTTGCTAACAGTCATCTGGATCGAGTGGATCTGAGTGATCCGTTTGCTGAAATTGGTGACAATTTGATGATTAATCCTGCCCTTGTCACGGTCAACGTAACCAAGGATATCGCGTTCGGCATCTTTGGAGGCGCAACTGCTGGAACGGGATTCGTTACGATCTCTGAAGTAAAACAATCTTTTCACCAAGTGAGTGTCCCGGACGGTGGAATGACTGTTGTTCTCCTCGGGGCGGCTCTCTCTGGTTTGGCTCTAATTCGGCGAAAAACTGTGGCTTAAGGAGTTAATCTATTCGGCTGTTGTAAGGGCAGGGGAAAGTCCCCTGCCCTTTTGGTTTTTGCCCCTTGGCGAGGTGAATTGAGCAAACTTTCCAAGCTTTCGGTTTCGCCTTTGAATCGCCCCAAGATGCTACGTAAAGAAATTGTTACATCTGCGTTTTGCACTCACTGTTGGCAAATGTCGGAAAGTTTAACATAAACCCCTCCTTTCTCTTCGTGCATTTTTTTTGCGTTGTAAGAGAAAACGCTTGATAACACACGACTTGCGTCGCATTCGTGCGTTATTCGGATGAACTGGCCATTCATTTGCTATTTCGGATTCTGTCCTTGTTGCACGCATTTGGAACGCCCTCGTACAAGTTTAACGAGCGTCAAAGCGTTTGGTGGCTGGCTCGCAGGGGCAAGGGAATGAATGGGCACGATTTAGGACTTGTGGGCCAAATAATCAGAAGACGGAATCAGAAGACGGAATCAGAACGACCTATGAAAAAACTCATCACACGACTTATCGCGGTGATCGCGATCATCACTTCAGTTAGCATTGTCAGGGCGGCAATACCAGTTTCCGATACCTTGGCCAATTTAAAAGCGGGCGGCTCCATAGGAATCGGCGACAAAGTTTTCAGCGGCTTCGATTACGTAAACAGCGGCTTGAGTGATTTCGATCCCGCGCAAGTGGTGGTGGCCGCGTCAATCCAAGATGGAATATATTACCTCACTTGGGGAGGAAGTTTCGCTCTCTTGAGCGGAAGTCCGGCTTCTGCGGATCTTCAGCTCAAATACACGGTAACGGCAAGCTCTGGCTTGGTTGATTGGATTGACCAGTCTTATACCGGCAGTGCAAGCACCTTCGGTGCGGGTTCTGCGTTCCTTACTGTAGACGAAAGCGTTTATTCTGGAGTTACTCTTGTCGCCAGCAGCCACCTCGATAAGTTTGATCTCAGTGATCCATTTTTGGAGATTGGTGACGATATAGATACCTCTCCTGGATATTCGACACTCAATGTTACCAAAGATCTCCATTTTGGAATCAATAGCGGTATCGGCTTTGTTACCATTTCCGAGATTAAACAATCGTTTCATCAGAAGCTTTGCGATTGCGTTTTCACAATTAACTGCCCCCCCCCCGTGACGGTTGAATGTGGAGAAAGCTCCGCTACCAATTTCACTGGAATTCCAACGATCATTTCGACCGACGCATGCGATCCTGTCCTTACCTACAGTGATTCCGCCACCCCGGGAAACTGCCCCGCGAATTACACGATCATACGCACTTGGACTGCAACCCCGATTTGTGGTGAACCCAAGACTTGCACCCAGGTGATCACCGTTCAAGATTCTACGAAACCGGTGATCAGTGGCGTTGGTGGCCCGTTGACCATTCAGTGCGGCCAACCTTTGGTTTGGAGTGTGCCTACAGCAACTGACAATTGTGATTCCGCCCCGATTTTGACCTTCCAAGATGCTACCACTCCAGGAACGTGTCCCCAGAACAAAACCGTTACCCGCACCTGGACGGCGAAGGACGCTTGCGGCAACACCAATACGGCCAGCCAGACTATTTCGGTGCAGGATACTACCGCGCCGACCATTACTTGTGCTGGGAATAAGACGGTGGAATGCGGACAAGCATGGACATTCGACGTGCCAACGGTCACCGACAATTGCGGTCAGCCGACTTTCAAGATTATTGAGACCCTTACAAACGGGACAGCTTGCAACATCACGGCGAAGAGGACGTGGGAAGCCACAGACGAGTGTGGTAACAAAGCGCGCTGCACCCAGACCGTGACCGTAAAGGATACCACCCCGCCGACCATTACCTGCCCGCCCGACATTACGATTGTTAACAAGACCAACAAGCCTTGCGACCGGCATGTCTGCATCAAGGAGCATTGCTCGAAAGAGACGTGCTCTCGTCCGGGTTGCCGCCATGACAACTGCAACAAGGATCATTGCTACATTCCAAACTGCAACAAGAGTCACTGCACACCCAATGACTGTGGCAAACCTTCTTGCGACAAGGAGCATTGCTCCAAGAGCAGGTGTGCCGTGTCGAATTGCTCTCGAACCAGTTGCGATCGAAGCCATTGCTCGACCCCGAATTGCTCCAAGACTCACTGCTCGCCGACCGATTGTAAAAAGACCAATCCCTGCACTTCAGAGTGTGAGCATCATTATTGCAGCTTTACTCAAGGTGGGTGGGGCGCTCCGCCGAATGGCAGCAATCCAGGATCAATTCTCAGCGATAATTTCGCTTACGTGTATCCGGGCGGCTTTGTGGAAATCGGCATTCCTGGTGCGTCCGGTTATTCGGCCAAATTCTATTCTGCGGCAGCGATTCAGGCTTATCTGCCGGCCGGCGGCACGCCTGGTGCCTTGAATGCCGATGCCTCAAATCCAGTAAACACCAGTGCCGGCGTTTTCGGCGCTCAGGTTCTGGCGTTGAAGCTCAATGTGGATTTCGGCGACCTCGGCGCTGCCTTTAATCTGGTGGATGCTTACGGAGACGCCGTCATCCGAATCGCCGGTTCACCGTTTGATAACCTGACCGTTCGCCAGGTTCTGGCGCGCGCGAACACGGCATTGGGTGGTGGTGCGGCCGCCCCGAGCATCAGCGATCTGAATGCGATCGTCGATCTCTTGAACAAGGCGTACGATGACTGTCAGCCCAATTCCTGGGCCAAAGATCACATCTTCTGTCCGGGCGGCACCAATGTTCCGCCGACCGACTCCGGCCGTCCGACCGTGAGTGACAATTGCGATCCGAATCCGACGGTCAGTTACACGGATTCAACTGCAAATGAAGATTGCCGGTCCGTAGTAATCAGGACTTGGGTTGTCACGGATGCCTGCGGGAATTCAAATTCCTGCACGCAACGAATCATCAAGGATTTCGGTGCCGTGTGCTTGCCTGGTACCTTCGACTTTGAGGGCAACAGCGCGCTGGATGGCTCGGACGGGAACGTTCGCACCTTCACCGTCAACGGCATTTCCGTGAGGGTGAGTGCCTTTAGTCGCACCTCGGCTGGCGTTTGGGCGCCGGCTTATCTGGGCCAGTATGGTGGCGGACTTGGCGTGACTGACAGCGGGGAAGGCACCGGCGCCGGCAATTCCCACACCGTCGATAACATCGATAGGAAAAACTACGTTCTATTCGAGTTCTCGGAACCCGTTATCTTGAAGCGCGCTCATCTTGGTTACGTAGTGACGGACAGCGATTTGACGGCTTGGATTGGCACATTCTCAAATCCATTCGTCAATCACTTGACCCTCAGCGACGCTGTTTTGGGTAACTTCAGCTTCACCGAAGAGAATCTGACGGATCTCTCTACTGCGCGTTGGGCCGACCTCAACGCGGGCGAAGTGGTTGGAAACGCCGTGGTCATCGCGGCTTTGACGAGCGACTTGGATCCTGAAGATCAGTTCAAGATTGCCCTCATGGATATCTGCGTACCGCAGTGCCAGCCTCTGAAGGTGGCGTGCGTGGGAGCGACCGGCCAGGTGGGCGTTCCTTACTCATCGACGCTCGCTGCCAGCGGCGGTGCGGCTCCTTACACGTTTGCCATTATTTCGGGAAGCTTGCCTCCTGGACTCACCCTGAATACCAGCAGCGGTGTTATTTCGGGAACGCCGACGACGCAGGGTTCGTTCAACTTCACCGCCCAAGTGACTGACTCGCTCAATGCTACGGCGACCTCGGGCCCGGGTGGATGTTCAATTGTCGTTGCCCCTCCATGCACGGGCAGCATCTGCGGCTCAGTGTTGCGCGACTGTGACGCTGATGGCTACCTCAGCGGCGAATCCGGTCTGGCTGGCTGGACGGTGAAACTCAAGAAAAGCGGCGGAACGTTCGTGAGCACAGACACGACCGACTCCAGCGGAAACTACTGCTTCACCGGACTCGCGGCAGGAAGCTACACGGTGGTTGTCGTTCCAGCTTCGTATTACACCGTTACTTATCCAAACGGCTGCAATAACGAACAAATTGTTAACCTGACTGCCTGCCAGAACAAGACGGGCGTTAAATTCGGTTACACTGGCACGAAAGCGGGAGTTGACTTGACGGTGACCGGACCTGGCAGCGCGACATGCGGTCAAACCATCACTTACAACTTCACTGTTAAGAACACCGGCAACACATGTCTCTATGGTGGCATGCGCGTTGACGCGGCATTGCTGGGCGGACAGGTATTCTACAAGACACCGGTCAGCCCGGGCGAACAGTTTACCTTCACCAAGACTTATGTCGTGAAGTCGAGCGACGCAGGCACTCTGAAACTGACCGCAACGGTAACTGGCGACCCGCCGGTGGGCGTGAACGTGACGGAGACGGTGTCGGTAAACACAACCGTCACTTGCACTCCGCCTCCGCCGCCTTGTGTGGCAAGCCAGCTCAACTTTGACGGCACCAGCAGCACCACGGACGGTGGGGATGGTAATATCCGCACCTTCACGGCGGCTAACGGAGTCACTGTCAAGGTCAGCGCCTTCAGCCGGGTCAAAGGCGCTAACGGTGCTTGGAGCACGGCCTTCTTGGGCCTTTATTCGGGTGGCTTGGGCGTCACGGACAGCAGTGAAGGCACGGGCAGCGGCAACACTCACACGGTCGATAACAGCGGGCGTGATAATTACATTCTGTTGGAATTCTCCCAACCGGTGGTCTTGAATCGCGCTTATTTGGGCTACGTGGTCACCGACAGTGATCTGAATGTATGGATTCGCAACTCAGGCGACCCGTACAACAACCATCTGGCGCTCAATGACACTGTTCTCTCTACGTTCGGCTCACCTGAGAACAACTCAGGCGGTGGAACCGCACGTTGGGCCGATCTGAACGGAGGCAATAAGGTCGGAAATGCCATCATCATCGCGGCATCGACGGGAGACGCTGCCTGTGATGATCAATTCAAGCTGGATGCGCTCGACATTTGCAGACCTGGTGACTTGGTGCAGACGTGTCCCAGCCCTTGGAATACAAAAGACATCGGCACTTGTGGTGTAAATGGCAGTGCCAGCTACACGAGTGTTGGTGGTAAGTTCACGGTGGTTGGTTCGGGTGATGACATCTGGAATACTGCTGATAGCTTCCGCTGCACTTATCAAACGGCAAGTGGCGACTGTACGATTGTTGCCAAGGTTTCCAGCCTTCAAAACACGGATGGGTGGGCCAAAGCGGGTGTCATGATTCGCGAAACGCTCGCCAGTGGCTCGACGCACGCGTCCATGTTTATCACACCCGCCAATGGAGTTGCCTTCCAGTCCCGTAGCAGCGCAGGTGCAATCAGCGCAAACGTGAACATGACTGGGCCGACGGCTCCGTATTGGGTCAAAATCGTCCGCACGGGCAGCACATTCAAGGGCTACTCCTCAGTGAACGGATCGACTTGGACCTTGATCGGCACTCAGACGATCCCGATGGGAGTGAATGTTTACATCGGGCTCGGTGTCACGAGCCACAACAACGGTGTGTCATGCACGGCGGTCTTTGATAACGTGACAGCGACTCCCTAAACAGGAAGTTGGCAGTAGTGGCCTCCAGAAATGGAGGCCACTGACTCGATGGTCTTTGAACAAGCGAGCGCGGCGGATTTTAAGCTTGGGTGCACGCTCAGTGTTCATTTTCTCGCGACGGCGCCGCGGGTTGCGATCCACGCTTCTTCCTGCTTGGATTTAGGAGGCTCTTTTCCTAAGGTTGCTCTGCTAAGTGGCCTGTTTTTTTTTCGTAAGAAACCTGATGGCAGAAGCGCCCGCAAATCTGAAAGGTGAAGATGAAAAACTCTATTACTCTATTTCTCGCTGTGATCGTTACGCCCCTGTTCTCCATTACTGGGCGCGGGGCGGCTACGGATACCCTGTTCGATCTCAAAGCTACGGGCGGAACTCTCACAATCGGGGACAAAGTCTTCAGTGCGTTTGACTATGCGGGTAGTGGCCTGACTGGCTTTGACGCCAAACAGATTCAAGTGACAGCATCCATTGAAAACGGAGTATATTTTCTCGTTTGGGGAGGAGCAATTAGCGTTGGAAGCGGCAGTGCTGCGCTGGCGGAACTCAAACTCAACTATAGGGTGCAAGCGAACTCGGGACAGGTCGTCACGATTGACCAATCCTACACAGGAAGTGCGCAGCCAAGAGGAGGGGCTTTCCTGTTTGTTGATGAAACCGTGCGCACTCCTTCGGGGAGTGTTGTCGCGAACAGTCATCTTGAAGTGGATGACTTGAGCGATCCGTTCACCGAAGTCGGAGACAATCTTAATATCGATCCGGCTGAATCGATTCTCGACGTTACCAAAGAGATCACTTTGCAAGTGAGCAATGGCGGTTTTGTTTCCATATCCGAAATCAGACAGTCTTTTCATCAAATCGATTCTCCTCATTGTGAGGTAACGCCCGATATCAAATCATGTATCGGCGGTATGGAAACTTTTTCAGTACAAGCGAGTGGCGGTATTCCGCCATATTCATATAGCTGGAACGGACCCAACGGGTTCGTATCCAACGAATCAACGATTACGATTAGCAATGTCCAACCCGCTGCGGCTGGTGTTTATACGGTGAAGGTCACGGATGCGAACGGCGGAAACTCATTTTGCCAAACCATGCTGACTGTGAATCCCGGCCCCGCGGTAACTGTGAATTCCGTCGAGGTTTGCGCAGGCGGCGAAGCGACACTGGTTGCTTCGGCTTCCGGCGAGAGTCCGCTGGTTTATTCGTGGGCCGGTCCTGTTGGCGCGGGCCCCTTCGGGAATACTGCGGTCATCCTTGTGACTGTTCCAGGCGCATACACCGTTATGGTTACCGACGGCGATGGTTGTGATGCTGTCGGCGTTGGCGTAGTAACAAATACTTCCTCTGTGTGCATTTCCGACACGTTTACTTTCAGCGGCAGCGGTTCCGATTCTGGATCACCGAACACCCGAACCTTTACATCGGCAAAAGGATTAACTGTGAAGGTGAGGGCGTTCAGCAGGGCAAAAGGCACGGGTATTTGGAGTCCGGCTTTCGTGGGTTTGTATTCCAAAGGACTCGGCGTTACCGATTCCAGCGAGGACGGCAGCGAGCCTTCTCATTCGGTGGACAATGTGGGGCGAGACAACTTCCTGTTGTTTGAGTTCTCGCAACCTGTGATCGTGGATCGCGCATTCCTGGGCTGGGTTTCCTCTGACAGTGATTTGAATATCTGGGTTGGCAACTCCACAGGTTTGCCGCTGGACGATTCCGTGCTGAGCAGTTTCGGATTCACTGAGGAGAACTTGGGTAGTTCATCGACGCGTTGGGCGGATTTCAATTCCGGTCAGGTAGCGGGAACCGCCTTCGTTGTTTCTGCTCATTTGGCTGACACCAAGGATCAGTTCAAAATCAACAAGCTCGAGTTTTGCAAGCCCGACTGCGCCCCGCCGCCTCCACCGCCGCCGCCGGTGTGCATTCCCGGAACATTCACTTTTAGCGGAAGCAGTGCCGACACCGGCAACCCGAACGTTCGCACGTTCACGGCCAATGGAATCGGTGTCAAAGTAAGTGCGTTCAGCAGAGTCAAGAATACCGACACCTGGGCCGGTGCGTATGTCGGTCTTTATTCCAAAGGAATTGGTGTCACCGATACCAGTGAGAACGGCAGCGAGCCTTCTCACTCTTTGGACAACGTGGGTCGAGACAACTTCTTGTTGTTTGAGTTTTCGCAGCCGGTGACGGTGGATCGTGCTTATCTTGGCTGGGTCGAATCGGACAGCGATCTGAATCTGTGGATTGGCAGCTTCACCGATCCATTCAACAATCATCTCACGTTGAACAATGCGGTGCTGAGCAGCTTCGGTTTCACTGAAGAGAACACGGGCGGTTCATCGACCCGCTGGGCAGATTTCAATTCCGGCAAAGTGACCGGCAACGCCTTCATCATCGCGGCGCGGCTGAACGACAGCAAAGATCAATTCAAGGTGAACAAGCTGGAGTTCTGTGCGCCCGAAGCAGGGTCGAGTCCGCCGAGTCTGCCGAGTCCATGGAACTTCAAGGACGTTGGCGCAGTCGGGGCTGCGGGGAGCAGTGGCTCCTCAAATGGTAAGTTCACTGTGACGGGCTCGGGGACTTACATCTGGGGAACTGCCGACGAGTTCGGCTACTTGTATCAATCGGCCAGTGACGATTGCAGCATCGTGGCGCGAGTGACCGGAGTGCAGGAAACGCATGAATGGGCGAAGGCTGGCGTGATGATTCGTGATTCCCTGAGCGCAGGAGCCAAGCATGCCTCGATGTTTATCTTTCCGAACAATGGTGTGCAGTTCCAATCCCGGACCAGCACCGGAAACAGCAGCACGGATTCAATCACCAGTGGATTTACGCCGCCATATTGGTTGAAAGTCGAATGCAGTGGAAATGTCTTCAACGGCTACGCTTCGTCGGATGGAGCGGCTTGGACGTGGTTCGGATCACAGACCATTTCGATGGGATCAAGCGTCTATATCGGTTTTGCCGTGACCAGTCATGAGGATGGCGCGCTCTGCACGGCGACGTTCGACAATGTTTTGGCAACTCCCTGACCTGAAGGCAGGCTGAACGTCGCAGTGGCGCGAGACAAACTATGGCCCTTGAGCGCAGACACAGAGCGAGAGTGCTCCTTTTGTTGGGAGTGGCTTGTTGCGTAGTCGTGACCACCGTCCTCATCCTATCACGCAAGCACAGTGAAACACCTGCTTCACCCCCTTCTTCCGCCAACCATGATTCCGTATCCAGCGGCGGTTCAATTCCTCGCGAATCGTCTGCCGGCGCCACGGCCGCTCTCGCAAATGTTCCGCCTGCCCCGCTCTCTCCCACGTTGAGTGAAAAACTGCGGCAGGAGATTGCGAGGATCTCCGCGCTAACGGATCTGAATCAGCAAACGGATGCGCTGCAGAAAGCGGTGAATCAAATTGCCCTCGCTGATATCCCGACGGTCCTGGATGCGCTGAAAATACCGAGGCCCGGCACATTGGATTCGGAATTTCGCATGCTGCTGACGGCACGGTGGGCGAGTAGCGCTCCGAAAGTCGCGTCAGCCTGGGTGGAGCAGAACGTGAATGACTCGAGTCGACAGCAGGCATTGAACACGGTGGGCCTGGCCTGGGTGGCAAAGGATCACAACGCGGCGGCGGAGTGGGCCAGAAATTTGCCGGAGGAAGGCGAGCGCAGCGGTGTGCTGACGAGCCTCGCCTACGAGATCGGCAGTCACGATCCCGAGGCGGCTTCGGCATTCGTCGCCGAAGTGGCTTCTGGCCAAAGTCGCGATGAACTTGCCGCTCACGTCGCTGCTCTCTGGACCGAGCATTCTCCGGCGAAGGCGTTGGAGTGGGCCACGGGCCTTTCAAGCGAGGAACTTCGTCAGCACGCCATCGCCGCCATCGCGACGGCATTGGGTGACAGTGATCCGCTCGCCGCCGGCACGCTCGCGGTTAAGTCTTTGTCGTCGGGAAAGGTGCAAGAGGATGCCGTCGTGTCCGTGGTCCAGCGCTGGGCGCAAACCGATCCGACGCAAGCGGCGGCTTGGGTTTCAGGATTTCCTGAAGGCTCTTTGCGCGACACTGCTTTGGAAGAATTGGTCAAGCTTTGGACCGGTCAAGACATTGAGCAGGCTGGCACCTGGCTGAACAATCTCTCCGCCGGGAAGAGCCGCGACGCGGCGGTCGGAGCTTACGTCGGCGCCCTGGCACCCGAGTTCCCGGAAATGGCGGCGGAATGGGTCAACGAGATCCGCGACGATGCATCGCGTTTTAACGAGATCGAGCGCATCGCTGAGATCTGGCTGAGCAGTGACGCCACTGCGGCCCGCGCCTGGATTGCAGGAACCTCATTGTCCCAGGCTCGCAAAGCGAAGTTGTTGGGAGCCAAGGCTGAATAGTTTGCAGTCGCACGCATCACGTCATCCACAACACGCGTTGCAAAAAATCAAAAAGGCCCGACAGGCTTGCTCCTGTCGGGCCTTTTGATTTCTATCACGCGCTTGTCGATGTCTGCTCATCATGCTTATCAAGCGACGCCTTGGCAGTGAACGATCAGGACGCCGTTCTTTCTTTTTCGACAAAAGTCCATGGCTGGGCATCGACCTGAATTCAGCTTAGTGGGGCGCGTGTATGAATCCTGTTGCTGAACGATCTGAAAGCAATTTGGCCGTCGAACCGGGACTGGCACCTGCGCTGCTAAGCAACGATCCACGAAATGAATTTGCAGATCAGTGTACCGTTTGTTCCAGCATCTGCGCCGTTCAACGCGCAACAGCGCGCGTGGCTGAACGGCTATTTCGCCGGGCTGACGTCATTCAGCACGCCGGCGCTGGAGTCTTTGACTCCCGCGACTGCGGTGAAGAAGCCGTTGCTGGTCTTGTATGGCAGCCAGACTGGAACGGCCGAGGGTTTGGCGAAAAAATTTGCGAAGGAAGCGGCGCAACAAGCGTTCGAAGCCAAAGTGCTCGAAGCCAATGCCTGTTCGCTCGATGCGTTGGTCAAAGCGGAACGCCTCGTCTTCATCACGAGCACGTGGGGCGATGGCGATCCGCCGGACAATGCGACGCAGTTCTTCGCCGCGTTGCAATCACCGGAGGCATCGAAGCTCGAGACGCTGTCGTATTCCGTGCTGGCGCTGGGCGACAAAAACTATTCGGACTTTTGCGGGCGGGAAAAAAAACGGACGAACGACTGGCGCAACTGGGCGCGAGGCGGGTGCATCCGCGGGTCGATTGCGATCTGGATTACGAATCGGCAGCGAAGGGATGGATGGCGGCAGTGCTTCCGGTGTTCCGGGAGTTTGGAGAGAAGCCGGCGCCGTCCTTCACTGCCGATCCGGTCAAAGAAGTTGTCACGCAACATGGATGAGAAATCCGACTCTCTAGTGTTCTCGCGCAAGAACCCGTTCCCAGCCCGCTTGCTCGCGAATCGGTTGTTGACCGGCGAAGGTTCGGCCAAGGAAGTGCGCCACTTCGCCATTTCGCTCGAAGGTTCCGGCATCACTTACGAAGCGGGCGATGCTCTCGGAATTTTTCCCGCCAATTGCCCGGCGTTGGTCAGCGATATTCTGGCCGCGCTCGGTTGCGACGGTGAAGAAGGCGTCAAGACGCCGGATGGCAGTGAGACGTCCTTCCGTAATGCCCTCCTGCGTCACTATGACATCACGCAACCCGTGTCCTCTTTGCTGGAGGCGATTGCGGAACGCGCCCAGAGCGCGGAACTGAAAACTTTACTCGCGCCCGCGAATAAGGCTGCTCTTGAGAAGCACCTTCATGGGCGCGAGGTCATTGATTTCCTGATTGCGCATCCGCTGGCGCGCTTCACGCCGGCCGAGTTTGTCGAGCTTCTGAAGAAATTGAATCCACGGCGCTACTCGATCGCGTCGAGTCCCAAAGCACATCCGGGAGAAGTTCACCTGTGCGTGGGCATTGTGCGCTATGAGGCTCCCGGCCGCGGACGGAAGGGAGTTTGCTCCAGCTTCCTCGCCGACGCTTGGAAGGCAGCGCAACACTGCCGGTGTTTGAAGTGCTCGGCACCGACAGCAACGACGCCGCCGCAGGCAGCGTCAGATTCAAGACTCCACTCGCGACGCTCCACGCCTTCAACGGCTGGGCCGACGTGTTCCTCGCGACGCCGGCGAAGGGACTGCGCGATGCTTACGGCTTCGTTCAAGTGACGGTGCCAGGTGACGTGCCATTGCGATTGGTTTACCACTCGTACGAGGCAGACAACGGCGGCGCGGACTTCGGGCAGGAATGGGACGTGGTGGCCTCGAAGAAGTTCGGCAAGAACTGGACGGTGCTGACGAAGTACGCCTACTACGACGGCAAGGATGCCCTGGGATCTCTCGGCGCCCCGGCTGTTCCCTTCGACAAACACCTCTTCTGGGCGCAGGTGGAGTTCAATTTTTAGACTCTCAGAAGGTAGCAAGCCGGCTCGCGACCGCTGGAGGAGCCGGTTTTCTTTTTACGCGCGTCGTCCAGCAACCTCGACTTCCGCGCGGTTCTTCGCGATGTGCTTCTCTGCGAGAACGCCGCGCCAGTTCGTGTTCGGATAAACCAGTGAGTCGCGGCCAATCACCGTGCCAGGATTGAGCACAGCGTTGCACCCGACTTCGGCGTGGTCGCCAATCATGGCGCCGAACTTTCGCAGGCCCGTGTCGATCCGTTTTTTCTCCCACTCCACCGAAATGTTTCCCGGCGTGATCTTGAGATTGGAAATCTTCACGCCCGCGCCGAGGTGCGCTTTGTGTCCCAGAATTGAATCGCCCACGTAGCTGAAGTGCGGCACCTGCGCGTTATTGAAGAGTAGTGCGTTTTTGAATTCGCACGAATTTCCGATCACGCAGCCGTCGCCTACAATCACGTCCTCTCGCAAGTAAGCGTTGTGGCGAATCTGGCAGTTCTTCCCGATGATGGCCGGCCCTTTGATCATCACGCCATCTTCCACCGTTGTTCCTTCGCCGATGAACACATTGTCGCCAATCCAGGCGCGGCCCAGGCATTTATTCCGCAACTCCGGCCGCAAATTCTTTGCGATGTAATCTTTGATCTTCTTCAACGCATCCCAGGCATGCTCGCAGCCATCGAAGATGGAAGCGTGCTCGGTCTGCGTTAAGTCAAACAGGTCTGACGGCTTGAACATGAAGAGAACTAAACACCAAACACCAAACACCAAACACCAACAAAATTTCAAAGACAACCATCGCGCTGCGACCGCATGGCCCTGCAGCGCGAGGCATTCTACCTCACGGCGGACGTGGCGCCGGGTTAAGGTTCCGCAGCCAATAGGCGTAACGCTTGTAGGTTTTGAAATTCCGCTCGCCCAACGCCTCCGTGACGGTCTTCTCCGTCTCTGCTTTGATCGCGGCGAGCGCGGCGGAACGCTGCTCCGCGGAGAGTTCCGTGTTTCGTCGCACTTCAGATGCTGCTTTCTGCGCCTCGTCCTTCAATTGGTAAATCTGATCAACCGCCGTTCGCTCCATCCCGCGCGACTCAGCGAGCCGCAACAGATTCTGGTAATCCCCGTCCTGCGCGCGCTGATACTCCTTATAACGATCTTCACCCAGCGATTGTTTCAACTCAGCGTCCACCTCTTTCCTTTCATCCAGCGACGCTTTGTTCGGTTGTCCTTGTTCCGGGGTCAGCAGCTCCGCGTCCTGCTTCGTCTTGAAAATCGCCCGGAACTCCTCCTCCGTCGCATCGAACGCCTGCAACTCGTTGTATTTCATGTTGCGCGCCAGATCGGACGTGCGGACCTCGAAGTCAAACAAGTCTGCGGGAGAAAGAACGGCGGCGAGATCATCATGCAACTTTCGCGGGAGCGCGCGCAATTCATCCTGCGTGGCCGAATCGATGTGGCCTTTGGCTTTGCGATGAATCTCACTCCGTTGCAGGGCGAACTTCTGGTTCAATTCAGCCACCTTGTCGCGCGTTTCCTGCGGCAGATGTTCCAGTGGGTCCTTCGTTTCGCCCCAGCCATACTCCTTCGCCATTTCTTTCTGGTAATCCGCGCCCAGCAATTCCTTCAGCACTTTGCTTTTCTCGATGCCAAACTCGCTCTGCGCTTTGTAGTACTCCGGCGACTGATCGTAGCGGGAAAAGCTCTCGCCGGTTGTCCAGAACTTGAATTCCGCGGGCGGTTTGCGCAGCGGCGTAAGCTTGCGCGCGTAGAGCTTGTCCACATCCGCAATGATGATGTCGCGAATGGTTTCTTCCGGGCAGCTGATCGCACGGAGATTCGCGATGTAGGGGCGATAATCATCTGATTCAACCTTGCGCCACGAAAAATCAGACGCGACCACGTTCGACAGAACGAGCGTTTCGACTCTCGGTCCAGTGGGCCGCCGCGCGATGAAACTCGATTTCGTGTTGTTGTCTTGACCGCTGGCCGCCTGCTGCCGGACCGGCTCCGGGGATTCTCGAAACTGCATGGCCACGTAACCCGCCAGCGCCAGGTTGATGCCGATGGAAAGGATGGCCAGCGCTTTCATGGGCGTCTGGTCGTCTCCCGCGGCACCAGGTTGTTCAGCCAGTATCCGCCGCTGCGTTTGTAACTGGAGAAAACGTTTTCGCCCAATTGCTGGCTCAAGCCCTTTTCCGTCTCGCCACGAATCGCCTTCAACGCTTCGTTGCGCTGTTCCGGGCTGAGTGACTCGTCGCTGCGCACTCTTCTCGCCGCCTGCTCCGCGCCAGTCTTCATTTCGTAAGCCTTGTTCGCGAGCATGGTCGGCAAATCGTTTTGCTTCAGAGCGCGCACCAATTCCTTGTAACTGTGATCCTGCGCGTGCTCGTATTCGGCAAAGCACTGCTCGCCCAGCATCTGTTTGATCTGTTGCTCGAGAGCAGTCACGGCCTTTAGGCGTTTGTCCTGTCCATCTTCGTCGTCGGGATCGGACACGTAAGCCAGATCGTCCTCGCGGGCCTTGCGCAACTTGTAGATTTCCCGAAACTCCTGCGCGCTCGGCTCGAAACCATCCAGATCATGCCGCAACTGGACGGCTATTTGCGCGGTGCGCAATTCGTATTCCTCAAATTCCTGCGGTGACAGAATGCCGGCCGCTGCCGCCAGCTTCTCACGCCGCAACTTGCGAATCTCTTTTTCATCGTCGTCATCGCGCATTGAAACCCGGTAAAGCGCCTGTAGTTTCTGATCGTAGGATTCGTTGGCGTCTCGCAGTTGCTGCTTTTTTTCTTCAGACGTAAAACTGTAGAGCCAATCCCAAGAATCCTCGTAGCCGTTCTCCTTGTTACGTTCCTTGATCGGATCCACGCCCAGCAGGCTCTTGAGCAATTCTGATTTCTCTTTTTCCAACGCGCGCGACTTCGCCTGCCGGTCCGTTTCTGTCGCTGACACGGAACGCCATGACGGGTCCTTCTTCCAATACTCATTTGCCTTTGTTTCCGGCCAGAGCGCCTTCCGCTTCTGCGCGTAAAGTTTGTTCACATCCGCCGCGATGATGTCGCGCACGGTTTCCTCCGGACAATCGATGGCGCGCAGATTTGCAACGTAAGCTTTGCAATTGGCCGACTCGATTTGCTGCCAGCGAAACTCCGCAACGACGTCGTTCGTGACCACTTCCACCTTCGTTTCAGTCGCGCGGGATGGAAGGGCCTTGGCGAGATTCGCGGTTTGTGCCTGCGCAGTTGCGTACGAAGGAAGCGAAGGTTTGCGCGAGCGATGAAGATGAATGGCACATGCAAGCAATCCGATATTGCCGAGGATCGAAAGCAGCACGATGGCCCGCGTATTCATAACCGTTGTGAATCGACGTATAAGCAAGGCCCCACGTTCAATTTCCCGAGGCCGTTCATGTAAGCTCGTTTTGGAATTGGTGTTTTGTTGGTGTTTGGTGTTTGGTGTTTAGAGCTTTTGACTATGGAAATCACTCGCACGGCTTACGGCACCTGGAATGGCGGACGGTTCATGAACTACGGCGAAGCGCTGCCCGACGAACGCTGGATCGGCGTGGCCCAACATGCTTACCGCCAGGGCATCCGCACCTTCATGACGGCGGATGTTTACGGCAGCGGCGCCGCCGACGAATTGATCGGGAACGCGCTGGCTGGTTTGCCGCGCGAGAGTTATTGCCTCGTCGGCGCCGTGGGACATGATTTCTACAAAGGCCAGCGGCAAGGCTCGAAAGGCTTCCCGCGTTTCACTGATCCCGCGCTGCGCACGCCGCGCGAGTACAAGGATTACCTGCGCATGGCCACCGAGAAGTCGCTCGCCCGCTGCCGCGTGTCGAAGTTCGATTTGTTGCTGCTGCACAACCCGGACTCCATCGGCTACACGAGCGACGCGGTGTGGACGGCGATGGATTCGTTGCGCGAAGCGAAGCTCACGGATCGCATCGGCATCGCGCCGGGTCCGGCCAACGGGTTCACGCTCGACATCATTCTTTCCTTCGAACGCTTTGGTCCGTTGATCGATTGGGCGATGATTATTCTCAATCCCTTCGAGCCGTGGCCTGGTTCGCTCGTGCTGCCGGCGTCGGTGCAACACGACGTGAATGTCATCACACGCGTCGTTGATTACGGCGGGCTGTTTCACGACGACGTGAAGCCGGGACACAAGTTCGCCACGCAGGATCATCGCGCGTTCAGGCCCGCAGGCTGGGTGGAAGCGGGGCAGGAAAAGTTGAATCAGCTTCGTCCGTTCTGTGAAAAGTACGGCGTCACGATGCTTCAACTCGCGTGCTTGTGGAACCTTTCGCAAGCGCCCGTGAAGTCGGTCATCCCAACTCTGATGCAGGAGATCGCGCCCGCGACGAAAGCCATTGAGACGAAAGTCGATGAGCTGGCGGCGCTGCCCAACGTGAAGCTTTCCGAGGAAGACGTCGAACGCATCGCACGCATCGGCGACAATAAAGGTTGTATGGCCCTTAAGGGCGCCAACCGCGCCCACACGACGCCGCCCGAGCCGGACAAGTGGAGCCTCGCGCCCGATCTGGAAGCCGTCGGCCAGCGCTGGGGGATTGATCCGGATCGCGATTTGGCTTACGCGCATGGCGAGGCCAAGGCTGGGTAGGCCGCACTTTTTCACATTCTCGACAACGGCTGGTCGCCGGGTAGCTTCCTCTCACGTATGAAATCGAGGCGAGTTCTTGCCGCGCTTTCTGCCGCTCTGCTCGCGGTTGCGGTTTCTTCCTGTTCCAAATCCGGCGCTGGAAAGCCGGCGACGAGTGTTCGCGATGCATTGAAGTTCGTCGAAGCTTCGAACACGCCGCTCGCGCAACCGGGCGCATTCTTGATCCCGAAGCTGATCGGTGACGCGGCGACGAATCACTTGAAAAGACTGGAACGCTTTCGTCATTTTTCCAAGCAAGCCGGATTCGAGGCGTGCTCTTTCCCGGAAGGCCCTGGAGCAAAACAGCCGCTCCGCTATCTGCTGTTCAAACCGAAAGCTGACTTGCAGCAACCTCTCTCACTGGTGTTGTCATTGCATGGCGGCGGGCCGCGACGCCACTTCGAAGATCTCCTGACACCTTACGCTCCAGGTTTCGCTTATGGCCTCGGACGATTCACGTCGCCCGAAACGCAGCAGGAGCATCCTTGTTTCGTGGTGGCGCCGTGGAGCAACGGCCGCGGGTGGGACGAAGCGAACCTGGCGACCGTGCTGGCTCTGCTCGATCATTTGCAGGCTGAATTCAAAATCGACGCCGCGCGCATCTACGTCACCGGTCAATCTATGGGCGGATTCGGCACGTGGTCGATCATCACACAAGTTCCAGCGCGCTTCGCTGCCGCGGTCCCGATCTGTGGCGGCGGCGCTCCGCGCTCCGTGGGCGTGGCGAAGGAGATCCCGATTTGGGCATTTCACGGCTCGACTGACACGGTGGTCCCCGTTGAACAAACACGCGGTATGATCCGTGCGCTTTTGGAAACCGGCGCCCATCCGATTTATTGGGAATACACCGGCGCGACTCACGCCGACACCGCCGAGCGCGCTTATTGCGAGCCGGAGTTGATCGAGTGGATGTTTGCCCAAAAAAAGTCCACCGCAGGTCGCTGACTGATCAGCGCCGGACGCGACAGTTTTCCGGTGGCGCTGCCATCGACCGCTCAATCACGAACCAACCGGAAGAACATCGTGTTGGTGGAAATCGCGTTCGTGGCAGAATTACGCCCAAGCGTTCCCGTCATGTTCTGCCAGCTTGTTTGAGTTAGACTCAGCGTGCTCTGCATTTGCGTATCGCTGCGCCCGGTCCACGAGAGCACCACGTTCGTTCCCACGCGTGTGATCGAATCGATGTGCGACGGTCCAAAATCGTGGAAGAGCATGAAGTTCGGCCCGCTCAGGTTGGGCACGCCGGAAACAAAGTCGCCGATGAGTGCGCCCGTCAGTCCGTTGAAGCGCACCACGCGATTGTTGCTGATGCTGGCCACGTAAAGATTTGTGTCCGGTCCGAACTCCAATCCGACCGGCAGCGAGAGGTTGCCCACGCCTGTCATCACGAAGTCGCCCAGATAAGTCCCGTTCGTGCCGTTGAAGCGGACGACCTTGTTGCTGTTGCCACTCACCACATAAAAATTCCCATCTGGCCCGAAGTGGCAGCCGAACGGTTGCGACAATCCGCCGACGCCCGCCGGCACGAAGGCGTCGATGAAATTTCCATTCGTCCCGTCGTAACGCATGACATGGCTGCCGAAACGCCCGACCACGTAAAGATGTCCGTCCGGTCCGAACGTCATGCCCGATGGCCCACTCACCGTTCCCTCGGAAACGAACGTGCTGAGGAACGCGCCATTGGTCGCGTCATAACGTAGCACACGGTGATTGATCTGACTGCTGACGAAGAGCGAACCGCGGCGAAATTCCAACCACACCGGATAGTTCAATCCGCCGACGCCATTGGTGATGAAGGCATTCAGGAACGCGCCATTGGTCCCATTGTAACGCAGTACGGAATCATTGTTTGCGCTCGTGACGAGAAGGTTTCCGTCCACGCCGAATGCGAGTCCGTGCGGCAGATCGAGACCGCCATTGTTCGTGGGGTTCACGAAAGTGTCGATGACCTGCCCGATGTGCTCGTTGAAACGAAACACGCGCCGTTGTTGTAACTCGAAACGAGAAGATCCGCGCAAGCGACCGAACACGAAAGCGAAACGGCGCAGAAGTTCCAAAGCTTCACGCCAGGACGATGGCACGATGAAGCGGCATCCGCATTCCAATTCCGCGGGTGAGCGATGTTGTGGTGATTTCCTGAGTACCTTATTCATCCGCCGTCGGCATTGCTGACATTGCCCGATCGCAACCTGATGCGATTGAGCAAATCATTCATTGCCTTGCGCGTCTCGTCGTCCGGAATCTCCGGCAACTGGCTCGCCTCGTGGGCGGACTGCAACTCGCCGCGCAGGCGCTCGTATCCGCGCTGGTGAAAGGCCACGTCGGCATCTTCGATGCGTGGTGTTCTCGCCACTCTGCTTGCGGGCGATGAGGTCGGCGATGTAGGCAGACGCGCCTCTGCGTTCAGTTCCGCCAGGTTCGCGTTCACCACACCAGTGCGCATCAGGTGAATGCCCGTGAGCAGCATGCGATAGACGTAGAGCAACGGCTTCGCCAAACTTCGAACTTCAAACTTCGAAATTCTCCGCACCTCCAGCCCGACGACCGCGTCGAGCGGCAACACATGTGCCCGGCGCAAATCGTAATCCGAGTCCGGCGACGGAAATCCGTAGAGATGCGCCCCCTGATTGTGACAAACATAGCGGGTAGGGCTGTGCGGCAACGATGCGGTGAAGACGTGAGTCAATGACTGTCATGGTTCGCCGAATAAAGTGAACCTTTTTACTCCTCGCGTTATTAACGGACAAGCAGGACTGCGAAACATAGAGAATCAAGCCATTGAGAGACTTATGAAGAAATTGAGAGCCATTGTCGTAATCTTTGCCGCCGCGGTCGCCACGCCCTTGTTCAGCGCGGAGCCATCGCAGAAACCGCATGTCGGAGGAAGCCGTGTCGGGCTTCCCACCTCATTCGGCGCGTTACAGTTCCGCACGGACATCAATCCGGCCCTGCGTTACTATCAAGCCTTCCTGGAGATGCCGAACCTGCCGGAAACGGATCATCAGGAACTGTTCGTGCGAGAGTGGCGGGGCCAACCATTGGACAAACGCTTCGGCGAACTTGTCTGCAGGTACGATGTTGAATTCAGGTTTCTTCGCGAAGCCGCCCGCGCGGAGGTGGCGTGCGACTGGGGCATCGACCTGACCGAAGGCCCCGATGCGCTGCTGCCGGGGCTGGCCCGCGCGAAAGCTGCCGCACAGGTGACCCGCTTCCGTGTCATGTGGCACCTCAAAAACGGGCGGCAGGCCGAGGCACGTGATGACTTGCTCGCCGCGTTCACGCTCGGACGAAATGTGTCCCGCGATGGCGTGCTCGTTTCGGCTCTGGTTCAGATTGCCATGGAGAACATCATTGAATCCGTCGTGGCGGAAAACTTTTTCCAATGGCAGCCGGAAACACTGCAACAGATTGTCAATGGTCTCAATGCAGCTCCGGCGCGTGGAACTATCGCACGATGCATCCCCGCCGAAAGGCAGTCGTTCCACGACTGGTTGCTTCGCAAAGTTCAGGAACTGCAACAGGAGAGTTCAGGCAATGGAGCAAGAACGGTTGAGCGACTGAGCGAATTGTTCGCGCGCGTGGGCGGAGAAGCCGAACCGGACAAAGAGTTCGCCGCGCAAGTAATCAAGGCGGGCGGCGGAACCGCAGATGGAGTGCTGATGCTCATTCGCGAACTCTCACCTTTGTATGACAAGGTGACTGTTTTGATGAACTTGCCCCATGGCCCGTTCGAGGAACAACTGGCTCAGTTCATGGCCGAAGTGGACCAGAACCCAAATCCTCTCGTTCCGAAGCTCTTCAAGGTTTTTGCCCGATGCCGCACCAAGGAATTTGCAGCGGTGATCAAGCAGGCCATGGTTCGCGCTGGCGTGGAGTACAAACTTCGTGGAGAAGCGGGACTGAAGAGCGTGACCGATCCGTGCGGCGATGGTCCATTCGCCGTGCGCCGTTTTGTCTTCGAGGGAGAGGACCGGGGATTTGAACTCAGGTCAGCCTATGACGGTTTGGGCTACCCTGCGTTGCTCATCTTTGTAGAAAAGAACGGCACCCCTTTCATGATCGACGGCAAGAACGCCGGCAAACGCTTCCCGGCCTCGAACTAATGGGTCTGCCTCCGGTGAGTTCGCGCGTGAACTCATCGGCGCTTTTCTTATGATTCAACCGTGCTCAGCGTGACCTCAATCTTCCTGGAAGCGGATCAAGCAATCCCGTCCGGCCTGCTCGCGCGAGCGCAATCCGGTGACGCCGACGCTTTCTGCCAGTTGTGTCGCCCTCATGAAGCGCGTCTTTTCCGACAGGCCATTTCGCTCTGCGGTGAGAATGCCCTCGCGGAGGACCTGGCACAGGACACTTTGGTCGAGGCTTGGAAATCCGTGCGTCGATACAACGGTCGCTGCCGTTTCTTTACCTGGCTTTGCGCCATCCTGTTGAATCGTTATCGGAACGTTCGGCGACAGAAACGCCCCATTGCGTTTTCCGCGTTGAATCCCGGTGAACACGAAAGCGCGCACCACGTAATCGATCGCCTTACCGACTCCGCTTCTCAACCCGACCAGGCCGCACAGCAAACTGAGCGTGACGCGCTGCTGCGCCAAAGCATCCAACGATTGCCGCACAAGCACCGTGAGGTAATCCACTTGCGGTTCTTTGTGGATGATTCCCTGGACGGGATTGCTGCCGCGTTGAATTGCTCGGTGGGCACGGTCAAGTCGCGATTGTTTCACGCTTTGGAAAATCTACGGATGATCCATATCCAACACAACGAAAGTGAACGGGAGCCATGAATCCTTGTGCGAAAAACAAACGGTCCATCGCCTGGATGGCGGCAGGAGTGCTGGACGTTGCCGATGCCGAATCATTACGCCAACATTTTGAGAGCTGCCCTCCCTGCCAGCGTTATTGGCAGAGCATGTGTGAACTGTCAGAACGACTGGTGAACGCCAGCGACCTGCCGCAGGCAGCACCAACGGAATCTTTTCATCGAACAGTAGTGCTGAGGATCACGGCTCAAGGGCAACGCACCCCTCTTTTCAATTGGGTAACAGTCATACAGCGATTCTGGCGTGAACGACCATTGGCGACGTTGTCCACCGGCGTCGTGCTCACCTTCGCGACGCTGCTGTGGATTCGAAGTTCCAGCCACGAGACACATCACGGTCCATCAACAGTGCAGCTAGCCGTGACTACGGAAACTGCGTTGCGCGCCGCTTCACCGCCAACACTGGCCTCGTATCGGCGCGCGGCTGACACCTCACTTGAGAACCTCGACGCGCTCTTGACTCAGGAAGCTGTGCGGACCTCTTCCGCGAGCGAGACGTTCACCGTTTCCAGCTTGCTAACCTCGTCTTTGGAGAATTGATTGTTTCAAGCTCCGTGAGCGCGAGCCTGGACTTGTCTCATCCCGCACCTCCAGACCGACGACCGCATCGAGCGGCAACACATGCGCCCCGCGCAAATCGTAATCCCTGACCACGATGCGCGAAGTGCATAGCGTAACTTTGGGTGGGCCTGGTTGAGTTGTTTCAGCGTCACGCGGTCGCCGATTTTGATGGGTTGATTCGAATTCGAAGCGTTCCACTCGTTCATGGCGGGACTGTCCTCAGGATGTTCAGACGGAGCGGTGCCACGCCGCAGGGCGCTCCACCTCTCCGCTGGGAGTTACAGCAATCCAATCACGGCGCGTGCTCGTCGCCCGGCGAACGACGACGTGATCTCTGCTTTTCCTTAATACGTTTGGAACGGATCGTTTCTATCAGGAAATCGGAAATGTTTTTTGGCCGATCTCCTCCTCGGTAAAGACTTGGCTGGGTATTACAAATCACCGGAAGAAAACGACGCTGTTGTTGGCGGGGAATTCCTGGCGCCGACGGTCTGGAGATTGCCCGGAAGACTTGGTGAAGCCCTTGCCTTCCATGAGGGCATCAAACGAATTACCGACACCACGCCACTCAAACGATTTCAGAACGTAAGGTACTCCGTCCGCAAAGATGGGCGAATCAGAACCGACCATGTGGAAATGAAGGTGCGGGAGGTCTGATGAACCGGAATTGCCGAGACGACCGAGAACCTGCCCGGTTTTGACCCGATCCCCAACTTTCACGGCAATGCTTCCGAGTTTGAGGTGCGCATACAACGCGTAATGCGTCGAATCAAGCCGAAGCAGGACATGATTTCCCGTGGCGGCATCCATTGAGACCGAACCTCTCTTCACCGCGAAGGGCGGGTTGTCCGGCATGCCATCGCGCACCTGAGTGACCGTGGCGTTGCCGGCAGCGATCACATTGACCCCGTAGCCGTAGTAGTTCGTCACCTGCCTCCAATCGCCCTGAAATGGCTTATCCTTAGGGCCGAGCTTGATCCAATCAATGGCGTAGCGCTGTGGGACGATGGGCCGGCCCGCCAGGGGAAACCAGGAAAGACGATGGTGGGAATGATTGTCCAGGCAGTTGAATGCGAACCAATTTCCTCCATGCAACTGCGGTGCAATGGAAATCGGAGATTCCCGTCGCACCGGCAGTTCGCATTCTTCCGTAATCGTTTCGCCCTCCTTGGTCTGAAAAGCCAGACGCAGGCTCGACGGCAAGCTCTTGCGGTCGAGCGAAAGGTTCACGAACAACATGGCACGATGACCGCCTTCGATGAGGCGATTGTTCGCGATGGGAACATGCCGCTTTATCCATTTGTCGAGATGAGGCGGGTCAAACGTAGCCGCCGGCTGGCTGGACGAGGCGGCGAAAAACTCGACGCGGTTCAATTCGAGACTGTTGGAGCGAAGGTTCGTAATGTGAAGTTCGAAAAGGAAATTGTGCCGGCCTTCCGCGGGGATCGGAGTTGGCGGAGTGGGGACTTCAATCACGACGCCGGTCAGTGACGGCGACTCCGCCCCGATGGCATTGAGGCCGAGCAGCCAGATAAGAAGCAGCGTGGCAATCGAACAGACACTGACATTTGATCCGATTCTCTTCACTTGTGAATTCATCCAATGATCCATCAGGACATGCTGAATACCAGCCTCGACTCAATTGCGGGTTCTCAAACGCACCCGCACCAGCAAATCATTGAGCGCCTTGCGCGTCCCATCACTCGGCAGTTCGGGAAGCTGGCTGGCGTCATGCCCGGCCTGCAATTCGACCCGCAGGCGCTCGTATTCGCGCTGGTGAAAGGCCACGTCGGCGTCTTCGAGAGTCGTGTTCTCGCCGGATTGTTTGCGGGCGATGAGGTCGGCGATGTAGGGCAGACGCGCCTCGGCGTTCAGTTCCACCAGGTTCGCGTTCACCACGCCGGTGCGCATGAGGTGGATGCCCGTGAGCAGCACGCGATAAACGTAGAGCAAAGGCTTCACGCGTCGCGGCCGTTCCTTGTCGAAGAGCTTCCACTGGGTCTCCGCAAAGCCGAAGTAGTGATGCGAGTGGTGTTTCGTGAGGACGCCCTCTCCGCCTCGATCAGGGAGAGGGTTGGGTGAGGTGTCGCCCTGCCTCGGATTACAAATGGCTTTGAGTTCCCCGTGCTCCGGCGTGGTGTGGACGATGAGCGGCGAGTAAAGCTGCTCCAGCACGTAACCGTTCTTCTTGAGCAACAGGCCGAAGAACTTCTTCACGTCATGGCTCACGATGTCCATCTCCAGCCCGTCGATGACGCGCTCGTCCTGGACCGTCTCGTCACGCATCTCCAGCCCGACGACAGCGTCGAGCGGCAACACATGCGCCCCGCGCAAATCGTAATCCGAGTCCGGTGACGGAAAGCCGTAGAGATGCGCCCCGCTGATCGTGGCAAACAACAGCGGATACGGCTGCGCCGCCACGATGCGGTGGAGGCGTGGCTCGATGGTCATGGATCACTCCGCAACTGGACCGTCCCAATGTGATTGGTAAATGCTCTGCCGGTATTGGAAAGCTTCTCGCCCTCCTTCCATGATGTCGGTGATGTATTTCACCACCTCCGACGAATCAAGATTCCCCGCTGCTTCAAGTTCGCATCCGCGTTCCCGCACGGCACGGAGGATGATTGCCTGCTCTGCATCTCCTAGCACCGGCAGATTTGGATTGTGCGTGGCGACAATGACCTGCCGGCGAAGTTTTATACTGGCGAGAATGTTCACGATGACTTGCCGGATTAGTCGATTGTCCAAATTATCCTCTGGCTGATCGATGAGCAGCGGTGATGTCCCTGTAAGCAACAGAATTGGTAAAATCGCGCTGCATCGCTGTCCGGGTGAAAGCTCTGAAAGAGGACGCGGTTTGCTCTGGGGATCGTTTGGGCGGTCGTTCAATCGAATTTCGGGCAGGTCATCGAACACGATCTCATCAAGTTGCAAAGCAGCGTGAAGCCGGGACAAATCATTGTTTGTCGCAGCTAAGTTGAACTGCAAAAGCCCTGATCGGATTTCATCTGGCAAGTCATCCCAAACGTCTTGTAGCTCGCTTTGATCGAACTCAGGTTTGGCCCGATGACAGGCAATTGTATCTCCGACCCATTTTTCGATGTCGTCTAAACTGATCTTGCCGTCTTCGGCCTTGGCCTTGTCATTCAGCAGCAGGAAACGAAGTTCAACATTTGTGGACAAAACGATGTCTCTCAAATGTGCGGGCGTTACGCCCAGTTCGACGATGGCTTGCACGCGCGTCGCGCGGAATTTCATACTCACGCTGGGAGCGAGGTGCGCGGAAAGCCATTCCACTAATTCATCCTTATTGGCCACCGGTCGAGCGTCCGCTTCAATCTTGAGAACAGACGAATCGAGATCTCGCGCAAGCTGTTTCGTTAGCTCCTCTGCGGTTTCTTTTCGGAGATTTGTTCTGAGGACACATTTCTCCTCCAGTGTTTTGTGCAGTTGCTTTCGCGCCTCAAGCATCTCGTTCCACTGGGCACAAAAAGATTTGTAAGTCTCCAGAGCCGTGACGGCTTCATCAAAAGCTCTTTTCTTTGCCTCCCGATCCTTCCCTCCTGTCGGCAAACCTTCATTTGAAAGTTGGTCTCGGAAACCCTTATGCAGGACCGCAATTTCGAGCGCTATCGCTTGCAAGTCTTGCTCAAATTTTTGGGTCTCCGTATTCGCTGCGGCAAGAACATCTACAATCCCCTGCTGACGATTCGGAGTTGTTGCTGTATCGACGAGAGTGAAGAGGCGTTCACAGTTCGGTTTTAGATTCCCGTCGGCGTCTTTGAGGTTTTTTGCAAATTCGATGAACCACCTTTCAATCGCTTCGATCACGCTGCCAGCCTCCAGGGTGCTCACAAGCCGTTGCCAATCGGTGACCATATTGTTGGCAATCACTTCTGCCGCACTCGCGTTGTCCACCTGTTGGTACTTCTCTTTGACTTCAGGCTTATTCACTTCCAAAAACTGCCGCTTCCTACGGACAAACTCTCTCAACGGGGTTTTTTCTTTTGTAAGCTCCGCGATTTCATTTGCTAACTCGATCATGTCCTCGCGTTGAATTCCGAGTTGGGCACGAATGGATTCGATTTCTCTGTTTAAGGCCGCTACTTCGTCACCTTTGATTCGGTCGAACAAATCCAGCAGTTTGTCCGGTTGTGCCGCTTCCTCGATTTGGTGAATTCTGAACAGTGCGATCCCTGGAGGAGGCACCGAATGACTGAGCACTTCTTTCCCTTCAAAATCAGTCATCTCCGCGTTGCTATGCTTGTGGTTGGGATCAAAGTACCGACGCTGGAACAAAGTTTTCTTTTCCAAGGTTGAGAACTCGCCATCGCCTGTGGATTTCCAGCAGAGCCGTACCAGACAGCCACGAAGGGTAGCGTAAGCCCGTTTGTACCATTCGGGTTGCTCCGCATTCCGTTCCTCGCCGTGGCCGTTGAATTCTTCAGGTTGCGTTGCGAAAGCAATTGCTTCGAGCGCGGCGCTTTTGCCGGAACCACGGCCTCCGATGAGGCAATTCAGATTGCGCGAGAGCGGCAGCGCGAATGACCTGCCGCCGGCGTTTCCATCGTCAGAAATAAATGGCCAGAACGACTCCGCATCTGCCGCATCAGGCACGATTTCTACGCCGGCAATCCATTTGCTGACGTAACCCGGACTTGCGTAGCTGAATCGTGTGTCCGCGTAGCGCAACCCCTTTTCCCGAATTTCGTTGAACAAATCCTTGGCCGTCATTGAAGACGACATTCCGGAAAGCTTCAAAAATGACAATGCGTCCTCGTTCGTGAAAATCCTCTGAATTGTGTGTGCATCTGAGCATGTGATCGGAACCGATCTGCCGCTTTCATGTTTGAATCTGTGAAGTCGGCGGTAATGCTTCTCGTCCTGTTTGCTTCGCACTTGCAAGGCATCCAATCCGCAACCTCCAATCTGCCGAAGAACCTGGTCATGGATTGCCTCTCCATCGCCTCGGCGTTTTTCCAAATCGGCCAGGCGTTTTTTGAGGGCGGGTGTATCGGAATTGTCGCCCCCTACCATTTCTCCGGACGTGCGGGCAATTGCGGCGGCAAGATTATCCAGTAAAGATTTTCTGACTTCGTTTTGAATGCCCTTACTTGATCCGATGTGCGCCGCAATGCAAATCGACGGGTAGTGTACATGATGCCGTAATTTGGTTACGAAAGTCGGAAGAGAACCGACGACAAGTGGCGAACCGAATGACCAAGAAGTTTCCCCACTCGCATTCGTAATGGCGAGCCTGATGTCGGACGCAGTGGTTAATGGTGCGAAGACACACAAAAGATGCACTGCGCATCCATCTTTCTCACAGCCATCGACGGTGAACGTAACGTCAAGCTCGATTCCGGGAAGTATGACCAACCTATCTTGTTTGAGTTTTTCCCAAGCGTGCCGGGAGAGTTCAGCCGCGTAATCCGCGACGTTGTGATCTGTAATCGCGACGACAGCCCAATCTCGGCCGTCGGAAATCCCTTGCGCGTGAACAAGGTCATCCCGCCGTTTCAAAAGCAGCTCATAGAATTTTGCGACCGGGCAAGCGGTCAACACCTGTTTTTCGTATGCGGCAAGATCCGTTGGCATTGCGGGAAGTTCCGGCAGTAACATCTTTTCTGCGTCTGAGAGGTCGGCGAATCGTTGGCCAACACGCGTGTCAGCAGAACCCGGGCTGTGAACATGGAAGTCGCACAAATAAAAGTTTGAGGTTGGAGCTTTGAGAGCTTTTCCAAATTCTTGATTCGTGCGCATAGGATCAGCCTTCGTTTGTGGTGTTCAGTGATCTTTAACCATTCCGTTTCTCGCGTTCAGCAAAAACTCATTGGCCCAGGCGTAATCCGGGCGTTCGGGCAATTGGGTGGAGGCAAACGCCTCATCAAATTCTTTGTGCAGGCGCAGGCGCCAGGCGTTGACGTCCGGCCACGGGCGTTCGCCGCGTTTGATGGTGAGCAGGGCGTCACGCTCTTCGTCCAGGCGCACGCGCAGTTCGCCTTCGCGCAGGGCGCTGATGCCCGAGAGCAACAGGCGCATGAGGTGCATGGCGTGTTTCCATTTGATCTCGCCGCGGGCGCGGAGGTCCTGCTCCAGCTTCTTGAACTGGCTCATCACGTAGCCGTTGTAGGTCTGGTAAATGAGCTTGGAGAGGAAGCGCTGGCGCGCGGCCAACAGTTCCTGGGCCAGCGGCGTGGCGTGTTCCACGAGCGGGGTGTGCAGGCATTCGAGGATGTTCGGATTGGCTTTGAGGGCCATGACGAGAAATTTCTGGAGTTCCCAGTAGGCTTCCTGCTTGTCGTTGTTCTCGATCTGCTCAGGCACACCGTAGAGGGACCAGTGGAGTTCGGCGGGCGGGAGGTAAATGCCACGGCGATCCACGTCGGAGCCTTCGTCGCTCAGGCCATACGCCTGCGAGCCGACGACGCAGCGATAGATGATGAAGGGTTGCCAGTGGTTGAAGTCGGAATTGGTTTGTTCAACGCTCGCCCTCACCCCGGCCCTCTCCCCCGGGGAGAGGGAGGACGCATTGGCCGTCTCGTCGTTTCCGGGAATGCCTTTGAACTCCTTCAAGATGGAGAATTCGTTTCGGCGAAGCATCGCTTCAGCACCGTCGTTGCAGCGCACTTTGTAGGCGTGCTGCGCGTCGGCGGGTGAATCGAGAATCACGGCGACTGCGCCAGTGGGAATGAGCTGCCCACCGCCGATGCGGTTCGCGTCATTGCGCGTCACGATGCGCGTGCCAGCGGAGAGGATGAGGTGAATGGGGTGGCTCATCGGCAGGATTCAAACGCTTCGATACCACTCAAGCAAGACATGGACTGCCCACGCCTCTGCCTCCGCGTCTCGGCGGTGAAATAAATCACACCTTGGCTTCTCTTGCCTTAGAGTGGAGGCGTGTAAGTCATCCCATGCGCGTCGGCGACGGCTTTGATGGTGAGCTTGCCGTCACGGACGTTGATGCCGCCGAGCAACGCGGGTTGGAGCCGTGAAGCTTCTTCCAAACCATGATCGGCGAGGAGTTCGATGTAGCGATGCGTGACGTTGGTGAGGGCCTGGGTCGCGGTGCGCGCGTAAGCCGCTGGCATGTTCGCGACGCAGTAGTGGACGATACCTTCTTCGACGAAGGTTGGATCGTGGTGCGTGGTCGGGCGGGAGGTTTCGGCGCAACCGCCTTGATCGATCGCGATGTCCACGAGCACGCTGCCGGGTCTCATGCGCTGAAGCATCTCGCGGCGAATGAGCTTCGGCGCTTTGGCTCCTGGCACGAGCACGGCGCCGATCAGTAGATCCACGTTTGGCAGCAACTCCATCAAATGCGTTTCGTTCGAGTAGAGCGTGTGCGCGGTGTGCAGCGTGATGTCGAGGAAACGCATGCGGTCGAGATCTACTTCGAGAATGGTCACATCTGCGCCGAGACCTTGCGCCATGCGCGCGGCGTTCACGCCCGCTGCCCCGCCGCCGATGACCACGACGCGGCCTGGCAATACGCCGGGCACTCCGCCGAGCAAGGTGCCCGTGCCGCCGCAGTGCTTGGCGAGAAAATATCCGCCGACAAGCACAGACATGCGCCCGGCGATTTCGCTCATCGGTTCGAGTAGCGGCAGGCGGCGGTTCACTTCGATTGTTTCGTAGGCGAGGGCGGTCACGCCGGACTTCATCAGCGCCTCGGTCAGTTCGCGGTTGGCGGCGAGGTGAAGATACGTGAAAAGAATTTGCTCGCGTCGCAGCAAAGGATACTCGATCGGCTGCGGCTCTTTCACTTTCACGATCAATTCGGCTTCGGCGAAGACGCGCTCGTGTGAGTCCACAATATCCGCGCCCGCTTGTGCATAGTCCGCGTCCGGGAAACCCGCGCCTGCGCCGGCGTGTTTCTCGACCAGCACACGATGGCCTCGGCGGATGAGTTGATACGCGCCCGAGGGCGGCAGAGCGACTCGATACTCCTGTTGCTTAATCTCTTTTGGAACCCCGATGACCATAAGTATCAAAAGGTTTTGGATGAACTCGCTGTTGCAGTCCCTGACGCCAGCGCGGCGCGCGACTTGTCGTTGACTTGTTTTGCCGTCAGTTCAGCCAGGGATTGCATGGAGACAGTTGAGCCGGCGTCGCGTTCCGCGGCGATCATGCGTTCGAACTCAGCGCGCACCTGGCTCCGGGCTTCATCCTCGGCCGTGGCCAGTTCCTGGCCTTGTCCGGCGCGCAGCGTCCAGACCACTTCGTAAGCCGTAATGCGCTCCAGAGGGCGGCCCGGGGTAAAACGCTGTTCCGTGTCCGCGACCTCGATCACGAGGCCATTTTGCGCCAGCACGCCGAGAACCTTTTGTGCGAGCTGGTTCGGCACGGCCAACGCGCGCGAAAGTTCCACGGCGGACATGGGCGGTTCACCACGCGCAAAATTTTGCGCGATGCGCGTCATGAGGCGCAACGCAATGAATTCGCGCCCGCGCTGGTTGACGCTTTCGGCCTGGCGCTCCTCGATGTAAGCGCGGCGATTTTGAAATGCGTAAGCGACCTGCGCGCCGAAGAGCATGATCAGCCACGAGAAATACAGGCCCACGAGGAACAGAGGAAAAATGCCGAGGCTCCCGTAGATGTTCGAGTAGCTCATCACGCGCGAGACATAGACGACATTGAACAAGTTGTTTAATTGCCAGAGCGAGCCGCCAATGAAGCCGCCCACCAGCGCGGCTTTGAAGTGGACGCGGGTGTTGGGCATCGAAGCGTAGAATGCCGAGAAGCCGAGGCCGAGGATCACGAATGGCAAGATATGAAAAACAACGTTGCCAAGAAACGGCACGCGATCGAGCCATTCGCGCGTGGTAGTCAGGTGAGGCCCCGTGGTCAATGTGATGGCGCCGACCAGGAAAATTGGGCCAAGCGTGATCGCGGCCCAGTAGTAAGCGATGCTTTTCACCCAGCCGCGTCCATGCGTCACGCCCCAGATGTCGTTGAAGGTCGCCTCGATGGTGCGTAGCAACGAGATGCCGACGAAGAGCAGCGCGAGCACACTCGTGAGGCCCAGGGCGCCGCTGTTGATGCGCCCGATGAAGGAGGTGATCTGTTTCACCACACGCTCGCGGCCCGTGACGGTGGTGGGCACGTGGGCCGAGCCGACGGCGTTCGTGCTGGCGGCGTTGCTCGTGAAGTAGTCCGAGTTCGTGATACCCAGGGACTCCGCTTCCTCTTGATCCATCTCGAGCGCGTGGATGGCGGCCGCGCGCGTTTCAAGGTCCAGCGCCGGCGCGACGTATTCGACCATCTTGTTGATGAGCTTTTGCACCGGTTCTTCGCCCTGCTTTTTCAGCATGCTGGTGGTGATGCTTACGCCGACCGCGAGCAAGGGCACCAGCGCCAGGAGAGTGGTGTAAGCGAGCGAGGCGGCGCGCACGGGGCAGCGATTGCGCACGAAACTTTTTCCGACCATCAAGCAGAAGTGCGCGAAGCCGTAAAGGCGGGACCGGCTGAATTTCTCCTCGGATTCGATGCCTTTCTCGCTCAGAAAATTTTGCGCCGCCGCATGAATTTTCCTCCATTTGGACATCGGTTCTCCCGCCATGCGCGGCAGGTTAGACGGCGACGGGCGGGGAGTCAAAGGGAGGGGGAAAGTGATCAGTCAGCAAGGATGATTAGGAATAGGATTACGATTAAGATTAAGACCGCGAGTTTCTTAATCCTAATCTTACTCTTCTTCTTAATCCGAGGACTCGGTGACGGATTCGTTGGCTCGCTGATTACTGCTTCACTTTCCCATCCGCGTTCGTAAACGTTCGGGCCATGCCGTCATTCGATATTGTTTCGGAAGTGAATTCGATGGAGATCGAGAACGCCGTCAACCAGGCGAAGAAGGAATTGGCCAATCGTTTCGACTTCAAAGGAAGCAACGCGGAAATCACGCTGGAGAAAAGTGAGATCAAGCTGAGCGCCAATGACCAGTTCAAGATCCAGGCGCTCGAGGAAATCGTCATCGGCAAGCTGGCCAAGCGCAGCATCAGCATGAAGAACATCGATCGCGGCGAGGCGGATATCTCGCCGCTGGGTCACGCGCGGCAGTCGATCAAGATCAAGCAAGGCATTGAGACACTCGTGGCGAAGGAGATCACGGGATTCATTCGCCACGAGTGTCTCAAAGTCACGACCCAGATTCAAGACCAGCAAGTGCGCGTGACCGGGAAGAGCCGGGATGAATTGCAGACTGTCATGGGTGCGGTGCGCGGTAAGGAATTTCCCGTGGCGCTGCAGTTCCAGAATTTCCGGGACTGAGTCATGGCAGAAATTACTTTCAAACGGCTGCAACTCCGATTGGGCCGATGTGGGTGGCTGAATCGCGCTCGATCGTGGCGAGGGGGGTCAACTCTTTCCGGGAGCAACAGTCTCCACGGGGCGTGACGAACTGCTATGCGGCCTTTTTGCCGCGCTGTTTAAGCAACTCAATACGGGACACGCGCTCAAAGTAGCAGATGACGAAAGCCGGGCCGCCAAGGTCGTGACCGGGGCCGCTGCCAATGATCACCGCACCGTCCGCGACCATTGCGAAGTCAGGATGATTGACGATGTAGGCGCGCCCGTCGTCCATGCTTTCAATTGGCTATCGCGAGGTTCGCGTGCGAGATGTTCCACCAAGCGCTTTCTTCATTCGCAATCCATAAGCTGCGCGCAAATGAAATTTTACCACGGCATCACAAGGAATTTTTCCGGCTCATGGGAGCACAATGATTGCGGGTCACGCCCGAGATAAGGCGGGAGACAGAGCCAAGAGCGACGGCGGTGTTCCAACTGTGCTCGTAGTCGAGGCCGATGAAGGTGATGTCCGTGAGGTCAACGAAGCTGACCGAAGGTAAGAAAATCGAACTAACGATTTTTCCGCGGAAGGGTGGGTTGGAATTACCACCAAAAAATTGCGCGTTATCGATCAGTTCACAAGCAAGCAGGTGCATGACGAATTGATTCGGCGATTGCGGTCGTAGCGCTTTTCTTCCCCCTTCCCCTCCCTGCTTCCTCGTGTAACTTCCCATCGCGATGAAAAGCGCGTTAGCGCTCGTTTGGGCTTTTGCTTTTACCACCACCACAGCTTCCGGTAGATTGCCTGCATGAACGCCACAACGGGCAAATTCAATGAGATATTGGCCACTGTCGAAAAGTTGCCGGTAGAAGATCAGGCCACGCTTGTGGAACTCGTGAATAAACGCATCGCCGCCGCCCGGCGGATGGAAATGGCGCGGGAAATCGCCGAGGCTCGCGGCGAATACCGCCGTGGCAAGGTGAAGCGCGGTTCAGCCGCAGACCTCATGCGCGATCTGCGCGGCAAATGAAACTCGTCTGGTCGTCGAAGTTCACGCTAACAGCGAAGAAGTTGGCGCGGCGCAAACCGGATTTGATCGACGACCTGGAAGCCACCCTCAAGCAACTTGAAGCAGACCCGTATCATCCCGCGCTGCGCACTCACAAACTTTCCGGTGATTTTGATGGATGTTGAGCGTGCTCGGCGGGTTATGACTTCCGCATCGTGTTTGAATTTGTCAGCGCATCCAAAAGTGGCGAGACGGAGATTCATCTGCTCAATCTCGGAACCCACGACGAGGTTTATTGAGCCGTGTTCTCGCTTCCCCTCGCGCCTTCCTCGTGTAACTTCCCGTCGCCATGAAATGCGCGTGGGCGCTCGTTGGGCTTTTACCATGATTGCGACTTTGACTGCTGCTGATTCTGCTACGTCGATGACGACGAATTCCATTCCCGCCATTCCGCCCGATGTGCGGCTCGTCACGCTCGACAATGGCCTTACCCTCTTCATTCGCGAGGACAAGTCCGCGCCGGTCGTTTCGGCGCAGGCGTGGTGTCGCGCGGGGAGCATTCACGAAGATAAGTGGCTCGGGGCGGGCCTTTCGCACGTGCTCGAACACATGCTCTTCAAGGGCACGTCGAATCGGGCGCCGGGGAAAATCGATCAGGAGGTGCAGGACGCGGGTGGTTACATGAACGCTTACACGTCGTTCGACCGCACGGTGTATCACATCGATGTGCCGAACACGGGCGGACGCATCGCCATCGACATTCTCTGCGACATCATGATGAACGCTACGTTGCCCGCCGACGAACTCGGCAAGGAGATGGACGTCATCCGCCGCGAGATGGACATGAACCAGGACGACCCGCGCCAGAAATCCGCGCGCCGGCTCTTCGAGGTCGCTTACACGCGCAGCCCATATCGCTTCACGGTCATCGGCTATCCCGACATCTTCAACGACCTGAAGCGCGAAGATATTTTCAACTACTATCAGGAGAAGTACGCGCCGAATAATATCTTCTTTGTCGTGGTCGGCGACATCAACGCGCAGGAAGTGGAGGAACAAATCCGCGCCGCGTTCGCCAAGGCCAAGGCGCGTCCCATGCCGGCATTCGAACTCGTCGAGGAGCCGAAGCAGGTCGCTCCGCGCGATGTCATCGAGGAAAGCGCCGTCGAGCTTGGGCACATGCACATGAGCTGGCACATTCCGGACGTGCGCCATCCCGACATGCCGCTCATCGACGTGCTCGCGACGTTGCTGGGTAATGGCCGCAGCTCGCGCCTCTTTCGGCAGGTGCGCGAGACGCTGGGCCTGGTGAATTCTGTCGATGCGTGGACTTACACGCCGGGCGGCGCGGGACTCTTCGGCATGAGCGCAGTGGTGGACGCGGACAAGTTCGCGCCCGCGCGCGACGCGATGCTCGCCGAGTTGGAGAAAATGAAGAATGAACTCGTTTCTCCTGAGGAACTGACAAAGGCGGTGAAGCAGTTCACGGTCGCGACGCTCAGCCCGCGCAAGACAATGTGCGGCCAGGCGTCGGACCTTGGCGGAAGTTGGCTGGCCGCGAACGATCTGAATTTTTCGCAGCGTTACCTCGACGCAGTGAAGCGCGTCACGCCGCCGGATTTGCAACGCGTCGGGCGCACGTACCTCGCCGAGCCGGGACGCACGATGTATGTGCTGCTGCCCACAGGCGCAACGCCGCCGGGATTTCAGGCCCGGCCGGCCGCGACGAAGAACGTGGTGCCCAGCACGTAAAGATTTCGAGCGTGCCAGGATCGAATGGTCTGATCTTGCGCGCAACGAGTGAGGGAGTCCGGCTCTCGTTTTGTTCTATCGTCGTTCATGGTCGTTCATCTGCAGTGCTATCGAATGGTTACGGTTTAGTTAGACTCCCTCACCAAACAAGTTTGCCAGGCGCGTGGTCAATTTGCGGCGGGCCACGGAATAGGAAAAGTACTTCAGGCCGAGCTGGTAGTTGATGGCCGCCCATTCGGCGCGCAGGATTTTGTCGCTCAAAACATGTTTCGTTTTCTCCACGACCTGATTGGTCACGAGCTGGCTCATCTCGATGGACTTGAATCCGAGAGGGTCGATGTCGCGCGCAAAGACGGAGTAGGTGTTCACGACGACGGGTTTGCCAAAATAAACAGCTTCGAGAAACGCATTGCCAAATCCTTCATAGTGGCTGGGGTAAGTGACGAGGTCGGCGTGCGGATAGACATCGAAGAGGGTGTAAGTTTTTTTCCCGTCCAGTGTCGTGCCGCGTGTTTCGCTCACGCGGTCGGCGATGAAGCGCACGTCAATTTGAGCGTCCTCGATGCGTTCGCGGAGCATTTGGAGATAGGCGCTGCCTTCGTCGCCGGCCGCATGAGAAATGACGAGCCTGGCGCGCGGATCTTTGAGACGGCGCACGAGTTCGATGGCGTGCTCAATGCCTTTGCGGGCGACCACGCGCGTGGGTTGAAGAATGAAAATGTCATCGTCGCGCAAGCCGATCTCCCGGCGCAGATCGGCGTTGTAGTCATCGATGCCGGACGGCGGCGTCTCGAAGTCGATGATGTTGGGAATGACGACGGACGGGAGGCTGAAACGGCGCGCGAGTTCCTTCTGCCCCATCGAGTTGATCACGACGTGTTCGGTGTGCGGCAGCGCAGGCGGAAAGGCTGCTTGCAGATAATCGTTCACCGCCGTGATGGTGAATCGCTCGCGCTCCCAGGCGAAATCGTGATGGTGCGCGATGGTCGGCAGGCCCGTCTCGGCCATCACTTCCGCCATGGCGAGACCGAGCGGCACGTGCATGGGAATGGCGAGGATGTTTTGCGGGACGAGCACTTCGAGTCGGAACTTGTCGATGAAGCGATAGATCTCATCCTTCAATTGTTCCTTGATCGATTGAATCTGGTTTGTGACGGCGCGCGTCCGCGTCACTTTACCGAAGAGATGACTCTGCACACCGGCGACTTCTGGATGGCCGAAGAAAGCGAGCGGCGCGTGGAAACTTGTCTCTAGCGGCGTGTCGAGCAAACCGGCCATCCAAAAGGAGGAATGGCCCAGCGTGTTGAAAATGTGCGCCCACTTGTCGGCTTCCAGCGTCACGCCATCCGTGCCGTGAAAACGGGTGGAGATAAAGCCGATGCGCTTCGGCGCGCCGACGGAAAGGGTATCAGTGTTCATACTTGCTGCGTCCAGTCTCAGCATGCGCGCCACGCCGCGCGAATGATTTTTCACCGCCCCCAATTTTCGGTTCTTGCGTCACTTGGATCGAACTACAGCCTGTGCGCTCCCGCGCGTGACAAGTAAACTGCTTCTATGCGGACGGCAATCGATGAACATCTCGCAGCGCTCTACGGTCAGGACCGTGCCGCGCTCCTCGCGCCGCGCCTGCGGCAGATCGTGGAGAAATATCCAGGACTACAGCGGCGTGACGCTTCCGCCCGTGAGCCGTTGCCGTTGCCGCTGACGCAGTGCGACGCTTTGCTCATCACCTACGGCGACCAGGTGCGCGAGGACGGTGTGCCGCCACTGCAAACGCTCGCCGCATTCTGCGAGCAGCATTTGCGCGGCGTGATGAGCGGGGTTCACATTCTTCCGTTCTATCCTTTCACCTCGGATGACGGTTTCTCCGTCACTGATTTCTTCGCCGTCAACCCCGCGCTAGGAACCTGGGAGGACGTGCGACGAGTCGCGGCCTCCTTCGATCTGATGTTCGACGCTGTGTTCAATCACATGTCCGCCGAGAGCGATTGGTTTCAAAAGTTCCTCGGGGACGATCCGGCGTATCGCGATTTCTTCGTCTGCGTCGAAGGCGATCCAGATCTCTCGCGAGTGATTCGCCCGCGCGCGCTGCCTCTGCTGACCGAATTTCAATGCGCGACCGGCCCAAGGAAAGTTTGGACGACGTTCAGCGCCGATCAGGTCGATGTAAACATTCAGAATCCCGAGGTGCTGCTGGCGTTGCTTGATGCGCTGCTTTTCTACGTGAGCCAGGGCGCGACGTTCATCCGGCTCGATGCCATCGCGTTTCTCTGGAAGGAGATTGGCACCACCTGCCTGCACCGGCCGCAAACGCATTGCGTGATTCAAATCATGCGCGCTCTGCTCGACGAAGCCGCGCCCGGCGTGATGCTCATCACCGAGACGAACGTGCCGCACCTCGACAACATTTCCTATTTCGGCGCCGGCACGAACGAGGCGCATCTCGTCTATAATTTCGCGCTGCCGCCGCTTGTGTTGCACAGCCTCGCCACTGGCAACGCGGAAAAGCTCACGCGCTGGGCGCAGTCGCTCGTGCTTCCGTCCGATCGCGTCACGTTCTTCAACTTCCTCGCGTCGCACGACGGCATCGGCGTGAACCCCGCGCGCGGCATCCTGAGTGATGAGGAGATTGAGGCTCTCGTCGCGCGCACGCTGGCCCACGGCGGTTTCATTTCCTACAAGCACATGCCCGACGGCTCGAAGGTGCCTTACGAAATGAACATCGTTTATTTCGACGCGCTCAATGATCCGTCGGTGGATGAATCAATCGACGCGCAGGTCGATCGCTTCATGGTTTCGCAAGCGATCATGCTATCGCTCATGGGCATGCCGGGGATTTACTTTCACTCCCTCTTCGGCTCACGGAATGACCGGCAGGGCGCGCTCGATTCGGGCATCAACCGGCGCATCAACCGCCAGAAGTTCACGCGCGCCGAACTTGAAACCGAGTTGAGCGAGGAACACTCGCTGCGTTCGCGGGTGCTGCAACGCTACAAGGCTTTGCTCTCGGCTCGGCAAAGTCATCCAGCGTTCAGTCCCTCCGCGCCGCAGGAAATCCTGAGCGGTGACAATCGCGTCTTCGCCGTGCTGAGATCAGCGGCCCCAAGCGGCGAATGGGTGCTGTGCTTGCACAACGTGTCGAACGAAGCGGTGACCCTTGAGATCGCCACTTGCAACCGAGCCCCGACGGAAGTTTGGACCGAGATGCTCTCGCACCAGCGGCGCCGGCCATCCGACGAGGGAAAAGTTCTCGTGGCGCTTTCAGCTTACGAAGTGAACTGGATTTCCGGCCGCGGCGCGCGCCTGGCGCGAATCGAAACTGCGAACTGAAAGCCGCGGATGGAATCGCGGCAAAGAACGCAAAGAATAGGCCGAGACCCCTGAACCGCGGAGTAATTTCTTCCACCCGGTGAAGGTCATTTCACCTCGCCTCTCTGTGCTCTTTGCGTTCTCTTGCGGCTAACTCAAGCCTTCCAGCAACTGCCGGAAATCCCCGCTGCTCTTCCCGTCTCCCTCGCTGGCGGGCACAAGCTGCCAGGTTTGCCAGCCGTGGGCACGGGCGGGTCCGATGTCGTTGTCGAGACGGTCGCCGACCATGAGTGTCTCGCTGGGGGCGATGCCGCGCGCTTCGAGCCGCGCGGTGAGGATTTGGAAAATATGCGGATCGGGTTTGCTGAAGCCCAGTTGAAAGGACCAGATGCAAAGGGGCGGTTCGAAGATGGACAAGTTCAGCCCTACGCCGTTCAAACCATCACCCAACTCCCGCAATGTGTAGTTCTGGGAATTGGAGGCGATGCCGAGGACCAGGCCGCGTTCGTATGATTGGCGCAGAAATTCTCCCGCGTGTTCGGCGAGCCGAAGCGTGCGGCCAATCTGCATCTGGCGAAAAATGAAGTCGTCGAACTTCTTCGCCGGCAAGCGCGCCAGTTCGGGCAACACTTCGAAGACGATTGAGGGCCAGAAAATTTCCGGCCATCGGATTCCCCGAGCACGGGACGCCGCATGCCGCAACGCGATGACGTGATTAGTGCGCACGGAAAATTCCGTGCGGCTGAACGAAGGCGGCCGGCCGAGCATGTCCTCGAAGAGCTGGTTCCATCGCGCGTCCGCATCGGCGGGCGGCGGACCCACTTGCAGCAGCGTGGCGTAAACGTCGAAGATGACGGCACGGATTTTCACGTCCTGGTGCTCCATAAAAGCGGAAACAAATTGGCTGCCGCCAGTTTGCTCTCGATGAATTTCGCCTGAAGTTTCACGGGAGAAAACACTTGGACTGGCGAGCGCGGCGCGCGCAACGCGTCGAAGAATCGCCGCGCGTAAGCATCTCCACTCAGCCAGCGTTTCGCGGCGGCCGGCCAAGGCGTGACTTGCAAGCGGCTTGCGGCCGCGCGGCTTCGCCACTCTTCCAGAAACGGATTCAACGGCGTGCATGCCTTCCACGATTCTTGCGCGGGATGCGCCAGCACTTCCAATTGCGCGGTCAGCGTGAGCCGGCTGAACGGGACCGGCTGCGGTTGTGTGGCCGCGAGAAATGCAGGCTGGCCGGCGAGTTTGCGACATACGCCGGGCAATTGTTTTCGCCAGGCATCGAAGAGTTTCGATTGTCGAATCTGTTCGCTCCGCCAGACGAACAAATGCGGCGCGACAAGGACTTCGTCGTAGTGCTGCGGAAAACGGAAACCGAATTGAGCCAAGTCGGGTGCGATGTTTGGGATGGCGCGCGCGATCAATGGACGCTGCGACGCCGCGGCTTCCAGATAAGGCAGACCGAAGCCTTCCTGAATCGAAGTGAGCATCACCGCTTCACTCGCGGCGAGCACTTCCGACATGGATGGCTTGCGCGCTTCATCTCCGGCGAGCACGCCCAAACGCAATCGCCAGTGGTGCCGATGCGCGGCGGCGGCGAGTTTGTCCGCGTAGGCCTTTTCGTCTGCGGAACTGACACCGCCGGTGGTCACGAGCCACGCTTCGGGACGCAACCAGCGCGTGAGGAGCAGCGCTTCCGCCACGTTCTTTCGGCGCAACAAACGGCACGGGAGGATCCACACGGCCGTATCGCTGTCGCTTAGCTGACGTTGCAGCCACGCGCGCGTTTCCCGCAATCGTTCATCGGTTGGCGGCGCGACCCGTTCCGTCAAATTCGGCAGCCACGTCGCGCGCGGGCCGAGATGCAGCTGTAGTTGCGCGACGTCGGACTGATTGATGGTGACGTGGCGAATGCCGGGAGTGGACGGAAAAATTGTTTTGGCGACCGACGCGAGCGTGGGAAAACCAGAACGCTTCATCTCCGGCCAGCGCCGCCAGCGGTTGTCGAACCACCAATCGTGATGGTGCGCGACGAGCGGAACGCCACGCTCCTCGCACGCACGCACGAGTTCGCGAGTGAGAACAAGATTGCGCCCGATGCCGGGATTGTGCGCCCACACCAGCGCGTTCGAAGCGGTGGCGGTGGCGAGCAGCGTATCGAGCGCGGCGCGGATACCCCGCTGGATAGCGGCGGGCGAGCGCTTTTGCTCCGAGACATAATTGAAAGCCGGTGCGACGAACAACTCCACCGGCGTCGGCGCGGCGTGTTGTCGGAAGGACGCGTTCCATTTTCGATCGCCCGCTTCACCGATGGCGAGAACGATGCGATCAATCAAGCCGCGGCTCGCCTGAACGAGATGCGGAACGGCCAGTTCAATGATGCGCCGGATGCCGCCGGGACGCAGGTGGAAGTGGACAATAATCAACTTCATTCAGTGAGCGCCGCGAAGGTCGAGGCGCGGTTGCGCAAAAGGTTTGTCCCGCCGTCTTCTGTTTCTTCTTCCATTCTGCGTGCCCTCTTCATTGCCGGGGCAAGTTTGGCGAGCAGCCGGACGAAAACAACATCTAGCCGAAATGAGTCAACCGGTTCGGTTTCTACAGAAGCCAACGAAGATACAAAAGCGGGGAAGAATTCGACGGCCGGATCAACGTGTGTGGAGAACCACTGGCCCGCAGGGATACGGGTGCGATTAAAGGGGCCGGGCAGCGCGGTCCTCTCCCCTCAACCGGGAGAGGGAGAAGCGCATCCAGCCCTCGAAGATATTCAGGACGGAGCGGTGCGAACCGCGTATGTGAGTAATGACAAGGCTTTCAAGCCGCGGTTCGGCATATCCACCATTCGTTCGTCGCGGAGCGACGATTGAAAATCCCGTGCCCGCTTCATGCCATCTGCGACGCGATCCATGACCTGCGCCCGCCGTGAGATGAATCCCACGGCTACCGTCAGTTCACCGCTCCGCGATGCGAAAAATACGCTGGCAAGATGTGGGTAATGACAAGAGCTGAAGCTGGTGCAAATAAAGGCGGCCCTTCACCATCATCCTTCCCTTCATCCCAACTTCGTTTTCTTCGTTCCCTCCTGTTCCCCATTCCCATGAATTGCCCACTTGCGCTGCTGCGGACGCGGCCGATATTCGCCACATGAGAGGGACGCTTTCTCCAGTTCAGCTTCCGGCCGGGCCGGTCATGCTCGAAGGCGATTTGTCCGTGCCCGCCGACGCCAAGGGGCTGGTTCTCTTCACCCACGGCAGCGGCAGCAGCCGCCACAGTCCGCGCAATCAATTCGTCGCCGGCGTGCTCCAGGAATCCAGCATCGCCACCTTGTTGCTCGATCTGCTGACGAAAGAAGAAGAGGACGAGGATTATTACACGGGCCACCTGCGGTTCGACATCGACCTGCTCGCACGACGGCTCATTCATGCGACCCATGCCATGGAGCACGAGCCGGAAGTGCAACGTTTGAGAATGGGTTTCTTTGGCTCCAGCACCGGCGGCGGCGCGGCGCTCGTGGCGGCGGCGGAACTCGGCGATCAGATCGGCGCCGTCGTCTCGCGCGGGGGCCGTCCCGATTTGGCGGGTCAATCACTGCGTCAGGTCAGCGCGCCGACGTTGCTCATCGTCGGCAGCGAAGATCCAATCGTGATTCAAATGAATGAACAGGCTTTGCGCGCGTTGCCCGGCGAGAAAGCCTTGCGCATGGTGTCGGGTGCCGGACATCTCTTCGAGGAACCGGGCACGCTCGATCTCGTGGCGGACCTGGCGGCAGCTTGGTTCGTCGAACATCTGCGATGACTCCATTCACCTTTGCCGATCGAGAAGCGGCGGGCCGCGCTCTGGCCGGCGAGCTTTCCCGTTACGCCGATCACCCGGACGTGATGGTGCTGGCGCTCCCGCGCGGCGGCCTGCCGGTTGGTTTCGAGATCGCCCGGGCACTGCACGCGCCGCTGGATGTTTTTCTCGTCCGCAAACTGGGCGCCCCGCATTACGAGGAATTGGCGATGGGCGCCATCGCCAGCGGCGGCACCCGAGTGTTGAATGAAGAAGTCGTCGAGCGTCTGCACATCTCCGAAGCGCAGATCGAAGAAACGGTGCGCCGCGAGGCGCGCGAATTGGAGCGGCGCGAGGAGGCCTTTCGCCGTGGCCAACCGCCCACGACGACGGCCAACCGAATTTGCATTCTCGTGGATGATGGCCTGGCCACCGGCTCCACCATGCGCGCGGCCGTGCTGGCATTGAAGAAGCAAAGCCCGCGGCGAATCATTGTCGCGGTGCCGGTCGCGGCGGCGGACACATGCGCGGATCTCGAATCGCTCGTCGATGAAGTGCTGTGCCTCTACACGCCCGAACCTTTCATGGCCGTGGGCCGTTGGTATGACGACTTTGCGCAGCTCAGTGATGATGAAGTGCGCGATTATCTCGAACGCGCCGCGCATGAAATGGCGCATTGAAGCCGTGAGCCGCTTCGGCATACTCGCGCCATGAACGCGCGCGCGACGAACATCGTTCTTTACGACAGCGATTGTTCGCTCTGCACTTTTCAATCACGCCTCATCACGTGGCTCGACTGGTTCAATACCGTTTCGCTTCTGCCCATCGCCGATCCGCGCACTGCGGAAATCGCGCCGCGTCTCACGCCCACGGATTTGCACGAGGCGATCCATTGCATCGCCAAGGACGGGAAGATTCATCGAGGCGCGCGCTGCCTGCGGTTCATCGGCCTGCGCATGCCGCTGGCCATTCCATTCTCGCTGCTGATGTGGTTCCCTGGCGTGATCTACGTCGCGGAAATGGTTTACGCGTGGATCAGCAAGCATCGTTATCTGTTGAGTCGTGTCTTCGGGTGCAACGAGGCGTGCGCCATCATGCCAGCTCGCCGGCGGGCGAATGAAGACGGAGTTCCACGCGAAGCGGAGCGCGCCAGCTAATTCACGAACGCTTTCAAAGCGTCTTTCCCATCTCAAGGCAAACCGCCGAATCCCTTTACGGTGAGAGGCCGCATTGCTAGCGTCCGGCCGTGAGTGCAGAACCTTTTACTTCATTGATGCTTGCCGCCGCGGATGCCGGAGTTGCGGTCACCAACAACGCCACCGCCAGCAGGATGGGCGGGAGAATCCTCACGCGAGAAGAAATTTTTCAGCTCGCCAAAGATTACGGGCCGCGGGCCGTGGGCGCCATCATCGTGTTCGTCGTGGGATTGGTCATCGCCCGCTGGGTCGGCAAGTTTGTCATGGCGGCCCTCTCGAAACGCGACATGGAACCGCCAGTCCGCATGTTGATGGTTCGGTTCGCGAAATTGTTCGTGCTGCTGCTGGCCCTGCTGATGGCGATCCAACAGCTTGGGTTCCAATTGTTGCCGCTCATCGCCGGTCTCGGTGTGGCCGGTGTGGGCGTGGGCCTCGCCATGCAGGGTGTGCTCAGTAACTTGGTCGCCGGGCTAACGATTATTTTCGTGAAGCCGTTTCGCGTGGGCGAATACATCGAGATCAATCAGGTGGAAGGCCAGGTGGAGATTATCGAACTGTTCTCCACCACGCTGATTCATCCCGATCTGTCCCGCGTCGTGGTGCCGAATCGAAAAATCGTCGGCGAAATCCTTCACAACTACGGTAAGATCCGCCAAGCCAACCTTTCCGTGGGCGTGGGTTACGACACCGATCTGAACGCCGCGTTGCAAATCATCCGTGACATTCTCCATGAGAATCCGCGCGTCCTTAAGCAACCCGCGCCGGGCGTCGGCACTTCCTCGCTCGGGGATTCGTCCATCGTCATTGCCATCAAGCCCTGGACCGCTCTGCCGGATTTCGGCCCCGCCCAGGCGGAAATCAACAAGGCCGTGATTGAGAAGTTCCGCGAGGCGGGAATTCAGATTCCGTTTCCGCAGCGTGAAATTCGTTTGCTGCCCGGCTCTGAAACGAAATCAGCGGCCTGAAACGATTCACGCGAAGCAAACCGCTCGTGAATTGAAATCCGCAAGAACATCGCGATGGCAGCGTGCAAGATGCTCTCGATAAAATGCGGTTTGCGCGGCGCGTCTCTTGACTTGGCAAACAGGTGTGAAACACTTGGCCCAAGTTTTATGCCTAAACCCCAAAGCAAAAAAATGACGCGCGAGGAGAAGCGCAATCTGGACGTGGAAATCGGGTTCATCGAGGGGGTTGTCCAAAAAGATCCAGACTACGTCGAAGCCCTGCAAATTCTGGGTGACGATTACACCAAGCGCGGCCGTTTCGTGGATGGCCTCAAGATCGACGAGCAACTCGCGCGCTTGCGTCCGCACGATTCCACGGTCCTCTACAACCTGGCGTGCAGCTATTCATTGACCAGCCGGACTGACGACGCGTTCATCGCGCTGCATCGCGCGCTGGCCGCCGGCTACGATGATTTCAAGTGGATGGCCGTGGATCCCGACCTGGAAGCCTTGCGCAAGCACCCGCTCTACGCGGAAGTCCGCACCAAGATCAAAACGGCCAAGCCGAAGGTGAAGCCGGTGTAGTGCTGGTCGAAGCAACGGGCGGCTAAGGAACAGGCTTCCACGATCTTCACGCCATGAACGTTCGCATCGGCCAACGAACGCAGCACTTCCGCACCGTCACCTTCGACGCGCGCACCAACCGCGTCGTGCTCATCGAGCAACGCTTGTTGCCGCATCGGTTTGAACTCATCGAGACCACCGACTTCCGCGAAACGGCACTCGCCATCAAAGACATGATCGTGCGCGGGGCCGGTGCGATTGGGGCGACGGCCGCGTATGGATTGGCGCAAGGGGCGCGGGCCTTTCGTGGGCGTGGCCTCACGAAATTTTCGAAGCACATCGAACGTGTTTGCGAAACGTTGAAAGCCGCGCGTCCGACCGCAGTCGATCCGGTGAACGCGATGACTTGCATCCGCGAAGAGATGAGCGCTGGCGAGACGGTCGAGGAACAGCAGTCCATCGCGCTCGCCGCCGCCGAGGAATTCGCAAACGAAGATGTGCAGCACTGCGAGGCGATTGGCCGCCACGGCGCGAAACTGATTCGGAACGGCATGCGAGTGCTCACACATTGCAACGCGGGCTGGCTGGCCTTCGTTGATTTCGGCAGCGCGACCGCGCCGCTTTACGCAGCGCAGGCGAAGGGCAAAAAGTTTCACGTCTTCTGCGATGAAACTCGTCCGCGTTGCCAGGGGGCGACGCTCACCGCGTGGGAGTTGGCGCAGCAGGGAATCTCGCACGAAGTGATCGCGGACAACGCCGCAGGCTTTCTTATGTCGCGCGGCGAAATCGATTTGGTGATCGTCGGCAGTGACCGGACGCTCGGCCGCACGGGCGAAGTGGCGAACAAGATCGGCACTTACACCAAAGCCGTCCTCGCGCATCGTCACGGCATTCCATTTTACGTCGCCATTCCGCTCTCGACGATTGATTGGAACCTGAAGTCCGGGCGCGACATTCCCATCGAAGAACGAGATGCGAGTGAAGTGCTGGGCGCGTGGGGAACGACTGCGAAGGGAAAGCGCGAATACGTCCGTGTCGCGAACCCGACGAGCGACGCGCGCAATCCTAGCTTCGATGTTACTCCGCCGGGTTTGATTACAGGTATTATCACGCCCGAGGGAGTTTTCCGCCCGCGCGAGTTGTGGAAGAACCGCGCTCTCTTGCAGAAAGGGTAGGGCGAGGTGTCCTCACCGCGCCGCGCTTGAATACCACCACCGCATTGAGTCGCGCGGCCAGGCGCACTGAGGACAGCGCGCGCTGCCTCCCATTTGCCGTTCTCCAGATCTCGTTCTAGTTTCCATCGCAAGGAGGCAAGAGGAACCATGAACACCAGACCTTATTGGATGGAAGAACCGCTGCCGCAATTTGGCCCAATCCGAGACGATGTCGAAGTCGATGTCGTCATCGTCGGCGGTGGCCTGACGGGAATTACCGCCGCGTATTTGTTGAAGAAAGCCGGCGTGACCGTCGCCTTGCTGGAACGTGGCCGCTGCGCGAGCGCGGACACCGGGCACACGACCGCGCACCTCACGTTCGTCACCGACTACCGCCTGCACCAACTTGTGAAAAAATTCAGCAAGGATTGCGCGCGTGCCTTTTGGGACGCCGGAGCGGTAGCCATCGACGAGATTTACAACATCACGCAAGAGGAGGACATCGACTGTGAATTCAAATGGGTTCCCGGCTACCTGCACGCGTCGCTGAATGAGCGTGGGAGCAGCAAGAACGAACGTGAAGTGTTGCAGCGCGACGCGGATTTGGCCAAGGAACTGGGCTTCGGCGCGGAGTTCATCGAATCTGTTCCTTACTGCAACAAGCCGGGCGTGCGCTTTCCGCACCAGGCGAAGTTTCATCCGCGCCAGTATCTGCGGGCGCTGCTTAAAACGATTCCGGGCGACGGCAGTTTTGTGTTCGAACAAAGCGAAGCGGGCGAGTTCGTCGAGAAGCCGCTGGCCGTGAAAGTGGGCGGAGAGAAGATACGCTGCAAATTCGTGTTCATCGCGACGCACAATCCGATTGTGGGCAACACCGGAATGGCCAGCGCGACACTCTTTCAAACCAAACTCTCGCTCTACACCAGCTACGTGCTGGGCGCGAAACTTCCCGCCAATGGCCTGCCTGAGGCGCTCTTCTGGGATACAACCGAGCCTTACTATTACCTGCGTATCGATCGGCACGACGGTGGCGACTACGCGATCTTCGGCGGCGAGGATTGCAAGACCGGACAGGAGGAGGACACGGTCGCGGTGTTCACGCGCCTCGAAGAGCGCATGAAGAAATGGCTACCGATGGCGGAAGTGAAGCATCGCTGGCTCGGCCAGGTGGTGGAGACGAATGACGGCCTGCCGTTCATCGGCGAGACGGCGGAGAACCAGTATGTGGCGACCGGCTTTTGCGGCAACGGCTTCACGCTCGGTACGCTGGCGGCGATGATGGCGCGCGATCGTTTTCTCGGGCGCAAGAATCCGTGGGCGGATTTGCTCGACGTGCATCGGCGAAAACTTCTCGGCGGCACCTGGCGATATCTCAAGGAGAACGCGGATTTCCCCTACTACTTTCTGCGCGACCGGCTCGCGAAAGCCGAAGAAGACTCACTGGAAAATGTCGCGAGAGGGCAGGGGAAGATCGTGAGCCTCGAAGGAAAAAAAGTCGCAGCTTATCGCGACGCGCGCGGAAAGCTCACGCTACTCTCGCCCGTCTGCACACATCTCAACTGCATCGTGCGTTGGAACGAAGCGGACAAAACCTGGGACTGCCCGTGCCACGGCTCACGTTTCAAGGCCACGGGTGAAGTGTTCTCCGGCCCGGCGGAGCAACCGTTGGAGAAAATCTCGAAGCCAGAACTGGCGCCGACCGAAAGCTAGAATCAATTCAGTTGAACTTGCTGCGAGCATCTTGAAGCCCTAGCCTCTCGCAGTGCTGCGAGGCGCGAAGGGAGCGTGGAAGTTTGCGCAAAACGCTGTGCGCCGGGCTGGGGCCATCCGGAAGTAACGGGAGAATCGTTCGTGGATTAAATCTAACTTGCTTCCTCAAGTTCTTTTGCTCTCCGCATTCGCTCCACGAATCCCTCAATCGCGCGTTTCACAGTTCGTAACTCATCCTGCTTGGCAAGGTTGCCCGCGTAAAACTTGCTGATCAAGTGCTCCAAAAACGAAAGCGACTTATTTGTTGCCGCAATGGTTGCATTGTGGATTTCCCAAGAAACGCCCTTCGCGAATCGGATGAAGAGTGATGTGCCCAATCCGCTTATGTAGTTCGGCGTAGTCCTGATCAGAAAGAACTCCGCCCAATTCTGAAAACCCAAAGTCACTTGCTCGAACGTCATCGGGTTTGGCGTTTTTTATGCCCACCTTGAAGAACTCGTTCAACTTGCGAACCTGCAACAGCGTTGCTTCCACTATTGCATTCTGTACCAGTTGAAGAGAAATATTGTCAGCTGGCCCGCAATGCCGTCCCAGCACTGGCTTCAAACGGGTCCACCACACAAAGTACGAAAAACACTGTAAGGACACGTTGTATATATGCTGAACGGTGTCATCGAGTTCCGCTTGGTTCGGTCTCATTTGTCCCTGCTTAACCCCTCAATCCAAGCCTCAGCACCTGCTGGCAATACTTGATGCTGCGTTCAATTTCAGCCTTCTGGCCAAGTTGGTTTGTCTCGGTGCGATCTTTGCCTTCCGGATTTTTTACGGTGGTGAAGGGTTTTCCTTTTTTGGCGAGAGCCACGAATTGCGCGAAGTCCGCCACGGGGATGGTGGAGTAGGGTTTCCAGAAATCGGCTTTGAGATAGGGGAAGGGCTTGGCGAATCCGGAGATGGTTTCGATATGCACGGGTACGCCGGGGCAAAGGTCAGTGAAGCGCGCGAAGTATTTCTTCAAATCGATGTGGCCGTCGCCCATCGCTGTCCATTGCACCTTCGCGCCGTCCTCAAATTCCCACACCGCGGAGTCGCGCAGACTGGTGGTTACGGTGTAGGGGCCGAGATTTTCCAGGCTTTGCAAGGGGTCTTCGAGCGTCCAGCAGGCGTTCCCGGAATCCATGTTGGCGCCCACGTAATCCCGCCCCGCATCCTCGATGAGCCGCACGAGTTCCGTGGAGTGCATGTCGCCGGCGTGGTTCTCGATGGCGACTTTCACGCCGGAATCGATGGCGAGCGAACGTTGGCTCTTGAGTACCTTCACAGTGTCGGCGATGCGTGCGTTGATTCCGCCCTCGCTCTTGCGATCGTCGGCATTGCCGAGTACGACGCGGAAGACGGACGAGCCGAGCGCCTTGGCCATGCGGATGCCGAGCGCGAGATGTTCCTCCGCCGAGTTCCAGCGCGGGTCTTTGCGGTAGGACTTGGACGTGGGGCAGATACTCCACGAGCCGAGTTGAATCTGGAGGCCCTTGTCGGCGGCCATCTTGCGGAGGTCGCCGAGGTAGGCGTCGTCGGTTTTCTCGAACGGGCCGAAGTCGGTGATGAAGAGTGAATCGGTCTTCAGTTGCGCGGCGTAATCGATGAGTTGCGGCGCCTTCCACTTCATATCGCGTACGGCGAAATTGTCGAGACCGAGCTTGATGCCGAGTTTCTTCGGCGCCGCTTCATTTTGCGCCAGCGCGCCGGGCGCCAACGTGGCCGCGGCGGCAACCGTGGAAACCGTTTTCAAAAAGTCACGTCGAGAACTGTGTTGCGTGGTCATCGAGCGCCATGATTGCAAGTCGGGCGAAGGATTCAATCCCCAAGGTCTGTTCGCATTCCGAAACGAAATGATTGCTGGCCCTCGATAAAACCCAGCGCTGCCGATCGATTACTCAGGCTGCGTCTGCAAACGCGTTGCGTTGCGCTGGGGCAGTTCGATCCAGAACGTGCTGCCTTTGCCCGGTTCAGAACTAAAACCCACGCTGCCCCTCATCCGCTCGGCGGCCTTCTTGACGATGGCCAGGCCAATGCCGCTGCCGGCGTACTTGTCCGGCGTGTGTAGCCGCTGAAAGACATGGAACAGTTTCGATCGATGTTCGGGCGCGATGCCGATGCCATTGTCCTCCACGCACAAGCGCGCGGTGTTGCCGCGGTCCTCGGCGAAGACGCGGATCTGCGGCGTCACTTCGGGCGGCACGAACTTCATCGCATTCAACAACAGGTTCGCCACGGCTTGTTCGAGCATCGTGCGATTACCCACCACGAGGGGAAGCAATCGCTCCACGCAGATCGTGGCGTGGCGCGCTTTGATCTCTTCCGCGTAGTCGCTCAAGAAACCATCGATGATCGTATCGAGTTCGATCGGGTGCAGCGCCGTCTCGGCAATGCCCAGGCGCCCGTAGGAGAGGAGGTCCGTGATCAACCCATCCATGCGCACGGAGGCTTTCATGATGCGCTCGGCGTACTCGCTGCCCGTCTCGTCCAGTTGCGTCCGGTAGTCCTCCGACAGCACGCGGGCAAATCCCTGCATGGCGCGCAGCGGCGCGCGCAAGTCATGCGCGATGGTGTAGCAAAGGCTCTCCATGTCCTGGAGGCTTTCCTGCAACTCGAGAGTCCGCCGCGTTACCAGCCGTTCGAGGTGTTTCGCTTCCTGCGCCAATAACGCCTGGGCTTCGCGCAACGCGACTTCCGATTCCTTTCTCGTCGTCAGATCGATCGTGCCACCCAGCATGCGGAGTGGCTGGCCTTCGCGATCGAAAATCACACGGGCGCTCGTCGCGAGCCAGCGCAAGGTTCCGTCCGGACGCACGGCGCGGAACTCCAATTCGTAGGGCTGTTTCTCCTCCAAAGATCTGCGCATCGCTTCCTGCACTTTCGGCAGGTCCTCGGGATGCACTAGGCGGGCAAAACCTTCGATCGTGCCGTCGAACTCGTTGGGGCGCACGCCGTGAAATTCGTAAAGGCGCTCAGACCAAGTGACCTGATTGTTCGGAATGTCCCATTCCCACGCGCCCAATTTGCCGGCGTCCATCGCGGTGCGCAGGCGCGTTTCGCTCTCGCGCAATTTCTCTTCCACGTGCTTGCGCTCGGTGACATCGACGATGACACCGACGAAGCCAGCGACGGCGACGCCTTCGAATTCAGGAACGTAGCTGCACTGAACCCAACGCGAGCCGAGGCCCTGGTAAGGAATCTGAATCTCGAACTCCACGGGTTCGCCGGCGAGAACGCGATCCACATAAATGGCCAACGATTGGTGGGCTTCCTCACCGAGAATTTCGGCGACACGGTGGCCGACGATGGATTCCACGGTGCGGCCAAAGCGCTCGGCGTACGGGCGATTGACGAACTTGAACCGGCCCGAGGCGTCGCAGTGGACGAGCAACACGGGCGACGCATCCGTGACGAGGCGCAACTCGCGTTCGCTGCGGGCCAACGCGTCTTCGGCGCGCTGGCGGCTGATGAATTGCCCGAGTTGCGCGCCCAGGCCTTGCATCATCTGGAGAAAAGCATCGTCCCGGGCGCGGCGCTCACTACTGAAGAATTCAATGACGCCGAGCATTTTGTCGCCAATCCGCACCGGGACCGCGCAGATGCTCTGGACGCCGGAAACGGCCGCGGAGGGTGTGCGCGCAAAATCGGGAGCGTGGACGGCATCCGTAATCCACTGCGCTTCGTTGCTCGCCCACACCCGGCCCGGTACGCCTTCGCCGGGCGCGAACGATCGTCCGCGGATGTCCGCTTCGAGCGCGGAGGTTCGGGCGTCGGTACCGCTCCAGAAATCAAAACAGCGGAGTTTGTTTTCCGTTTCCGCGATCTGCCAGAAGCCGCCGCACTGCCAGCCGCCGTGCTCGCAAACCGCGTGGCCCAGGTTGCGAACGCCTTGTGACAGTCCCTGCGCCGAGGCCAGCGCGCGCACCGCGGCATTCTCGGTTACGACGCGGCGCGCGGCGATCTTCTCGTCGGTGATGTCCACGCAACTGCCAATGAAGCCGGTGAACTCGCGATTCGCGCCGTAGAGCGGCACGCCGTGGTCGCGCAGCCAGCGCCATTGGCCATCGTGGCGGCGCACGCGGTAGGCCGCTTCGAATTCCTTCTGGGACTCGAACGATTCGTTGTAAGTGCGGAGAAAGTGCTCGCGGTCTTCGGTATGCACGTTCTCCATCCAGCCCAGGCCCAGTTCCGCCTCGAGGCTGCGGCCGGCAAATTGCAGCCAGGCACGATTGAACCACGTGCAGGCCTTGGCTCGTCCGGCGATCCAGACGAGCACGGGCGCGTGATCCGCCATGACGCGGAAACGTGTTTCGCTTTCACGAATGCTTTCTTCGGCGCGTTTGCGGGGCGTCACGTCCAGGACGAGGCCGTGCAGGGCGACGGCATTTCCCTGCCCATCGTAATTGAAATTGCCCAGCGTGTGGAGCCAGCGGGTTTCGCCGTACGGCAGGAGAATCCGATAATCCGCGCGCACCAATCGCCGTTCCGCTTTCGCGTTTTCAATCTCCTGCTCGACCTGCGCGACGTCGTCAGGATGAATGCGTTGAAGGAAATGGCCGTAAGTCGGCGCGAAAGAAAACGGTTCGTAGCCGAAGACTTCGTAATGCTCCTTCGACCAAATCAGC
>Ga0193753_10000212_pt1 | contig 56720 bp, 48 predicted proteins | sample H1c2metaG_FD_144925 | JGI IMG/M metagenome (GOLD analysis project Ga0193753, IMG submission 144925) | Soil microbial communities from a riparian zone of the East river system, Colorado, United States - H1c2 | ecosystem: Environmental > Terrestrial > Soil > Riparian zone | place: USA: East...
GGGGCGCCAGCGCTCGCCGGCGAGCTCGGCGCGCCGGTCGAGAGCGACGCCGCCATCGACGGAGCCCGACCCACCGACGAAGCCGGCACCGACGAAGCCGGCACCGACGAAGCCGCCGCCGCGCCCGCCGCCGCGCCCGCGAGCGCCGCTCCGCCCTTCATCGGCAGCGTCTCGTATCCGTCTCCCGCGCCGCGCGCCGCGGCCTCCCCCGCGACCGCGGCCAGCGCGTCGCCGAGCTCGCGCGCGCTGGCGAAGCGCCGGGCCGGATCCTTCTCCAGGGCTCGGTGCACCGCCGCGAGCAGGCCGGCCGGCAGGCCCGGTCGCAGCTGCTCGAGCGGCGGCGGCGGCTCGGTCAGGTGCTGCGCCACCAGCGAGGCGTAGCTGGAGCCGACGAAGGGCGGCCGGCCGGCCAGCATCTCGTAGAGCATCACGCCGGCCGCGTACAGGTCGACCCGGTGGTCCAGGTCGGGCGCGCCGAGCGCCTGCTCCGGGGCCATGTAGATCGGCGTGCCGACCACCGCGCCGGTGTCGGTCAGGCGCACCTGCTCTTCCTGCGCCGCGATCACCTTGGAGATGCCGAAATCCATGATCACCACGAAGTCGGCCACCCCGCCGCGCTCGGTCAGGAACACGTTCTCCGGCTTCATGTCGCGGTGGACGATCCCCTGCGCATGCGCCGCCTCGAGCCCGCGCAGCACCTGGCCCATGATGTGGAGGGCACGGGTCGGGTCCAGCGCCCCGGCCGCGCGCAGCACCTCGGCCAGGTCGCAGCCGTCCAGGTACTCCATGGCGATGTAGCTCTTGCCGTCCTCGGACTCGCCGACGTCGGTGATGTGCACGATGTGCTCGTGCCCGATGCGGCTGGCGGTTCGAGCCTCGCGGTGGAAGCGCTGGAGCGCCTCGCGGTCGCCGGTGTAGCGCTCGAGGATGAACTTCAGCGCCATGCGCCGATCCAGCCCGACGTGCTCGGCCTCGTACACCACGCCCATGCCGCCCCGGCCGATCTGCCGGCGCAGGAAGTAGCGGCCGCCGATGGTGCGGCCGAGCATCGGGTCGCTGGCCTCGCCGTCCACCACCGCGCCGCCGTCCAGCGGACAGAACCGCTCCTCGCCGGCGTAGGCGGCGTGACAGATCGAGCAGCGCCGCGCCGCCTTGGCCCCCAGCATCAGCCCTCGGGCGGCGCGATGCCGAGCGGCGCGATGTCCTCGGGCTTGGCCCGCTCGCGGTACACCAGCGACATGCTCTTCTGCGGCCCCTTGTTGTCGCCGCGGTCGCGGGCCTCGACCCCGCGCGGCACCTCCCACGGGATCGGCCGGTTCGGGTGGCCGATGGCCGCCTCCGCCATGAAGCGCGACCACATCGGCTCCACCACGATGTAGGCGGCGTCCGAATGGCCGAGCGGGCGCTCGCGCAGGTCGTCGCCCATCCACACCGTCGTGATCCAGCGCGAGGTGAACGCCACGAACGTGGTGTCCATGGTCGCGCTCGACGTGCCGGTCTTGCCGGCCGCGACGATGCCGGTCTTGCGCAGGATCCCGGAGAAGCCGTGCTCGACCACCTGGGTCAGCAGCTTGGTGACGAGGAACGCGGGGCGCGGCGGGATGGCCTGCTTGGGCGTCACCCCGGACGTGACGTACAGGCGGTCGAAGCGGTCCGCCGCGGTCAGCCCCGGGTCGAAGTAGACCGTGTTGTCCTCGACGGTGTTGCCGGAGCGGTCGAAGATGCGGCGCGCGTACACCCAGTCCACCCAGCGGCCGTTGCGCGCAAAGACGGCGAACGCGCGGGTGAGCTCGTTCAGCGTGGTGCACGACGCGCCCAGCGCCAGCGCCTTGTCGGCGATGATCTCGGTGGTGAAGCCGAGCCGCCGGGCCCAGTCGGTCACACCCTGCGGGCCGACCTTCTTGAACAGCGCCACCGACGGGATGTTCTTGGAGTAGACCAGCGCGTACTCCATGTTCACCACGAAGTCGACGGTGCCGCCCAGGTTGCGCGGCACCCACACCTCGCCGGTGATCGGGTCGATCTCGCCGCGCGGGATGTCGTTGAGCGCGGTGTCGAAGCCGTAGCCCAGGTCGAGCGCCGCCGAGTAGTAGATCGGCTTGTAGGTCGACCCGGGCTGGCGGCAGGCCTGGATGGCGCGGTTGTACTGCGAGCGGTCGTGGTCGGTGCCGCCGACCATCGCCACCACGTAGCCGGTCCGGTGATCGGCGGTGAAGATCGCGCTCTGCGGGTGCGGGACCTGCTCGAGCACCACCCGGCCGGTCGCCTCCTCGCGCATGCGCGATAGTCGCTCCTCGCCCGGCGAGCTGACCCAGCGGGGGCTGGAAGTGCCGTCGGTGATCCAGTCGCGGAACTCGCCCGCCACCGGCTCGTCGCGCCGCACCCAGATGACGTCGCCGACCTTGAGCGCGCGGGCGAGGGTGGTGATGGTGTGGTCGTTGGTGTCGTCTTCCTTGGACCACGGCGCGGCCCAGCGGGCGTTGGCCAGCGGCAGCTCGTAGCGGTTGGCGCCGACCAGCACCGTGGCGCGCGTGGCGCTCATCTCCTCGATGAGGCCCAGGTAGCGCCGGCCCGAGGTCAACGGGTCGCTGCCGTAGCGATCGCGCGAGCGCTGGCGGAACAGGTCGCGCGGGCGGCCCTCGTCCAGGTACGCCTCCGCCCCGCGCCAACCCTGCCGCTTGTCCTGCTTGCGGGTGCCGAAGTCGACGTTGTCGTAGGCGAGCGCGTCGGCGACCGGCTCGACCGCGGTCTCCACCCGCAGGCCGCGCTCCATGATCGCGGTGGCGCCGTACTTCTTGCTGATGTAGCGGCGCACGTGCTCGGCGTAGTAGGGCAGGCGATCACCGAACACGTCGCGGTACGGGTGGATGACGAGCGGCTTGTCGCGCCAGGCGCGCTCCTCGGCCGCGCCGAGGAAGCCGTAGCGGGTCATCTTGTCCAGGATGGCGTTGCGCCGCTCCTTGGCCCGGTCGGCGTGGCCGACCGGTGAGTAGTAGGACGGCGCCTGGGCCAGGCCGGCGATGGTCGCCATCTCGCCCAGGTCGAGCTCCTCCAGCTTCTTGGAGAAGTAGCGGCGCGCGGCCGCCTTCACCCCGTAGGCGCCGTTGCCCAGGAAGATGTGGTTGAGGTAGACGGCCAGGATCGCCTTCTTGCTGTAGGTGCGCTCCAGCCGGCGCGCGAAGATCGCCTCCTTGGCCTTGCGAAGGAGCGACTTCTCCGCCCCCAGGAACTGCTTGGCGACCTGCTGGGTGATGGTCGAGCCGCCCTGCTCGAAGTCGCCGGCCACCAGGTTGCGCCACGCCGCGCGCGCGATGCCCTTGAAGTAGATCCCGTTGTGCTCGAAGAACTCGTGGTCCTCGGCGGCGAGGAAGGCCTCGATGAGCTTGGGCGGGATGCGGTCGTAGGGGACCACCTCGCGCCACTCGGAGGCGAACTCGCCGAGCAGCGTGCCGTCGGCGGCGTAGAGGTGGCTGACCGACGGGACGACCTGGGCGTACTGGGCCAGGTTCGGGATCGGCGGGGTGCGCGAGGCGGCCGACGCGTACAGCGAGAAGCCGGTGATGCCGAGCGCGATGATGATGACGAGCGCGGTGAAGCCGTACAGCTTGCCGACCCAGTAGAGGATGCCGCCGTCGGCGCGGTTGCCGATGAGCACCCGCCCCCCGGGCCGCGCCACCACCTGGACGCCGGCCAGATGGCCGATCCGCAGCGGGTTGGGCTGCCAGATCCGGGTGACCTCGTCCTCGTCCTCGTGCAGGGCCGGCGACTGGTAGGGGGCGGGGGCGCCGGGCATGTCGCCGTACAGATCGAGCGGCGCGCGCTGATGCGGGGGGAGGGCGCTGGCCTCGGGAGGCAGGGGGCCGGGCTGGGGCGGACCGAGCTGACCCGGGTGACCGAGGTGGGCCGGCTGAATCGGGAACCCCGACCGCGGGGAACGAGCCGGCGGCGGCACCGCGCCGAGCGGCATGCGCGGGTTGAGCGGTCCGAGGGTCTGGCGCGGGTTTTGCGGGCCGAGGGTCTGGCGCGGGTTGCGCGGGCCGAATCGCGGGTCGTGCGGCTCGTGCCGCGGGTCGTGCGGGCCGAGCCGCGGGTCGTGCGGATCGTACGGGCCGAGCCGCGGGTCGTGTGGATCGTACGGGCCGAGCCGCGGGTCATGCTGGCCGGGATAGTGCCCGTCGGGGCCATTCGGGCCATTCGGACCATTCGGGCCATTCGGACCGAGCCGCGGGTCGTACGGTGCCGGGGTCTGGCGCGGATCGTACGGGCCGTGCTGCTGCGGCGGGGCCGGATGTTGCGCGGAGACCCGGCGGGCTCCACGGCGCGCACCGTCCGACAGGCGAGTCCAGGCGCGAGCGGCGCCGTCGCGCCAGCTGGTGAGGATTTCACGCCCTTTCGCCACGCGAGTGCTCTCAGCCTAACCCTGCACCACCGAAATGGCAGCAGCGCTCCAGTCTAGCGGCGCGGTTTCGGGGCGGCAAGCCGCACGCACCCCCGGTGGGCGGTGTCCGACGCTCTCGGCGGGGTCGGCGCCTCGTCGGTGGGTGCCCGGCGCGGCTGCCCGGCGCGCTACCCGGTCGGCTCGGTCTGCCGCCGACCCAGGTTCGGCAGGGGCGGCACCGACCCGGCCCGCCGAAGGAGCGCGCGGCGCGCACCGATCCGCTCCAGCGCGCGCGACAGGTCGATCATGTTGTCCGGTCGATCGCTCGGCCGCTTGGCCAGCATCCGCATGATGAGCTCATCCAGCTCGCCCGGCAGCTCGCGGTTGTGCCAGCGCGGCGGCACCGCCGGCTGGTAGCGCAGCGCCATCTTCACCTCGCTGAGCCCGCCCGAGAACGGCAGCCGCCCGGCCACCATCTCGTACAGGATGCAGCCGAGCGAGTAGATGTCCGAGCGGTGGTCGACCGGCGCGAAGCCCAGGCACTGCTCCGGCGACATGTAGCAGGGCGTCCCGAGCACCAGCCCCTGCTGGGTGCACGGCGCGATGCCGCCGGCGGCCGGCCCGCCGACCAGCTTGGCGAACCCGAAGTCGAGCACCTTGACGGTGAGGCGGTCGGGGCGGTGGCGGTGGCGCTGGAGGAAGACGTTCTCTGGCTTGAGGTCGCGGTGGATGACGCCCGACTCGTGGGCCGCGGCCAGCGTGTCGGCCACCCGCGACGCCACCCCGATCGCCATGTCGATCGGCAGCGGGCCGTCGGACATCTTGTCGGCCAGGCTGCCTCCCTCGAGCAGCTCCATCACCAGATACGGGGTCCCGTCCTGGGCGTGGCCGTAGTCGAGCACGTTGACCACGCCCGGGTGCCCGATCTGGACCGCGGCCATCGCCTCGGACAGGAACCGCCGGCGCAGGTCGTTGTCGCGCAGCACGTACGGGTGCGGCAGCTTGATGGCCACCTTGCGGCCGAGCCGGACGTGGCGGCCGAGGTAGACGACGCCCATGCCGCCGCGCGCCAGCGGTCGCACCAGCGCGTAGGCGCCGAGCGTCGCGCCGACCCGGGCGTCGCGCTCGGGCGCGAACAGCTCCTGCTCCTCCACCTGGGTCGAGTCCATGAGGTCGACCTGCTCGTACCGCATCATCGGCTTGCCGCCCGGCCCGGTCACCTCGTCGCAGACCCACGCCGCGGTCGGCCCCTCGTCGAGTTCGGCCTGGCTGTAGGCGGGGATCGGTGAAAGCGGGGCCACCAGACGCCTGAGTGCAAGGGAGGTGCCGCGTCTCCGGCGCTCGCGAGGCCCCAGGCGCGATCGCGCGCGGGCGAGGTTTTGGTGTGAATGGTCACTGTGGTGGCCACCCTCCGGGGAGTCGCCGTCTTCGCATCGAAGGCCTTCGATGGTCATCGATGGTGTCAGCCGATCCCGGCCTGTGGACCTCCGGGGACCACAGGCCGTAGCGCCCGATCGGCATGGCGCGTCAGCGGCTTCACAGACCGCGGCCAGCCAGTGCTCCGGCGGGTACCGCTTCGGGGCGATGTGCGAAGAATGCGCAGGGTGCACACCGCCGCCGACCTCGACCCGCGCCGCGCGATTTCCCGTCGGTGACGCGGCGCAGAAGAGCGGCGCGGATCGTTCCGATTGCCAGCCCGTCCCGGTTTGTTAGCCTTGAGAGAGGTGGTCTCTCACGCAAGCAGCTCTCTGGTCCGGCTCTGCGCCACCTGCGGAGAGGCCGCGGTGACCTCCTGCGCCCGCTGCGCCCTGCCGGTCTGCGACAGGCACCAGCCCGGCGCGGACCGCCGCTGCAGCGAGTGCGAGGCCGGCTTCCTGCGCCGTCGCCCCGCCCGCATCCTGTTCTACACCGCCTCCCTGGTGTCGGCGTCGATCATGCTGGTGGTCGGGCTGCTCTTCCTCGTGGTCGCCACCGGCGGCGGCGCGCTCGGCGTCGCGCCGCTCATCCTGTTCGGCTCGTTCCCGGTGCTCCTACACTGGCTCGAGCATCGGGCACGGGCCCACTTTCTGGCCGAGCGGCGCGGCGGACCCGCGCTGCCGCCCGCGCGTCTGGTCCGATAAGTCGGCCGGCGCCGCCCCGCGCGGGTGGCCGCGCGCGCGAGACGCGCGTCGCGCAGCCGAGTTCTTGCGGAGCGACCCGGGTCCGATGCTACGATCGCATCGTGCGCGTCCACTGGCTCGCGGTCGTCGGCGCCGCCGCTCAGCTCGCCATCCTCTCCTCGTCCGCCGCCGCCGAGTCCATCGAGCCCGGCAGCGTCTCGTGCGGCGCGGCCAACCGCGGCGCGCTGGCCGCGGCCCACGCGATCCCGGACAGCGGCGACGGATTCGTCGCGCCGGAGCCGTGGCGCGCGCGCGGGCTCCGCTTCGCCACCGACGAGCTGGTCGGCGTGATCGAGCGCGCCGCCGGGCGGGTCACCCGCGACTACCCCGGCTCGGTGCTCGGCGTCGCCGACCTGTCGGCCGAGCGCGGCGGCGCGGTGGCGCGCCACGCCTCGCATCAGTCCGGGCGCGACGCCGACCTCATCTACTACGCGATCGATCGCAACGGCGATCCGTTCCCGCCCGACCGCTTCATGGCCTACTACGGCGCCGACGGCCGCTCGATCAGCGCCGAGTCGCCCGAGCCGGCCGATCGCATCGACGAGCGCTTCTTCGACCTGCAGCGCAACTGGGCGGTCATCGCGGCGCTGGTCAGCGATCCGGACGTCCGCGTCTACCGCATCTTCGTGTCGACCCGCGTGCGCAGCTGGCTCCTGGCCTACGCCCAGGCGGCTCGCGTCCCGCCCGAGCTGGTCGGGCGAGTGCGCGCGGTGCTGTCGACCGCGCGCGACACCGGCACCCACCAGGACCACATGCACCTGCGCATCGCGTGCAGCGCGGCGGACGTGGCCCAGGGGCGCTGCTCCGACGAGGCGGCGGCCCGGCCGCGCCGCCGGCGAGGTCGCCGCGGCCGCGCCCCGAAGCCGCACAAGTGGTACGCGCACGTGCGCTGCCTCGATCCGCGCGTGGCTGGATCGCCGTCCGACGATCGCCCGGCCGCTCGCTCGCCGTCGCGCGCGGCGCGCTCGTCCGGTCAGGCCCGCTCGCGCGGCGGCCGGGTCAAAGCGCGGCCTGCAGCTGGACGATGACCCCGTCGCCGTTGGGGCCCTCGTCGTTCCCCTGGCGCCGGACCCAGCCGAAGATCGAGACGCGGTTCCAGCGATCGCGGGTGGCGAAGTAGGTGGCGCCGGGGCCGGCCGTCCACCAGTCCACCTCGCCGTCGTAGTCGCCCCGCACGAACACCAGGAACCGGTCGCCGGCCAGGACGCTCACCTCGGCCGCGCCACCCAGGGCGACCTGCTCACCGTCGACCGACAGGATGAGCTCGGCCAGGGCGGCCACCGCCTTCAGCTTGCCCCCGCCCGACAGCGACAGGTCCACTCGCTGCCCGGCCTCGCGCCAGCGCCACAGCACGCCGGCCCCGGCCGATGCGCGGGCCGTCTCGTACCACGGATCGTCGCTCGGGCTGGGCGCGCTGCCCGGGCCCATCGGCGCGCGCGGCGTCCACTCGACGTGCGCGGCGACCGCGGTCCGCCCGCCCGCCGACGGATCCGGCAGCGGGACCACGTCGTCGAGCGACGGGACCGGCGGCACCGGCGGCGCCGGCGGCATCTCGCCGTCGCCCGACCCCGACGGGCGAAGCTCCAGCCAGTCCGGGTCGGCGTAGAGCCCGGCGGCGTACGCGATCGAGCCGAGGTCGCCGTGAAACGCCGCGCCCCAGCGCCGATCCGGCGCCACCCGGTCGACCAGGAACGGCTCCGCGCTGCCGGTCTCGAGCGCCTCCTCGCCGTGGCGGAAGCGCGAGAACACGACCGGCTGGCGCCCGACCCACAGCTGCGCCCACGCCCGCGCGATCCACGCCCCGTACGCGTCGTCGAGGATCCGGTCGGCCGCCGCGACCGGTGCCGCCTCGAAGTCGTCCTGGTCGAGGCGGAGACCCTCGGCCAGGTCGGCCCGCAGCGAGAAGCCGAACGGCGCCCAGCCGGACCAGCCGACCAGCCCGACCCGCATCCGGGCCAGCGCCGGCTCGCCGCCCTCGAGCGGACCGACCTCGGGGAACACGGTGGTGCGCTCGGCGCCGAGCACCCCGAGCGCGTTCATCTCGGCCACGAAGGCCAGCTCGCTGGTCTCGGTCCGCCCGGGCAGGCGCGACGGATCGCTCGACCCGGCCGCCGCGGCCGAGCGCCGCCGCCGGCCCAGCTCCTTCTCGAGGGTCCGCTCGCTTCCATCCGGCTGCGGACCGAGCAGCCCGCCGCGCCCGACCGGCGGCAGGTCGAGGATCGGGTCCGCCGCGGCCGACCCGCCGCGCGCGCCGATCGCGGCCGCCGCCAGCGCGATCGCGATCGCGACCCGCGCGCCCGGCCCGGCTGCTCGCCGACCACCGGCCCGGCGATGCGGCGCGGACCTCCCGTCAGCCGACGGCGAGGTCGGACGCCGCCGGGTACCTACGCCTGCTGCTCCAGCTTCTGCTGGCGCACGCGATCCCACTCGCCCTCGTCGATGAGCTGATCCAGCCGCTGCTTCAGCTCCTCCGGCGGGTCGGGCTCGGGCAGGTTGCCGTAGATCGCCACCACGTCGCGGAGCGGCTCGTCCTCGTTGTCCGGCCCCGAGCCGTAGCGGCCGAACGGCTCGGGCGGGCGGCGCAGGTTGATCTCGCCGGCCGAGCGGATGAAGCCCTTGCTCACCGCCACCCCGACCCGCGCCGGGCACCGGCACGGGTTCAGCGGATCGACGTGCTCGCAGCGCGGCGCCAGGTAGTCGGTCACCTTCTTCTGCGCGCGCGACAGCCGGACCTTGTAGGCGCTCTTGGTGATGCCGAGGACGCGCGAGGCGTCGTCGTCGCCCAGCTTCATCACGTTGGCCAGGACGAACGCGGCGCGCTCGCCGGGCGAGAGGCAGTTGATGACCGAGGTCATGCAGCCCTGCTTCAGCTCCCAGAGGAGGAAGTCGCGCTTGGGCTCGGTCAGCGAGCGGACGAAGTCGGTGCGGGTCGCCTCGCTGCGCAGCGTCTCGTCGAGCAGATCGAAGCTGAGCTCCGGCGTGCGGCTCAACTTGTTGCCGAGCACGTGCGACGCGATGTGGAGCAACCAGGTCCGGTTGCGCCCCTGCTCGGGGTTCAGCTTCTCGGATCCGAGGTACGCGCGGAGGAACGTCTCCTCCACCATCTCGGACGCCCGCTGTCGATCGAGGCACATGCGGAACCCGAAGTGATAGAGGCTCCGCCAATGCTCGTCGACGACAGCCTTGAATTCCTCGGCTGTGGCGATGTCACTCACTGCTGGAGCGCAGGATAACACGGACACGAGCGTCAATCGCCTTGGTGCACCGCTCGCGTACCCCGCGGACCGGCCAGCCCGACGGGCGGGACGGAAGGGGGACGGACAGCATCGGGTTCACCGGACGATCTCGGTCACCGGCGTCGCCTCCGGCGCCGGCTCCGGCGTGACCGTGGCACACCCAGCTTCGTGCATTTCCGGCTGGCTGGACGCTCTTCGCTCGACCGACTTGCCGTTGGCAGGAGCCTGAAATTTATCCAGCTCCTGGGTGATCACCTTCAGTAAATCCACCTTCTCCCGGTACGGCATGAACGAGCTCTTGAAGCCGGCGACGATGATCTCCTTGATGCGATCGAGCGTCCACCCGTAGTGCTGGTGGCAGAGCCACAGCTCCTTGGACACGGTGGTGTCGGTGACCGTCCGGTTGTCGGTGTTGATGGTGACCCGGAGGCCGTAATCCACGTAGAAGTCGACCGGGTGGGCCTCCCAGTTGGCGGCCGCCTTGGTCTGGATGTTCGACGACACGCACACCTCGAGCGGGATGCGGTGGTCGTTGACGTAGTTGAGGAGCTCGCCGTTCTCGCGCAGGCGGGTGCCGTGGCCGATCCGGTGGGCGCCGCACTTGTGAATCGCCTGGGCGATCGAGTCCGGCCCGTACGCCTCGCCGGCGTGGGCGGTGCAGTTGATGTTGTTGTCGAGGATGAGCTGGAACGCGGCCCGGTGCTCGCGGGCCGGGTTGTTGACCTCGGAGCCGGCAAGGTCGAATCCGACGACGCCTCGGTTCTTGAAGGCGACCGCCAGCTCGGCCATGCGCAGCGACGACTCGGCGCTCATGGTGCGGATGCCGCACAGGATGAGCCCGTAGCGGATGCCGAACGTGCGCTTGGCCATCCGCAGGCCGCGCAGCACCGCCTCGACCACGTCGGTCAGGGTGAGGTCGGCCCGCGTGTGCAGCATCGGGGCGTAACGCACCTCGATGTAGCGCACGTTCTCCTTGCCGGCGTCCTCGGCCAGCTCGAAGGCCGCCCGCTCCAGGCTCTCCTCGGTCTGCATGACCGACAGCGTGACGTCGAACGCCTTCAGGTAATCGTCCAGCGAGTTGCAGACGTCACCGGCGTAGATGAGCCGGAACAGGTCATCGCGATCGAAGGTGGGCAGCTTCACCTTCTGCTTTCGCGCGAGCTCGATGATCGTGTCGAGCCGAAGACATCCGTCCAGGTGGACGTGCAGATCCGTCTTCGGCAGCTTCTCGAGGAACTCGAGTGACAGTTCCGTAGCCATCTCGCGATTATACGAGACGGCGAGGCTGGCGCCAATCAGGGTCGGGGGGGCGCCGGGCGCGCGCGCCGTTCCACCCACTCGAAGAGCGGGGCGGCATGACGCGCCTCGCCAGCCAGGACATCGAGGTGGCGGATGCCGGTCGGCGAGGTGATGTTGAGCTCGGTCAGCCGCCCGCCGATGACGTCGAGGCCGACGAAGATCTGGCCGTGCTGGGCCAGGAACGGGGCGACCGCGCGCACGATGGCGTGGTCCTCGGCGGTGAGATCGCACGCCCTGGCGGTCCCGCCGACGTGGAGGTTGTCGCGCGCCTCGCCCGGCGGTGGCACCCGGAGAAATGCGCCGATCGGCGCCCCGTCGACCAGGAGGATGCGCTTGTCCCCCTCCTGCGCCTGGGGCAGGTAGCGCTGGGCCACCGTCCACGCCCGGCCGACCCGGGTCGCGGTCTCGATGAGCGACGACGTGTTGGGGTCGCCGGCGCGGATCAAGAAGACGCCCAGCCCGGCGTAGCCGTCGACCGGCTTGACCACGATGGCGCCGCCCTGCTCCTCGAGGAACTCGCGCAGCCGCCTGGCGCTGCGCGTCACGATGGTGGGCGGGGTGAGCTCGGGGAAGGCGAGGACGGCCAGGTGCTCGTTGAGGTCGCGCAGGCCGCGCGGGTCGTTGATGAGCAGCGTCTTGCCGCGCGCGCGGTCGAGCAGCCAGGTCGCCTGCAGGTAGTCGACGTCGAAGGGCGGGTCGGTGCGCATCAACACCGCGCCGAACGCGTCGAGCGGGATCGGCATGCGCGCCTCGGTGCGGAACGCCTCGGCCGCGGTGGTCGCCGCCGAGACCGCGGTCAGCTCCGCCTCGGCGATCGGATCGTCGTGCTCGAGGCCGAGGTGGCCGGCCTGGCAGGTCCAGACCTCGTGGCCGCGCCGGCTGGCCTCGAGCATGAGGGCGTAGGTGGTGTCGCCGGCCAGGTGGAGCGCGGCGAGCGGATCCAGGACGAAGAGGACTCTCATGAACGACTCCGCTTGGGGGGCCCTCGGGTCGGGCTACTCCGGGTCCGGCCCCGGCGCGGGCGCCGAGCCGGGGACCGCCAGCTCCGCCGCGCCGGACGGGCCGACCGTCGTCTTGGTCGGAAGCAGGTGCTCGAGGCCGTGCTTGCGCATGCGGTAGTAGAGGGTGGACCGGTTGATGCCGAGCATCCGGGCGGCGAGCGCGATGTTGCTCTCCGACTTGTCCACCGCCGCGATGATCTCGCGTCGCTCCTCGTCGGCCAGCCGCTCGGCCAGCGGGCGGCCGCCGGACGGCAGCGCGTGGGTATCGCTCGACGACGCCGACGACGCGACCGCCTGCGGCGGGATGGTCGGCAGCGGCTCGGTCTTGACCCGCGAGCTCACCTGGTGCGGCACCGACGAGGCGTGGCTGCGCCGGCCGAAATCGAGGTCGCTGGCGTCGAGCCGGTCGCCCTTCACCAGGATCATCCCGCGCTCGATGATGTTCTCCAGCTCGCGCACGTTGCCCGGCCAGGTGTACGCGCGCAGCCGCTCGAGCGCCTCGGCGGTGCAGCCGAGCACTCGCCGCTGGGTGTTGCGCGAGAACTTGGCCACGAAGTGATCGACCAGCGCGGCCACGTCCTCCGGCCGCTCGCGCAGGGCCGGCAGGTGGATGGGGAACACGTTCAGCCGGTAGTAGAGGTCCTCGCGGAACGTGCCGCCGTCGATCATCTGCTCGAGGTCGCGGTTGGTGGCGGACACCACCCGCACGTCCACCTTGATCGTCTCGCTGCCGCCGACCCGCTCGAACTCGCGCTCCTGCAGCGCGCGGAGCAGCTTGATCTGGACCTCCATCGGCAGGTCGCCGACCTCGTCGAGGAACAGCGTGCCGCCGTCGGCCAGCTCGAAGCGGCCGGCCCGGCGGGCGATCGCCCCGGTGAACGAGCCCTTCTCGTGGCCGAACAGCTCCGACTCGAGCACGCCGGGGGCCAGCGCGGCGCAGTTGACCCGCACGAACGGGCGCTCGCCCCGCTGGGAGTTGATGTGGATGGCGTGGGCGACCAGCTCCTTGCCGGTGCCGGTCTCGCCGCGCAGCAGCACCGTCGAGCTGGTCGGCGCGACCTGCTCGACCTTGGCCAGCACCTCGCGCAGCGCCGCGCTCTGCCCGACGATCTGCCCGAAGTCGAACGCGCCGTGCAGCTCGTTGTGGAGGTAGCCGGTGTACTGCTCGAGCTGCTCGAGCAGGCGGCGGTTCTCGCGGCGCAGGTGGAAGCGCTCGATCGCCTGGATGAGGACGCCGCGCACCTCCTTGGCGTCCCACGGCTTGGTGATGTAGCGGTAGATCTGGCCCTGGTTGATCGCCTCGATGAGGACGTCGACGTCGGTGAAGGCGGTGAGGATGGTGCCGACCGCGTCGGGGCGGATCGCCAGCGCCTCGCGCAGGAGCTCGAGGCCGGTCATCTTCGGCATGCGCTGGTCGGTGACGATGACCGCGACGTCGTTGCTGGCCAGGAGCTCGAGCGCTTCCTGTCCGCTCTGGGCGCAAAGGATGGTGAACGCCCGCTTGAAGTTGAAGCGGAAGGCGTCGAGGTTGTCCTGCTCGTCGTCGACGACCAGGACCGGGTACTTGGCGAGGTCGAGGGTCAAGCGCGGTAGGGTTTCGGTAGCACGGTCGCCTGCCTGTGTACACTACCTGCCTGGGCGGGCCCGGTGACGCGCGGGGAGCAGAAAAAGCTGGCGGCATCGGGCAGTGGATGGCTCGCCATCGCCGACTGCGTCGTGTTCGCGGCCGCCTTTGCGCTGTACGCGGTGAGCGCCTCGCCGGCGCTCGGCTGGCTCGATTCGCCCGAGCTGGTCGCGGCGTCGGTGTCGCTCGGCGTGCCGCACTCGCCGGGTCATCCGCTGCCGGTCTTCCTCGGCGCGGCGGCCGCGCTGGTGCCGATCGGCGACCTCGCGCTGCGCGTGAACCTGGCCGCGGCGGCGGCCGGCGCGGCGGCGTGCGCGGTCGTCGGCGCGGCGGCGCGCGAGGTGGCCGCGCGGGTGGCGCCGGAGCTGCCGGCCGCGGCGCGCGCGGCCCTGGGCGCGGCGGCGGCGCTGGTGCTGGCGGCGTCGTGGGCGGCCTGGTCGCAGTCGGTGCGGGCCGAGGTCTATGCCCTGGCCGCCGCGCTGTCGGTGGCGGCGCTGGCCGCGGCGGTGGCGTGGGACCGCGCGCGCCAGCCGCGCTGGCTGGTCGCGGCCGGGCTGGCCGGCGGGCTCGCCCTGGCCACTCATCATCTGATCGCCGGGCTGGTGCTGGTGCCGGCCGGCGCGTTCGTGCTGGCGCGAGCGCGCGGCGCGCGGCCGTCCCCGCGCGTGGCCGCGATCACGGCGGTGGCCGGGATCGTCGGGCTGGCCGCGTTCCTCTACCTGCCGGTGCGCTCGGCCGCCCCGCGCGCCGCCGAGCTCGACTGGGGCGCGCCGCGGGTGGTGTCTCGCTTCGCCTGGACCGTGTCGGGCGCGATGTTCGCCGGCACCGCGTCGGCCGAGCACGCGTCGTCGCGCGCCGAGGATGCGGCCGAGGCGATCTGGGCGGCGGGCGCGGCGGCGAGCGCGCCGCTCGCGCTGCTGGCGCTGCTCGGCGCGGCCGCGCTCCTGCTCCGGCCCAGCGCGCGCGCGCTCGGAGGGCTGCTGATCGCGGTCGCCGCCGCCGGGGTGGCCGCGCGCGCGGTGCTCGGCTTCGACCCGGAGACATCGGATCACCACGGCTATCTGCTGCCCGCCGCGGCCGCGCTGGTCCTGCTCGCGGTGGCCGGCGCGGCGGCGCTGGCGCGGTCGGCGGGCGGGCGGGCAAGGCGGGCCGCCGCGGTCCTGGCGGCGGCTGGATTCGCGCTGGCCGCGGGGCGCGCCGCGCTCGGCTGGCCGGTCGCCGCGCTCGCCACCGCCGACGCGTCCGACCAGCTCGCGCGCCGCGAGCTCGAGCCGCTGCCGCCGCGCGCGCTGCTCCTGACCAGCTACTTCCAGACCAGCGCGCGCGCGATCGCGATCCGCGCGGTCGAGGGCACCCGGCCCGACGTGACCGTGCTGCACCGCGGTCTGCTCACCCTGCCGGGCGCGCGCGAGGCCGCCGCGCGGCGACACCCGGAGCTGGCCGCGCTCATCGACGCGCCGCTCGCGGCCGGGCAGCCGACCCCGGTGGCCGAGCTGGCCCGGGTGGCCGCGGCGCGCCCGGTCTCCGTCGAGCTCGACCCGGACCTCGACCCGCCCGCTCACCCGCACCTGATCTCGGCTGGCCGGTTCGCGCGCTTCACCGCCGCGCCGCTCGATGCCGGCGATCGCGCCGCCGCCGAGGCGGAGGACGAGCGCGCCCGCGCCACCCTCGACGCGGTGGTCGCCGGCGCCGGCGGGACGGACCGCGCCGACGCGGCCGCCGCGCTCCTGTGGCTGGATTTCTGCCGGCTGGAGCACTACTGCGCGCTGGGCCGCCGGGCCGCGGCGCGAGAAGCCCTGCGCCGGGCCTGGGATATTTCCCCCGGAGACGTCATGCTGGAGGAGCGCGCCGCCCGCTGTCGCCTGGCCGCGCCCGAGTCCCGATGAGCCAGTCGCAGGCGAGCGAAGTGCCCCGATGAGCGCCTGGTGGAACCTGCCGTTCGCGGTCCTGGTGATCCTGGCCCTCGCGTGCCGGCTGGGCGCGTCCGACTCGCTGGTCGGCGGGCTGGGCCGACTGCTCGGCTTCTTCGGGGTCGGCGGCGGGCGACAGGCGGTGGTCGATTTCCTCGGCATCGCCGGGATGAGCGGCCTCCTGTTCGTCGGCTGGGCCGATCAGCTCGCGGTCGCCCCCGACGCGTGGCTGGCGATCGATGCGCTCCTGAGCGCGCTCGGCCTGGGCCTGTCGGGCGCGTGGGTGCTCGCCCGGCTGGGCGCGAGCCCGGCCCAGGGCGGCGACGATCCGCGGATCTCGCGCCAGATGACGATGATGGAGGTGGACGAGCTGCCGGACCGCGCCCCGGCCAGCGGCGGGCCGCCGGCGTCGGATCCGGGCTGAGCCGGGTCCGGAACGGGGAAAACTGGCTCGCTGGCCCGGGGGGCGCGTAGCATCCCGGGATGGGCACGCATCTCCCGGCCAAGACCGCGCGGGCCGACCTCCCGCCGAGGAAGCCGATGGCGGCGGTGCGCCGCGTGTCGCTGTTCGAGCGCGAGATCCGCGTCGGCCTGTCGTCCGCGGCGATCGAGATCCTGTTCGATCTCGCGTCGGTGCTGTCGGAGGGGGCGCGCGAGCCGGACGGCTACTACGGCTCCACCATGATCACGATCGAGCTGGCCCGCGCCGCCAGCCTGGTCAGCGACCCCTGCGACGCCCGCACCGTGCGGCGCCTGGCCGACCTGGTCGCCGGCGACGCGCGGGTGCGCGATCGGGCCCGCGCGCTGGCCGCGGCCGAGGCCGAGCGCCTGGCCGGGCAGCCGCTCGGCGGCGCGCAGTACGACCTGCGGGTGCGCGAGAGCGGCCGCCACCTCCACATCGACGTGGAGCTGGAGGCGCGCGGCGGCGATTCCACGAACTCGATGCGGGGGCGGCCATGACGTCGGATCAGGTTCTCGAGCTCTACAGCGTGCGCGACGCCGCGCGCCTCTTCAGCCTGGCCGAGTCGCGCCTGCGCTACTGGATCCAGGCCGGCTTCCTGCGCCCGTCGGTGCGCCAGGGCGGCCGCTTCTACTACACGTTCGCCGACCTGGTCGGGATCAAGGCGGCGGTCGAGCTGCTCGGCGCCGGCATCCCGATGGTGAGGGTGCGGCGCGCGCTCGACGGGCTGCGCGGCTCGCTGCCGGCCCACGTCGCGCCGACCTCGCGCCTGCGCGTGCTCAGCGACGGCGAGACCCTGGTCGTCATCGACGACGGCGCCGCCTACGAGGCGCACTCGGGCCAGCTGGTCATGTCGTTCGCGCTGTCGTCGCTGAGCGGTCACCTGGCCCGGCTCGGCTCGGTGCGCGACGAGGTCGCGGCCGGGCAGGGCGCGGCCGGCGCCGCGCGCGCGGCCGAGGCGCCGCAGCCGGTCGAGCCGGCCTGGGAGGCGACCGTGCCGCACGGCGCGCCGTCGCCGTACCAGCACTTCCTGGCCGGGTGCCGCGCCGAGGAGGCGGGCGAGCTCGAGGCCGCCGAGGTCTGCTACCGCCAGGCGATCGAGCTGGAGCCGTCGCTGGCCGCCGCTCACACCAACCTGGGCAACCTGGCCCACCGGCGCGGCGCGGCCGACGAGGCGCGCAAGGCCTACCAGCGCGCGCTCGACCTGGATCCGGACCAGCCGGAGGCTCGCTTCAACCTGGCCAACCTGCTCGACGAGCTGGGCGAGACCGAACTGGCCCTCGCCGAGCTGCTCGCGGTCTGCTCGCACCACCCGTCGTTCGCCGACGCCCACTACAACCTCGGGCTCCTGCTCTACCGCATGGGCGGAATGGCGCAGGCGCGCCACCACCTCGGCCAGTACCTGGCGCTCGACCCGGCGTCGGAGTGGTCGACCCGCGCGCGCGATCTGCTGACCTCCGCGTCCTGATCGCCGGCCGCCGAAAATGAAAACAGGAGACCGGCTCTCGCCGATCTCCTGTGTGTGTGGGCGCGCGGCCCCCCGGCTACGGCTTGGGCTGCGGCTGGGTGGCCGGGGCCGGCTTGTCCGGCGTGGTCGCGGGCGGCGTGGTGCCCGACGCGGGCGGCGTGGTGCCCGACGCGGGCGGCGTGGTGCCCGACGCGGGCGGCGTGGTCCCCGGCACGGGCGGACCGTTGCTGAGCAGCGTGAACTCCACCCGCCGGTTCTGGATCTGACCTTCCTTGGTGTCGTTGCTGGCGACCGGCTTGTCCGGGCCGTAGCCCTTGGCCTCCAGCCTGTCGGCGGCGACTCCCTTGCCGACCAGGTACTCCTTCACCTTGTCGGCGCGCTTCTGCGACAGCTCGCGGTTGTGCTCGGCGCTGCCGGTGATGTCGGTGTGGCCCGAGATCTCCATCCGGATCGCCGGGTACTGCTGCAGCACCGCGACCGCCTCGTCGAGCGTCGTGGACGAGCCCTTGGTCAGGTTCGCCGAGTTGATCTTGAACTGGATGCCCTTGATCGTCCCGGTGAACTGCTGCACCGCGGCCGGCACCTGGTCGGCGCAGCCGTCCTCGTCCTCGAAGCCATTGCGCGTCTCCGGATCGGCCGGGCACTTGTCGTTCGGGTCGAGGATGCCGTCCTGGTCGTTGTCCGGGTCGGGGCAGCCGTTCTCGTCCTCGAACCCGTCCTTGTCCTCGGGCTCGGTCGGGCACTGGTCGGCCGAGCCGAACACGCCGTCGTGGTCGTCGTCCTTCTCCGGGCAGCCGTCGTCGTCCTCGATCTGGTTGACGGTCTCGGCCTCGGCCGGGCACCTGTCGGAGGCGTCCGGCACCCCGTCGCCGTCGTTGTCCGGATCCGGGCAGCCGTCGTCGTCCTGGAACTTGTCCATGTCCTCGGCCTCGGTCGGGCACCGGTCGGCGCTGCCGAGGATCCCGTCGCCGTCCGGATCGGCCGGCGGCTCGGCGGCGCCGAACATCTTGTAGAGCCCGATGAGGCCCTCGACGTCGGTCGTCACGCTCTCGGAGCGGGTCGACGGCGGGAACAGCGCGCGCGCGTCGACCCGGATGCCCCACGAGTCGCCGATGGCGAACTTCGCCCCGACGCCGGCGTGAAACATGAAGTCTGTGTCGTCGAGCAGGATGTCGTCGCGCTCGGACGAGTTACTCATCCCACCGCCGCCGACCAGCAGGAAGGGCATGATCCGGCCAGTGTTGAACTGGAGGATCGCGCTGCCGCGGTAGCCGACGATGAACTGCTCCGACGCCGCGCCTCCCACCTTGGCCTCGGTCGGCATCGCGATCCCCTCGGCCTCGATGCCGAACATCGGCGTGATCCAGAAGCCGAGCCGCAGCCCGAAGGCGACGGAGGTCTCCGGAGAGGGCGAGTTGGCGACGTCACGAGCGCCGAGCTCGTTGTGGTCGTTGAAGAAGTGTCCGCCGCCGAAACCGCCGAACTCCCACCGGGCAGCGGGATCGGCCAGCGCAACGGATCCTGGAATGGCCAGAGTCACAGCCCCGGCCATCAGTAGACCAAGCAAACGGGTCCTCATCGCAGTCTCCTTGCCAGAGCCGGTCCAGCCTACGCCAGCTCGCGTGCCAGTCGCAAGGAACCGGCGGATATCAATCAGGGCATGACCCCCGCGCGGTACGTCGCGTAGAGGTAGAACCAGGGCGCGATGAAGAGCACCGCGTCGAGCCGGTCGAGCAGTCCGCCGTGGCCGGGCAGGATCGCGCCCGAGTCCTTCACGCCGCGCGAGCGCTTGATGAGCGACTCGACCAGATCGCCGAGCTGGCCCAGCACGCTGCCCACGCCGGTCAGCACCACCACATCGACCACCGCGAGGCCCTTCAGGCGCCAGCCCTGCATCACGAAGCCGCCGGCCAGCGCGGCGATCGTCCCGCCGATCGCGCCGGCCCAGGTCTTGTTCGGGCTGACCGCCGGGTAGAGCTTGCGCTTGCCGAGGAACTTGCCGGCGAAGTAGCCGCCGGTGTCGGACAGCCACGCGGTGGCGAGGACCAGGACGATCATGTCGCCACCGACGGCGCCGAAGTCGCGCTTGATGAGCGCGATGAACGCGAAGGAGATTCCCCCGTAGATGATCCCGAACACGGTAAAGGCCAGCCTTTCGGCCGCGGTCAGGATGTCGCCCGGACGGAAGAGGTAATAGAGGGCCGGACCGGCGAAAGCGAACAGGAAGGCGGTCGTGTGCGGCACGAAGCGCGCCGGCAGCCAGTAGAAGCCGGCCGCGGCGAGGGCGCCGAGCACCAGCGCGGCGACCCGATCGGGCCGGGCCGGCAGCGTCATCGCGAACAGCTCGTACATCGTCACCAGCGAGGCGGCGAAGATCACCGCCCAGAGCAGCTCGTGGTGGCTCTGGAACAGGAGCAGCAGGATGAGCGGGACGGCGATCACCGCCACCAGGATCCGGGTTGCCAGGTTGCCTAGGCGCGCCATCGCGCTCGAAGAGACACTCGCGCCGGGCAAAGTGTCAAGGGTGATGCCCACTTCCACCCATGCCGGAGCTTGCCGCTCCGTCCCGGCCGCCCCGGGTTCCCATCGGCGTGCAGTTGCGTGTTGGTGCGGAGGAGACCGAGAGGGAGCCCGAGATGGATGATGGAGACGGAGATGGCGCCGGCGACGGAGATGCAACCGCACACTGCGATGGAGACCATGGCCTCGTGACCAGGGATCGACGCCCGCGCGCGCCGGCCGCGCTGACAGGCATGGCCGCCGGCGTGGCGGTGCTGGCCGCGCTCGCCGCGCTGGCCGCGCCCGCCGCCGCCGCTCCGCGCGAGGCCGACCCGGCCGCGTTCGCGCTGGTGGTCGGCTCCAACGCCGGCGGCGAGGGACAGACCGAGCTCCGCTTCGCGGAATCGGACGCGCGCCGTATGGCCGATGTCCTCCGCGACCTGGGCGGCTACGGCCGCGAGCACGTGCAGCTCGTCCTCCACCCGACCCGGGCCGCGCTGTTCGCCGCGCTCGACCTCCTGACCGCGCGCGCGGTGAGCGAGGCCGGGGCCGGCCGGCCGCCGCGCATCTTCTTCTACTACTCGGGACACGCGCGCTCGTCGGCGCTCAACCTGGGCCGCGAGGAGCTGCCGCTGGCCGAGCTGCGCCAGCGCCTGGTCGGCATCTCGGGCGGGCTGACCGTGGTCGTGCTCGACGCCTGTCAGTCGGGCGCGTTCTCGCGGGTGAAGGGCGCCGAGCCGACCGCCGACTTCTCGTACAACTCGCTCGCCCGGCTGAGCGCGACCGGCGTGGCGGTGATGGCGTCGTCGAGCGCGAGCGAGCTCAGCCAGGAATCCGACCGGCTGGGCGCCAGCTACTTCACCCACCACCTGCTGGTCGGCCTGCGCGGCGCGGGCGATTCGAGCGGCGACGGCGAGGTCTCGCTCGACGAGGCCTACCGCTACGCCTATCACCGCACGCTGGTCGCGACCAGCGCCACCGCGGTCGGCGCCCAGCACGTCAGCCTCGAGGTCGATCTCAAGGGGCGCGGCGAGGTGGCGATCACCTATCCGGCCGCGGCCGACGCCCAGCTCGAGCTCGGCGCCCGGCTCGAGGGCGAGGTGCTGGTCGAGCGGATCTCGGCGCGCGCGGTGGTGGCCGAGCTGCACAAGGTGCGCGGCGCGCCGGTCCGCCTGGCCCTGCCGGCCGGCGGCTATCGCGTGATGGTGCGGCCGTGGCGCGCCGACCACCTGCGCCAGTGCGACGTCGAGATCGGCCGCGGCCGGGTCGAGCCGCTCGCGTCGGTCGACCGCTGCGACGAGGTCGCGCTGGTCGACGAGGCGGCCAAGGGGGACCGCCCGTGGTACCGCCCGCGCCTGGCCGCCGAGCTCGCGGTCGGCGGCATCCGACCGATCGAGGACGACTTCAACCGCACGCTGGAGGGCTTCGGCTACCGCGAGGGGCTGCAGCCGTTCGAGGACGCGCACGTGTCGATGAGCGCGCTGGCGATCTACGGCCCGCACCTGTCGCTGGTCGGCTCGTTCTCGACCCTGGGCCGCGGCGACTACCGCCGCGAGAGCGAGGTCCGCGAGCTGACCTACACCTGGCAGACCTGGGCGCTCGGGCTGGGCGCGCGCGGCAGCCTGCCGCTCGCCGGCGGCGCGGTGACCCCGTTCGTCGAGGTGCGGGGCGGCCTGGCGCTCGGCAAGGCGGCGTTCACCGGCCCGACCGGCGCGGAGGACGGCGACGTCTACTGGGGCTGGCACCTGGGCGCGAGCGGCGGGCTCGCGGTGCGGGTCGCCCGACACGTGTCGCTGTTCGCCGAGGCGACCTGGGTGACCGCGCCGGTCATCGACAACCTGATCGGCGACACCCACGACAGCGGCGGCGCCATCTTCGCGCTCGGCGGCCGCGCCGACATCTACACCGGGAACGGACCGTGAGGCGAGCCATGAAGAAGAAGGCGACGCGATCGAAGGGCGCCGGCCGGTTCGGCGCGCTCCTGTTCCTCGCGGTGGTCTACCTGACCCAGAGCGGCTACGACTCGTGCACCGGCGATCTCCTGCACGACTCCGGGTTCGACATGTGGTGCGGCGACCAGCTCTGCTCGTGGAAGGTGGAGCGTGGCGAGGCCAACCAGGCGCCGACCTGGCACGAGTCGGACCTGGGCGTGGCGCTGGTCGGCGACGACGTGCTCATCAGCCAGCGCACCGACATCGACGACGGGATCGCGCCGTGCGTGCGCTTCGAGCTGGTCGCCGACATCGCCGAGGACGCGAGCGTGACGCTGCAGATGGACCTCTTCGGCGACGGCGAGATCGACTACGAGCGCCAGCTGCCCACCTCGTCGTGGGCGCCGCTGGTCTACGTCGTCCACATGCCGCTCCGCTACCAGGGGATCCTGTTCCGCCTGGTCAAGACCGGGGGCGGGCGCGCGGTGCTGGCCCAGATCCGGGCCCGCACGCTGTCGCTCGACGAGTGCGGCGGGGCGACCGCGATCGACGACCTGCCGGTCCCGCTGGGCGGCAGCTGCTACTCGCGCGACCAGGACGATCCGTTCGCCCCCGACGACGCCGCGTGCGAGAGCGGCGAGTGCGCGATCGCGCGGCCGGCCGCCTTCCTGCCGTACAGCTGCAGCGAGTGCCAGGACGACGCCGGCTGCGGCGAGGGCGAGGTGTGCGGGCTGGCCGCGCGGGTGCCGCCGTTCCTCGATCCGTATCGCGCGTGCGTCGCGGCGGCCAGCCGCTCGATGGGCGAGCTGTGCATGGCCGACGGCGAGTGCGCGACCGGCATCTGCTGCCAGGGCTGGTGCGCGAGCTGCTGCGCCGACGACGGGCGCGAGTGCGCCGGGGGCGCCACCTGCTCGGCGCTCATCGACGAGAGCGGCGCGCGCGCGCCGGACCAGTGCGACGCCGGCCAGGGGCACGGCCAGAGCGGCGAGGCGTGCCTGCGCGATGACGACTGCGCGAGCGGCGCGTGCGCCGGCGGCGAGCCGCTGCGCGTGTGCCCGGTCGACGGGCGCCTGTGCGACGACGACCCGGACTGTCCGCCCGACGCGGTCGACGAGGGCGAGGGCCGCGAGATCGGCAGGTGCGTCGTGCTCGGAACCTCGGGTGGAAGCTGCCAGTGAGCCGCTGAGCGCGCCGGACGCGTACCGAAAGTACGGTCCGGCGATGCGTCGCAAGGCGGAGCGCATCCTCCAGAACCGGGAGGACGCGGGGGACGTGGTGCAGGGGCTGTTCGTCGACCTGGTCGAACGCGGAGTGGAGCGCGTGGAGCTGGCTTATCTCTACCGGGCGGTCACCAACCGCTGCCTCAACCTGATCCGCGACCGGCGCAACCGCGACCGGCTGCTCGAGCGGCAGCAGGCGGCGCTGCGCGGGCCGGCCCGGGTGCGCTGCGACGACCACGTGATCGGGCTGGACCTGCTCTGCCGCCTGAGCGGGGCGCTCGACGAGAAGCACATGGAGGTGCTGGTCTGCCGCTACCTCGACGACATGTCGCAGGACGAGATCGCCGAGCTGTGCCGGACCAGCCGCAAGACGGTCGGCAAGCGGCTGCAGCGCATCCGCGAGCGCGTCGCGGAGATCGGCGCCAGCGTGGAGGGGGAGAGCGGTGGCGGCGCCGGATCGCAGGGAGGTGACAGATGAGCGGGTCGACCTGCACCGGACAGCCGGTCTCCTGGCTCGCGCTGGAGCGACACGTCCTCGGCGAGCTCGACGCCGACCGCGCCGGCGCGGTGCAGGCGCACCTGGACGCGTGCGCGGCCTGTCGCGCCGCGCTCGGCGTCATCGAGTCCGACCGGGACCGCGCGCTGCCGCCGCTCCCCGACCTCGCGCTGGCCGCTGCCGCTCGCCGGCGTCGCTCTCGCCGCGCGGTCGCCGCCGGCGCCGTGGCCGCGCTGGCCGCCGCCGCCGCGCTGCTGCTGGTCTGGCGCGACCGCGCCGCGCCCGACGCCCGGCTGGTCGGCTCGAAGGGCGGCGACGAGGTGGTGATCGGTCTGGTGCGCGAGCGCGGCGGCGACGTCGCGCTCGACCCGGCCGGCTTCCGCCCCGGCGATCGCTTCAAGGTGCTCGTCACCTGCGCGCGCGCCGGCGCGGCGACCGTCGAGGTCTCGGTCCGCCAGGCGGGCAGCGTCGATCACCCGCTCGCGCCGGTCACCATCCGGTGCGGCAACCGGGTCCCGGTGCCCGGGGCATTCCGCCTGACCGGCGATCAGCCGGCGTCGATCTGCGCCTCGCTGGGCGGCGCGAGCGCGTGTCGCGCGGTCGTGCCGGAGTAGCGGCCCGGGTGAGCGGGCCCTGAGGTAGCCCTAAGGCGCGAGGTCGCCGCCCGATTCGATCTGGGCGCCGGTCAGGCCGTAGCGGCGCTCGCGCGAGCCGTACGCGTCGAGCGCGGCGTAGAGATCGGCGCGGCGGAAGTCCGGCCACAGCGAGGTCGAGAAGTAGAGCTCGGCGTACGCCGCTTCCCACAAAAGGAAGTTGGAGATGCGCAGCTCGCCGCTGGTGCGGATGACCAGGTCGAGCGGCGGCAGATCCCAGGTCGGCAGCATGCGGCCGAACCGCTCTCCGTCGAGATCGGCGACGTCGAGCTGGCCGGAGGCGACCAGCAGCGCCGCGCTGCGCGCTGCCGCCGCGATCGACTCGCGTCCGCCGTAGGAGAGCGCGAGCGTCAGCACCATGCCGCGGTTGTCGTTCGAGACCGCCATCAGCTCGTCGAGCGGCTCGCGCACCAGCGGAGGGAGCTTGTCGATGTCTCCGATCGCGCGCAGCCGGATCCCGTTCTCCATGATTTCCGCGCGTTCAGTCAGGAGGTAGTCGCGCAGCAGCTCCATCAGGCCGGTCACCTCGTCGATCGGCCGGGCCCAGTTCTGCGAGGAGAACGCGTAGAGCGTGATCGCCTCCAGGCCGATCTGGCGCGCGGCGCGCACCACATCGCGCACGCTCTCGGCTCCCTCGCGATGCCCGGCGAGGCGAGGAAGCTGGCGCGCCTCGGCCCAGCGTCCGTTGCCATCCATGATGATGGCCACGTGACGTGGCAGTCGAGTTCTATCGCCGGAGGCGCGCTCGCCGCCCATTTGCCGTCCCTATCACGCAGGCCTTGGCGTTTGCAACCGAGGGGGATATCTCGTAACCTCGATCGAGGGCGCCGTTTCCCCCCGACATCGAGCAAGCAATGGGCATCTTTTCGCGACTCGGAACACTGATCAAGTCGAACCTCAACGACCTCATCTCGAGGGCGGAGGATCCGGAGAAGATGCTGAACCAGGTGCTGCTCGAGATGCAGCAGCAGCTGGTCGAGGCCAAGAAGGCGGTGGCGGTCGCCATCGCCGACGAGAAGCGGCTCCAGAAGCAGTACAACGCCGAGCTCGACAAGGCCAAGGAGTGGGAACGCAAGGCGATGCTGGCGGTCCGGGCCGGCGATGACGGCCTCGCCCGCCAGGCCCTGGTCCGCAAGCAGGAGCACGAGAACATCTCGTCTCAGTTCCAGCAGCAGTGGATCGCGCAGAAGGCCGCGGTCGACAAGCTGAAGGACGCGCTCCGGCTGCTCGCGAACAAGATCGAGGAAGCCAAGCGCAAGAAGAACATCCTCATCGCGCGGAAGAAGCGCGCCGAGGCGCAGCGCCAGATCGCCAACACCATGCAGGGGCTGGGCGATACCAGCGCGTTCGACACCTTCGATCGCATGGCCGAGCGGATCACGCTGCTCGAGGCCGAGGCGGAGGCCGGCGCGGAGCTGGCCGGCGAGATCTCGGGCGACACGCTCGAGTCGAAGTTCCTGGCGCTCGAGTCGGGCGGGCACGGCACCGAGGAGGACGCGCTGTCCGAGCTCAAGGCCAAGATGGGCCTGCTCGAGTCGGGCACGACCACCGCGACGCCGCAGCTCACCGCCAAGTCGTCGGCCGGTCTCTCGGAAGAGGACCTGAAGGAGCTCGAGGACCTCGATCTCTCGGGGATCGACGTCGAGGGCGACAGCGACGGCGGCAAGGGCGAGGGGAAGAACGACCTCAAGCCGGACCCGAAGGTCGACGAGAAGAAGACCGCCAAGCCGGGCGGTCGCGCCAGCGCCGCCGAGTAGCGCGGCGCCGGGTAGCGCGCCGCCGGATCGCAGCCCGCCGGGTCGCAGCACGCCGGGTCGCATCGACGCCGGCCGTCGGTGGTCGCTGGCTGACCGCTCGTCGCCCGCTCGTCGTCGCCGCCGCGGGTGACGCGGTCCACGCTTCGCGCGATGCGCCGCCGCGGGGCGTAGCCGCCGGTGGACGGGGTGGCTGTGAATGAATGAGCACGATCGATCCGCCAGGAACTGGCGTTTCGGTGGCTTGGGCAGGGGCTTGCTTCTTGCACAGGGGCTTGGGGTTCATGCGCATTCGAACCATCTGGATGCTGTCCGCCCTGGTCATTGGTCTGGTTGCCTCGCCGGCGGGGGCCGACCTCTCGAAGAAGTCGCCGCGCGCCTCGCTGGTGCAGGTGCTTCGCGGAGGTCGCCAGGCGCTTCTGCTGGACCGGAGCACGGGCGAGTACCAGGTGGTGAAGATCGGCGACGCGGTGCAGGGCTACCGGGTCTTCGACATCGAGGACGACCAGATCGTCCTCAGCAGCCCGTTGACGCCCGAGCGCTTCTTCGTCCTGCCGCTGGTCGGTATCGTGGCGCCAGGCAGCGCGGCGGTGGGTGGTGTAGCGGCGGGCGGAGCAGTAGCAGGGGCGGGCGACGCGGCGTCACCGGCGCCCGCGCCGTCACCGTCGGTCTCTCAGCCGGCCCCCGAACCCGGTCCGGGCGACGATCCGGCCGGGATGCCCGGCGAAGTCGACCAGGGCGGCGAGCTCGACGCCGCCGGTGACGCGGCGGGACCGGATGCGCCCGCCGGCGGCGACGTGCTCGACCCCTACGCCGCTCCGGGGCCCGCGACCGGTGGCCTCCCGTCGGTGATCGCGCCGCCGGCCTCGCGCGTCGAGCCCGGCGCCGGAGCAGGGGCGGCCTCGCCGTCGGCCACTCCGTCCGGTCCGGCATCGGGTCCGGTGGCTCCGGTCGACCCGGCGTTCGGCGACCGCGCCGGCGACGCCGCGCCGCAGCCGCCCCTGGCCGACGGAGCGGATGCGGTCGATGACATCGGCCTCGATATCGACTCGGTCTCCGGCACCGCGCCCGGCGCGGGAGCCGAGCCGGGCGCCAGGCCGGCCGACAAGCCGGCCGACAAGCCGACCGTCAAGCCTGCCGACAAGCCGGGCGCGGCGCCGGCGCGCCGCGGTTCGCGCGACGCCGTGGTCGACCCGGCCGAGGTGCGTCCGGGTGGCTCGGCTCGTGCGGCCGCGCCCGCGGCCGACGACGCCCGCAAGGTCAGCCGCCGCGAGCTCGACGCCGCGCTGGCCGATTTCTCGGCCCTCACCCGGCAGGTTCAGATCGAGCCGGCCGAGGGCGGCGGCGTCCGCATCCTCGACATCGAGGGTCGATCGTTCTTCGCTCACCTCGGCATCGAGCGCGGCGACATCATCCGCCGGGTGGCTGGCCACTCGATCGACACGGTCGACGAGGCGGCGGCCGCCTACGCCGCGCTCACCTCGGCCAGGGACGTGGCGGTCGATCTCGAACGGCGTGGCGCCAAGCTGCGCCTCCGCTATCGGTTCACCCGCTGACCCTCCCGATGTAGGACGTCGTCTCCCGCGCGCCGGCTGGCCCGCAGCGCCACATATGCGCCCATTGAGTTAGGATAGGGCGCGGTGCGGCGGATCGAGCTCAAGCTGGCGGACAAGGCCGACTGGGTCAAGGTCTTCGATCCACGCGACTCCACCGTGTTCCTCCCGAACGACGAGCCGCCGCAGGTGGGGGAGCAGCTCAGGATCGATCTCCTGGTCGGCTCGTCCGGTCCGCGGGTGATCCTGCGCGGCAAGGTCATCGCGCGCCGGATGAAGGGAGACACCTCTCACCCGCGCGGCATGAGCGTGGCGCTCGGACCGGATGAGCGCGAGAAGATCAACTACCTGAACGGCTTCGTGCGCGGCGGGCTGCTCAACCTGCGCGAGATGCGCCGCCTGCCGCTCCGGTTCTCGGTCACCTATGGCGGCATCGGCGGGCCGTGCAAGACCCACTCGCGCGACATCAACGAGGAGGGGATCTTCATCATCACCGAGGATCCGCTGCCCGAGGGCTCCGAGGTGCACCTCCTGGTCACGGTCCCGAATCGACCCACCCCGATCTCGCTGGCCGGCATCGTCTCGCACACGGTGGTGGTCGAGGACGAGGACGTGCCCGGCATGGGCATCCGGTTCCGCCACCAGCCCGGTCAGCGCGACGAGATGGTCCGCGTGGTCGACGAGCTGGAGCGGATGTTCATGGAGAACCGGTTCGAGGACGAGCACCTGATGTGAGCACCGCGGAGGGGAGGGCCGGCGGGCCCTGACTCAGCGCGGGCGCAGGCCGTCGAAGACGATCTGCAGCGAGCGGATCTGGACCTCGCGGTCGCCGGTGGCGTGCTCGGCGGAGCGCGCCGCCCCCATCAAGAGCGCGATCACGTCGGGGATGCCGATGTCGCCGCGGACGGCGCCGGCCGCCTGGGCCCGGGCCAGGAGCTCGCCGAGCGCCCGCTTCAGCGCGTCCGCGTACGGGGCGACCACGCTCTTCACGTCGACGCCGGCGCTGGCAAGAGCGTCGGTCAGCACCTTCTTGGTCGCGGTCTGCTCGACCATGCGCTCGAAGAAGGTGTAGAAGGTCGCGCCCGGGTCGTCGGCGCCGATCAGCGCCTCGGCGTCGGCCGCGAGCCGCTGCATGCGGGCGGTCACGATCGCCTGGAGCAGCGCCTCCTTGGTCGGGAAGTGGCGAAAGACCGTCCCGATGCCGACCCCGGCGGCGCGGGCGATCTCGCCGGTCGACGCCGAGGCCCCCTTGGCGATGAAGACCGCGTCGGCCGCCTCGAGCACGCGAGCCCGGTTGCGGCGCGCGTCGGCGCGCAGCGACTCGTCGGGGCGCTGCGACTCGCACGGTCTGGCCGGCTCGTCGGCGGGCCGGGAATCGCCGTCCCCGGGAGAGGCCTCGACGCACGGCGACGCGTCCGCGCACGGCGACGCGTCCGCGCACGGCGACGCGTCCGCGCACGGCGACGGGTCAACCGGCGGCCACTCGTCGGCCCGCGGCACCATCGCGCGAGGTGTCTCGTCGGCGGTGGTCGCCGTTCCGGGCTGCGGCTTTTCATTCACTGCAGACGATCTACCCGGTAAACACCGCTCCTGACAAACCAACCATGCATTTCCTGGCCTTCAAGCGGAGCAGAGGCTCCCATTGTACGCCAGGGCGGCCCCGGCCGCGCGTCGATCTGGGGCCGCGGCCATCATCCACCCCACTGCGGTGAATCGAGCCGTCCTCGACCGGCGGCAGCTCACCCGACCTGGCCTACCTGACCGCGCTCGGCCCACTCGGTGGCGAGGAGCGCGGCCAGGCCGAGCAGCGCGAAGCCGGCCACCAGCGGGATGACCGTGCCGTCGTAGGCCAGCCCGATCGGAATGGCGGCGGCGAGCGAGATGGTGGTGGACACCGAGCCGATCACCGCCGCGGCGACGCCGGCGATGTGGCCCATCGGCTCCATCGCGCGGGCGTTGTAGTTGCCGAAGAGCAGCCCGTTGCAGAAGAAGCAGAGGCTCATGTAGACCATGAACGCGGCGAGCGGCGGGTGACCGCCGATCGCCCAGACGATCACCAGGAAGCCGAACGACAGCGCGCAGTCGGCCCGCAGCGCCCACTTCGACAGCGCCCGCATCCCGAAGCGCATCACCAGCCGGGCGTTGACCAGCGACGCCGCGCCGATCGCCACCGCCAGGAGGCCGAAGAAGACCGGGAACAGTCGGCCCAGGTCGTACTGCTCCTGGAAGATCTGCTGCGAGGTGCCGAGGTAGCTCATGAAGGCGCCGAACACGAAGCCGTTCGCCAGCGTGTAGCCGAAGGTCACCCGGCTGGAGAACGCCTCACCGGCGGCGCGCGCGATCGTCCGCGCCGAGAAGCGGACCCGCCTGGCGCGCGGCAGGGTCTCCGGCTGGCGCAGGCCGAGCCAGAGCAGGTCGATGATCGCGACCGCGACCAGGCCGAAGAAGATCGCGCGCCAGTGCGCGATCAGCAGCACGGCCTGGCCGATCGACGGGGCGAGGACCGGGACCACGATGAACGCCGACGTCACGAACGACATCACCCGCGCCATGCGCCGACCGGCGTGGAGATCGCGCACCATGGCGACCGCGACGATGCGCGGGCCCGCTGCGCCCACGCCCTGGATGCCGCGCCCGATCAGCATGGTCATGAAGTGCGTGGCGGTCGCGCAGACCAGGCCGCCGGCGATGAACAGGCCGATCGAGGCGAACAAGGCCCGCTTGCGCCCGGTGCTGTCGGAGACCGGACCCCAGAAGGCGAGCCCGGCGGTCAGGCCGGCAAAGAATGTGGTGATGACCAGCTGGCGGTCGTTCGGGTCGCCGGCGCCCAGCTCCGCGGCGATGTCGCCGAGCGCCGGCAACATCGAGTCGATCGACATCGCGACCAGCGAGGTGGTGAGCGCGACCAGGGCGATGAACTCGGCCGCCGATCGAGAATCGGGCGGCGAAGGCTCCTCGACCGGCACGCGCGGACATTACCGCGAATCGCGCGTGGGCGACCGTCACTCGCCGATCGGGAAGCGGATGACGACGCCGCCCATCACGTCGCCCACCTTGAAGTCGCGCCGCGGCGAGTCCGGATGCTTGTTGTGGCAACGAACGCACGCCTCGCCCACCGCGACGTCGGGGTAGACCGCGACGAAGTAGCGCTTGCCGTCCAGCACCTCGCTGGCGTAGACGGGCTGGCTCGACCTCGCGATCTGGTCGAGGCCGCTCCGCTCCGCGTCGGTGCGCGCCCGGTTCTGCGGGTTGATCGGCCACGGGCTGAGCAGGAGGTAGGAGAAGCCGTCGCTGGCGCTCAGCACCTTCTCCGCGCCCATGCGGAACATCTGGGCCGGCAGGGGCAGCTTGCCGTGCTCGCTGCGCCAGTCCTCGCGCGCCTCGAGCGGGACCGCCGCGCCGCCGCCGGGCGGGGCCACCTGCACCTTCTGCTGGATGGTCAGCCGCTGCACGACCTCCAGCGTGTAGACCTCGCGGTCTGCGGCCAGCGCGGCGTGCACCATGTCGGCCGCCCGACGCGCGGAGACCTCGTCGCCGCGCGCGCCTCGCGCCACCGATCCGGCCTCGGCGCGGTCGCCGGTGCACGCGGCCGGCGCCATCGCGCACGCCAGCACGAGGAGCGCGGCGGCGCGCGGTCTCCAGGCGCCGGGCCTCGCCCCGATCGGGATCGTCGTCGTCGCGGTGTCGTGGGGGGGCGTCATCGTCCATCCTCCTTCGCGTCCGGCGCGGGCCGGCGAGCTCTGTCCCGGACCATCTCGATGGCCTTTGCCGGCGCCGCCGGGGCGCCGCGAAAGTTGCGCTCGACCAGCGCGCGGTCGGCCAGCGCGGCCAGCGAGAAGGCCACGCCGTGGCACGGCTGACAGACCGGGCGCAGCATGGTCTCGACCGGGCGCAGCGCCGCGTTCTGATCGTGCTCGACGACCACGCCGGGCCGCGCCGTGTCCACCCGGCTCACCCGCGGCAGGTGGCAGGTCGCGCAGCTCACCCCGCCTCCCTCCTCGCGCGGGCGGATCGACTCCAGCTTCCAGCGGTCGTGGTGGGGGCTGTCGAGATAGGCGCGGCTGTGGCGATCGTCGTGGCACTCCAGGCAGGCCTCGACCGCGGCGCGCCGGCGGTCGAACGCGTGCGCGCGGTGGCAGCTCGAGCAGCCGAGCTCGCGGGCATGCGCGCTGCCTCGCATGGGCAGGCGAGCCAGCTCCGGGCGCATCGGGCCCAGCTCGGCGGCCAGGCGCATGCCGTGCTTGCCGCGCAGAAAGCCGCTCGCCTGATCGGCGTGGCATGCCCCGCAGGCGGACAGGCGGGGGCGATCGGTCCACGGCGTGGCCTCGCCGGCCGAGTCGCCGCCGTGACAGCCGGTGCAGTTGACCCCGGCCGCCGCGTGCTCGGACTGCTCCCATTCGGCCAGGACCGCCTCGGTCGCCGTCACCGACGCGGGCGCGTCGGCGTGGCGGCGGGTCAGCGGGCGGCTGCCGAGCCCGCCGTGGCGCGAGTCGCGATCGAGGGCCGGCGCGACCGGGCGCGCGGCGAGGTCCGGCTCGTCCAGGTGGCCGGCCAGGAACGCCTCGTGCAGCGCGCGGTTGTCGTGGTAGTTGTGGCAGCCGGCGTCGGCGCACCCGGTGAAGGAGAACCCGCGGTGGCTGGGCCTCTCGGTCGCGATCGCGGCGTGGCAGGCGACGCAGAAGGTGGCCGGCCGGCTGACCCCCATCGCGCCGGTGATCGACGGGCGGTGCTCGACGTGGCACGGCACGCAGCGCCGGCCGTCGATGGCGGTGAGGAGCGACGCGTTGCGGGGATCGCGGAACAGCGTGACCGGATGCGAGTCGCTGGCCGCGGCCAGCTCGTCGCGGTGGCACCCGAGGCATGCCTCCTCGCGCACCCGGTTGCCGCCGACCTCGTGACAGAGCTCGCAGCGGGTCTCGATCTGGTGGTGGCCGGAGCTGGTCCGGCCCGGCAGGAACAGGGTGCGCCCCTCGCTCTTGAGGGTGAAGACGAGGACGCTGCACGCGCCCGCGGTGACGAGCGCCCACGAGGTTGCGAACGTGGCGCGGCGCATGATCCTCAGAAGTAGTAGACGGCGATCACGTGGAAGGTGATCAGCACCGGGAGGAGCCAGAGGAAGACCCAGTGCCCGCCCATGAGCCAGCTCCGGGTGCGGCGCGCCGCCGCGACCGACGCGCCGATCCGCCCGGCCGAGGCGGTCGCCACGCCGACCATCCCGCCGCTGGCGATCACGCCGAGGAAGGTGAGCAGCAGCGCTCGGTTGAGGTTGCTGCCCATGTGCATGCCCGTGTGGGCGAGGAGGATGGTCAGGGTGAGCGCGCCGACCACGGCGTGGAACAGGCGGAACCAGGTGAGCGGGGTGCGGCGGAGCGCGCGCACCCGCTTGCGCACCGACAGGGCCAGGACCGCGGCGGAAACGCCGACCAGCACGAAGCCGGACAGTCGCTTGCCCGCCTCGTCGCGCCAGAACTGCGACAGCCACTCGATCGGCCCGTCGGGCGCGAGGGTGAGCGGGGTGAGGCCGACGAACGCTCCGACCCCGGCCAGCGCGGCCAGCGACGCGACCAGGAGCGGCCAGCGTGGCCGCGCCGGCGCCGCCGCGCGATCGCCACACAGCTGGGCCAGGAGCGGGCGGCAGGTGCCGCACACCGAGCCGGCCCCGGTCGCCGCGCCGATCGCGGCCAGCGTGGTGCAGCCGCGCTCGACCTCGGCTCGCACCGCGCCGAAGCTGGCGCTGGCGCAGTGGCAGACCAGCGCGGCGTCGGCGTAGAAGCGGATGGTGGTGAGATCGGGATCGTAGTCGCGCCACAGGTCGCCCGACCGGACGAAGCGGTCCAGATCGGCCGCGCTGATGCGCCGCTTCTCGGCCATCGCGCGCTCGACCGCGATCAGGCTCGGCCACGGGCCGACGCAGCGGATCCCGGCGATCTGGTCGCCGCGCACGAGCAGAGTGCGGCGCACGGCGCCGTTCTGGTGGACCAGCTCGCGCGCATCACCCGCGCGATGCTCGCCCAGCGCCGCCACGTGGACGCCGGCGACGTTCAGCCGGCAGGACGGATCGCCGCCGCGGAAGCGGCTGCTGCCGCCGGCCAGGCGATCGGCCGCCACTCGCGCCATCTGGTAGCCGGGCCCGACCAGGCCATAGGCGACCCCGTCGTGGCGCGCACAGTCGCCGATGGCGAGGATCCGGCGATCCGAGGTGGTGAGGTCGTCGTCCACCACCACGCCGCCGCTGCGGTCCTCCACCGCCAGGCCGCCAGAGCGGGCCAGCCGGTCGCGCGGGCGGACCCCCGCGGCGACGACGACCAGGTCGACCGCCAGCGGAGGCGAGTCCTCCAGGTCGACCATCAGGCTGTGCGACTCGCGCCGGATGGCGCGCACCCGCCGCGCGACCGCGATGCGCACCCCGGAGCGCTCGATCTGCTCGTGAACGAGGTCGGCCGACAGGCGGTCGAGCTGGCGCGGCAGCAGGTGAGGGGCCGACTCGATGGCGTAGGTCTCGACGCCCATCTCGGCCAGCGCCTTGGCCACCTCGAGGCCGAGCAGGCCACCCCCCAGGACCGCCGCGCTGGCGCAGCGCATGGCGAGCAGGCGGACGGTCGAGACGTCGTCGGCGCTGCGGTAGGTGAGGACGCCGGGCAGGTCGCAGCCGGGGATCGGCGGCACGACCGGCGCCGCGCCGGTGGCGAGGACCAGGGTGTCGTAGGACGCCTCGCGCCCGGAGCTGGCCGCGATGCGGCTGCGCCGGCGGTCGATGGAGACCACCGGGTCGCCGAGCACGAGCTCGATGCCGTGCTCGTCGTACCAGGCGCGCGGCGCCAGCGAGAGGTCGTCGATCGGCTCGCCCTTCAGGACCGAGCTGAGGTGGATGCGATCGTAGGCGGGGCGCGGCTCCTCCCCGAAGACCGTGATGTGATGGCGTTGCGGTTCGCGCTGGACCAGCTCGCGGCAGAAGCGGTGGCTCACCATCCCGTTGCCGGCCACCACCAACCGTGGCCGCGCCGACTTCATCGCAAGAGGCTCGCTGCCGATCGCAGCAGGTCGCCCATCTGGCGCGCGCTCGGCCCGGGTCCGACGGTGAGGGTGATGAGCGCGATGCTCGTCTCTCCCGTCTGCGGGCAGGTCGTGACGGTGGTGTCGTTCTCGTCCTCGACGATCACCCGGCGGATCGGCCCGAGCGGCAGGAAGTCGCGCGCCTTGCGTCCGATGTCGGTCAGATAGCCGGCGAACGCGGACAGCGTGCTGGGATCGTCGCCCAGCCCGACGATCGGCAGGCCGATCTCGTCGGACAGCGCGATGGCGCGCATGTTCTTGCCGCGCAGTCGCGCCAGGAGGAGCGAGAGCTGCTCGGCCGTCGAGCGCGGATCCCCGGGCGGGCGCGGCGGCGAGGTGGTCGCCGTCCCGTTCAGGCGCGGCGGCGGCGCGGTGGCCACGCCGCGCGCGCGCAGGTCGCGCACCTCGTCCCCGAGCTCGGCCAGGCGGGCGCGCGCGGCGTCCCCCTCGGCCGCCCGATCGCGCAGGGCGGCGTTCTCGTCGCGAACCTCGCCGATCTCGGCCAGGCCGCGGCGGGCGGCCTCCAGCTCCATGGCCAGCTCGCTGCGCGCCTTCTTCTCGGCCTCGGCGCGCTCGCCGCGCAGGCGGAGGACCTCGCGCTCGAGGTCGGCGTGGCCCTGCTCGCGCACCCGCGCGTCGCGCAGGGCGTTGCGCAGCTCGTTGACCTGCGCGCGCAGGGTGGCCAGGTGCGGGTCTGGGTCGGCGGCGGCGGTCGGCGCTGGTAGCTCGACGACCGGCGGGGGCACGCGCGGCGGAACGACCAGGTCGACCGCCGCCGCCTCTCCCAGGTGACGACGGGCAAGGAGAAATCCTGCGGCGAAGAAGAGCATCGCTCCGGTGAGCGAGGCGATGAACATGGACGAGAGCGGCATCATCGGGGGGTCATCTCCAGGCCTCGTCGCGCGCGACACGGACCTCGGCGCGGCGGTTGCGGCGGCTGGCCTCGGCCCCGGCGCCGCGCTCCAGGGGGCGGCGCTCGCCGAAGCCCCGCACGGTCATCCGCGCGCGCGCGACACCGCGGGTCTCGAGGTACTCGGCCACCTGCTCGGCCCGCAGCCGGCTGAGCTCCTCGTTGTGCTCGCTCTCGCCGATGGCGTCGGTGTGACCGTCGATCGTGGCGGACAGCGACGGATCGGCGGCCAGGCGACCGGCGAGGCGGGCGAGCGTCACCAGCGCGCGCCCGTGGATGTCGGTGCGGTCGCGCGCGAACTGAACCAGGACCGGCTCGAGGCGAGCGGTCGCCCGACTGCGATCGGCGGACGGTGCCGGGTCACGCGGTCTGTCGACCCGGCTGGGTCGGGGCAGGTCGGGGAGGCTCTCGCGCGCGGCTCGCGGCTCGATCGCCGGGCCGGACCCGGCCGCTGGGCCCGGCGCGCTCGCCATGGCCGGCGCGTTCGCCATGGCCGGCGCGTTCGCCATGGCCGGCGCGTTCGCCGTGGTCGGGTCGAACGTCGGCTTCGCCGCGGCGAGCTCGGGCGAGCCGGCGGCAGCCAGGACCGGATCCTCGCCCCCGCCGACCAGGGCCGGAAAGACGGACAGGTTCAGGTACAGGACATCCGCCAGCCCGAGGACCAGCAAACCGATCGCGGCGGCGGAATGGGCGCGCGACATGGATCAGATGAGGCGAGCCAGCTCGCCGATGGCCCGCTTGAGCTCGAGGAAGATGAGCCCCAGCTTCGCGTCGCGCGTCACCAGGAGGACCAGCGCCGACTCCGGCGTGATCGAGTTGATGATCACGTAGCCCTTGGGCGACCTCACGTAGACCTGCTCCATCTCGGCGCGCATCAGGTCGTGCCCGATCCGCTCGCCGACGCCGAGCAGCGCGGCGGCCATGCCGCCGATGAGCTCCTCGTCCACCTCGGACGGGATCACCGACGAGACCACGAAGCCGTCCATGTTGATGACGACCGCGCCGATGATCTCGGGCGTGCTGGTCCGGAGACCCCTCAGTTGATCTGCCACGCTTCTGGCTAGCGTTCCCACAGTGCTCCCTTCCTGGGCGGTCGCCCGAAGGCACACCTCACCCGTCCTCGACCAGCTCCCCGCTGGTCTCGCCTCGAGCGGCTCGTGCCGCCCACCGCCTGGGTTCTGACGCCTTCGCTGACCGCCTACGACATCACATCGTCACGAGTGGCTCTTCACCGGGCCGGCCTCCTCTGCTGCCGGATCCCCGGGCGCCGGGTCTCTGTCCGGACCTTCGGATCGGTCCACCGTTCGCGCCCATGGCCACGGGTCGCTGTCGTCGCGCGACACCCGCGCGCCGAGGAAGGCCGGCTCGCTCGAGCCGGTGCCGCGGGCTGGGTGGGCGTGCCGGCCGCCGTGGCCGGAGAACAGGTCGGCCCCGAGCGGCGCGATCGAGCGGGTCGGCTCGGGAAAGATGTCGACGTCGGTCGGCAGCGGCGGCACCGTCAGGCGGCGGGACGATCGCGGACCCACCGCCGGGTCGAGCGGGCGCGCGACCGCGGCGTCCGCGACCGACGACTCGACCATCGGCGGCGGCATCGTGCCGAGCGGCGAGGATGGCCGCGGGCGGCGACCGACCTCCTTCACCCGCCCCGCGCCGGTCAAGAGCGGGCTGCCCGCCGCCGTCGCGGCCGGATCCGGCTGATCGATCTCGGTCGACTCGGCCTCGCTGCTCGGGGTCTCCAGGTCGAGCGGCTCGGCGGCCTGGAAGATGATCTCGATCCCGTCGTCGGGCTCGATCGGGGTCGCGACCAGCTGGCGGCGGGCCGCCGACTCGGGCGCCTCGGGGAAGAGCCCGGTCAGGCAGCCGGACAGCTCGGGCGGCTCGACCACCGCTCCGATCGCGCGCAGGTACTCGCGCAAATCTGTCGCCAGATCCCTGGCGTGCTGGTGGCGGGCGGTGACGTCGTTTGCCATCGCGTGCATCACGATCTGCTCCAGGCGCGGACTGACCCACGGCGCGTACTGGCGCACCGGAGGGGCCATGTCATTGGCGATCTGGTGGAGGAGCTCGTACTCGCCCTGCGCACGAAATGGCCAGCGCAGCGTGAGGCACTGATAGAGGACGACGCCGAGCGAGTAGACGTCGCTGCGCCGATCGCACGACTCGCCGCGGACGCGCTCGGGCGCGAGGTAGTGGAACTTGCCCTTGATCGTTCCGGACTTGGTCTTGTATCGCCCGCGCGCGGCGGTCGCGACTCCGAAGTCCAGGAGCGCGACGCGGCCGGCAAACGTCAACATGATGTTACTGGGACTGATGTCCCGGTGGAGCATGCCGAGTGCGCGCCCATCATCATCGGCATAGTCGTGTGCGTACTGCAGTCCATCACAGGCAATTGCGATCAACGTGAGGAGCACCCGAAGGGTCAGTCGTTGACCCATGTCATGCGAGCGGCGCAACATCTGCGCGAGCGAGCGCCCGGACAGGTACTCCATGGCGAGGTAGTAGAGACCGCCGACGCATCCGAGGTCGAACACGTGCACGATGTTGGGGTGATCGAGGCGGGCGGCCAGAGACGCCTCCTTGACCAGCATCTGCACATAAGCCGGTTTCTCCATCAGATCGGGGAGAACCGTCTTGATGACGACGCGCTTCTGGAAGCCGCCCGGGCCGCGCGCCGTCGCCAGCCAGACCTCTCCCATTCCCCCGCGAGCCAGCCGCGATTCGACGACGTAGCGGCCGAAGCTACTCCCCGGAGACAGCCTCGTTTCGAGTGCACCCGTACCTGCCAAGATCCCGCTCCCCCATTGCCAACATGCACGCTCGACCGACGGAGAATCAACAAGATCCTTGTCAGTGCTGCTGCAGACAACAAGTAATCGGCACGTAACGCATCTGCGCTCGTGATAGTGGTCTTGAGAGAAAAGGGGGGCAGTGGGTATGAATCCATCACAGCAGAGTGGCGGCCCGGATCGCCCGAATGGCGCGAGAGAGCACCAACGAGTCGACGTCGCGAATGCGCTCTCGGTCCTTCGTCCGACGCTGGGTGACACCGCCGGTGTCGCTCTCTATCGCCTGCTCCGCCTGGTCGCGCTCGAGGAGATCATCGGGCGAGGCGCGGCCGGCACCGCGTACGTCGCCGGCAAGAAGCTCGGCAACTCGCTCGGGTTGACCAAGCTCGATCAGTTCCTCGAGCTCTGCAACTCGCTCAAGGTCGGCATCATCGAGGTGCCAGTGCTGACCGAGTCGCGCGTCTATGTCGATGTCTACGAGTGCGTGACCTGCTCCGGGATGCGCACGGTCGGGCGCACGCTCTGCCACTTCGAGGCCGGGCTCATCGCCGGCGTGGTCGAGACCGTGGTGAAGAAGCGGGCCAAGGCGCGCGAGGTGACCTGCATCGGCGGCCTCGGCCACGACTCGTGCGGCGTCGAGGTCGAGCTCACCTGAGCGGGCTCGCCGCGCGCGCGTCGGATCAGAGACCGAGGCGATCGCAGCTGCCGGGCTCTCCGCAGGAGTACTCGCCGAACAGCGCCGGATCGACCGTGTTGGCCTCGACGACGCGCTGATGGACCGCCGCGCCCGCGCCCGGCGTGCGCGGTCGGTCCGGGGCGCAGCTCGTCGACCGGCCGATGCCCGCGTCCGCCGGCCCGGCGTCGCCGCCGCTGGCCGGGTTGTCGAAGTCGCCGCAGCCGGCGCCGGCGAGGAGGGCAGTGAAGGCGAGAGTGGAGATCGGACGACTGCTCATCCGGGGACGAGAGTAGTCGCTCACGAGCTGGCAATTGCTGTGGAGCGCCAGCCGTGGCAGGGTGTCCTCGTGGGGAGGAAGGGCAAGTTGCGGGCCGCCCCGCCCGCGGCCGATCAGCCGGTGGTCTGGCGCGGCGGCGTGCACATCTCGGGCACGGCGATCTGGTGCGACGCCCGCCGGGCGCGCGAGCTCTGCTTCGTGTCGCGCGCCGATCGAGTGCCGGCCTCGCAGCACGGCCAGATCATCGCCACCGGCGAGACCCTCGCGCTGCTCTCCCACCACGGCCGCCGCGCCGACGCCGCTTCCGAGCTGTCCGTGCCGCTCGGGCGGCCGTTCTCGCTCGGCACCCTGCGCCTCGAGCTCATCCGGTCGGGCAGCGCGATCGGCGCCGCGTCGCTGTCGGTCGACCTGGGCGACTTCCGCGTCGTCTACGCCGGCGCGGTCAACCCCGACGGCGGCGGCCTGGGCGGCGCCGCCGATCAGCGGAACTGCGCCGCGCTGGTGGTCGACGCCCACTACGGCCACGCTCGGTTTCGCTTTCCGCCGGTCGATCAGGCGGTCGACGAGGCCACGGCGCTGGCCGGGCGCGTGGTCGGCGCCGGTGGCGCGCTGGTCCTCCTGGTCACCTCGCCGCTGAAGGGGCTCGACGTGGCGCACCGGCTGGGCGGCGCGCCCGGCGCCGAGCAGCTGGCCCATCGATCGATCCACCACGCGGCCCAGAAGCTGCGCGCGGCCGGCTTCGCGGCGCCGCCGGTGCGGCGGTTCGCCGCCTCGCGGGTGCCGCCCGGGCAGGTCCTGCTGTGGCCGGTCGGCCGGCGCGCCGAGCTCGACCGGGTCGAGCTTCCGCCGGCCAGCGAGGTGGCGCTGGTGTCGGGCGCGGCGGCCGAACGCGAGGCGGTGGCCCGCGCGCGTGCCGGCCACGGGATCACGTGGAGCAGCCAGGCCGATCACGCGGCGCTGATCCGCTACGTCGAGGAGACCGGGGCCGGCTCGGTGCACCTGTTCGGCCGCTTCGCCGAGGCGATGGCGGTGGAGCTGTCCGGGCACGGGCTGTCGGCGCGCGCGCTCGGCCCGCCGCTGCAGATGAGCCTGTTCGCATGAGCCGCGCGGGCGGCTCGGGCACGGGCACCGGCATCGGTCGCGCCCGTCCGTCCGGCCCTCGCACCCGGGTCTCGATCGGCAACCGGCGCGCGGGCGGGGCGTGGTGGCGCCTGCCCCTGGTGGCGATCGCCTGGCTGATCGTGGCCGCGCCGCTCGGCGCTGCGCTGGTCGCGCTGGCGGTGCTCGACGACTACGCGCGCGATCTTCCGGCCGAGCCGGACCTCGACGCCTGGCAGGCGGCGCTGCCCCGCACCAGCTCGATCCGCGCGGCCGACGGGACCATCCTGGCCGAGATCCCGTTCCGCGCCGACGAGGTCGAGATCGGGAACCGGCGCTGGGTGGCGTATGGCGACATCCCACCGCTGATGGTGAAGGCGCTCATCGCCGCCGAGGACGAGCGGTTCTTCCAGCACCGCGGGGTCGACCTCGAGGCGGTGGCTCGCGCGGCGTGGGCCAACTATCAGGCCGGCCACGTGGTCGAGGGCGCGTCCACCATCACCCAGCAGGTCGCGCGCGCGCTCCTGCCGCGCGAGATCGGGCGCGAGCAGTCGCTGCGCCGCAAGGTGCGCGAGGCGCTGGTCGCGCGCCGGCTCGAGCGCCACTACGACAAGCGCCGCATCCTCGAGGTGTACGCCAACCAGGTTTTCCTCGGCGCCGGCGCCTACGGGGTGGCCGCCGCGGCGCGCGCCTACTTCGACCGGCCGCTCGGTGAGCTCGGCCCGGCCGAGGCGGCGCTGGTGGCCGGCCTGGCCCAGGCGCCCGGTCGAGCGAGCCCCTACGTCCAGCCGGCCGCGGCCCGGGCGCGGCGCGACCACGTGCTCGACCGGATGCGTGGGGCTGGATTTCTGACCGAGCCGGAATACCGGCTGGCGCGGGCGGCGCCGGTCGAGCTCCACCCGCCGGTCCGCCGCTACGGGCAGATCGCGCCGTGGAGCACCGAGCGGGCCCGACGCGAGGTCGCCGCCGCGCTGCCGGTCGAGTACGCCCGCGGCGGGCTGTCGATCGAGACCGCCGCGCTGCCGGTCCTGGCCGCCGAGGTCGAGGATCGGGCCCGCCGCCACGCCGCCGCGCTGCGCCGGGACGGCGAGCCGACCCCGCAGGTGGCCGCGCTCCTCTGGGACCAGGTGACCGACTACCTCGAGGCGGAGGTGGGCGGGCTGCGCTGGGAAGAGTCCAGCTTCGACCGCACCAGCCAGGCATGCCGCCAGCCCGGCTCGGCGTTCAAGCCGGTGCTGTACGCCGCGGCGCTGGCGGCCGGCGCGATCACCCCGGGCACGCCGCTCCGCGACGGACCGATCTCCGAGTACGACGAGCGCCTCGACGTGCACTGGAAGCCGCGCAACGGGGGGCGCGCGTTCCGCGGCGTGGCGCTGGCCCAGGACGCGCTGGCCGCGTCGCTCAACGCGCCGGCGGTGGACGTGCTCGATCGAGTCGGCGGGCCGCGGGTCATCGCGATGGCGCGCCGGCTCGGCCTGTCCACCCCGCTCGACGACGTCCGCCCGCTCGCGCTGGGCGCGTCGTGCGTCATCCCGATCGAGCTGGCCGGGGCGTTCGCCGCGTTCGCGCGCGGGGGCAGGGCGGGGCGGCCGATCACGGTGGTGCGGGTGTGGCGCGACGGCGCGGTGCTGGTCGATCGCGCCTCGCCCTACGATCCGTGGATCGACCCGGCCCGCCGGCTCGACCGCCTGGCCGCGCTGGCCGCCGAGCCGGCCGCGGCGGCCCCGGCGCCGGCGCTCGACCCGGAGACCGCGTTCCTGGTCGCCGGGATGCTGCGCGACGTGGTGCTGCGCGGGACCGGCTCGGCGGCGCGCGACCTCGGCCGCCCGGCGGCGGGCAAGACCGGCACCACCAACGGCAACACCGACGCCTGGTTCATCGGCTTCACCGCGCGCCTCCTGGCCGCGGTGTGGATCGGGCACGACGATCCATCGCGCCAGCTCGGCGCCGGCCGCGACGGCGCCCACGCCGCGCTGCCGCTGTGGATGGAGCTGGTCGCGCTGTCCGAGGCCTCGCGCGCGGCGCGCCCGGTCCCGGCCGAGCCGCCGCCGCCCGGCGTGGTCCGCGCGGTGATCGACCGCGAGACCGGCCTCCTGGCCGAGCCAGGCGCGGGCGGCGCGGTCGAGCTGTGGTTCCGGCGCGGCACCGAGCCGCACGAGCGCGCCGGCGACGCGCCCGGCGTGCCGGCGGATCTCTCTCGCGCCAGCCGCGAGTTCTGACTACCAGCTCTTGGCGCCGGCCAGCGCGAAGGTGATCAGGCCCTCGCCGGTGTCGTCCTCGAACACCGAGTCGACCGACAGGAAGAGGCCTCCCTGCAGGCGGACGCCGGCCAGGGCGACGCCGAGCGAGACGCCCGCGTTGGTGAGCGTGCTGTCGCTGAAGCTGGCGTCCTCGTTGCCGGTGGCGAACAGGTTGATCAGCTCGAACGAGAGCGTGCCCGGTCCCATGCCCAGGCCGACCGCGCCGTTCAGGCGCAGGATCGGATCGTGCGCGACGTCGCCGTCGTCGTCGGTGGTGAGGAGGGGAACGTCCATGCCTCCGTCGAACCGGTAGACCAGGCCGGGCACGCTGCCCAGGAACGAACCGCCCAGGCGCAGGGTGGACGTCTCGGGTATCGCCTGGACCAGGTCGGTCAGGCGCGACTGCACGCCGGCCACGTTGGCGATGACCTCCTCGAAGTCGTCTCCTTGGGCGGTGGGCAGCACCACCCCGACATGCAGCGCCAGCTCCTGGCCAAGGGCCACCTCGCGCGCCATCAGGCCGCCGACCTCGATCCCGCCGAGCGCGGTCTCGTCGTCGCCGTCGTCGATGTACAGCTGGTGGATCGGGGCGGAGAAGTAGCCGCCGAACCCCGACGGCGCCACGTACTGGCCGTTGAGCTCGATCCTGGCCGCCCCCTCGTCGAGATCGGTGTCCTCGATGTGGAGCAGGCCGAAGAACAGGCCGGCGCGCGACTCGTGGTCGGCCCGGTCGAGGGTCATGAAGGCCCCGGTCGGCTGCGCGGCGGCCGGGCTCGCCGCGGCGAGCGCGCCGAGACCGGACAGGAGCAGTGGCGCGAGGATCTGCCGCGGGCGCATGAGACCAGGCTACCGGTCGCCGCGCGCGGCCTCCATGGACGACTGCGGCAAAGACTGGTGTGTGTAGGTGGTCAGAGGCGAACCGTCTCGCCGGTGCGGGCCGACTGCGTCGCGGCCAGCGCCATGACCACCGGGGCGCGCCCGTCGGCGCCGCTGACCGGAGGCGCCGCGCCGGCCGCCACCGCGTCCACGAACTCGCGCATCTCGGTCGCGAACGACCCGGCGTAGCGCTCGAGGAAGAAGTCGAGCGGGCGCGGTGTGTGCAGCCCGGCCGCGTCGGCCAGCCCGGTCCGCCGGCCGGTCTGGTTCTCGGCCCACACCATGCCGCCGGCGCCGAACGCCTCGATGCGCTGGTCGTAGCCGTAGACCGCGCGGCGCGAGTTGTCGATCGAGACCAGCGCGCCGCTCGCCATCTCGAGCGTGATGATCGCTGTGTCGAAGTCGCCGGCGGCGCCGATCTCCGGATCGATCCGCACCGCGCCGACCGCGCGCACGGTCAGCGCCTCCGACCCGGTCAGGTAGCGGGCCATGTCGAAGTCGTGGATGGTCATGTCGAGGAAGATGCCGCCCGAGGCCCGCGCGTAGGCGGGCGGCGGCGGCGCGGGATCGCGGCTGGTGATGCGGAGGATGTGGACCTCGCCGATGTCGCCGGCGGCGATCCGCTCGCGCAGGTGGCGGAAGCTCGGGTCGAAGCGCCGGTTGAAGCCGACCTGGAGCGCCACGCCGGCCGCCTCGACCGCGGCCAGCGCGCGGTCGATGCGGTCGAGCCGGTTGTCGATCGGCTTCTCGCAGAAGACGTGCTTGCCGGCGCGCGCGCACTCCTCGACCAGGCGCGCGTGGGTGTCGGTCGCGGTGGCGACCACCACCGCCTCGATCGTGCCGTCGGCCAGCAGCTCCTCGGCGCCGCTCGCGGCCCGCACGCCGAGCCGGGCCGCGCACGCCTCGGCCGCCGCGCGGTCGAGATCCGCGACCGCCTCGAGCCGGGCCCCGGGAACCCGCCAGGCCAGGTTCTCGGCGTGGAGCCGGCCGATCCGCCCGACGCCGAGCACCGCCACGCGCACCGGTCCGCTCTGCCTCGCCATGTCAGGCTCCTCGCTCGCGCAGGTAGGCCCGGCTGCGCCGCGCGCTGTCGAGCGGGCGACCCATGCCGGGAAAGACGTCCTGCTCGACCACGATCCAGCCGGCGTAGCCGCGCCCGCGCAGGTGATCGAGCAGCGCGGTGAAGTCGACCACGCCGGCGCCCAGCTCGCAGAACACGCCGCGCCGGACCGCCTCGAGGTAGTCGACCTGGTCGCGCCGCGCCGCCTCGGCGACGGCCGGATCGCAGTCCTTGAAGTGGACGTGGCGCACGCGCTCGCCGTGGCTCGCCGCCGCCGCCACCGGGTCGCCGCCGCCGTAGGTGACGTGGCCGGTGTCGAGGCAGAGGCCGACCGCGGCCGGGTCGGTCAGCTCCATCAGCCGATCGATCTCGGCCGGCGTCTCGACGAAGCCACCGCAATGGTGGTGGAAGGCCAGCCGCAGTCCGGTCTCGCCGGTGACGGCGCGCGCGATCTCGTCGGTGGCGCCGGCGAAGATCCGCCAGCTGTCGGCGTCGAGGCCGTCCTCGGCCCGGATGCGCCCGGCCCGCCCGGCCCGGGCCGGATCGCGCCCGTTGTCGTCGGACAGGACCAGGACCGCGTCCCTGTCGACCGCCGCCATGAGCCGCGCGGTGCGGACCGCGCGCTCGCGCCCCTCGCGATGTGCCGACCGATCGGCCAGCGCCACCGGAACGAACCCGCCGGCCAGGCCGAGCCCGCGCCGGGCCAGCGCCTCGCCGAGCGCGGCCGGCTCGACCGGCAGGAACCCCCAGTCGCCCAGCTCGGTGGCGGCGTAGCCGGCCGCGGCCATCTCGTCGAGCACGCGGTCGGCCGCGGGCACCTCGCCAGCCAGCTCGAACTCGAGGGCGCCCCACGAGCAGGGCGCGTTGGCGATGCGGATCATAGATGGTGGCGTTCCTTCCTGACCGACTCCTCCCACGCCGCGCGCGCGGCGGCCACGCCGTCCATCTCCGACACCTCGGCGACCGGGACGTCCCACCAGGAGTCATAGCCGCCGACCCGCACGCTCGGATCGGTCTCCACCGCGATCACGCTCACGCCGGGGCGGGCGCGCGCGGCCGCCAGCGCGGCGGCCAGCTCCGCGCGCGACGAGACCGCCGCGGCGTGGGCGCCCAGGCTGCGCGCGTTGGCGGCGAAGTCGATCGCCACCACGTCGCCGTCGAGCTCGCCGCTGGCCCCGCGCCGGCGGGTAGCGCAGGCGAACCCGTCGCTGCCGACGCTGGCCGACAGCGCGCCGATCGACGCGTAGCCGTGGTTGTCGACCACCACCACGCACAGCGTCACCCCCTCCTGCACGGCGGTGACGATCTCCTGGGCCATCATGAGGTAGGAGGCGTCGCCGACCATCACGGTCACCGCGCGGCCCGGGTCGGCCATCGCGACGCCGAGCCCGCCGGCGATCTCGTAGCCCATGCAGGAGTAGCCGTACTCGACGTGGTAGCCCTTCGGGTCGCGCGCGCGCCACAGCTTGTGCAGGTCGCCCGGCATGCTGCCGGCCGCGCAGACCACGACGTCGCGCGGGCCGCTGGCAGCGTGCACCTCGGCGATGACCTCGGCCTGGGCGGGGCGCGTGGTCCCGGCCCCGGCCAGCAGGCGGTCGAGCTCGGCGTCCCACTCGCGCCGCAGCGACTCGATCCGCGCGCGGTGCGTCTCGGCCACGCGATGGCCGACCAGCGCCGCTGCCAGCTCCTCGAGGGCGGCGCGCGCGTCGGCCACGACCGGCAGCGCGGCGTGCTTGTGCGCGTCGAACGACGCGACGTTGATGTTGATGAAGCGGACCGACGGGTGCTGGAACGCGGTCTTCGACGCGCTGGTGAAGTCGCTGTAGCGAGTGCCGATGCCGATCACCAGGTCGGCGTCGGCGGCGGCGCGGTTGGCGGCCAGGGTCCCGGTCGCGCCGACCGCGCCGAGCGACTGCGGGTGATCGAACGCCAGCGAGCCCTTGCCGGCCTGGGTCTCGGCCACCGGGATGCCGGTCGCGCGGGCCAGCCGGTCGAGCGCGTCGCACGCGCCGCTGTAGATGACGCCGCCGCCGGCCACGATGAGCGGGCGCGCGCTCTTGCGGACCAGCTCGGCCGCGCGCGCGACCAGCTCCGCCTCGGGCCGCGGCCGCGGGATCCGCCACACCCGGCGCGCGAACAGCTCCTCCGGGTAGTCGTGGGCCTCGGTCTGCACGTCCTGGGGCAGGCACAGCGTCACCGCGCCGGTCTCCGACGGCGAGGTGAGGACGCGCATCGCCTCCGGCAGCGCGGTCAGGATCTGCTCCGGCCGCGTGATGCGGTCCCAGTAGCGCGAGACCGGCCGGAAGCAGTCGTTCACCGAGACGTCCTGGCTCCGCTCCGACTCGAGCTGCTGCAGGACCGGGGCGACGTTGCGGCGGGCAAAGGTGTCGCCGGGCAGCAGCAGCACCGGCAGGCGGTTGATCGTCGCGCCGGCCGCGGCGGTCAGCATGTTGGTCGCGCCGGGGCCGATCGACGAGGTGCACGCGAAGGTGGACAGCCGGTCCTTCATCCGCGCGTACGCGGCCGCGGCGTGGACCATCGCCTGCTCGTTGCGGCTCGGGTACGTGCGGAGCCCGGCGACCTGCTGCAGCGCCTGGCCGATGCCGGCCACGTTGCCGTGGCCGAAGATCGCGAAGCAGCCGGCGAAGAAGCGCTGCTCGGCGCCGTCGCGCTCGACGTGCTGCCGGGTCAGGAACTCGACGAGAGCCTGCGCCATCGTGAGCCGGCGAGTGGCCACGCTGCCTCCTGTGCTGTCGGGCGTGAGGACCCTCGGCCGCCCGTCGATTGCCTCGCTGCGCGCGGTCGGATCAGGACAGCCAGCGGGTGACCGCGTCGAGATCGGGGCTGCCCGCCGCGTCGGGCTCGAGCGACTCGGCCGCCTGCTCTGCGCCCCATCCCTTGTGAATGATACCGTCCACCGCGCGCGCCACCACGAGCGGATCGCGGTCCCCCGGGTAGAGCACGCTGCGGCCGACCAGGGCGCCGCGAACCGCGCTCCCGGCGGCGAGCGCGCTCGACACCGCGCTCAGGAAGGGACGTGGGTCGCCCGCCGACTCGCCGCCGAGCAGCAGGATCGGCAAGGTGGTGGCGCGGGCCACCCGCTCGTACCCCTCGCAGTAGGGGAGCTTGAGCCAGAGGTAGCGGCTGGAGTTGCCGAGCGCCGAGGCCACACCGGCGGCGCGGGCCAGGGCGCCCGCCTCCTTCTGCACCTTCAGGCGCCCATCGGCGCCGCGCTCGACCGGCAGCGGCTCGAGGAAGGTGGGCAGGCCGAGCTCGTTCATGCGCGAGATCGCGTCGGCGCAGGCGGTCAGCGTCCTCAGCGAGCCCGGGTCGTCGTCGCCGATGCGGAGCAGGAGCTTTCCGCCGTCGAGCCCGAAGCGGCGCACCGTCTCGGCGCTGGCCCCGGTCATGGGATCGTCGAGCTCCCACGATGTGCCGGCCAGGCCGCCGCGGTTGAGGCTGGCGATGAGGAGCTTTCGGTCGAGGAAGGCCGGGCCGCCGCTCTCGCGCAGGAGCTCGCCGAGGAGGAGCAGGTCCTCGAGCAGGTCCATGGTGGCCATCACGCCGTCGACGGCGCCGCCGAGCAGGATGCGGACCACCCGGGCCAGGTAGTCGTGGCGATCGGCCATCGCGAGCGGGTCACTGCCGACCGCGGTGACCCGGCGGGCGGGGTGATCGGCGGCCAGGAGGTTGAGGCGGCCGTCGCTGGTGAGGGAATCGCGCCGCCGCCGTCGAGCCGCGGCCGATTCGACCCGGCGCGGATCGCTGACGCGCAGGTCGGTGATGCGGCCGAGGACCGAGCGGGGCAGGAACTCGCTGGGGGAGAACGATGGGCCCGACACGTCGCGCGATCCTTGCGCGCAGCGCGCGGTCGTGTCCAGGGCCCGGGGGCGGGTGATCGCCCCGGGCTGGCCCCGGTTCAGGGCGGCGGCCGGCGCGGCGCCAGGCGGCGAGAGGGACGGGCGAGGAAGCGGCGCAGGGCGCTCATCGTGCGGCCGAACGCTCGACCTGCGGGACATGGCCCACGCCGTCGAGCTCGACCAGCTCGGCGCCGGGGATCGCGGCGGCGGCGCGGCGGCCGAGCGCGGGATAGTCGCCGAGCCGGGCCGCGACCGCTGGGGCGACGAGGTCCTTGCCGATCGCGGTGCGGTCGCGCTGACCGATGATGAGCAGGGTCGGCACCCGCAGATCGGGGAGCTCGTACACGACCGGCTGGGTGAAGACCATGTCGGAGGTCAGCGCCGCGGTCCACGCGATGAGGTCGCGGTCGGGGCCGGTGGCCCAGCCGGCCTGGATCGCGAGCAGCGGCTCGTAGCTCGGCTTCCACGTCCCGCCGAAGTAGCTCTTCGACATGTACTGGCGGATCTGGTCCGGCGTGCGGGTGCGCTCGCGCGCGTACTGCGAGTCGATCGAGCTGTACGGGACGGTGCGCTTCCAGTCCTCGAGGCCGATCGGGTTCATGAGCACCAGCGCGCGGGTGCGCTGCGGAAACATGAGCGCGAAGCGGACCGCGAGCATGCCGCCCATCGAGTGGCCGACCACGGCCACGTCGCGCGCGCCGAGGTGATCGAGGAGATCGGCGGTGGTGAGCGCGAGGGCCTGGAACGTGTACTGGAAGTGGCGCGGCTTGTCCGACTTGCCGAAGCCGATCTGGTCGGGGACGATGACGCGGTAGCCGTCGCCGACCAGCGCGGCGATGGTCGACTGCCAGTAGGCGCCGGAGAAGTTCTTGCCGTGGAGGAGGAGGACGGTGCCGCGCGCGGGGCGGCCCGGCGACACGTCCATGTAGGCCATCTCGAGGCGCTGACCCTGGGCGGTGACGCGGTGGATCCGGACCGGGTAGGGATACGGATGGCCGCTCAGGCGAGCGTCGAACCGCGCGCGCGGCGGTGGGCGATCGCCGGGCGCGGCGGCTGCGGCGCGGGTGGTGGCGGTGGCGATCGCGACGGTGACGAGCGCCGCGATGGCGGCGGTGAGGAGAGAGGCGGTTCCGGACCTGGACGGGGCGAGCCTCGTGGTCATGCGGCAAGAATAACCAGGTCGCGGCGGGGCGCTCCGGTTCGATGCGCTCCGGGAGTTGCAGCTCAGAAGCCGCCGCGGGCGGCGACGAACTCGAGCGCCTCGGCCTCGCTCGGCATGAAGTTGGCGCAGCCGTGTCGGGTCACCAGGATCGCGCCGCACGCGTTGCCCATCCGCGCGCTCCGCTGCCAGTCCCAGCCGCGCAGGTGGCCGTACAGGAATCCGGCCGCGAACGCGTCGCCGGCGCCGAGCACGTTCACGACCTCGACCGGGAACGGCGCGGCGTGGACCGGCTCATGGCCGGGCCGGTGGACCGCGGCGCCGTCGGGGCCGCGCTTCACCACCAGCGCGCCCGGTCCGCGCTCGAGCACGGCGGTGATCGCGGCGTCCAGATCGCCGCCGACCTCGGCGCCGGAGACCTGCGAGCCGGACACTGCCACGTCGGCCGCCCGCTCGAGCACGACCGCCTTCACCTCGGCCTCGGTGCCGATCGCGACGTCGCAGAGCGGCAGCGCGCCGCGCACGGCGACGCCGAACGCGCGCGGGTCGTGCCACTGGTCGGGGCGGAAGTCGAGGTCGATGACGACGGTGGCACCCGCGCGGCGGGCCCGCTCGGCAGCCAGCAGCGTGGCGCTGCGGCTCGGCTCGCGCGACAGGCCGGTGCCGGTGAACAGGAACGCGCGGGTGCGGTCGAGCGGCGCGGCCAGGACGTCGTCGATCGACAGCTCCATGTCGGCCGGTCGGTCGCGGTAGAAGACCAGCGGGAAGCGGTCCGGCGGCTCGACCCCGAGCAGGACCGCGCTGGTCCGGTAGCCGGGCTTGTGCGGCACGTGGCGAGTGTCGACCCCCTCGCCGCGCAGGAACCGGAGCACGAACTCGCCAACCGGATCGTCGCCGACCGCGGTGAGGAGCGCGGTGCGGAGGCCGAGCCGGCGCGCGCCGACGCTGATGTTGGTCGGACAGCCGCCCACGAACGCGGCGAAGCCGGTGATCTCCGCGAACGGCGCGCCGATGTCGCTCGAGTAGAGATCGATCGAGCTGCGACCGGCGGTGATGAGGTCGAAGTCGGTGTCGGCCGGCCCGCGGCCGGTCATCGGGTCGACCGCCGCGACGCCGCCTCCATCGCGAGCGTCACCATCGGGACCCGCGGGTCGGCCTCGCGCCAGGTCTCCTTGACCCACGCGTGCTCGGGGTCGTCGGCGCAGGCGAGCGACTGGGCCGAGCCGGCCAGGAAGTTGAGGTAGTAGCAGTCGTAGCCGAACGCGGCGCTGACCGGGTGATAGCCGAACGGGACCAGCACCACGTCGCCGTCGCGCGCGGTCATCGACGCGTCGAGCCCGCGCTCGGGCGAGTACACCCGCTGGACCGCGTGGCCGCCGGTGCGCGCCATCCGGTAGAAGTAGATCTCCTCGAGATCGGCCTCGACGAGGGCGCCGTCGGGCGCGGTCCGGTGCTGGTCGTGCTTGTGAGGCGGGTAGCTCGACCAGTTTCCGGCCGGCGTGAACACCTCGACGCACACCAGCCGGTCGCAGGGGAACCCGGGCGGGAGGATGCCGTTGATCTGCCGGCTGTTGCTGCCGGCGCCGCGGATCTCGACGGTGACGTCGTCCGGGGTGACCAGGCGGGCCGGGTGATCATGGTGGGTCGGGGCGGTGGCCAGCGCGACCTCGACGCGATCGCTGGCGGCGACCAGCTCGAAGCGGGTGTGACGCGGCAGGTAGAGCGCCCACGGCATGCCGGAGAAGACGTCGGGGCGGCGTCCGAGTGACCAGTCGCCCCGGCTGGAGTGCACCGACGCCGACCCGCCGAGCACGACCAGCGCCGCCTCGCGCTCGCCGGTTCCGAGCTCGAGGACCTGGCCACCGGCCATGCGGTGGGCCTCGAACGCCAGGTCGCTCCACCCGGCCTGCTCCGGGGTGACCGCGTTCATCACCCCGACCTCGTCGGCGGCGAGGCGCGCGCGGCGCAGCAGGGTCTCCGGCGAGTAGTCCACTCGACAGAAACGCTACGTTCCGCGATCGCGGCTGTCAACGAGCGTCGAGCTTGGTACGATCGAGGGGCCCATGTCGAATGGTCCGGGGCGCGGGGAGCTGGCGGAGATGCTGGCGGTGGCGCGCTCGATCGCCGCCGAGGCCGGCGCGCTCATCCGCGCGGGCTGGCGGACGGCCGGGACGGTGCATCAGAAGGGGCCGGTCGACCTGGTGACCGAGTACGACCTCCGCTGCGAGGAGCTGGTGCGAGGCCGGCTCGGCCGCGAGTTCCCGGACCACGAGATCGTCGGAGAGGAGGGCGGGCGGAGCGGGGCCGCGGCGCCGGCGGAGGCCGCCGAGCTGGTCTGGTACGTGGATCCGATCGACGGAACCACCAACTTCGCGCACGGGCATCCATTCTTCGCGGTCTCGATCGGGCTCTGCCATCGCGGCAGGCCGGTGGTCGGCGTCGTGCTGGCGCCGGCGATCGGAACCGAGTGGTGCGCGGCGCACGGCCTGGGCGCCACGCGCGACGGCGCGACCTGCCGCGTGTCCACCACGGAGCACCTGGTCCAGTCGCTGGCCGCGACCAGCTTCCCGTACGACAAGCCGGCCGGCGAGAAGAGCAACTTCCGCCAGTTCGAGGCCTTCTACCGGCGAACCCGCGGCGTGCGCCGCTGCGGCGCGGCGGCCCTCGACTTCGCGATGACCGCCGACGGGACCTACGGCTTCTACTGGGGCTACGACCTCGGCCCCTGGGACGCGTGCGCCGGCGCGATCCTGGTCGAGGAAGCGGGTGGCAGGGTGACCGACGTCGTCGGCGGAGAGCTGCGCCCACCGGGAGGCGCCGTCCTGGCCACCAACGGCCTCATGCACGAGGCAGCGCTCGAGCTCCTGGCCGAGGTGCGAGCGATCGGCGCCCGGTAGCCTCGAGTCCGCGCGCGCGCGATCGGCGCCGGTCAGCGGCCGAGCGAGGCGAGGCCCTTGCGCGCGCTGGCGCGGACGTCGGGGTCCGGGTCGCCCAGGGCCGCGCGGAACCGGCGAGCGGCAGCTTGACGATCGCCGGACTCGAGGAGGAGCCAGCCGAGCATGGCCGATGCCTCGCCGGCGCGCGGGTGGCGAGGATGGCGGGCGAGGAACTCGCCGAGCGCGGCGCGTGCCTCGGCGCTGCTGCCTGCGCGGGCGAGGGCCACGCCGCGCCAGTAGCGAGCGTCAGCCGCCAGCGCCGAGGCCGGCGCGTCGCGGACCGCGGCGGCGAACTGGCTCGCCGCCTCGCCGAGGTCGCCGCCGCGCAGGGCGCGGAAGCCGCGGCCGAACGCGGCCTCGCTCGCAGTCGGAAGCGCCGGAGCCGCGGCGGGGGCCGGGGCCGGGGGCGGGATGAGCCGGTCGCGGTCGCCGGCGCGGCTTGCGGCCGCGGGGCCGGGACCTGGACCGATCGCGACGGAGGCGGCGCCGGTTCGAGCACGGCGCGAGGGAGCGGCCCTGTCGCCGGCCGCCGACCCCGCGGCGTGGTCGGCTATCGCGTCGCGGCCGCTTGCATCTCCCGGCGTCGAGGATCCGCTCCCCCCGGCGCGTGATCCGGCGCCGGCGACAGCCTCTGCTCGGGCGGTCGTCCTCGCCTCTCGCGCGCCGCTGCCCGTCGGCGACGGTGCGCCCGCGCCCGCCCCGGCACTCGCCCCCGTGGCCGGATTCGTGTCGGAACCCGCGCCCGCCCGCGCGATCGCACCGGCACCGGCACCGGCACCGGCACCGGCAGGCAGAGTCTGCGCTGCCGCCGCCGCCGCCCCCGCCCCCGCCCCCGCCCCCGCCGACACGGAAGGCGAGGCCGCGGCCGGCCCCGACGCCGCCGGCGACATCGAACCGGCGATCGAGCTCCTACCGGGATCTGCCTCGGTGCTCGCGCCTGTCGCCACCGCCGGCGCGGCCCCGGTCGCGGTCTGCTTCCCACCGCTGCCGGCTCGGGCGACGCTGCCGTCCGCTCGCCAGCGATCGCCGGCGACCAGCGAGACGCGCTCGCGCCCGTCCGGTCGCACGTCGACCACGCCGGACGTCACCGCCACCTCGACCTCGACCAGCCGGTCTCCGTCGACCACCACGTCGAACGCGGTGCCGCGCACCTCGACCTCGGCGTCGCCGGTCACCACCCGGAACCGCTCGTCGCCGGCGAGGTGCTCGACCGCGACCGCCACGCGTCCGCCGTGCAGGCGCACGACCTCGTCGACCACTGCGCGCCTCCGGCTGCCCGCGGCGCGCGCCACTCGCCGGCGAGTGTGCTCGAAGTGGGCTCCGCTCGAGCTCTGGATCGTCGCACGCGGCGTGCCGACCGCTGCGCTCTCCTCGATCTGGTCGGCGCGGCCCTCCGGTCGCGGTCGCGCGCCCCACCACAGCGTCAGGCCGGCCGCGCACAGCGCGGCGACCGCGGCGCCACCGGCGGCGGCGAGCGCGGTTCTCCCGCGCCGGTGGGCGAGCGGCGGGGTGGCCCGCGCCGCGTCGATCAGCGCCGCGCGCATGGCGTCGCGTCGCGCCGCGCTCGGCTGGTGATGGGGCAGCTCGCGGGCCGCCTCCACCAGCTCGGTGTCCTGCTTCCGATGGTCCAGCGTCATGGTGACGACCTCCCGGCGAGGATGTCGCGCAGCCTTCTTCTCGCGTCGTGCAGGCGCCGCCACATGGTGCCCTGGCGCACCCCGAGCGCGCGGGCCGCCTCCACCGCGGGCACCTCCTCGAGGTCGCACAGGACGAACGCCACCCGCAGATCGTGAGGCAGCTCGTCGACGCCCCGGGCCAGGCGATCGATGAGCTGGCGCCGCGCGGCCAGGTCGTCGGGGCGGGCAGCGCCGCGCTCCGGCCGCTCGGCCAGCCCGGCCATGGCCGAGCGCCGCCGCACTTCGCCGCGCACGTAGTGGCGGACCAGGTTGGCCGCGATGCCGAGCATCCAGCTGCGCGCGCTGCCGTTGGCCCGGAACCGCGGCGACGACCGCCACAGCTCGAGGAACGTGGTCTGCGCCAGGTCCTCGACGTCGCTCGCCCCCGCCGACGACGCGCGCGCGACGAAGCGCAGCACCAGCCGGTGATGGCGATCGAACAGCGCGGCCAGCGCGGCGGTGTCGCCGGTCGCGCAGGCGGCGACCAGCGCCTCGTCGGTGAGCTGGTCGCTCACCGCCGCCTCTCTTCCGCCATCGCGCGGCGCGCTGCTCGCCCCGCGCCTCCGGAACGGCAGGACCGGCGCGCCGCCGGGAGGCTGGCCGATCGACGTCACGGCAGCGCGACCACCAGGCCGACGCCGATGCGGGTGAACTGGTTCGGCTCGGCCGGCAGCGCGAGGACGAGCGGCTCGATCGGCTGCCCGTCGTTGCCCGTTGCCGGGTCGTCGTCGGTGCCGCCGTCGCCAGGGGAACCATCGCCGGTCGAGCCGTCCGGGTTGGGCGGTGGCTCGTCCGGTCCGCTCGGGGGGGACGGGACGTCGCCGCCGGGCGTGAGCGCCGCGCTGCGCGCCATCGGCGCGAACCCGACCGACGCGGTCACCAGCAGCGACACGCGCGACGAGATCGGAAACGCGCCGGCCAGCCCCATCTCGGCGCGCGGCCCCAGGCTGTACGAGACCACCGGGTAGTCGCCGCAGGCGACGACGTCCCCGGCCGGGTCGCCGTTCTCGCAGGTGCCGGTCGAGCTGCGCAGGAGCCCCATCCCGAAGCCGATGCCCGGCGAGATCTCCATGCGACCGACCTCGAACGGCGCGCTCAGGCTGGCCAGCAGGTCGACGCCGAGCCGATCGAGCTGGATCCACGGCGAGCTGGGCGGAGGGAAGTCCTGGTTGTCGCCCAGGTGGCCCACCAGACCGGCGCACAGCGGCCCCCAGCGCGCGCACGCCGACATGGTGAGCGCGCGCCACTCCGAGTCGTCGCTGGCGTAGAGCTTCTCCGCCGCGGCGCCGACCACGAAGCCGGCGAAGCGCATCGCGCGGTCGGTCGGGGGCGACGGCGAGCTCGGCGCCGCGGTCCGCTGGCCAGCGATGAGGGCCGGGCCGGGCGCCACCGCCCGCAGGGGGCCGATCGAGAGCAGGCCGCGACCGGCCAGGAGCGGCGCGCCCAGCTCCGGGTGGACCCACGATTCGATCCAGATGGCCGCGACGTGCGGGTTGGTGACGACCTGCTGCGCGCGCCGCCCGGACGGATCGCGCAGCGCGACCGAGACCTGCTCGCCGGCCGTGGTCAGGCTCACCTCCACCGACGGACAGAGCGGCGGGATGTCCCGGCTGAAGACGCCGAGCACGGCGAGCTCCAGCCCGACCAGGCGGGCCAGCTCGCCGTCGCCGCGCAGGCGCGCCGCGGGAGGGCAGGGCGGCGCGGCGGCCGCCGCCTCGCCCTCGTCCGCGAACCCGCCACGCGGGCCGAGCGCGACCGCCGCCGCCGCCGCGACGAGCGCGCTCGCTGTCCGGACCCGCGTCATGCGCCGCTTCGCATCGCGCCGCTCAGCCTCCGGCCGCCGCGCAGCCGAAGTCCGGCAGCGGATTCTCCGCCACGGCGCCGGCGGCCCAGCACACGTCGGTCATGCCGGCGTCGGGCTGGTCGCTGCACACGGGAGGCTCCGGCTGCGGCCAGCACGTCGGGTCATCATAGTCGCAGGGAGGAACCGGCGGGTCGGTGCAGGTGCCGTCCGGACCGGGCTCGCACGGGACCGGCGGGCAGGTGCCGTCGGGAGACGGCTGCGAGCAGCAGGTCGGGTCGCCCGGGTCGCAGGGCGGCGGGGGCGGCGGACAATCGCCGCCGTCGGGTCCGCAGCAGCCGTTGCCGGTGCCGGGATCGCAGGGAGGCGGCGGCGGAGGGCAATCCTGACCGTCGGGTCCGCAGCAGCCGTTGCCGGTGTCCGGATCGCAGGGCGGCGGTGGAGGCGGAGGGCAATCCTGACCGTCGTCGCCGCAGCAGCCGTTGCCGTTGCCGGGATCGCAGGGCGGCGGTGGAGGCGGAGGACAATCCTGACCGTCGTCGCCGCAGCAGCCGTTGCCGGTGTCCGGATCGCACGGCGGCGGGGGCGGCGGCGGGGGCGTCGGGCAGTCGCCGCCGGCCGGGCAGCAGTTCTCGCCGGTGCCCGGATCGCACGGCGGCGGTTGCGGATCG